>OGYQ01000601.1_pt1 | contig 33659 bp, 28 predicted proteins | sample 1576641 | NCBI WGS metagenome assembly OGYQ01 (sample SAMEA3541476, study PRJEB24748) | human gut metagenome | biome: human gut; feature: human-associated habitat; material: faeces | place: China | collected 2012 | reverse complement strand
ATACAGTTTACAAATACTTAAGCAACGGAACGACACAGAATCTGTTCCATAATCGTGGCCTTGAATTTTTCTTTGTTCTCCATGAGGAATGTGGTATCTGGAATCACCAGATCGATCCCCAGCATGTCATCATCAGGGAATGCCAAGCCGGCATCCACCAGGATCATGTCATTGCCGTAAACGAATGCGGTCATGTTCTTGCCAATTTCTCCCAGACCGCCCAGGGGGATGATGGATAATTTTTTTTGCTGCCCTTTACTGTTATTCAAAGGGACACCTCCTTTGTAATTTTGCATATTAAAAGACTGGAGTATCTTGGCGTTCCATACTCCCATTTCGAAACTATGTTTTCAATTCCCGTATCCCCTACGAATCCGAACGATTGGTTCTCTTTCGAATCCTATAGGACTAGTCTCTTATTCAACATTATACAGGTTTGATGCCTGTTTTGCAAATGGAGTTTTGTTTTCTGCCTCAAGAACCGACTTGAACTCGATCTCTGAATTGTTCGGCACCGGGTGCTAACGGCAGCAGGGGCGCCTGGAAAAACGTTTTTTTCGCTTCCCGGGAAAGATAGGGATATTTCCCCTGGAGTTCCGGCCAATGAGCCCAGAACCGCTGGAGGATCCCTGCCAGGGCCTCCTTGGAAAGCCGCGGCCGGGTCACCAGGAGGCACTGGACGGCTACGCTGCTGCAGGCCTGTGTCTGGTTGGGATAGGTCCCCACCGGGATGGTCACCGGCTGGTACAGGGGATAAGCCCCCAAAAGGTCTTCCAAAGCCTGGCCCGTTACTGGGATAAGGACCAGACGCCGCTGCCGGGCCAGCTCCTTCAAGGCCGGATGAGGCAGGGAAGAAGTCAGGAAAGCTGCATCTACAGTGCCTTCCTTCAGGGCCCGGACCGTATCGGTCACCGTAAGGTACTGGACCCGCACATCATCTTCCGTCAGGCCGGCAGCTTCCAGGATCTGCCGAGCATTCAGGGAAGACCCGGACCCGGCTGCTCCCACAGAAACTGTCTTCCCCTTCAGATCCTGGAGTTTGCGGATCCCGGTCAGGTCATAGGTGATGATCTGGACCGTTTCCGGATAGAGCACCCCCACCTGCTGGAGATCCTCCAGAGGACGGTCCTGATAAAGATCCGTCCCGGTCCGGGCATACCAAGCTACATCGCTCTGGACCAGAGCCAGATCTGCCTTTTCCTGGCGCAGGAGTTCGATATTGGCCAAGGAACCGGAACTTTCCAGTCCCTTCAGAAGAGGCATCCTGCCGTCCTGGCTCACCAGGGCGGCCAGATCATTCCCCAAGTTTCCATAGCTGTCCAGGCTTTGACCGGTGGCCAAGGTCAGTTCTTTTGCCGGCGTCCTGCTGCCAGGTGCCTGGCCTGCTTTTCCCCCACAGCCTGTGGTCAAGAAAAAAAGCAGGGCCAGAACCGAAAGGACGATTTTTTCCATGCCGTTCCCTCCTTGTTCTCCCTGCTCCCCTTATTTTTGAAAATAGGCCATGGTCTTGGCCAAACCCGTTTCCAGATCCGTATACTCCCGCATCCCCAGGGTTTCCACCAGGGCTTTGTGGCTCAGCACAGAGGCATAGATATCTCCCGGACGGACCGGGCCGTACCGGACATCCATCCGGTGTCCCAATACCTTTTCCAGCACCGTGATCAGCTGGTTCAGGGAAACTTCCTTGTTGGTAGAGACGTTCAGGGTGGCGCAGCCCGGATACCCTACGGCCAGGCACATGGCCCGGGCGATATCTCCGGCATAGACGAAGTCCCGAGTCTGGTTCCCGTCTCCGAAAATGGTCACCGGCTCCTGCTGGGCGATCTTCCGGGCAAAGATGGAAATCACTCCTCCCTCTCCAGTTTCTCCCTGCCGTTCCCCGTACACATTGGCGAAGCGGAAAATCACATGGTGCAGGCCGAAAGCCTGGCTGTAGAGCCGGATATAGCTTTCCCCCACAGCTTTGGAAAGGCCATAGAAGGAAGTGGGAGCCGGCATTTCCGTTTCTTGGAGGGGCAGGTTCTGGTTATCCCCGTAGATGGCAGCACTGGAAGAAAAGATGATCTGTTCCACACCGCTTTTCCGGCAGCCTTCCAAAAGATGCACCAGGCCGGCCACATTCAGGTCCTCATCGGCTTCCGGATGTGCCATGGAATAAGGCACCAAGGTCTGGGCCGCCAGATGGATCACCGTCTGGAATTTTTCCCGGGCCAGGAAGTCTTCCAGTTCCCGGGAACGGATATCCAACAGACGGAAAGACACTCCTGCCGGCACATAGGCCCGCCTGCCGGTGGACAGATTGTCCAATACCGTCACTTCACAGTCTCCCCGGTCCAAAAGAGCGGGGACCACATGGGAACCGATGAACCCGGCTCCCCCTGTCACTAAGATCTTTCTCATGAATCCATATCCCTCCGATCACGGATTTTGGTCAATATATCCAAGCCAAAGCATTTGATGGTCACAATGGCGCCGATGGTGAAAGGGATGTATTCACAGAAAAACCGCCAAAGGACAGCCAGGACCCCGGAAACCCCGGGAGGAAGCAGCGAATTGAAAAGTACCAGGAATCCCCCTTCGGCTACGCCGCTGCCTCCGGGAGTGGGAGTGAAATAGAGCACCAGGTTGATCAGGCACATCCGCCCCATGACGATGTAATAAGGAAGGCTGATGCCGAAAGCCTTGATGAACACCGGCACCACCGAATAGATGAACAGCAGGCTGATCCCAGATTCCACGAAAGCACGGAATACCTGCCGGGGATTGTCTTTCAGCATGAACATGGCCTGCTGGAAATCCCGGTAGCCCAGGAAAATGGCTTCCTGGACCCGGGGAGAGAACCGGCGGCTGAACCGGGCCAGCCATCTTTCCAGGCGTCCGCCCATGATGAGATGCCACAGGAGCCAGGGAGCACCGATGAAGAAGGCGCACACCAGGATGATGACACTGGTGGGCATCCAGCTCACCAGGACCGGATCAAAAAAGAACACCACAGGCATCATCAGGAACAGGAACAGGATGGAAAAGACAGTCCGGACGATGACGATCAGGGTGGATTTGGCCACCGGCACCCCAGCCCGCTTCATGAACATGAGCATGGCGATGCCGCCCCCGCCCTGTCCCGGGGTGAGCAGTGCCAGGAAATAATTGCTGAATACCGCATAGAAAATATGGGCATAGTCCATTTTCTCGCCGGAAAGCCGGGTGAGGGTGATCAGGCGGGTGGCATCGAAAAAAAGTCCCACGGACAAGACGCCCAGTGCCAAGAGCGCATAATACCATTTGAAGGTTGTGAGATATTCCAGTGCCCGTACATCAAAAGTAAAATAAAGAACGCCTGCTGATACGAGGATGATGACAAAAAACAACACGCACAGCATGCGAAATAAGGTTTTGTTCATAGAGTATGACCTGCCAGTGATTTTTATATTTTATGGATACGGGGAAATTTTCCAGGCTCCCGCTTGAAACATCTTCTCCTATTATAGCATAGTACCGGGGGAAAAAGGAAAACAAATGGTAAATTGCAGGAGGGCAGCCTGCCATTGCAGAAAAACATCCTTCTGCACCGGACAGCCGCCCTTCGGTTCCAATCGATCATTCCCCTGCCCGCTCTTTGCCAGCCTCCTCTCCCGTTCCGGGAACGGATTCCGGTGGTTCCTGGAGATTCTTGGGGATATCCGGAGGACGTACGGTCAGGCTGCGGATGGAAACATCGATGTTCTTCACCGGCATGCTGGTCATGCCTTCCACCTTCAGCTTGATCTTGGTCTGGAGGCTCTTGACCACTTCATAGATGGGAGCTCCGAAGAACAGGATGATTTCCAGATAGATGGTCATCCCCTTGCTGGTATCCGAAGGCCGGCGGACCTTGATGGAAGTGATCCGGTCCACTTCCCGATTCTTCTTCACCACGATGCGGACGATATCACTGACCACGTAATCGGATACGGTAATCTTCCCATAATAGCTGAAGGCTGGACGGACGATGGACTTTTCTGCCAGGGCATGATGTTTCTTGTTCCGGGAAAACAGCCTATGGGGCAGGTCCACCAGTACTCCGGAAAGATGGGGCTTCAATTCGATGGTGGGCACCGGCACCACATGTTTGCCTTCCTTGATCCGAGTCTCCCGGGCTTTTTTCATCTCCCGGGTGGTGGAAATATCCTGGATATAGACCGTTTCCGAAGGAGCCGGCACTTGGAGCCGTTTGCAGATGGTCCGGACCATCTTGTCAGAGGTCCCGATCACCAGGAGAGTCCGGATGTCGCTGCGGGTCAGGGCTTCCCGTACCGCCTGGCAGTGGTCCTTTTCCATAAAGATGGCCCGTTTCACCGCTTGTACCTTGTTCTGTTCCGTTTTGGCACTGGTCCCGGCCAGGATCTTGGTCCCTTCGATCAGGAGGCCGTCATCGATGATGCCGTCGCAATGATGGTCGTGGGCCACCCCGATGGCCCGGAAACTTTTGCCCGTGCCGCTGGGGCCCACAAAAGCTACTACTTTCATGTTCAACACCTGCTTTTCAAGGGAATACGGCGGCAAAGCCGTTTCTTGTCAGTGATGAAGGAAGTCAGGAGCGCTTCCCTGCAATGATGTCTGCCACATCCTTGTACAGCACCGGGAATTCTCCCAGATGCCGGGGGAACCTTCCTGGATTCCCGTGGAGGTCGCTGCCCCCGCTGGTCATCAGATGATGGTCCCGGGCCACTTGGAGCCAGTCATGGGGAGGATTCTCCTGGAGGGTGGAAGGATGCCACACTTCCAGACCATCAAAGGGCACCGTGGAAAGAAGCTCTTCCACCAGATCCGGATCTGCGATTTCCGCCGGATGGGCCAGCACTCCGATACCTCCCGCCTGATGGAGCAGATCCACTGCCTCTTGAGGAGAGAGCTTCACCTGCCGGAAATAGGCCGGCTTCCCACTGCCGATCAAGGCATCGAACACCGCCTGGGTGCCGGGGAACAGCTCTTTCTTCACCAGGGTCCGGGCAATGTGAGGACGGCCCAGGCTTTTGGCTCCCTGGGCTTCTTCCAGGACTTCCTTGAAAGTCAAAGGATAGCCCAGGGCATCGATCTTTTCGACCATCTTCTGCACCCGCTGGATCCGGCCGATCCGGGTCCAAGTCATGGCCTGGAGCAGATCCCGGTTCTCCGGGTCGAAATGATAGCCCAGCACATGGACATCTTTTCCTTTGTAATCCGTATCGATTTCCACCCCCCGGATCAGTTCCAGTCCCAGATGGCGGGAATGGACAGCCCGGGCGGCCCGGTCATAGGCCTGGATATTGTCGTGGTCCGTAATGGCAAGGGCTGTGATGCCGGAAACCAGGGCTTGGGCAATGATCTTTTCCGGAGTATAGACCCCGTCCGAAAAAGTGGTATGGATATGTAAATCAGCCAGCATGGCACTTCTCCTTCGCTGTTTCTTATCTTTTGATTATACCATAGAGAAAGGAAAAAAGAAAAAGGGGGATGCCGCACAGACTGTGCAGCATCCCCCTCTTTTCACGCTTCTTCCAGTTCTTCCGGTCCTTCTTCCGTCCTTACTCTCCGTCTCCGGGCGTAGAGCAACCAGTAAAGGACGGCACACCCGATGGCGCCCAGGCCTACCGCGGAATAGATTCCCTGGAAGCCCAAGGATTCCTTGAAGGCACCCAGGATATAGGGCCCTACCCCCAGCCCCAGGTCCAGCATCACGAAATAGGTGGAGACCGCCACTCCGATCCGGACTTCTTCCACCAGCTTCACACAGATGGCCTGGCCATTGGACATGAAGGTCCCGTAGCCCAGGCCTACGAATATCCCGGCCAGCAGCATCTCCCAGCTTTGGGTAGTGAAGGAAAGCACCAAAAGGCCGATGGCCAGGCAGGCATAGGTGGGATACATGACGAAATCTTCCCCTTTCCGGTCGAACATCACGCCGGCAATGGGACGGGCCACCGTAATGGACAGGGCATAGACCACAAAGAACAGAGTCCCCGCCGTCATCAGGTGCAGTTCTGCCGCATAGGTGGCCAAAAAGCTCAGCACGCTGGAATAGCATACCGCCACGAAAAAGCCTACCAAAGAGATCCCCATCACCCGAGGTTCCAGGAAATTAGCCAGAGACAGCTGTTTGAGAGCGGCCCGATGTTCTTCCGTCAGCTGGATCTCATCCACCTTCATGACAAAGGCAGCTCCCAGGCAAATCAGCACCATCCCGATGGAGAACAGGATGATCACCCGGAAGGGGAACATCTGCTGCATGATCATGCCGATGAAAGGGCCGATGGCTGCAGCCAGGCTCATGCTCAGGGCATAATAATTGATGCCTTCTCCCCGCCGTTCCGCCGGGATCATGGCGGATACGATGGTGCTGGTGGCGGTGGAAGCAATGCCGTAGCCCACCCCGCTCAGGAACCGGACGATGTACATGGTGGCCAGAGAATCGATGAGGAAATACATGCAGGTGGTTGCCAGGTAAAACAGGATCCCGGCATAGAGCATCTTCTTCCGGCCGTACAGCTCTACCGAACGGCCGGCAAACAGCCGGGCCACCAAGGTCCCCAGCACGAAGATCCCAGCGGCCAGACCGGCCTCACTGACGGTGGCATGGAGGGAATGGATGGCTTCCGAAGCGATGATCACCATCAGCATGTAATAAATGATGTAAATCAGGAAATTGACCAGGGTATCCAGGACGAATCCTCTGGTCCAGAGACGGGGTTTTGCAGTCATGGACAATCAGCGACCTTTCTTTAGCAGGATAACGGTTTTCACTCTGATTCTGATTATACGTGGCCGCCGGCTCTTTTTGTAGCGGATAAAAAAGATGGGTGTGATCGCAAAAAACGATCACACCTACATCCATCGCATCATTCGATGACCTTTTCTTTTTTCTGCTGGAAGCTGGCCATCACCTGTTCCACATAGGCCTGGATCAGAGGAAGCTTGGGGTTTTTCTTCCGGTAGATCAGATACCCTTCCGCCTGGAGAGGGACCTGGAGCTCGTGCCAGCCGTTGTGGTGTCCCAAGGTCTTCAGCATCCGCTCCGGCAACAGAGCCCCCGCCTCGTTTTCCTGGCAATAGTGGATCATGGCATAGGGGGTGGAGAGTCGGGCAGAGATCAGCGGTTCCATGGGAGTGCTGGCAAAATACTGCTGGTAGATCTGGTTCATGAAATAACTGGTGGGATACAGCACCAAAGGGTGGCTGAGGATCTCTTCCCGGGTGAGCGGGCGTTCTCCTACCGGCAGCAGCGGCGCATAGTACACCAGGTTATCCTGGCAGAAATGGACCACTGCAAAAGCTTCGGCCTTCTCCCGCCGGGGCAGGCTTTCTTGGACGAAATATGTGGACACTACGTCTAGCCGGCCTTCCGTCAGGGCCTGGTGGATCTGGTAGGTGGCCAGGTCGAACACATTGAACCGGAGATTGGGCTTGGTGTGCCGGAAATAGGCGATGTGCCGGTTCATATGGATATCCCCCAGGGACCGGAGGATCCCCACATTTAATTCCACCGGCTGGGATTCCGCTGCTGACCGGGTCTCATAGACGATTTTCCGCAGTCCGTCCATCCAGGTTGTGATCCGGGTCAGGAACGCCTCCCCTTCCTCTGTCAGCTGGCTGCCCCTTTTGGACCGCTGGATCAGGGTGATTCCCAGGGTGGTCTCCAGGTGTTTGATCTGGGCACTGAAGGCCGACTGGGTGATATGGGCCTCCTGGGCCGCCCGGGCAAAGTTCCCTACCCGTCCGTATATAATGAAGCATTCCAGTTGTGAAATGGTCGGTAAATCTCCTGACATGGCAGTCTCTCCGTGGATGATAAAAAGTTTGGTTTCAAATCATGGAACTCTTTCAAGATGGTTCTTATTCTACCCTGCTCCCTCCCTCTTGGCAAGAGAGTCCCACCGGTCATGGCCTTTTTTGTGCCGCTACCAGTTCATCCCCTGCTCGGAGCACCGTATCCCCGGAAGGGATGAGGACTTTCTCTCCCCGGCGGATCAGGAGGATCAGCTCATCGTGGAGGGAAAGGTCCGCCAGCTTCTGACCGGTCCACTCATCTCGAGGAGAAAGACGCACCTGGTAAAAACCGCTGCTTTCTGCACTGCCCCCTTCCAGTCCGCACAGGATGATTTCATCTCCCTCTTGGAGCACCGTATCCCCTTTGGGCAGGATCTCCTGCCCTTGACGGATGACGGCAGCCGCCAAAGAACCTGGGGGCATGGTAATGGCGGCCAAGGGCTTCCCTTCCCAAGGATGATCTTTCCGGAGGATGCATCGGACGAACTGCACGGGCATTTCCCGGGTGTAATCGTTGAAGGTGGCCATTACGTCTTCCGTATCGTCGATCATGTCCAGCTTCCTGGCAGCTGGCGGGATCAGCGTCCCCTGTATCAGGATGGAAAACAGGACGATAAAGAATACCATGTGGTATAAATCATAGGAAAGTTGCGCCCCGCCGCTGATGGCCAGGATGGCAAAAGCGATGGAAGCCGCTCCCCGCATGCCCGCAAAAGAAACGAAACCGATCTGGTTCAAAGGACAGCGGAGAGGCCCCAGCACCAGCGCCACCGCAGCCGGTCTTGCCACAAAAGTCAGGAAGAGCGCCGTCCCCAAAGCAGGCAGGGCCACCGCCGGGAGCCGGGAAGGAAAGGCCAGGAGTCCCAGCAGGAAGAACAGCAGCATCTGCATCAGGCCGGTCAAATTGTCGAAGAAACGGATGCAGGCCCCTTTCCCAGGGATCCGGCTGTTGCCGATGAGGATCCCGGCCATGTAGACGGAAAGATAGCCGTTCCCGGCAAGGCCATTGGAAAGAGCATAGGTAAGCAGGCCTGTGCCCAGGAGCAGGGCGTCTGTCAGGGTCTCTTCTTCCAGATGGAGTCTCAGCAGGAGCTTTTTCACTGCCCAGGCCGCTCCCACCCCCATGGCCAGCCCTATCAGCACCTGGAGTGCCAGCATCCGGACCATGGCCCAAGGCCCCAGGTCCGCTCCCTGCATCAGGGCCAGTACCACCACGGTGGCCATATAGGAAAAGGGGTCGTTAGAGCCGCTTTCCAGTTCCAGCAGGGAAGCAGTCCCGTATTTCAGGTTCATCTTCTGGGAACGGAGGATGGAGAACACGGAAGCCGCATCCGTAGAACAGATGACACTGCCCAGGAGCATCCCCTCCAAAAGTGGCAGGCCCAGGATCTTCACCCCAAAAAGGCCCACCAGGGCTGCCGTCATGAGGGCCCCCGCGCAGGAAAGGAAAAGGGATTCCTTCAGCACCGGACGGGCCGCTTTCAGATTGGTCCCCAGGCCCCCATAGAACATGATCAGCACCAGGGCCGCACTGCAGAGATTCCCCGCATGGACGTAGTTGTCAAAAGGGATCTTCAAGAGCCCATCCGACCCAAAGAGCATCCCCAGCAGGATGAAAAGGAACAGGCCGGGCACACCGGTCCGGCCGAATATTTTGTCAAACAGGGCACAGGAGATCAGCACGATCCCTGTGAGCAGAATCAGATGTTCCATAGAAACCTCCTTGGGTAGCGGCAGTGCCCGCAGGGGCGCCAACAGGATATTTTGCCTATTATACCAGATTTTTCCCTTTCCTGCAGGGAGCCTCTTCCGTGGCTATAGAGCAATAAGTCCTTGGTGGAGCTACATCAAAGTATAGTTATTCAGAAATGGGGTCAAAAATTTTTCATCGCTGCTTCGAGGTCGACGGCGTAGGGGTTTCGCCGCAGGCAAACCCGTCCCGGCCTCCCAGAGGGGAAAAATCCTCCTATACCCGTACCGACCTGCACCTCACCCTTCCGCTGGGAGGGCAGACCCGTTCGTCCCTGGCGGGAGGCTCACAGCCTATCGCCTTGCCCTGACGGTCAAAGGCTGCGGCTACGGACCAGGAAGCCAAATGATCTCGCCCGCGTGCTCCACCCGTTAAGCGACCACTGTCGATGTTATCCCGCCGACTCCTCCTGGGCCTGCCCTCCCGGCTCCCGGAGAATCGATGTATACTCGTACAAAGTACCAGCAAGGCCGGAGGCCAAGTCCGCCCTGCAGGGGCGGGGAGCCGGGCTTGCCCGGTGGTGGGGCATGAGGTCCTGAAAGGACCGAATACCTTAGCGGCTGTACGGGTCCATCAGTCAGGAGTGTAGCAGCGAAAGACTGTGGATATCAAGGTTTTGCTTCTTCCGAACACTACATTGTTTTCGACCGGACCTACAAAACATCGGCTTACTCCGATACCCCACAATTATGCTATGCATGGTCCCCTGCCTCTCCCAAGAAAGACTTTTGAAACGGAATAACCGTATCTTAAGCACTTGTGATACTGCAAATTGAGAAGCAAAAACGGGACCCTCGCATTTTGCGGTAATCCCGTTTTTACCCTTAGTTACGTACTGCCATGTACAACAAGTTCAATGCTCTGAGCAGAAGCCTCTAATTTCTCTTCCACCCGTACCAGGAGATAAAGCCTGGCGCCGGTTAGCGGTTTCGGATCATCCATGAGCAATCCTCAGATGTTTCCACGGTTTTACCCAGCTCCAAGTTTTCCTGAATTAAGATTTCCGTCATATCCATTACTTTGACCTCATAGAAGGCAGTTACCGGTAGAAAATTCTTGGATTTATTCTAATTGGCTAATTTAGAAATAGCATAATCAGCTTCTTCTTGCGTGAATCCTTCTCCGTATTCGGAAGTAAGTTGTTTTCTAATACGTTCTTTCGACATACTCATATCCTTTTGATAAGACTGTGCTTTTTTCAAAGCTTGAGCTTTCCAATCAATATCACTCATATGCTCAACGGCCCATTTAGCTGCTTCAGGTGCAAATTTTTCACCATATTCAGATGTCAGTTGATGATAAACTTTAGACTTTGACATATGCATAGTATTTGCATATGTGATACCTTTTTTTAGTGCATTGCGATATTCAACTGGAACGCTCTTATCTTCTAAAGCTTTTTGTTGCAAAGTCCTTTGAGTTTCTACTTTTTTATTTTCCGTTTTGGTTTGAGGCGTATTGGTAGTGGTTGCAGTTTTAGTTGTAGATGGAGCAGTGACACCGGCTAAAACAAAAGCTGCAATACAAACTATACCAACGATTCTTTTCTTCTTACTGATAGCTTGATAAAGTTCTTGATTATTTGTGTTTTTGGCCCCCTTCTTTTTTCGCCATAATACAATAAAATAAATAAGGGATACCAGAAAAATAAGAGAAAATAAACTGCTCATGAGTACGACCTCCCCGTTAATTGATATTATCATTTTATCATAAAATTAATAATATGACATATTTATGTATCAATATATGTTTTAATAACTTCTTGTTGAAATATATATTATAGCCTAGTTATTCATTAAACAGTAATAATCAACGTTAGTGTGTATTCTCCTGATAGAACCCTAACATCTTATTGATAAACCATTGCAATTCACCTCGAGCATCAGAAATGGGCTATACTTTGTTGTCGTTGAAATTTTTTTTATTAATATCTCTCATTTTTCCAAGAATGAAAAAATATATTTCAGCAGAATTACTACGACCTTCTCGCGGTTCAAAGGAAAATAGATTTTCATTATCTAAATCTGTATTTTTCTTAATAGCAGCATCGTATCCTGCTACCCCAAATTCAATATTGGCTTCGAGTACTCCTGAATTTTTAAACTGTAATGTAGTCAGACTCGTGTAAGGAATAAATTTTACTGTATGATTAAATGCATTAAATAATTTACTTTTATTCCGATCTATAATTATAAAGTCATCATAAACCCATAGAGAGGCATCAATCCCTTCTGCATAGTAAACAGGTTCTCCTAATTTGTCACGCAGCATTAATTGGCCGATTTTATTTCCAGCTTTAATTTCTTTTTCGTATTGTTCTTTCGCCTGCTTTTTTGCTATTTCTTTCTCCCGCTTTTCTTCTTCTTTAAGCAACCTTTCTTCTATTTCTTTTCTCTTTTTTATTTCTGCTTCAGATTCATTTGATAACCCAAAAAATCCCATTTTATATTCTCCTATTCGCTCGCCACCATTATAAATTTCTAAAAAAAATATTTTATCTGTCTTTATTTGTGTATATTTTATTCCTTATAATTTTAAAGCGCAACCTTTATTTCAATATTTTGTCACATTTCTGATTTTCTTGTACTAATATCAAAAACTCCCCTAGTCCTAACACAACGTCAGGACTAGGGGAGTTCCACAGTGTTGCAATTGGTGGGCCCATAAGGATTCGAACCTTGGCCCAATCGGTTATGAACGGATGGCTCTATCACTGAGCTATGGCCCAATGCAGAAATCATATATTAAAATCCGTTTCCCTTTATCCTTCTCTCAGAGTACAACTGGGCATCCCTTGGAAAATTTTCTGGACCGGCCCGCCTCAGTCCAGATCCAGGAAATTTTTCATGATCCGGCTCCCTTCCGGTGTCAGGAAGGATTCCGGGTGGAACTGGATTCCGAAAGTGCTGCTGTTTCCGGCTTGGACCCCCATCACTTCTCCGTCGGACGCCCTGGCAATGATCCGGAAGCCTTCCGGGATCTCTTTTTCCGGAACGGTCATGGAATGGTAGCGCATGCCCTGGATCTCTCCAGGCAGTCCTTTGAAGAGAGGACAGTCCGTGGCAAGGGAAATCTGGGAAGCCCGTCCCTGCATGATTTCGTCCAGATAACTCATAGAAGCCCCATAGGCGCTGAGGAGCGCCCGATACCCCAGGCAGATTCCCAGGATCGGAACCTGCCCCGTAAGCGTCCTGATCATCTCCCGGACCATCCCCGTGGCTTCCGGCTGGCTGCCCCCTCCAGAAATCACGATATGGTCGGGCTGCAGGGCCTGGAGCTCTGCCACCGTCATCCGGTCGTTGCGGATGATCCGGATGTCCCTGCGATAATGGCCGATGAGCTGGAACAGGTTGAACACACAGCCATCGTAATTGTCGATCAATGCAATCATTTCTCCGCCCCTCCTTTATCCAGGGCACTGGCTTCATACAGAGCCCCTTCCATGGCCATGGCCTTGTTCAAACATTCCTGGTGTTCCTCTTCCGGGACACTGTCGATGACAATGCCGCCTCCGGAACGCACAGTGACTTTTCCGTTTTTCAGGAAGGCGGAATGGATGAATACGCAGAAATCTGCATCCCCTGTCAGGCTGATCTGCCCCAAGGTGCTGCCGTAGATCCCCCGCCGGTTCTTTTCGATGGCATTGATCAGTTCGCAGCCATGGATCTTGGGCGAACCGGACACCACACCGGCAGGCACCGTCATATCGATCACGTCCAGGGCCGTCTTGTCACTCCGCAGCCGGCCAGTCACAGTGGTGCCGATATGCATGACCCGGGCACAGCGGACGACTTTCAGATAATCCCGGATGCCGATGGAATCGAAATCACAGACGGCACCGAATTCGTTCCGGGCATCATCCACCAGCATATTGTGCTCATCCAGGGATTTCTGATCCGCCAGCAGTTCCCTTTCATTCTTTAGGTCTTCCTCCTTTGTTTTGCCCCGGGCTGCCGTCCCGGCCAGGGGATTCATATAAAGCTGTCCCTGCTGCAGGGTGATGGTGGCTTCCGGAGAAGCGATGGCACATTCTGCGTCATCACTGCTGAAATAGCACATATACCGGGTGGGATCCTTTTTCCGCAGCACCCGGTAGGCACTCAGGAGACTGCCCTGGGCAGGAGCCGTCACTGCATTGGACAGCACGATCTGGCAGGTCTCTCCTTTGCGGATGTCCTTCCGGGCCTGCTCCACCATCCGGATGTAATCCTGGAGCTGGAACATGGGCTGGAAGCTGCCGGTGATGGCAAAAGGCGGGACCCCATCCCGGGGCGCCTCTTCCAGCATGTTTTCCATTTCACCCAAAGTGAAGAGGGCCTTCCGGTAATTCTCTTCCAGGTGATCCGTGGCGATGTTGACGATGAGCAAAATCTCCTGCTGCTGCCGGTCCAGGACAAAGAGCCTGTCAAAAAAGAACAGATCCATATCCTTGAACTGTTCCGGATTGGCTTCCTCCCACTGGATTTCCGGCTCTGCGTATTTGATGTATTCATAGGCAAAATAGCCCGCCAGCCCGCCTGTAAAAGGAGGCATCCCTGCTGCATAAGGAGCCTTGTGGGCCGCCAGGACCCCGGCCAGTACCCGGGAAGGATCTTTACAGGGATAGGAAATCCGTGTTCCTCCCTGGGCCACAGTCATGACGCCGTCGGTACAGGAAAATTCCAGTGCCGGGGCGAACCCGATCACCGCATACCGTTCCCAGCGGATCTCTTTTCCGGTGTCCACCGTATGGTCCATCACATAGACCTGTTTGCTGAGGCTCCGGGCCATTTCAGCCAAATCTTCCACCGTATGTCCCCCGGCCGGTACCCGTTTCACCACCGGGACCATACCATAACCAGGGGCCATCTTTCTGCATTCTTCCAAAGAAGTCGTCATTTCTCTCCTTCTCCTTTCTCACACCATGCCTGCCATAAAGGCGGAAGCCAGAGGATACCCGATGGCTGCTGCCAAGATGGCCGAAAGGACGACCACCAGATAGCCGTATTTCAAGAGCATATCCTGCCGCACAAAACCTTGTCCGATCCCAATGGCCACCAGGGGTTGGGCCGAAGGCGTCGCAACGGCAAAGGCCCCGGCATAGCTCACAAGAGCCGCCAGCGCAGCACCGTTCATGGTGCCTCCCGAGGCCACAAAAAGAGGCAGCCCGATGGACAGCACCAGGGTGATGGAAACCAGGTTCGAACAGATATTGGTCATCAAGGCACACAGGAGGATCAGGAAGAATACGCAGACCAGGGGCGACACTCCTGCGATGAGGGGCTTCACCGCGGCCCCGATGTAGGTGGTGAAACCGATCTGGCTGTTGGAAAGAGCGCTGGACAGGGCCAGCACCGCCGCCGACATGATGACACAGACCCAGGATACCCCATGGGCCAGGGCATCGGAATAATCCATCAGGGGCTTGCCTTCTTCATCAGTGAGGATGCACAGGACGATGGTCCCCAGAAGGGGCGGCATGGTAATGCCAAAGCTGCTGATCCATTTGGAGATTCCTGGCAGGAAGGACATGGTCAGGCTGGGCAGCACCCACAGGGCCACCACGCACAGGAACACGCCGCAGACGATGGATTCCTTCCGGCCCACCGGCGGCATGCCTGCGGTCAGCTTATTGATATCCAGATCGGCCAAGGGGCTCATATCCGGTTTCAGCAGGAACCGGAACAGGACCAGCATCAGGATGAATACCAAGATTCCCACCGGCATGCAGGCTCCCATATAACTGGTATAACTGATATTCTGGCCGGTGGCCGCTTCATACAGTCCCAACCCCAGGATGGGGCCATCATGGGCAATGGGAGTCATGCCGGACCCCAGGCAGCAGGCCATGGTCTGTCCCACCATGATCATGGAGGCCAGCCGGCTGCCCTTTTCCAGATGGAGCATGGCAAAGATTTCTTCACTGATGGCGATATAAGTCACGAACAGGACCGTAGGAGACATGATCCAGGCCGCCACCATCATGGACATGAAATAAAAAGTGCAGAACCACCAGGGGCTGCGCCGGGCCAGTTTCCGGGTGATGAACCAGACTGCCACCCGCTTCATAAAAGGGGTCCTAGCCAGAGTGTAAGAACACATGAAAGTAAAGATCAGGAACGTAACGATCTGGGACCCTACGGAACCGGCCAAGATCTTGCTGAAATTCAGCTCCGGGATGAAGGCCAGGGCTCCCAGGCACAGGGCGCTGGGCCAGTGGACCCCGATTTTCAGCCAGAGGATCAGCGTCCCAATGAACAGCAGAAATACCTGCATGGCAGAAGCCGGCATGCCCGCCGGTCGGGGAAAGAAACGTCCCAAAAAGATCAAGATCAGTGACAGGAGGATCAATCCTGCCCGTTTGCTATTTTTCCCATCCAATATCAACACCTCCTATAAACTACCTTGCTACCTATTGTGGCGGGAAAAGTATAGAATATAAGCAAAGTATAGGCTTCTTATAAGATTTTGTAAATATGACCAGAAACATTTTCTATGAAAATCTGATTATTAAAATGTTTTTTGTAAATACATGAAAAAAGGCTGCTGTACATGATATACAGCAGCCTTTTTGTATTGGATAATATCCTTTTATTCCAAGAATTCCTTCAGGGGTTTGCTCCGTTTGGGGCTCCGGAGTTTCCGCAGGGCTTTGGCCTCGATCTGCCGGATCCGTTCACGGGTCACGCCGAAGTACTGGCCCACTTCTTCCAAGGTCCGGGTACGGCCGTCCAGCAGGCCGAACCGCAGTTCCAGCACCCGGCGTTCCCGGGCGCTGAGATGCTCCTGGAGCACCTTGCCCAGCTGTTCCTGGAGCAGGGTGTAGGAAGCAGCATCTGCCGGTGAAGGGGCTTCCTGATCCTCGATGAAGTCTCCCAAATGGGAATCTTCCTCTTCCCCGATAGGAGTTTCCAGAGAAACCGGTTCCTGGGCGATCTTCTGGATTTCCCGGACCCGTTCCACAGGCACATCCATTTCCTTGGCGATTTCTTCCGGTGTCGGTTCCCGTCCCAGCTCCTGGAGCAGCTGCCGGGATACCCGCACCAGTTTATTGATGGTTTCCACCATATGCACCGGGATCCGGATGGTCCGGGCCTGGTCGGCGATGGCACGGGTAATGGCCTGCCGGATCCACCAAGTAGCATACGTACTGAATTTGAATCCTTTGTTGTAATCGAACTTTTCAACAGCCTTGATCAGCCCCAGATTCCCTTCCTGGATCAAATCCAGGAACAGCATCCCACGGCCCACATACCGTTTGGCAATGCTGACCACCAGCCGGAGGTTGGCTTCCGACAGGCATTTCTTGGCATTGTCCCCACAGAATTCCATCCGGTGGAGCAGCCGGTTGAACCGTTTCTCCTCCGTTTCGATCTGCTGCCGGGTCTCGTCATCCACTTTTTGGTGGCTGGCTTTTTCGTCGACCACCGCAAAGAGCTCCTGCAGCGTCCCCAGGCAGCTGTTTTCAGCTTCTTCTCCCGTTGGATCCGGAGCATTCTTCTGCACATGGGCGATCTTATACTTGTTTTCCTGCAGCAGCCGATGGAGCCGCTTCTTTTCATCCATGGTAAAGGCGCTGATCAGCTTCTGATACTGGTCAAACTCCAGCACATGGCCGTCGCCAGCCAATTCCTGGGCCTTCCGGTAGGTCAGGGAGACGCTCCGGTTGTCCACCCAGATGCTTTCCTTGGTCAACAGTTCATTGGCCTCTTCCAGCAGTTTCCCGATGGAAAGCCGTTTGTTCACCGGCTCGAATTCTCCCTCCGGCTTTTCTCCCTTCAGGATGGCCTTGGCCTGGTTGCCTTTGTCAGCCCGTTTGGCCAGCTTGATTTCATCGTCCCCGGCCAAAAGAGGCACCCGGCCGATTTCCTTCAGATACATGCGGACCGGGTCATCCACGATGACCCCTTCCGGAACGGACAGGTTGGCCAGTTCCGTTTCATCCACCTTCAGCTCTTCTTCATCGATGGTCGCCGGTTCTTCATCTTCGGACCCGTCATCGATCACTTCAATGTTCTTCTCTGCCAGTTTGGAATAGATAGCATCCATCTCATCCACAGAGACAGCATCTTCGTTCTGCAGCCGGTCCTGAATCTCCTTATAGGTGAGAACGCCATGATTCTTTTTGGCCAGCGCTTCGAATTCCGCTAAGTATTCCGCCGCGGTTTTGGGCTTATCTTTCTTGCCTGCCTTACTCTTGCTTTTCGTTCCTGAACCCGCCTTTCCCGTGGTTTTTGCCGCCTTCTTCTTTTTGGGAGCAGCCTTGGCTTTCTCCACTGCCGTGGGCTGGGCCTCACTCTGTCCTTTCTTTGCTGCTGCCGTGGCAGTCAGCTGCGGCTCCAATTCTTTCTTTTCTTTTTCAGTCATTGGGGCGTTCCCTCCTTTCCTGCAAATGAGGAAAATCCTCCTGTTCCGGATTTATACCGGAGCTGTTAATTTTCCTATCTTCAATTTTATTCGCCGGCATTCCTCTAATTCCTGCAAAAATTTTTCATTTCCCTCTTTTTCATACTTTTCCGCCAGTTGGCTGTGTTTTTCATATTCCCGGTCCAGGGCCGCAATCTGCAGCCGGTTGAGGCAGTCCGTCAGGATGGAAGGCAACGTGCTCTCCTGGACATTCAGGCTCAGGATCCCTGTCAATTCTGCCGCTCCCGGTCCGTCCAGGCGGGAAAAGAGATCCCGGGGATCCTGGAAAGTCCCGTTCTGGACCATCTGCAGGAATACCGTGAAGATTTCCTGCCGGGCCGGCGTGGTAAAGGAATCCACATGGGCGATCCCCTCCTGTCCCGGCTGGGGCGGTATCCCCTGGAGGAACGCACGGAGCACCAGCCGTTCTGCCTGTTCCGTAGGACTGGACACTTTCACGGTCCGCTGGGTCAGCCATTCTGGGTTGTACTTTTTCCCCGTTTCCTGATGGGTCAGTTTCCGGTATTCACTCTGGATCAGCCCCTCCTCGATGGACAGGCGGCGGGAAAGATCCCGGATCCGTTCCCCCACTTCTACATCGCTCTGGCAGTCCAGGAAGAAGGGCAGCACCCGGTCCACGGCCTCCACTTTGCCTCCCAGGGTTTCTGTGTCACATTCCCCCAGCACCGTATCCACCTGGTAATCCATCCCCGGACGGGCGTTCCGCATCAGCTCTTCAAAAGCTTCCCGGCCTTCCTTCCGGATGAATTCATCCGGATCCTTCCCATCCGTCACATGCATCACCCGGCATTTGAGCCCGGCCCGAAGGGCTAGGGGGATGGCCCGCATGGCAGCCGCCCGGCCGGCCCGGTCACTGTCGAAGCAGAAGATCACTTCCGGTGCCAGCCGTTTCAAAAGAGCCGCCTGGTGTTCCGTAAAGGCCGTCCCCATGGAAGCCACCGCCCAGTCGATCCCTGCAGCATGGAGGCTGATGGCATCCATATGGCCTTCTACGATCAGGGCCTGCTGCCGTTTCCGGATGGCGGCAGAAGCCCGGTCCAGGCCAAAGAGCAGATTCCCCTTGTGGAACCAGGCTGTTTCTCCCGTATTCATGTATTTGGCCGGAGATGCATCCTTATCCAGGATCCGTCCAGTGAAGCCCACCACCTTGCCCCGAGGATTCCGGATGGGGATCATCACCCTAGCCCGGAATTTATCATAAATGCCATTTCCCCGCTGCCGCTGGCTCACCAGCCCAGCCTTGAGCAGCACGGCCTCCGAGACACCTCTTTTTTCCAGGGCCTGAGATAAGGTATGGAAATCCGGAGGCGCCATCCCCAGATCAAAGGAATCGATGATGTCCCTTCCGATTCCCCGGCCGGCCAGATACTTGAGTCCTTTTTCCCCGTACCGGGTATTCACCAGGCAGGAATGGAAGAAACGGGAAGCCAGATCGTTGGCTGCCATGACTTCCTTTGTTTCCTTTTCCCGGGCGATTTCCTGGGCCGATTTGGCCCGTTCCGGGACCGGGATCCCGTACTTTTCCGCCAATTGTTTCATGGCATCGAAAAAGGACAGGTTATCCCGTTTCATCACATAGGAAAACACATCTCCCCCTGCGCCGCAGCCGAAACAGTGGTACAGCCCTCGGGCCGGATCCACCGTAAAGGAAGGTGTCTTTTCTCCGTGAAAGGGACAGCAGCCCCAGTACCGGCTGCCCTTCCGCTTCAGGTCCACGGTTTCCGAGACGATGCTTACGATGTCCGCCGCCTGGCGCACCTGCTCTTTGAAATTGGCAAATTTCTCTTTCATATCATCCATGGAACTCATCCTTATTCTTTCCTGCAATACTGTATCTATTCGACAAAAAAGAAGGAATTCCTGCTTTTACAGGAATTCCCCTTGACAGATTCAATTTTCAGGATTCATAGTCAAAGCGTTTCCGCAGATATTCCAGGATCAGGCTGGCGGTTTCTTCGATGGCCCGGTTGGACACATTGATGATCATGCAGTGGAGCTGCTGCATGATGGCCCGGGCGTATTCCAGTTCTTCCTGGATCCGGTGGATGTCCGCATAGTTGGCTCCATCGGTGAGCCCCATGGCCTTCAAGCGGGCACAGCGGATCTCATTGAGCTTGTAGGGATCGATCAGAAGGCCGATGATCCGGCTGGAAGGCACCTTGAACAGTTCCTCCGGCGGGGGGATCTCCGGCACTAGGGGGACATTGGCCACTTTCAGCTGTTTATTGGCCAGGTACATGGAAAGCGGCGTCTTGGACGTCCGGGAAACGCCGATGATGACCAGATCTGCTTTGGCCAGGCCCCAGGGATTCTTGCCGTCATCATATTTGATGGCGAATTCCACTGCCGCCACCCGTTTGAAATACTCATGGTCCAGGGCATGGATCAGACCGGGCTGGTTCTTGGGCAGCAGGCCGGAAGTCTTTTCGATGGCCTTCAGCACGGGCCCCAGGATGTCCACCACTTCCACGTCCAGTTCTATGGCCTTCTGGGCCACCGCTTCCCGCATTTCCGGAGAAACGATGGTGTAGCAGACAATGGCATTCTGTTCCTTGGCTTCAGTAAGGATCTTGTCGATCTGTTCCACACTCTTCACATAGGGAACTCGGATGATATCAAATTTTTCCTGGACAAACTGGCTGGTGGTGGCTTTCACCACCGATTCCGAAGTTTCTCCGATGGAATCTGAAATGGCATAGATGATCGGTGCTTTAGCTATGATAACTCCCTCCTTTTCCTTCCGCCAATTCTACCAGGAGCCGGGTAAAATTGGTCTTGGTCACCCTGCCCACCAGCTGGAGCCGCCTGTGTTCCTCATCCAGAGGCCGCACCACCGGCAGGCAGTCGATTTCGTGATCCACCAGCCGCCGGGCAGCTGAGGCAGCCGGTTCTTCCGGGCTGGCCGTGACGATTTTGCTCAGCGGCGTCATCACCATGGCAATGGGCAGTTTGTGGAGATCGGACCCGGGATTGAGGGCCGCTTTCAGCAGGTCCTTCCGGGAAACGATCCCGTGGAGCAGCCCTTCCGGTCCTTCCACCACAAATACCGTCCCCACATCTTCCAGGAACATGGTGATGGCTGCATCATAAGCGCTTTTGTCACTGCCCACCACAATGGGCACGGACTTGATGTCTTCCACGGTAATGGAGGACAGTTCTTCCTGCAAAAGCCCCAGGGTATTTTTCCCCGTGTAATAATACCCAACCCGGGGACGGGCATCCAGGATCCCGCTCATGGTCAGGATGGCCAGGTCCGAACGCAGGGCAGCCCGGCTGAGCCCCAGTTCCCGGGCAATGGCTTCCCCTGCCACAGGCCCCGCCTGTCGGACGATTTCCGCAATCTTTTTTTGTCTCTCGCTGAGAGGAATGGGACTCATCTCCCTTCCAATGGATTCATGGCTTCATTATAGAAGAAAAAACGTTCGGGTGCAAGAAGGGGTGCCGCACATGCAGCACCCCTGTCATCAGCCATAGAGCAAAGGATCCTTTTACCAGGCCAATTCTTCCTCGTGGAGGTTCCGGCCCCGTCCGGTGAGTTTGTCCAAGATCAGACGCTGTTCCACCTGGGCCACCATCTTCCGGGTGAACTTCACGGCATCCGGGTTCACGGACATGCTGTCGATGCCGCTCTGGACCAAGAAGGCGGCGAACTCTGGATACACGCTGGCAGCCTGTCCGCAGAGAGATACCGTCTTGCCATCTTTATGGGCCACTTCGATCAGATGGCGGATGGCCCGTTTCACGGCCAGGTTCCGTTCATCGAACAGATGGGAGATCACGTCATTGTCCCGGTCGCAGCCCAGGGTCAGCATGGTCAGATCATTGGATCCGATGGAATAGCCGTCCACGAACTGGTTGAACTGGTCCGCCAAGATGATGTTGGCAGGGATCTCCGCCATGAGCCATACCTTGAAATCCGGTCCTCTGTGGAGTCCTTCCTCCGCCATGATCTCCACCACTTTCCGGGCTTCGTCCACCGTACGGCAGAAGGGGATCATCACGTTCAGGTTCTTCAGCCCGTATTCTTCCCGTACTTTCCGGACCGCAGCGATTTCCAGCCGGAAAGCGGCGGTGTACTTGGGATCATAATACCGGGAAGCCCCTCTCCAGCCCAGGAGAGCACTGGGTTCATGGGGTTCGAATTCTTCTCCGCCCTTCAGATCCCGGTATTCACTGGATTTGAAATCGCTGAACCGGAGGGTCACCGGCCGGGGAGCCATGGCGGCACAGACTTTCCGGAAGCCGTCTGCCAGGGCATCCACCACCTTTTCTGGATGGCCGGATTTGATCAGATACAGCGGATGTTCATGGATGTAGGTGGTCCAGATGAATTCTTCCCGCATCAGGCCGATACCATCGCAGGGCAGGCTGCTGTATTTTTCCGCCAGGGCCGGATCGCCCAAGTTCATGTAGATCTTGGTGCCGGTGACCGGGAAGGTTTCCTGGGCCACGATTTGGGTCTGAGGTGCAGCAGCTGCAGCGGCTTTCTTCACCTGCAAGTTGCCGGCGAACACCACTCCGTTGGAAGCATCCACGGTGATTTCATCTCCAGTATGGAGCAGGCTGGTAGCTGCCGTACCCCGGCTCTTGGTCCCGACGATGCAGGGGATGCCCAATTCCCGGGAAACGATGGAGGCATGGCAGGTCATACCGCCGCTGTCCGTAACGATGGCCTGGGCTTTTTTCATGGCCGGCACCCAATCCGGAGCGGTCATTTCCGTGACCAGGATCTCCCCATCCTTGAATTCATCGATATCGGAAGGATCCTTGATCACATGGACTTTGCCATAGCCCATGCCCGGGCTGGCTGGCAGTCCTTTGACCAGTACCTTTGCACTCTTTGCATCCTGTTCTTCCATCTTTTCCTCCGCCTTCTTTTCCTTGTTTCTCCGAGACCATACGGTTTCCGGCCGAGCCTGGAGGATCCAGATCTTCCCGTCCCGTTCATCGATGCCCCATTCCATATCCATATAGCAGCCGTAATGGGCTTCGATTTTCTTGGCATATCCGGCCAGTTCCAAGATCTGCTGGTTGGTCAGGGTCTGACGCTTCCGGTCCGCTTCCGGCACCGGCACTTCTTCCGTATCCCCACCCTTCTTCCGGACCAGCATCACATCCTGTTCATTGACGGTGGCGGAGAGGATCTTCATGTCTTCTTTGGAAACGATGTAGGTATCCGGGGTGACGATGCCGCCCACTACATATTCGCCCAAGCCCCAGGCCCCTTCGATCATGATGTTCTTATCGTCCCCGTTGGCCACGTTCACAGTGAACATGACCCCGGCGGCCTTGGAGAACACCATCATCTGGACCACGGCAGAAAGAGCCAGGGACAGATGGTCATAGCCCTGCTTTTCCCGGTAATACACGGCCCTGTCCGTAAAGCAGGAAGCGTAGCATTCCTTCACCTTGGCGATTACGCTGTCGGCTCCCTGGACGTTCAGATAGGTATCCTGCTGTCCGGCAAAGCTGGCATCGGGCAGATCCTCCGCCGTAGCGCTGGAGCGGACGGCCACATAAGGCTGAGCTTCACCCACCTTGGCAGCCAGTTCCCCGTAGGCTTTCCGGATGGCATCCTGGAGATCCTGGGGCATTTCCTGTTCCATGATGGCAGCCCGCAGCTGGCCGCACACCGTACTCAGCTGTTCATTGTCCTCCACATCGGTAAGGCTGGCCAGCAGGCTGCGCATTTTTTCTTCCAGCCCGGTGGCTTTGATGAAATAGCGGTACGCGTAAGCCGTGGTGGCAAAGCCATAGGGAACCGGCACATCGGTCTTGGAAGTCATTTCTCCCAAAGAAGAAGATTTCCCTCCCACAATATCCACGTCTTTCCGTTCCAGCTGTTCGAACCACAACAAATATGCTTTGGACTTATCCATGGTATACGCTCCTTTGCTCTACGCTATTGGCGGATATTTCTTTAATATAGTGTATACTATATCACTATGATGCGTCACATTCAAGAGAAAATTTCAGGGGATGCCGCATCCGTGAAAATCACACATGTGCAGCATTCCCCTGACACGGGTTATTGATGGGGATCCACCAACTCTATGAAGAGCTCCTGGCTGTCTGTTTCCTTTCTTCATAGTCTTTTTTTACTTTTTTCCAGAGATCTTTTTTTGAAACCAAATCGTAAACAGAAGCTGCAAGGATTTCACTGCCGTACATAATAGCATTGCGTGCCTCTTCGCTTTTTCCAGCATCCAGGAATTCCTGTGAATGAGAAGCCGTTCCCTCCCGTACAAAAGCAATCCGAATGCAGGCCCCCGGGATTTCATGCATCACATTGGCAAAATCTGTTGAGCCTGTCCTTTCTCTGGCAGTTTTCTGATTGGGAGCCCCATAATAGATTGCATTCTTCATCAACAAGTCATTAAGGCACATTGCCGGGATTTTCCCTTCTGTGCGAAGATGATAAATGATTTCCTCGTTTGTTTCCGTCATTAGCGCTGCGCCTTTTACCACCTGTTCAAATCTTCTGATCAGTTCGTCCAGGTAGGAAGAATCATAGGATCTCAAACTGAATTCACCGACAGCCAGATCAGGAACGACATTCACGGTCGTTCCTCCATTGGAAATAATGTATTGGATCCGGGAATCATCACGGATATGTTCCCGCAGAAACTCTATTCCCTGGCAGGAGAGGAGCAAGGCATCCAACGCACTCCTTCCGTTTTCCGGATTCAGAGCGGCATGAGAACTTTTTCCATGGAATTTCACTGACGCACTGATTTTCGCCATAGATTTAATATCAGTCTGGGTAGCCGTGCCTCCATGCATCATCAGCGCTACATCCAGATCTTTCAGGAATCCCTCCTGTAAAAGGAGTATTTTCCCCCCCTTGCCTTCTTCTGCCGGTGTTCCGTAAACAACCAGATCATAGGTAAATCCCTGAAAAAGATCTTTAATAGCAGCAGCGGCCCCTACGATGGCCGGTCCCTGTAAATGATGGCCGCAGGCATGCCCTTTGGGAAGAGCATCATATTCACACAGCAGGCCAATCCTGATGCCATCTTTTCCCTGTCGGTACTCTGCACGGAATGCCGTGGCAAACTTTCCCAGCCCTCTCTGCACAGAAAATCCATGGTTTTCCAGGTAATCTTCCAGGATCTTTGCTGCCTGATATTCGTGAAATGCCAGTTCCGGATGATCAAAGATCCGGTCAGCCATCTCTGTCAGATGCGGCATTTCTTTCCTGATATATTCTCCAATTTCATTTTTCATGCTGAACTGCTCCTTTCTCAAATCGGTCCATAATGGATTGCCTGCGCAATGGAACAGAGGATGGATCCTGTCAACAGCCAGATAAGGAACAGTCTGCCCATAAATTTCATCCACCGGTCATAGGGGATATTGGCCGCTCCCAGTATCCCCATCAAGGCAGAGGAATGAGGCAGCACATAGTTGCAAAAACCGTCACCGAACGTGTAAGCCAATATAGCAGTCTGCCGTGTCAGGCCAATGATGTCTGCCAGCGGCGTCATGATGGGCATAACTGCAGCTGCCTGTCCGCTCCCTGAAACGATGACACAGTTGATCAGTATATTGGCGATGAACATGGCCGGTCCAAGGAGGAATTCTGGGACATGCTGCAGTCCCCCTGCCGCCAGATAAATAACAGTATCTATGATTCTCCCGGTTTTTAGCACCGAACCTATGGTCCCCGCCAGGCCAATGAGGAATGCCGCTCCCAGCATGGTCTTCGATCCTGAAACGAATTCAGAGGCGATTTGAGAAGGAGACAGCCCCAACAAGGCACCTTCTATAACAGCCAGCACAATGAACAGTGCCGCGTCTTCCTTCAAATCCCAGTGTAGAGCTGAATTTCCATAAATCAACAGGACCAGAGACAGGATAAGGACACCCAGAATACAGTATTTTCTCCAATCCATCAAACCAAAAGAATTAAGCGCAAGTTCTGTGCCTTCTCTTTTTTTGTCAAGCTCATACATCGGGCTGGCAGTTGGTTTACGGGATATTTTCCTTGCATAATGGACCAGATACAGATTGGTCACAATCAGAAAAACAACAAAACATAGTGCTCGAAAGGGGAGGCCGGAATAAGTCGGCACATCTGCCAATTTTTGGGCCAAAATAGCAGTGTTGATATTCAGGCCTGCCGTAGAAAACCCGATGGCGCCACCCAAAAGGATAATGGATACCCCCACAATCGAATCCATCCCCATACTTAACGCCAGGGTAACCATAATGGGGGCAAAGGCAATAAAATGATTGACCGCCTGGGTAGTACAGATCAGCGCAAAAATGGTGGTCATCACTGGTACAAACAGATACCCTTTATCCTGGAATCTTTCAGAGATCCGCCCCACTGCAACTTGCAGAGCACCGGATTTGGCAATCATGTGAAATGCCGCCCCGGCAAAGATCACAGTATACATCAAATTAATTTTCTGGATCAAGGATTGCACAATCATTAGGGGGATTTTCAAAAAGTTCACCGGTGCTCTTGATACATAGTGAAAAGAAGAGGGATCAACAACTTTTACGCCATCCCCATTAGCTATACGAGCATATTCTCCTGCTGGAACAATCCAGGTCAATATAGCCGCAAAGATAATGATTGTGACCATGATGACCAATGCATGAGGCATTTTGAATTTCGGTTTTCCTTCCATCGTTTCCACTCCTCTCAGGAAAAACTGACCTTGATCAGGCCATGGTCCAGTTCCAGGACTGTCCCAAATGGCGTGCTTAAACGGGTCAGTGTCTGATAGATTGTCTTTGTCTCTGTTTCAGTGGCGGGATAAGGAATGGCTTTATAGGCTCCCTTTTTGTCGTACCCAAGAGATATGGGCAGTAATTCGATACCAGTACATCTGCCGTCAATAAAAGTTACAGCAGGAATGAAGGACAAATAATTTTCCCGCGCCTGCAACCCGCCATTTTTGGCATGGGACCTTCTGGCAGCAAGAGCGTCCTGTGCAGAAGTGGTATAAGGAAGATGGTATTTTTCCATGAAATCCGGAGGAAGGACCTCCACGGCTTCATTTTGATAGATAAAATTACCCAGCGAATAAAAAATCGGTTTCCCCTGATACAACTCTATTCCTTTGATCTGATGGCAGCCGCCCCCCAGGATCAGATCAGCTCCCCCATCGATAAAAGCATGAGCGCTTTCCTGAACAAAATCATCAATGGATTCCATATTGTCATCTTTCATTTCGTGAGAATGGATCATCACGGCCACATAAGCACCTCCCTTCTTCAGCCTGGAAATACTTTCAGTGGTCCTGCGGATATCAGCCATTGCTGCTGTCGTTTTTTTCCCTTTTGTTTCAGATTCCTGGAATTTCATATCTTTAAATTCAAAGACACCCTGGTCTGAACTGAGTTTATATCCTGTTTTCAATCTCCTTTTATTTTTAACATTGACCCCAGAAGATTCAGCAATTTCTCGCAGACATTTCATCTGTTCTGCAGATACAAAATAAATTTCCTGATGCCGCAGAGGATTGATGCCAGGTCTGGCTGGAAGATAAGGCCCCTGTACTCCGGCCCGGGCAGAATCATCAAAAGTTGAAGTCAACGCCAGAAAAGCTGATACACCCTGTTCTTTTCTCCAGACAACGGGTCTGGCCGCATCTTCCAGATTTTTTCCTGCCCCGGTAAATTCCATTTGATGAGCGGACAATTTTTGCAGAGTCTCCGCCAGCCCCTGGAACGAATAATCCAGCATATGATTGTTAGCAACGCCATAGGTGTTGAATCCAAATTTTTTCAGATCTTCCAATAGATTTTCTTTTGCAGTAAGCCAGGTCCCTCCCGAAAAAGAAGAAGGAAAACAATCAAAGTCCGTGATGGTGGTTTCCAGATTGGTGATCCGGATATCTCCTTGGGCCAGAAAATCGATGATTTGTTGTTTTCCTTCGTATTTTTCAGGGATTTTTCGTGTAATCAGTGCATCTCCAGACGCAGTAAAAGTCATTTTGCTCTTCATGATCTCCACCTCTTGACTCTATGTTACAGAAAGGCCCTTGTATTGCACAGTATATTGTTCTAAATTATAATTAAGGAAAACTGAATCACTCTATTTAAGGAGATTGAATAACCAATCATGTCCATCAAAGATGAACTCTATGTTTGTACGCTTGCCAAGTGCGGAACTATATTGGAAGCTTCAAAAAAGCTCTATATTTCTCCTCCTGCCCTCAGTATGTACATACATCATCTGGAAGATAATCTGGGTGTCCAGTTATTCTATCGGGAAAATCAGAGGTTCAAGCCAACCGTTATCGGATGGCAGTATATAAAAAGATCCCAGAAAATTTTAGAGATAGATCAGGAATTTAGAGCAGAGCTTATAGATTTCAAGAAGAAAAAGAAAGGTGAAATTTCCCTGGGACTTTACCGGCGCCGGGGAATCAGTTTCATGCTTCCTCTGCTCGCCAGGTTAAAGGAGGAGCTGCCGGATATTTCGGTCAAGATCACAGTGGGTTCAAGTTCTGAGTTAAAACAAATGCTTGCGGAAGGTGTCCTTGATTTCATACTGGTGACCGCCGCAAAAAAAGGCTTTGCAAAGAACAACTGTATCATCGATGATCAGCTGGTCCTTGCTTACCCTTCAACCTGGCTGGTCTCGGGCCGCCATCCTTTTTCCCCTGAAAAAAAGCATGGTTCTCTGGCACAGCTCACTGCCCAGAAAATCCTTCTGCCCGGTGTCCAGCAAAGCATTTATTTTTTTGTAAACCGGTATCTTACGGAAAATCAGATAGATACATCCAGACTGGCAACCTTGAATAATATGGAAATTGCCATGCAGAATGTTTCAGCTGGAATAGCCTGCTGCTTTACCTTGAAAAGCTATATCGAAAGCTTTGCCCACATTCCCCAGATCACATTCCTTCCCCTGCCTGATATCTCTTTCAAAATTCCCTGGATTTTAGAATATAAAGAAAACCCTCTGTCTCAAAAACATTTTAAAATTCTAAAAAGTACACTGAAATATATGATCCAAGATAGGCTCTAAAAGAAAACACTAAAAAATGCTGCACCTGCCAAAAATTGCAGGTGCAGCATTTTCTTTTTTCTTATTTTTTAAGTCCCGGTGCTTCTGTATGGGCAAACGCCTTGCCTACGTTCTTTTCTGCCACCAGGTAGGTGTGGTTCACTGGATCCAGTACCAAAGGACGGAGCTTGGCCGGGTCGATTTTCCCATCCGTCAGGATGCTTTCGTCGGCGCTGACGTTGAGGATCTCGCCTACCAGCCGTTCGCTTTCCTCATCGTAGCTCTTGACCCGGCATTCCAGCACCATGGGCAGTTCGGCGATCACCGGTGCGTTTACCCGGCTGGATTTTTCCACATGGAAGCCAGCCCGGGCCACTTTATCCGGCACCTTGTTCCCGGAAACCAGCCCCAGGTAATCACAGGCCGCCAGCTGATCCGCCGTAGCCATACTCACGGTAAAGGCTCCTGTTTTCTTCAGGTTGGCCACAGTTTTGTGGGACCGGGCCAGGCAGAAGGAAATCTCCGTGTCGTTGCTGATGCCGCCCCAGGCCGCATTCATCACATCCGGGACCCCGTTTTCGTCATAGGTCCCGATCATATACACCGGCTGAGGATACGTCAATGGTTTTGCGCCAAAATCTTTCCGCATGGAAATCACACTCCTTTGGTTCCATTATACCACAACTGTCACTTTTTTCGGCACAGCAGCCAAAGGAAGTAAGGAGCCCCGAAAAGAGCCGTAATGATCCCCACCCGAATTTCTCCTCCCGGCAGGACCATTTTACCCAGGGCATCGCAGAATACCAGGAACACCGCGCCCCCCAAGGCACTGAGCGGCAGCAGGGTCCGATGATCCGGGCCGGTCAGGAGCCGCAGGCTGTGGGGCACCAATAGTCCCACGAAGCCGATATTCCCTCCTGCACAGACAGCCAGTCCCATCAAGAGAGAAATCCATCCCAGGAACAATTTCCGCCAGAAAGGCGCATCCATCCCCAGGGACAGTGCCTGTTCCTCTCCCAGGCTCAGGACATTCAGCTGCCTCCCCCAAAGGCACAGGACGGCCAGCACACCGGCCAGCAGCGGCAGGATCCCTTTTACCTGGAGCCAGGTCCCTACTCCTAGGTTGCCCAAGGTCCAAAAAAAGTACTGGCGCATCACCGCATCCGGGGCAAAGCTCAGGAGTCCTGCCGTCAAGGCTCCGCAGAACAGGCTGACGGCCACACCGGCCAAAAGCAGCTTCACTCGGTCCGTCCCGCCACGGACACTGCCCAGGATGCCTACCACAAGAGAAGCCAGTCCTGCCCCGACAAAGGCACCCAAAGGCAGGAACCAATAGGCTTTTTGGGGAAGACCGGTCAGCAGCAGGATCACCGCCCCCAAAGAAGCCCCGCCGGAAACCCCCAGGATGCCGGGATCTGCCAGCGGATTCCCGAAAATCCCCTGGAGGGCTGTGCCGGAAGCCCCCAGAGCCGCTCCCGTTCCCAACCCCAAAAGCAGCCGGGGGAGGCGGAGATTCCACAGGACATTCTGTTCCAAAAGGCTCCACCCTCCATGGAACGGTCCCCAAGGAGAAACTGGGACCTGCCCGCTGAACAGGGATAAGAAACAGACTGGCACCAGCAGCAGCCAGAGCACGATCCAACAGCGCTTGAACTTCATGGAGTACCCCCTTTGGCAAAGAAACAAACAAAAAAGACGTTCCCCGCCGGGAGCGTCTTTGCGTTTTATATGATGCAGTTCCATCCTCACGAGTGCATGGCCCATAGGGGATTCCTACGTATTGACCTGGTAGCGCCAACGAGAATCGAACTCGTGATTTCGCCTTGAGAGGGCGACGTCTTAGCCGCTTGACCATGGCGCCAAGATAAAAAAATGGCTCCGGGACTAGGGCTCGAACCCAGACTAGAAGATCCAGAATCTCCTGTGCTACCATTACACCATCCCGGAGTAAATACTCTTGCTCTCTCAAAGAGTACTTTTATAGTATACGGCGGAACCCTGGAAAATGCAAGGACTTTTTTATTTTCTTTTTCAGATTTTCATCCCTGCCGCAACGTTGGAATCCTTTCTTTTTACATTATGATTCCAGCAAAAACTCCAGGATATTTTTCTGTGGAATCCCGTCCTCTTCCTGAGGCAGCGTATCCAAGGTCAGCAAGGTCTTTGGATAATTGTCTCGGATCTGCTTGAGCGGCGCGATTTCTCTTGCAAAAGTCCGCGGGTCCATCACACTGGCTGAAACCTGATAATACTGCCGTTCTCCGTCTCTTTCGGCAATGAAATCCACTTTCAGTTCATTGACTTTACCTACATACACCCGAAATCCCCGCCGAAGCAATTCCAAGTATACGATGTTTTCCAGGATATGGCCAATATCTGACCATCTGTTTCCCATCAGCAGATGGCGGAACCCCATATCCACCACATAGTATTTTTCCAAAGATTTTAGCTGTTCTTTTCCCCTGATATCATACCGAGACGCCTTGTACAGAAAAAAGGCGTCTTCCAGGGCTCTCACATACCGTTCAATGGTCTGGGATGACGTCTTTCGTCCATGGGAAACCAGATATCCGGCAATTTTGGAAAAGGAGACAAGATTCCCCACATTGTCCACCAGAAATCGGATGATACTTTCCAACAACTCGACATCCTGGATTTTTTTCCGCTGGACCAGGTCTTTCAGGAGAATCGTAGAATAGATTCCCTGGAGATAATCATATCGGATTTCTTCCGCTTCGATGGACGGCAGATAAGGAAAGCCGCCCCAACTGTAATATTCCCTCCAGGCTGTGGCTGTTTCTTTCCCGGTCAACTGCTGATATTCTCGAAAAGATAAGGGCAGCATCTGGATCTCTACAAAACGGCCGCTGAGCAAAGTGGCCAGTTCGCCGGACAACAGCCGAGCATTGGATCCCGTAATGTATAAGTCAACCTGAGGCCGGACATACAGAGAATCTACAGCTTTCTGGAAGTCATCTACCAACTGAATTTCATCCAGGAAAACATAATTCGTTTTTCCCGGCTGCAGCCGTTCAACAATAAAGTCATGGAGCTTATGATATTCCAGAAGCGGTTCATATTCGAGTTTTTCAAAGTTGATGGAAATAATTTGACTGCTTTCCACTCCCTGCTGCTGGAGCTGTTCCTGGAACTGCTGTAAAAGAGTGGACTTTCCGCACCGACGTACTCCCGTAACAACCTTGATAAGTTGTTTATCCTGGAGTTTTGCCAATTTTTGTAGATATTGCTGTCTCAAAATCATAAGACTCACTTCCTTTCTTAAATTCTATCATGAAAAAAATCAAAGAATCAAAAGTTTTTAATATGAAAAATAAAAACTTTTGATTCTCCTTATTTATTATTTTCTATATTAAAAATTTTTAACCTGAAATCTTCTCCGTTCAGAAGTCCCGGTAATCTCTGTAGAGCAGCCGGCTTACCAGGCCTGCCGGAAGGAATCTTCCATCCGGGATGGTTGAGATTTTCTTGTTGGATGGTAAAATGGAATCAGCAATATGGCAGTAACCCCTTATTTTTCCCTATAAGGAGAATCTCTATGTTTGAAAATTATCCTTACTTTCTCTTGCTGGCCGAAGAAAACAACGTGACCCGGGCAGCCGAAAAGCTCCATATCACCCATCAGGCGCTGAGCCGTTATTTATCCAAACTGGAACAGGAATGCGGGGTAGCCCTCTTCCACCGGAAGCCGCAGTTTTCCCTGACTCCGGAAGGCCGGGAATTCCTTGATACCGTACGCCAGGTGGAAGCCCTGGAAAACAGTCTTACCCAAGCTTTTGCAGAAAGCAAAAAGGAAAATGCAGGAATCATCCGTCTGGGAACCACGGAGGGCCGCTTCCGGATCCTGATGCCCAATCTGATTGAAGAATACAGTCAGCTTTTTCCCAAAGTACAGCTGCGGGTAGCCAGTGCCAATTCCTCGCAGCTGAAGGAAATGCTGCTGAACAACCAACTGGACATCATTATTTTGGGTGCGCCCAAAAAGCAGTCCCATTTCATCCAAAGCAAACTGCTCATGCGGGAAGTCCTTTATCTGGTCCTCAGTGACGGCATGCTGAAAAAATACTTCCCGGATACGTATCCAGCCTGTATCGATGAATTCCGCAAAGGAGCGGATCTGCGGAAATTCACCCATATTCCCTTTGCCTTCAACCTCCCCCAATACAATTCTTCCCAGATGCTGAACCGGCTCCTGCAGAAACTCCAGATTTCCCTGAACTGCGTCCACACCTCCAGCCATCCGGATCTCCATCATATGCTCACCACAGAAAACTACGCAGCCAGCTTCTGTCTTTCCATGTACCTTCCCAATCTGGCAAGGATCAACAGCCAGACGGATAACAAGCTCCATGCCTTCCCCATCAAAGATTTGGACGAGACGAATCCGGTCATGCTGGAATTCCGGAAAGAACGACACTTTCCCCTTTACGGAGAAGCACTGCTCCGCCTGATCCGAAAACAGTGCACCTTTTATGTGGATTTCAATCCGGAGAACATCCTATCTTATGAAAATGAACAACAGACCTGATTCTAATCGGATCTGCTGTTCATTTTTTATTGTACTTCCAAATGGAAAACTTCTTGCACTTTTTTATTATTTAATCTTAAACTTGCAGTCGCCAGTCTCTGCCAAATCTTTCAAGTTTTGGAAAGAGATTTCTACCATGTTGGTCACCGCTTCATCAGTGTAGGAGCCCAGATGCGGGGTAATAAGGACTTTCGGATAAAGGGACT
>OGYQ01000596.1_pt1 | contig 33833 bp, 25 predicted proteins | sample 1576641 | NCBI WGS metagenome assembly OGYQ01 (sample SAMEA3541476, study PRJEB24748) | human gut metagenome | biome: human gut; feature: human-associated habitat; material: faeces | place: China | collected 2012 | reverse complement strand
GGATGGCAAAGTCGGCAATCATGCCTTTGGAAACAAAAAACTCCCGGCAGTAGTCCCGGATAAGGTCGGCGTACTGTGAGCGGGGAAGTTCCCTCGGTATGGCAAGCACGAATCTCCGGGCAAGCTGGGAGTTCCATTGTTTTTCTACGGCTTCGGCGGCGTTCCACAAGGTGTTGCGGTCTGCGTACTCCGGTGGGGCGTGGGGCGGCAGCATGATTTCTGTGTGGACGATCCCTCGTTTCTCGGAATAGTATTTCTGCTTCTGGTCGTACTCGGAAAACAGCCTTTCGCCGCTCTGATAAGCTGCGGCGGCTACGGCTGACTGGCGGTTGCTTCGCTGCACGATTTTTATATCATGGTGGGGACAGGACATAACGGCTTCCTCCTTCCTGTGGTTAATTGGATGGGGTGGTGGTTTGCCACCTCATTTTGGGTAAAAGAAAAGCAGGAAACCATTTCTGATTTCCTGCTCGGTGGTGCCGCTGGTGGGCGGCTGGTTATTCAGTTTTAAAAGTTCGGGTCAGGTTGGCCCGATGACGGAAAGATTGGAAAACTGGGATTTTACAGTGCCTTTTTAGGACAATTCTTTACACATTCCATGCAAAGAATGCATTCTGTTCCATTTTTTCGTTTTCTCGAATTATCTGTTACATCAACATCCATTGGGCACACACTTTTACACTTTCCGCATGATATACATTTTTCCTCATCACATTTGATACGCAATAAAGAAAAATAGCTTGCAGGTTTTAAAAATACAGTGACTGGACAGATATATTTGCAAAACGCTCGGTTATCCTTAAATGCAAAAGCAAGAACAATTCCGATTGCATAATAAAGGATATTTCCAAACAGGAAACACCAGAACATGATGCGTTCAACATTACCTACCTGAAATAAAAACAGCGAGGCTACAAAAACCAGAGATACAATAAAAGTTAAATATCGTATTCTCTCCAATTTCTTTTTGCGAGAAGTCTGTGGGATCTTGTATGGTAGAAAATCCAAAACCATTGCAGTCCAACAAGCATATCCACACCATCCTCTTCCAAAGATCAGTGGACCAAATATTTTTGCAACTGCATAATGTATTGTCGCTGCTTCAAATACCCCTGTAAACAGATAATACCAAAAGCCCTCTATCTGCATATTCTCGTTACAGATCAGCCCCAGATAAACAACCATATATAGGCCGATGAATAGTTGAACTATGCGTCTGGCATGTTTATATTCTATCTGGAAGAGCAGCAATCCAATAGCTATTACTGTACCTATATATGAGAAATTAAACAAATAAAATAGATTGTCCTTTGTCAGCCAAAGAATTACTGCTATAGCTTCAAATATCACCCCAAATCCCAGGGAGATATACCATTTCTTATTCTTAATTTTCAATTAGTTTTCCCCCGTAATTTTCCAATTTGTCATTGTTTTCATTATACTTCATCCAGCTGGGTAAGTATAGGTTGATTTTGTAAACTTGCTGGACGGGAACAGCTTGCAGCGCAAGATGTTCCCGGGCGGCAAGTCCACAAAGGGGTAGCTGGCGGCAGCCAGCGCAGGGGAAGTGTAGCTTCCCCTGTGATGGTTGGAACGGATTGGAAATCTGCGGAAATCATCTGCTCCCTGCAAGGGGCTTCCGGCAGGACGCAACGCACCGGCTCGACCGGTGTATAGTTGCGCCCTTACTCCGTAAGGGGTTCCCCGGCTACCCGACCTTTCACGCTTTCCGCAACCACTTCTTTCATGCCAGTTTGGGAAAATGCCTGTTTCAGAATGTCCATCACATCATCGTCCGTCAGCACTTCCGGCCTTATCAGGAAACTTTCCAGCATAGCCCCTCTGGTACAGAGCCTGTGCGTCCGTTCCTTCCGGGTAAGCTGTTTTATCTGGTGTTCCAGTATCTTTTCTTCGTGTTTCGCCCGCCGCAGTCTGGCTTCGCCTTTGGCAAGCTCACGGTTGAGCTTTTCCAGCTTTTCATTCATCACGGCAGCCCTCCTTCTTGGGGAGCAGCGTGTAAATGCGGTTCGGTTCGCCCACACCCCGGCGCATCCGCAGGATCAGCCCGGCGTCCTCCAATTCTTTCAGGGAACGCTTGACGGTCACGGAGCTGCGGGACAAGGCCGCTGCCAGCTCCACAATGGGGAAACGGACAAACAGTATCCCGTTGGTATCCTCCGCACCTCCCACAAGGGTGGCGTCCAGCAGGCAGGCATACATGACCTTTGCGGTGCTGCTGACCGGCAGCCGCAGCATGGCGGTGGGAAGTGGCATACAGGGTGGGAGAACGGTGTCTGCGGTCATAAATTCAAATTCCATTTAGTCGGTTTTCTCCTTTCGCTTGGCTCGTTTGGACAGGTAATGAGGGCAGTCGATTACGACAGCCCGGAAGCTCTGTTTGCACTCATGCTGACACTTCCGGCACAGGTCGTTGTAGGCCATACGCCCCCGGTTATTGAGGAAGAAGGACAGCTCCAACTTCCGTTTCTTGCTCATTCTCGGCATGGTGCCTCCTATCATAGAAAATCCACCCATTTCAGCCGTAGCGGTAGAGATGGACGGATAGCGGTTTATGGTGTCATGTTTCGGGGCTATTTTCAAGGAAAATGCGGCCATAGAGTCGCTTGGAAAAGCCCCATAGTATCTCGGACAGGGCAGACTACGCCCCGCCGATTTGTCATGTTTGGGTAGCGTTTTGGTGTCAGTTCTGCCGGGTTTCCCTGATGTCGTTCCTGCCCCTGAATCTCACAGCAGCGTTTTGTTCCCGTTGGTACGCTCGCTGCGGTCAAGGTTCCTCCAACTCCTTGCCGCAGGTCGTTGCGCTACATCGCCGGGGAGCATATCCCATCAGGCCGGTCATTCGATTGGAATAATCCATCGATGAACTGACTTAATCATAGCTCATTTTTGAACCCTTTCCCGTATGTCCAGAAAGTAGGAATACCGCCCCAAAATCGAAAATTTCCACGATTTCGGAACGGTATGGTATAATGGCTATATATGCTCGAAAACCACATGGGAAGGGAGTGGCAAACCGATGAAAGACCATGTTTCCTTACAGGAACGCTTGAAAGATTTACGGGTGGAAAAGGGCTTGAAGCTGGAAGAACTGGCGGAAAAGACCGGCATTTCAAAATCCGCTTTAGCCAGCTATGAAAATGAAGAAAACCGAAACAAGGAAATCAATCACGGCAACCTCATCATACTGGCAGATTTTTATGAAGTGTCCATTGACTATCTGTTTTGTCGGACAGAAAACCGGGAACAGATCAACACCCCGCTGTCTGAATTGCATTTGACTGATGAAGCCGTGGCGCTTCTGAAAAGCGGACGGATCAATACCCGGCTACTGTGCGAGATGATGTCCCACGAAAAATTTGCGGAGCTGATGGCTGACGCAGAAATCTATGTGGATGGAATGGCCACCATGCGGTTCCATGACATCAACAGTGCGCTGGCCGCTGTGCGGGCAATGATACTGGAAGAACATCCCGAAGCTGCCGCAGACCGTTCCCTGAAAATTCTGGAAGCCGGTCAGATAGAGGAAGAAGATTTTTTCTGCCATGTGACACACAAAACATGGGACGCTATCCTTCACGATATACGCAAAGCCCATGAGAACGACACGGAGAGTGCGCCGGATACCACGCCCGCCGATGAACTGATAAAGGAAGTCCGAAAGGCCATGCAGTCCACCGGCGATAGGGTGCAGGAATTTCTGGAAATCTTCTGCAAGGCATTCCAGCTAAAATACAAGCGGCTCACAGACGAAGAAAGAACAACCCTGAAAAGGCTGTTCAAAAGATCGCCGCTGATTAAAAATTCCGGGATCAACTTCCGGCGCAGACCGTGGAAATAAACAATGCCGTTGTGGAAACGGGTGTTCCTGCAACGGCATTAGTTTTGGGGATGAAACTCACTTTTTTATCATCATAGTATCTTAATAAACTGGAATTTATTGTTTTGCTTCTCCACAATACCATAAATATATTGAATATACAAGCATAGCAATCAGTCCTATTACCAATAGAACATTCACTTTAATTATAAATACAGACAAAAGAGTATTTGTCAATCCATGAAAAACACTACAAGCAAAAACACATTCCGTTTTTTTGTAAATTGTCGCCAGCCAAAAGCTCAGTATAACAGCTAACGCTAAGAAAAAGAGAAATGGCATATTTTGTTGCGATGAGCCATTTACAAACCAAAGGGGAATATGCCAAATTCCCCACACAACACCCGTAATGATTGTGGCTATAGGGAAATTCAATTTTTCCTCTAATAAAGGCTGCATAACACCTCTCCAACCTAATTCTTCTTCGCCGCCATATATAAATGTTGCTTGAAGAAAGATTAAAGGCATCAAATACCATGGTAATGCGGAATTAAATTCCCTTGACGATAAACCTATTGTCAGTATTTCAAAAATAGAAAGTAAAAACAAAAAAATCAATGATTTCTTTCTGTAGCCAAAAATAAAATGTAATATAGATTTAACCGTGTTTTTTTCTTCTAAGACAAAGAAAGTTGCTATTGTCGGTCCGAATCCTCCTATAATATGTAAAATAGTGCCTAAAGGATGCGAAAATGGGATAATATTTAAACTTGTTAACACAGCAAGTCCAGACCAGGCTATCCCTGTAATAACAAATGTAATTATAAGAAATTTTGCTAACCGTTTAGTATCCAATTCAGTATATCTCCTTTTCAAATTAGGATTTGTTTTATTCTTCGCTTTGATTATTTTCGTCCTGCTCCAACTTAATCACATCCAAAATACCACAATTCAAGGCCTCGCAGATACGCAGTAGCGTTTTCATACTGATATGCTCATCCTTGCCCATGTTAGCAATCATATTAGTGGTTAGACCGGCGGCAAGCCGCAAATCCTCTTTCCTCATGCCACGCTCTTTCAATGTGTTCCATAGTGGCTGATAACTAATGTGCATAGGCTTCCCGCCTTTCTCCTCGTTGTCAAGTATTCTACTTCCATTATAGCAAAAATCTTGTGTTTCCACAATATTTCTTGACCGCACCGCCGGTTCCGTCTGGATTGTGCTTTTCCTTTCTTCACTTTTGTTACATCTAATCAGCCATAAGCTGCTTGATGCCCTGGGATTTACTGGCAGGGTTGTCCTGCCCGTAACCTTCCAGGAGGTTGATGCCGCCCCACACGCACAGGCCGCCGCCCAGCGCGATCACCAGAGTCTGCAATACGTCGATAGCGTTAGTGAAAAAATCCATAAATCATATTTCCTTTCTTCGTTGTAGAATTGTTATTGAAGGTCCGTTGCTGTCAATTCGTACATCTCGAAAGGCTCATCCGGCTTTACGATAGCCGGTTTGCGTTTCATGTACCGTTCCATATCAAAGAGGTACTTCTTGTCGGCGTCGGCGGTGTATTTGTAGTTCGGATGCTTCGTCAGGTCGTACTTGTCCGAGAGGAACGGGCGCACGCCCCGCAGCATGAAGATACACTTGCCTCCGTCCATTACTGCCAATTCGTCCTGGGTCATCAACTCCTTTCCCAATTTCTGATAGGTAAGGCCGTGAGAAACCTGGCTGCCGCGGTTCTCCGATTGATTGAAACTGTCGATCGTTTCTTTCCCCAGTAGCTCCGAAATTTCTTTCAGGGTGGATTTCTCCTTGCCTCCCAAAAACAAGGTGCTGTCGCAGTTACCCACGATGGTATCCGCCGCGTCCTTGTAGATGGTCTTTAACTGGCTTTGCGACTGCAAAATAATAGAAGCCGATATTTCACGGCTTCGGATGGTGGCGATCAGCTTGTCGAAGTTCGGAATTTGCCCGATGTTCGCAAACTCGTCCAGCAGGCACCGCACCCCGGCGCAGATACTGTCAACGCCATCCTTGCAGATCCGGGCCAGCCCCTTGGTGGTATAGTCCCACTCCTCCGGCAGGGAGAGCATGAGGGAGAGAAGGCCCTTCGCTTTCAGCGAGAGCGATTTGTCCCGCAAGTGATGGTTGGACATCACCGTGTAATCGCGGGTTTTCTCAATGCGGAATACCGCCATGTTGGATACCTCCTTCCGTTGGTTTTGAAAAGTGCTCGTTTCGGTGTTTTTGCGCCCCTGTATCACCGCCCGGCCTCCCATGAGGGAAAGGATATGGGCGGCCTCGTTTGCGCCGCCCACAGGCGAAAAAACAGGGGATTTCCCACCCTAAAACGCACACTAAATTTGGGGATAGAAAAAGGGCGACTGTTAAAAAACAGCCGCCCAAAAGGGGGTCTAATACAAGTTGTTTGCTATCCGACAAGCCCGGAAACCGTTGATATTACGGGATTTTTTGAAAAGTTCTGTATCGCCATTCGTACCAGGCGCCGCCCTCGTTGGTGAAGTTCTGGACGCGGCTCTCCTCGGTGGTGATGGGGGCTTCGTTCTCCACCCCCAGCAGGCTCCAGGTGCCGCTGGACAGATACACCGCCCGGTCATCCCGGGCCGGCACCGCCAGGAAGGCCGAGCCGGTGTCGTGGGTGGCGGGCAGAATGACGGTGGTCTGGAAGCCCACTTCGGCGGCGATCTCCTCTTTCAGAGGCCCCACCACCGTGCCGGGCATAGACAGGGGGCCGAACAGCCGCCGGGGCAGGCCCAGGGTGTCCAGCAGTTCCCGGTCCCAGTTCTTTTTAGCCGCGTTGACCAGGTTGGTGCTGCTGGCGTTGGTGTATTCCTGCTTCTGCACGCCGGTGAGCAGATAATTGAAGTAGTCCGGAATCATAAACAGGCTGTGGGCCGCTTCCAGCTGTTCGGGGTGCTCTTTTTGCAGCGCCGCCAGCTGATAGATGGTGTTGAACAGCTGCTTCTGGATGCCGGTGCGGGCATAGAGCTCGGCGGGGCTGATCTTGGCCTCCACCAGTTTGTCGGCACCCTCGGTACGGCTGTCGCGGTAGGCCACCGCGTCGCCCACCGGCGCCCCGTCCTTGTCCAGCAGTACAAAGTCCACAGCCCAAGTATCAATGCCCACCGTGGTGGGGACCTTGCCCAGCGCCTTGCAGGCTTTCAGTCCGCCCAGAATGCCCTGCCACAGATTGTCCATGTCCCAGCAGTCGTGGCCGTTCTTGCGGATCTGCCGGTTTTCGAACCGGTATACTTCCTCCAGCACCATCCGCCCCTCTTTCAAATGCCCCAGAATGAGGCGACCTGACGATGCGCCGATATCGATTGCAAGATAATACCGCACTTCCTGCAGCTCCCCTTCCTGTTTTTTCACTGGTATCAGTATACCGGCAGAGGTCTAAAAAAATAAGCGCGTGATTTACAATAAAATCACGCGCTTATTTAAGTAATTTTTCCTCAATTATCGGAATTGCACAAATGATCCCGGTATTCTTTCGGCGTTATGCCAAAGGCTTTTTTATAAATACCGTAAAAATAACTGGTGGTGTCATACCCCACGGACTCGGCTATCGCCTGCACGGGCAGCCTGGTGGTGCGCAGCAGCTGCTGGGCCCGGTCCAAACGTTTCTGCTGCAGCAGTTCCTTGAAGGTATTACCAGTTGCCTGCCGGATCAGGGCGCTCAGGTAGGGAAGCGAAACATGGAACCGCTCCGCCACATGGGACAGGCTGGCATCGCGGCAGTTATCCTCAATTTCGCGTAGTGCCGCCAGCACAAGCGGGCTTCCCTGCCCCGGTTCGCCCTGCACTTCGATACATTCATGGTGGTTCAGCAAGTCCAGCATCAGCATCGCCATGCGCAGTTGATTGGCGCCACGGGTCCCAGGTTCATTGTGCAAAAGGCTCCAGACCATGCTTTCCACCAAATTCTGGACCGGAAGCAGTTCTGCGGTATGGCAGACCAGATGGGAAATCTCCGCACCGCCGTTTTTCAGCGTTCCCAGCAAAAAACGTCCCAAAAGATTGGAAGTTCCCACAATCTGAAAAGCATAGTCAAAAAATTGGGGCAGCACAATGAAGTTCACCGCTACATCCCCAGCCTCCGCTCTTTGGATGGCGTGGCTGGCCTGCTGATTCAGAAACAACAGCTCTCCCGCCTGCAGATGCACCGGCGTACCGCCGCCGATGAGGTGGGTTGTCTGACCGGCGCACATATACATGATCTCCACATAGTTGTGGCTGTGACGGGGAAAGGCTACGAACCGGGTATGGGGGCGTATGGTGATGAGCTGGCCCTGGCGCAGCAGCTTGGCCGCATCGATCTCAAACCCATGGCCGGAGGCATACAATGTCCGGTCTAGCGGTTCCCCATCCCGCAGTTTCTGCTCTTCCGATGTAATGTGGGACAATGTGTTCAGAATTTCTGTATCCATAGTTTGCTTCTGGTCTCTTTTATCCGTATTCAGACGTACGTTCTCTTTTACCCGTTCAGTCCTTCCAACATTCCTTTGAGTTGTTCTTCCGTTAAAACACCAAAGGAAACCAGTGTTCCCAATGTCATTCCCTCCAGCATACGGGAGGCGCCTTCGGTATCACCGGCAGAGGCCTGTCCTGCCGCTGCTTCCGCCAGCCGCTGCAGGATCGGGCCAAACACGGCGGCTCCTTTGGGATCCGATACTACGTCGGCCAGCGTACTGTATTCGGTAAACATCCGAGGTAATGGCCGCTCCGCAGTGAACGACACTTCCTTGCGAAGCCGGATATCCCTGCTGGACGCTCCGACTTCGATCTCATAACAACCGGTGGGGGTATAAAAATCATGGAGCAGCGGCTCATAATATGCCAAATCACGGGCATTCAGTTCGAAGGTAATCTCCCGCCGCTCACCCGGCTGCAGTGCCACCTTGGCAAAAGACTTCAACTCCCGTACAGGTCTGCGCCGCATCCCGGCAGGCGGCGCCACATACAACTGTACGACTTCCTTTCCCGGAAGCTTCCCTGTATTGATCACGGTCAGCTGTACCCGCAGCGTTTCCCCTTCCCCCATCCGGGAGCGATCCACCGTCATATTGCTGTAGGCAAAACTGGTATAGGACAGGCCATACCCGAATGGGAACAAAACATCCATTTCTTTGGCGTCATAATAGCGGTATCCCACAAAAACGCCTTCACGATATTCTGTAATGCCATTTTCGCCGGGGAAGTTGAACCAGGACGGGGTGTGGGCAAGTTTCTGCGGGAAGGTCTCGGGCAGCTTTCCGCTGGGATTTGCCTTGCCATACAAAAGATCCATGGTGGCTGCACCCACACCGTCACCGGGGAGATACATTTCCAACACAGCGGCCACCTTGTCCAGCCAGGGCATAGTGATCGGAGCGCCGTTATACAGCACGACAATGGTATTGGGCTGCACATCAGAAACTGCTTCTATCAGTTCATTCTGGTTGGCCGGCATTTCCAATGTCGTACGGTCTACGCCTTCGCTTTCATACCGTTCCGGCAGTCCGGCCAGAATCACCGCTGCATCAGCCTTGCGGGCCGCAGCCACCGCTTCCTCCAGCAGTGTACGGTCCGACGTATCAGATCCCTGATCATAACCGCGCGTCCAGCTCATACCCTTCGGCATGCAATCCACCGCACGGCTGATATATGCACTGTTTACATGACTGCTTCCGCCACCCTGATACCGTGGTGCAGCGGCAAAGTCTCCGATGAGCGCCACGGAACTTTCCTCCGTCAGAGGCAGCACCGAGTCCTTGTTTTTCAGCAGTACCGCGCATTCTTCAGCGATGTGACGGGCAAAGTCATGGTCGGCAGCGCGATCAAAAACAGCATCCGGATGGTGGTTTTCTATGCCTGTCTGTACCAGTTTCAGCACATTGTACGCCGCACGGTCCACCTCTGCCTCCGTCAAAGTTCCGGCGACCACCGCATCCAATACCTGCTGAATTCCTCTCCTGCTGCCTCCCGGCATTTCCAGATCCAAACCGGCTTTTACGCCCACTGCGCGATTTTTTACTGCCCCCCAATCTGTTACCACCATACCCTGGTATCCCCAGGCCGAGCGCAGAATATCGGTAAGCAGCGTTCCGTTTTCACTGCAGAACGTTCCGTTCACCTTGTTATAGGCACACATAACCGCCTGAGGTTTGGCCTCCTTGACGACAGTTTCAAAGGGTGCCAGATAAATTTCGTGCAGGGTGCGTTCGTCTACCACACTGTCGCCCACCATGCGGTCAGTTTCCTGATTGTTGGCGGCAAAATGTTTGATGCAGCTTCCCGTACCGGTGCTCTGGACGCCTTCCACCATGGCGGCCCCCATCTGTCCGGCCAGGACGGGATCTTCACTGTAATATTCAAAATTTCGTCCGCACAGAGGGCTTCGCTTGATATTCAGCCCCGGCCCCAACAGCAATGCGACCCCTTCAGCCTGGCATTCGTTTCCCACTACACATCCCAGCTTTTGTGCCAGAGCTGTATCAAAGCTTGCGGCCACCGCAGCCGACGAGGGGAAGCACACAGCAGGCGTACTTCCATATATGCCCAGGTGATCACTTTCTTTTTCCTGTTTTCGTAAACCACTGGGCCCATCACTCATCATAATGGCCGGAATTTCCAAGCGCTCTATGGCGCGGGTGTGCCAAAAATCTCCACCAGTCAAAAGTTCTGCCTTTTCTTCCAGCGTGAGTTGCTGTATCAATTCATTCAAGTTCACCATGGTATTCCTCCCGTTCAAAAGCAACGCAGGATATTTCTTACGTATTGCCGTAATTTTGGTTAATGACAGCATAGCATATTTGCCAATCAGTGAGGAGTCAAAAATTCAGCTTAAAGGACTATAATTCCATAAGTTTATGAAAAGCAGAAAGTTTATGCCGTTATTCGTCACCCTTGCGCGGATTTCACTGTTTCTATACTGCCTCTCTTGATTTCCAAAGCGGTTGCCTGCGCCTATGCGGCTCCCAATACTTTAAACCATACATATAACCAAACACATACAAAAAGCACCCGATCCCGGTATTACCGAAAATCGGGCGGTGAATCACGGGCACATCTGTCCCTTTAACGTTTGCCTGCTAATATCCGTCAATCAGTAAGAGAATTTTTCACTCTGTACTTGAATCAGTCTGCATACAATGCAGCAGATTCAGCAAGGCATTTCTGCCAGAAGTCCCGTGTCAATTTTCTGCGGTACCCGCGTAAAGTCCGGGATTTTTCCAGGTGGTCACATTCTGATGTCCCGCGCTCAGCGCTCCGTCCACCGGAATGGCCGCACCGGTGATATACCGGGCCATATCGCTTGCCAGGAACAAAGCCAACCAGGCGCACTCCATAGGATCTCCCATTCTGCCTGCCGGGCAGTCTTTTGCAAACATGGCCATCGCAGCTTCGGGAATATCGCCGAAGATGCTGGTCTTTGTGTATCCGGGGCAGATTGCATTCACCGTGATTCCATAGGCGGCATAATCCAGAGCTGCGGCACGGGTCATACCGACCACTCCGAATTTCGTTGCAGTATACAATGCCTGCCCCCGCTGCGGAACAAGGCCGGCCACCGACGCAACGTTGATCAGGAAACCGCCTTTGGATTTGCTGCGGAAGATTGCCTCCGCCGCGTACTTCATGCCGGCAAATACGCCTTCACTGTTGAGCGCAAAAATCCGCTCATACTCTTCCATTTCATATTCATGCAAAGGATTGCCGCCCATGCCGATTCCGGCATTGGATACGAAACCGTCCAGCCGGCCATAGATTTCCACCGCTTTCTCTACCAGAGCCTTGATCTGTGCGGGATCACTGCAATCCGTACGGACAAAGACGGCATCACCGCCTTGTGCAACGATCTCACTTGCCACCTTCCGGCCCTGTTCCTCACTGCGTGCGGCCAGCACCACTTTCATGCCGTTGGCTGCAAAAGCCCGTGCGATGGCTTCGCCGATGCCTCTGCTTGCGCCGGTCACAACGGCAACTTTGCCCTGTACACTTTCAAAAGTGGCTTTCATAGGTATTTCTCCTTTCGCTCTGCCTTTTCTTGGATTTTATCCTGGAATCCGGTTCAGGAATTGCGCGCTGACCTGCGCGCTTTTCACCGGACTGCCGTCAATCCAGTTGCGGTGGCTCTCCAGAATCACCGCGTCCACGTTGGCCTGCAGGGCCTGTTCTAGCAGGCTGTCCAAGTCCATGTTGCCGGTGCCCAGTTCCATGCTGTCGGTTTTCAGAATGGGGGTCACGGCAGGGCCCTGCACTCGACTGCCCCGGTCGTTGATGTGCCACAGCTTCATGCGATGGCCCAGCCGCTGCATCCAGGCCAGCGCGTTGGCACCACCCTCGGTAAACCAGTAGCTGTCGAACTCAAAGTTCACAAACCGGGGATCAGCCTCCTCCATCAGGATGTCGTAAGCCCGTTTTTGGGCATTGACCCGGCGCAGCTCGCAATTGTGGTTGTGGTAGAGCAGCTCCACGCCCTCCTGCAGAAGGGCCTCCCCGGCTTTGTTCAGCCGGGCGGCCAGGTTGCGCACGGTGGCTTCGTCCCCGTAGTCAAACCGATACATACCGGTGATGACCACATACTTGGTCCCGAAGCTCTGGGCCTCCCGGGCAACCTCTTTCGGGTCCCGTTCCAGGCTGCCCAGGTCGGTGTGCAGGCTGACCACTTCTAGCCCTGTCTCCTGCACCAGCTTGTGCCAGTCCAGGTTGCCGCCCTTGCCCACCGGCATGCCGGCGGCCTTGGTCAGCATCTTGACCATGAACCCGATGGGATGGATCATGAACCCGCACAGCTCGATACCGTCGTACCCGGCATTCTTGAGGGCAGCCAGGGTTTCCCGGGCCTGGGTTTCGTTGTTCAGTACCGTTCCCAGCATAAATTGCTGGACTGCCTTTTTGGGCATGACTCACCCCTCCATTCTGATGATTTCGCCGGTGGTGATGCCGTTTTCGTTGAAGCTGTCCACACAGACGTAATATGTCTGCCCCGCCACGAGGGTGGACAGGTTTACCTCGTCGGCACCGTAAACCAGCCAGCTGTGGTAGAGTTTGTCGGGAGCAATGCCATAGCGCACATTGCAGCCCTGCGCATCTTCCAGATGCTGCCAGTGCACCTTGCCGTCCAGCGGACTGACCCGCACAGCGGAGGCCCGGGCCCGGGCGGGTTTGTCCCCATCCCCGTTGCCGAACACCCGCAGCCCGCTGATGCGCAGGGTTTGACCGTAGGGCAGCTCGCCGCCTGTCACCCGCACATACCGGGCACGGATGCCTTCAGGGTATTCATAATATCCGTTGGAACATTCCCGGGCCACCGTTTCCCGGGCGGTCCAGGTGGCCCCATCCAGGCTGGTTTCCACCGTATAACGAGAAATCTGCGGTTGCAGTTCAATGTGCCGGGTCTTGCGGGCATCCCCGTAACTGTCGGCGGGAAAGTCCACCACCACACCTTCATCGGCCAGATTCACCTGAATGGCCCGGATGTCCTGTTCTTTTTCCAGGTCCACGCAGAGCCACTGCCCGGGGGCATCGCTGCCCGCACTCCACCAGTCCCGGCAGGTCTCGTTCACCGCCAGGGCCGGGTTGCTGCCCGCTGCCGTGGAAGAAGCCGTGACCGGCTTGCGGTAGCTCAGCATCATCCATTCCGGCTGCCAGTTTGCGGCATCAAAGGGGCCCGCCGGGATGCGATGAGGATAATCGGCAAAATTCTGATTGCAATACAACACTCCGTCCCGGTCGAACCCCGCCGGGAACAGCCCCACCCGGCGCTCGAAGTCGTGGTTGACCGAGATGCGCATGGTGGCGGCATGCCAGTAGTTGCCGTACCGGTCTGCGATGGTGCTGCCGTGGCCCGCACCGGTCATGAAACCGCCCGGCACCGCCGAGAAGGGGTTGGAGGCCTGCCGGGTGAAGGGTCCCAGCGGAGAATCCGACGTATAGACGCCGTCGGCGTAGGTGTTGTACTGGGTGCCGGGGCAGGCGTACTGCAGGTAGTAGGTACCGTTGTGCTTGGTCATGTAGGCCCCCTCAATGTAGGGCTTGCCCACCGCAAAGAACATGGCAGCCAGATCGTCGGTGCTCATGCCGGGGATGTGCTGCATCTCCGGAGGGAATTCCAGTTTGCCGGTGGCGGGATTGTAGTGCTGTTTCAGCGCCTGGTACACCACACTGGCCTCCCGGTCCACCACCCCATTGTCGCCGGGGCGCTCGTAGCCAAGGGACTCTTCCTGCCCGAAGATCAGTTCCTTCTTTTCCCCGATGGGGGTCATGGTTTTGGGGTCCATCTCCACGCCCCAGATGGGGGTGGTATTGGAGCAGCCCCAGTAGAGATACACCCGGCCATCATCATCCAGGAACAGGTCGGGATCCCAGAAGGCGAAAGGCGCACTGACCTGCTCAAAGGGTTCGTGCAAAGGGTCCTTGGAACGCAGGATCGGGCAGTTCTTCCCCTTGCGGCTGGCGCAGAAATACAGGTACTCCCCCACCTGCCGTACATCGGGGGCATAGTCGTAGATCAACAGCCCCGGGTCGGGGTGGAATTCCCAGTGCAGCAGGTCGTCGGAGTACCAGAACCCCGCCGACATAGAGACAAACAGGTAGTATTTCTCCTTGAAAAACACCAGCGTAGGATCAGCGCCCTCCCGGAAGCCCTCAACGCGGGAACCTTCCTTCATATGCTGGTAGCGGTAACCCAGATCCAGGGGATTACAGTAGGTCTGCTTCATGGTGTTCACTCCTTAGAAATGCCCTGCAGCACACGGTTGAGCTGCTTAATATCCTCAATGTCGGTGCCGGCCTGCCTGAGCATGCCCTCAATGGTCATCCGCTGCATGGCCCGCTGCATCATAGCCACCAGAGCCGGGTTGTCCTTGACGGCGGCCGCTACATCCCCCCGGGAGGCGGCGGCCTTATCACCGATTTGCTTGAGGATGGGGCCCACCTTGGCATCGGCCATAGCAGCGGCCATGTTGTCCTTGACGCTCCAGCAGCTTTCGTCCAGCTCGCCGTCGAACCAGTTGGTTACTTCCCGCCGGTTGGCCATGGCGTAGTTCGGGTTGGGGGTATCCACCCGGTTCACCAGAATCACACTGGAATAGCCGCCTGCCCGGGCCTCGATGGAATGTTTGCCGGTAATGGGCACCCGGAAGGTAAACACTTTATCCCCCTGCTTTGTCTCCTGCAGCCTTCCATCCACATAGAGAGCCACTTCCGGCAGGTTGGAGTAGACCTTCACTTCGGTGACATCCTCGGCCCGGTCCACATACCGGCTGCCGCAGGTATGCACAAAGGCCTCCTTGCTCCAGTATGCCTTGTAAAGGTAGAAGGCATCCTTTTTGATCTTGCGGTCAAAGGTGACAAGCCCTTTCTGGTTTTCGCCGTTCTTGCCGCCTTCGTCCCGGCCATCGGCGGCAAAGTCAAACATATTCCAGACGTGAGTGGCCCACAGCCAGGGACGGTCCGCAATCATTTTTGCCATGTGCTCATGATAGACGCATTGGTATGTCTCGGTGTAATCGCCCCGTTCGGGGGCGGAAGTCTGGTAGGCGGGGTTGGCATCAGCACCATACTCACTGAAGCCGATACACCGGTCGGGATACTTGGCATGGTATTCGTCAAAGAAGTCGTCGTTCTGGTCCAGTTCGCCAAGGTACCAACCGAAATAGAGGTTATAGCTGTTCACATCGGGGATTTCCAGAATGGGGCTGGTGATCTCCAGCATAAAGACGTTGGCCATGGTAGTGGGCCGGGTGGGATCCAGACGATGGGCCAGGTCGTTGAGAGCACGGTGGTTTTCCAGCAGTTCCTCATTCACCGGGCTGGCAGCAGTGATTTCGTTGGAAAGCCCCCACACCGCGATGCAGGGGTGGTTGTAGTTCTGGACGATGAGCTCCTCCATCTGGGTCAGGGTGTTGGCCCGGCCATTATGCATGTGCATCGTGATGTAGGGAATCTCGGCCCAGATGACCAGGCCCTTCTCGTCACACAGGTCATAGAAGGCCTGGGCGTGCTGGTAGTGGGCCAGCCGGATGGTGTTGGCGCCCATTTCCAGAATCAGGGCCAGGTCCTCCTCCATCATCTCTTTGGTGATGGCAACGCCCACCCCCTTGCGGTCCTGATGGCGGGAAACGCCCCGCAGCGGGTAGAAGCGGCCATTAAGGAAGAAGCCTTTTTGCGGGTCGATCTCAAATTTGCGGCAGCCGAACCGTGCGGACTGCGTTTCGCCGTTATCGAGGCTGGCAGTGACGGTGTACAGATAAGGGTCGTCCAAACCGTTCCACAGACGGGCATTTTCCAGCGTGAAAACAGCCTTGGCGGTACCGTTCTCCACCGGAGCGCTCATTTCCTGGCCGTCCAGGGCAAAGCGCACCCTGTCGGCGTCCACCACAAGAGCCTCCACCGTCACCTCGCAGCGGCGGGTTTCCAGGTCGGTGACCACCGGGGTCACCTTCACCGGCACCGCCCCGTTTTCCTCCATAGCAAAGTGGGCGGCGGGTAAAATGTGCAGCGTCACATCCCGGTAGATGCCGCCGTAGAAGGTGAAGTCCGCCTTCTGGGGGTAGACGGTATCGTTGTCGCTGTTGTCCACCTCGACGGTGAGGTTGTTTGTGTCCTGCAGCACATCGGTGATATCCACCCGGAAGGTGGAATACCCGCCCTTGTGCTCGGCCACCTTCTGCCCGTTCAGATTGACCACCGCTGTCATAGCCACGCCGTCAAACTGCAGCACCGCCCGGCCGCCTTCCGGCAGCCGGATAGCCGGCAGCTGAAGGGCGTAAGTACAGCTGCCACGGTAGTAATCGTTTCCGCCGTCTTGCCCATCCACCGCATTCCAGGTGTGGGGCAGGGTCACGGGTTCGCTGTGTTCCTCCTTGGTGAAGGTCCAGCCTGTATTCAATACGATCGTTTCACTCATGGAAAACACTCCTTCTCTGGTCTTAGGGCAAAAACCGAAAGGGGCAAACCCTTTCGGTTTTTGTGTGGGTTTACTTCAACTGTTCGGCAAAAAGCTCGGCCCGGGCAGCGGCTTTCTTTTCAGCGATGCGCTTCTGTACATGGACCATCTCTTCCTTGGTCAGAGGGCAGTCGCGCATAGCCACCAAGGTAATGATCCATCCGATGATGGGCAGGCCAAACTTGAGGAACATGGCCATCCAGAAGATGGAGGTGGTGCAGGGATCGGTGGGCTGAGGCATGGTGGTGGTGTAACCCAGCAGCGCCACAGCACCGGTAGCAATGACCGCCGCAAAGGAGGTAATGAGCTTGTCCACCAGGCTGTACGTGCCGGAAACCACCGCCGGAATATACCGGCCGGAGCGATCCAGCTCAAAGTCGATAGCATCGGCCATGTAAGAGGTATTGGAGGTAGTAATGCACATGTTGGAACCGTTGAGCAACAGGTTCAGTACTGTATTGATGATCATTTCAGAACTGCCTATGACGCCAATTCGAGTCGGGTCAATGGACAGGAAAAAGACCACCAATACCACCGTGATGGCCATGCTGACATATGTCCAGGTCACAATTCCCTTCTTGCTGCCGTGCTTGCCCACATATTTGGCACCAAAGGCTGCAAAGAAGATGGAGGGCACCATACTGATGACCGTCAGGATGGTGGCCAGGCCCATGTTGCCGATGATGATGCCGTTGAACAGGGTGTTGATGACGGCCTGACTGGCCACTTGCTGGGCCAATTTGTCCGAGGCGTTGGAGGCAATGTAGCATTGCAGAGGTTTGTTGTGCATCAGCACTTCGATAATATCCCCCATTTTCAGCGGCTCAGACTTCTTGGTTCCCAGAAAAGTTTCGGGCTTGTCGTACGAGGATACGCCCAGGCAGACCAGCAGGGTGCCCACTGCGGCCACCACCAGCGTGATGGCGCAGGCAGCAGAGAGGAAGGCCTGGTTGTACTGGCCGCCGAACTTGGGCAGCAGCACTACGTTCATCACCATGGACATGGCCATGGGCACCAGATAATTGAAAGCGGTAGTCCAGACGCCGATGGTGGGGCGCTGGGTGGGGTCGTTGGTCATGATGGCGGGGATGGTCTGGGCTGTCATGTTGGTGACGGTGTAGCCAATGACGTAGCCCACATAGAGCAAAACAAAGACCGGCAGACCCAATCCTTTGGAAGAGAAGCCGGTGAACATACCGTAGAGGGCAGCCGCCTCAATGAGATAGCCAACCACCAGCAAAATACGCAGCTTGCCGAATCGGGTGTTGACCCGGTCATACACAAAGGCCAGAAGTGGGTCGGTGATCGCGTCCAGAATACGGGAGCAGGTCAGGATAATGCCCACTGCGGCGGTTGTGATGCCGTACCCGATACTGGCCGAATAGCTGGCCATACCAATCAGAGAGTAAACGCTCATACCCACAAGGCCATTGCAGGCGTAGCAGATAATTTGCCAGAGCTTGGCGCGGCGGTACTGGACGCCGTCGATTTCGCTGGCGCTGAGATGTTTTTTTGCCATACGGTTTTTCCTCCTTAAAAGTGTGCAACGGTTTTGTTTGTACCCTCACTATAGCAGACCGCCATCGCAAGAAAGAGTCAATTTTCAGCAAACCAGTACAATTATTCATGTAATTTCCCTGTATAATCTATTTTTTACCCCTTATTTTCAATTTTTACACCATAAGAATCCGACAGGTATGGTATGATACGGACAAGCAAATGGACTTTGACGTCTCGATAATAAAAGGAGGATTATCCATGCAGAAATTTGCAAAAGGATTTCTGGTGGGCGCTGCCACTGCGGCCCACCAGGTGGAAGGAAACAACATCCATTCCGACTACTGGGCCCAGGAACAGCTGCCCCACTCCAGCTTTGCCGAACCCAGCGGTATCGCCTGTGACCATTATAATCGATATGAGGAAGATATCCGATTGCTTGCCGAAGCCGGACTCAACGCCTACCGCTTTTCCATTGAGTGGGCGCGCATCGAGCCGGAGGAAGGCCAATTCGACGCCGCCGAGGTAGAGCACTACCGCAAGGTAATTGCCTGCTGCAAGGCCCATGGGGTGGAGCCGGTGGTTACCCTGCTGCATTTCACCAGTCCCAGATGGCTGATTGCCAAAGGCGGCTGGGAGTCCGAGTCCACCATCTCCTATTTCAAGCGGTATGTCTCATATGTAATGGAACAGCTGGGCGATGAGCTGCACTATGTCTGCACCATCAACGAAGCCAACATGGGGCTGCAGCTGGCCGCGATCTCCAAGCGGTTCCGCCTGATGGCCGAACAGGCGGCCAAGACCGCTGCCGCTGCCGGCAAGTCCGCCGAAGGCACCGTGCAGGTGGGCATGAATTTCCAGAAGATGATGGAGAACATGAAATATGCCGCCGCTGAAAACGCCGGTGTCTTTGGGGACCCGCAGCCCAAAATCTTTGTCAGCGAGCGTACCCCCGAAGGAGATCTGCTGGTCATGCGCGCCCACACCGCCGCCCGGGAGGCCATCCGGGCCATCTGCCCACATGTAAAGGTGGGCCTGACCCTTTCTCTCCATGACCTGCAGGCCCAGCCGGGCGGAGAACCCTTTGCCGAGGCGGCCTGGAAGGAGGAGTTTACCCACTACCTGCCCTATATTCAGGGAGACGACTTTCTGGGCGTGCAGAACTACACCCGTACTCTGTACGGCCCCACCGGCCAGCTGCCCGCCCCCGAAGGTGCAGAACTGACCCAGATGGACTATGAATTCTATCCCCAGGCCCTGGAACATGTACTGCGCCGGGTAGCCAAGGACTTCCGCGGAGACCTGATTGTCACCGAGAACGGCATTGCCACCGCCGATGACACCCGTCGGGCAGCCTTTATCGAGCAAGCCCTGGCCGGGGTACAGCGTTGTGTAGCCGGCGGTCTGCCGGTGAAGGGATACTTCCACTGGAGCCTGATGGACAATTTTGAGTGGCAGAAAGGTTTTGCCATGAACTTCGGGCTGATTGCCGTGGACCGAACCACCATGGCCCGCACGCCCAAACCCAGTCTAGCAGTGCTGGGCAGTTACGTCGGAGAGTAAAAGCCAGAAAGGGCTGTCTGTACGGCAGCCCTTTTTTCATGATATAATAACGGCAAGCGAGGTGGTTCCGATGGAAGTTTTTCAGAGCATGGCATTGCTGGCAGAGCTGGTGCAGTGCGGCGGCCCGATTTTCACCTGGTGTTACGACGAAAAGGGAAACCTGCTGCGCAGCAACTGCCCGGACGAAGCCTTCCTGTCCGGTATTTTTGACCTGTTCGGCTGCAAACAGCAGATGATGGAATACGGTACCGCCCATGATACCCCCATTACGCTGGGAACCGCCCTGGGAATCCTGTGGGCGGCCGCTTTTGAAAAGGAAAACGGGAAGCTGAAACGTGCCTGGGTAATGGGGCCGGTCTTCTATCAGGATGTTTCCATGCGAGGAATTGAACAGGGTCTGCGCTATTACAGCCATCTGGAAACCAGTGTTTCCTGGACGATGCATCTGCAGCAGGTTCTGGCCAAAGTTCCTGTGCTGCAAAATACCATCCTGCACCGGTACACCTTGATGATGCACTATTGTCTGACGGGAATCCACCTGGAAATCAGCGATATCAACAGCGAAACTCCGCCCAAAGTCTATGATCCGACCTATACCCCTGCCCATGACCGTCACAAGGTCTGGATGGCGGAACAAGGTCTTTTACAGATGGTACGCACCGGGGATCTGAACTACAAACAGGCACTGTCCAACAGCATGACCTTGAGTGCCGGTGTCCCGGTACACAGCGATGACGCCTTGCGGCAAAGCAAAATTTCGGTGATCGTGTTCACCTCCCTGGTGTGCCGTGCAGCCATTGAGGGCGGGCTCTCTCCCGAGGAGGCCTACTCTTTGGGTGACAGTTATATCCAGACCGCCGAGTCTGCCAAAACCCTGGACGATCTGAATCCGCTTAGCCTGGTGATGTACGATGACTTTATCCGCCGGGTACACAAATGCCGCACCAATCCCAAGCTCAGCCGTCCGGTCCAGCAGTGTGTGGATTACATCGAGATGCATCTGGACCAGAAGATCCGGGCCGCCGATCTGGCAGCCGTGGTAGGCTATACCGAATATTACCTGACCCATAAGTTCAAGGCGGAAACCGGGCTTTGCATCAACGACTACATCAAGTTTGCCAAAATTGAGCGGGCTAAGGTTCTTCTGAAAAGCACCGACCAGACCGTACAGGAGATTGCCGTCTCTCTATGTTTCAGTACCCGCAACTATTTCAGCCGGATCTTTCAGGAAGTGACCGGACAAACCCCCATGGAATATAGGGGTGGATGACCCCCTTTTACACACCAAAACAGACAGCGAAGGAACCTCTTCGCTGTCTGTTTTCTTTATAGAGAATATGCTGGCGGCGCCACGCTGGCCGCTCCGGCACACAGCGCCGCAATGGCCGCCGCCACCTGTTCCGGCGGCGCTTTCCGGTCACTGTGCAGCCAGTATGACATCACCCCGGAAGCCCCCGCAAACAAAAAGGTATTCTGCATTCCCCGCCAGCCGTCATCCGCCCCGGTGCGCTCTCCAGCGTCCATCCGCAGGTCCATATAGTGAAAACAACACCCCACCACCCGGTGCAGAAAGGCATCGTCCGGGCTCTGCCGCGCCAGAACTGCCAGAAAATCCTCGTCGTTCTGCAGCTTTTGCAGCATGGAAAGCAAAACCGCCTGCACGCCCCGGTCTCGGGTACTCACCAAGGCTGCTTCCAGCTGTTCCAAGGCCTGTTCCTCCAACTGTTCCATCAGATCATAACAATCCCGGAAATGCCGGTAAAAGGTTCCCCTGTTGATCTGCGCCAGGGTACAGACCTCTTTGACGGTGATCTTCTCCATCGGCTTTTGCTGCAGAAGTTGCCAGAAGGCGGTGGTGATGATCTCCCGTGTATAACGGGTACGCGGATCAGTTTTCATATTTGTGCTCCTTTTTGCAACAGGCAGACGCTTTATGTCGCACAAAGCAACAGCTGCCGCTCTATTGCTGATTGCGCCGGTTCTTTTTCCTCAGTATACTGAAAGGCAGAAGAAAAAGCAACACGTGTTCACAAAATCATCATGCGTTCTTTTAAAAGGAGGACTTTCTGTGCAGAGCGAACGGCTGTTCAAAGAGGTGCCTGTCTGGCAGGCTATCGGTGCGCTGGTGGGCCCCTCTGTCCTATCGGTTCTGGTCATGATCATCTATAATATGACCGACCTGTTTTTTATCGGATTGCTGCAGGATACCGCCCTGACCGCGGCGGTGGCGGTGGTGGGGCCTGTTTTCACCCTGGCTTCTGCCGGTGCCACTGTGCTGGGCATGGGCGGTTGTGCCGTGGTGGCCGGTTCTTTGGGCGCTGGCGACCGTCAGGACGCCCGGTGCGTTTCCAGCCTTTGCGGTTGGTGTGGCCTTCTGACCGGCGTACTCCTGGCCGTAGTACTGAATCTGTTCTGTGAACCGATTTTGTATTTGCTGGGCACCAATGCCGAGATCCTGCCTTACGCTACCCATTACCTGCGCATCCTGGCTCTGGGTGCCCCGGCCATGATTTTCTCAGTTTCCGCAGCCACCCTGCTGCGGGCAGACGGCGCCATCCGCCGGGGACTGGTGGGCAACCTGGCCGGAAGCCTTACCAATATCCTGCTGGACCCGCTTTTCATCCTGGCCTTCGGCTGGAACATTGCCGGAGCTGCCGCAGCCACCATGCTGGGCAATCTGGTGGCCAGCGGGCTTTACCTTCACCACATTCTTTGCCGTTCTGATGCCCTGAGTCTGCGACCTGCCGATGCCCTGCGCTGCCCCACCCGGCTGGGGCGGGTCCTGACTCTGGGCCTGCCCAATGGGGTAAGCAGTCTGCTGAGTGGTCTGGCCGGCAGTTTCAGCAATCGTCTGTTGGCTGCTTACGGCACCAACGCCCTGGCTGCCATGGCAGCCGCCGACAAATCCGCCATGGTCGTGACCCTGGTCCAGATGGGCATCTGTATGGGATTGCAGCCATTGCTTTCCTATAATGTGGGCGGACGGAATCTCCCCCGGCTTCGGGCAGTCCTGACCAGAAGTTTGGGCCTGACCGTAGGTTTTGGCACCCTGTTTTCTCTGTTCTGCCTGCTGGCACAGCGGCCACTGATTGGACTGTTTTTATCCGATCCTGAGGCAGCGGCCCTGGCTCGCCAGCTTCTTCCCTGGCTGCTGGCAGGCAGTCCGCTGCTGGGCCTGTACTATCTGGGCATCAATTTCCTGCAGGCCGCCGGCTATGCCGGCAGTGCCACCCTGCTTTCCGCCCTGCGCCAGGGCGTGCTGCTGGTTCCGGCCCTGTACGGGTTCCACCATCTGCTGGGGCTGCCCGGCCTGGCGGCTGCCCGTGCCGCCACCGACCTGTTCAGTGCAGCCATTGCTCTGCTGCTCTTTATTATGGTCTGGCATAAATTGACGAGCAGCATCCGGCCTCGAACCTGTCCATAAAGCGCCCCAACGTGTTATCTTCACGTCCCAAAGAGCCCGGCACATTTTGTTTTCAAAATGCTGCCCGGGCTTTTCATTTGCAACAGTCTTTATATTGCATGAAATTTCACCCCACATTCCAAATTATCACCCCGTATAGTCCCTGTTTTTTCGCTATAATGAAAACAATCTGAAAGGGAAAGGACTGCAGAACCGTGCAAGCAACCAATCTTCAAACCAATCACCTGACGGCCCCTCTTGGAATGGATGGCGGCCCATTGTTTTTATCCTGGCAATGCACCGGCGGATTGCGCCAGACCGCTTATGAGATCCACCTGACGGCAGACGATACCCTTGTCTGGGAAAGCGGCAAGGTGGCAAGCCAAAGTATGCATGCCGATGCTCCCGCCATAGAAGGGGCCCGGGTCCGGGGCAACTGGAAGGTCCGGCTGTGGGACGAAAACAACTGTCCCGGCCCCTGGAGCGAGGCCTGGTTTGAGACGGGACTTTCCACCGGGGATTGGCAGGGGCTGTGGGTTGCCCCTGAGACTGCACCGTTGGATATTCCCGGTGACGACGCCATCAACGCCTTTGCCCGCCCCAACTGGGAGCGCAAGCAGGCCGAGAAAGAGGCCGCCGGCAAGGGTGCGGCGGAGCCCTACCAGCCCCACCGTCCGGCCTCCTATCTGCGAAAAGCCTTCACCGCCCCGTCCGGTCGCGGACGGCTGTACATCACCGCCAAAGGGCTGTATGTAGCCTGGCTCAACGGTGTACGGGTGGGCGATATGGTGCTGGCTCCCGGCAGTTTTACCGCTGACAAGCACCTGGGCGCCCAGACCTACGACGTGACAGCTCTTCTGCGGGAGGGGGAAAACGAGCTGCTGATCGCCTTGGGCGATGGCTGGTACCGCAGCACCAGCGGCGTAGACGGTGACCGCAACCTCTTTGGCGATACACTGGGCGTTCTCTTCCAGTTGGAGGTTGATGGCAAAGTGGTCTGTGTTTCGGACGATACCATGCAGGCCACCCAGCAGGGCCCCATCCGCCAGAATGATTTACAGCAGGGCGAAGTGTATGACGCCCGGCTGGAAGGTTCTCTTTCCGGCTGGCACGAAGTGCGAACCTACCGCGATGCCCTGCCTGTCACCGGCATGAATACGGTTCCCATCCGGGAGCGGGAGGCGTTTCCCGGGCGGCTGTTCACCGCCCCCAACGGAGAAACCGTGCTGGATTTCGGCCAGAACATTGCCGGCTATGTGGAGATGACCCTTACCGCTCATGCGGGACAGAAAGTCCTGCTGACCTGTGGTGAAACGCTGGATGAAAACGGCAACTTCACCCAGGAGAACTTCCAGGACCGCAGCCGCCACAAAGAGGGCGGCACCGCCCAGATGCTGGAACTGATCTGCAAGGAAGGGGTAAACCACTGGAAGCCTAGCTTCACCATCATGGGCTTTCAGTACGCCAAAGTAGAGACGGATGCAGACCTGACCGGGGCGGTGTTCACCGCCCATGCAGTCTACTCCGATATGGCGGTCACCGGCTCTTTCACCTGCGGGAACAAAGCGGTAAACCGGCTGGTAGCCAACAGCATCTGGAGCCAGAAAGGCAACTTCTGCGACATTCCTACCGACTGCCCCACCCGGGAACGGGCGGGCTGGACCGGAGACATGGGCGTCTTTATTGAGACCGGCCTGACCCTGATGGACTGCTACCCGGTGGTTGCCAAGTGGCTGAAGGAATGCCGCCTGAACCAGTACCCTGACGGACGGATGGCCAACATTGCCCCGCCCAACAGCCGCCCCGGGTATATGACACCCATGCTGTGCATGTCCGCCGGCTGGGGGGACGCCGCCATTTTGGTGCCCTACGCTCTCTATAAGCGCACCGGCGACCGCCGCATACTGGCCGATAACTATGAGATGATGCAGCGGTGGTATGCCTTTTTGCTGGGCCGGGCCCAGCAGACCACGGAGGAGCTGCAGAGCGGCGAGTATGCCAAATACACGGTGCTCAACGGCCTGGACTACGGCGAGTGGTGCGAACCCGGGGTGACACCCATGCAGGCCATGGCCAATCCCCGCAAGAGCGTGGGTACAGCGTACCTGGCCTACTCCGGCCGGTTGCTGGCTGAAATTGCGGCCGTACTGGGGCGGCAGGAAGAAGCCGAAGCTTACCGTGCTACCGCCGATAAGGCCGTAAAGGCCTACCGTGCAGCTTTCACAGAGAACGGCGTCATTCACTCGGACCGCCAGTGTGAATACGTCCGGGCCATTGCCTTTGCCCTGCTGGGTGAAGAGGAGAGCCAGACAGCCGCTGCCACCTTGAACCAGATGGTGGTGGATAACGGCTGCCATCTGAACACCGGATTTCTCTCCACCCCCTTCCTGTGCGGTGTGCTGGCCCAATACGGTTACATTGATACCGCTTACCGCCTGCTGCTGCAGACGGAGGCTCCGGGCTGGCTGTATGAGGTAAACAAAGGAGCCAACACGATGTGGGAAACCTGGACCGGCATTGACGCCGAGGGCAAACCACACGAATCCCTGAACCACTACTCCTACGGTGCTATCTGCGGCTGGCTGTTCGGGGGCGTCTGCGGCATTCACTTCACGGACGGTCAACTGACCATTGCTCCCACTCCGCACAAAGCGCTGGGGTACGCCAAAGCTGTTTATGATTCGCCTGCAGGCCGAATCGAAAGCGGCTGGCGGTATGAAGGAGATACGGTCACCTACGAATTCACCATTCCCACCAATATCACAGCACACATTCACCTTCCGGACGGAAGAACACGAATGCTATCTGCTGGCACGCATAGGCTCTAAAGGTCGCTTCATAGCGCAGCCGATGTTCACTCTTCCGGAAGAATGTGAATTTCCCGCAAAATCTATGAAGTAGATTACGTAAAAAAGACTGCAACGATTGTTGCAGTCTTTTTGGTGAGACATCGGAATCTGCCGTCTGGCCTATGCCCTTTTCTCAGATCACTTCCAATTCAAGCGTTTTGGCCAGCAGGCCTTTTGCTTTCACCGTGACCGTAATCTTTCCGGGGACATCGCCGCCGCGGACCACGGCCAATGCCTTGCCGTAGTAGGTCGTGTGGGTATCGGAGAAAAAGTTCTCCCCCATGTTGGGCCGTGCAGAACCAAGGGCCAGCAGCTTCCCGGCACCGTCAACCTCCACCGTGACCGCAGTATCCTCAGAAGATTTTGTGATGCCATCCGCCCCCGTCAGGTCAATGCTGATGTAGGCCAAATCCTGCGTTTTTGCCCGCAAGGTGCTCCGGTCGGCCACCACACGCAGTTCGGCGGGCCCTACGGCTGTCTTCATGGAAGTCCGGCTCTGTTCTTTTCCCTCGCCATCGTAGCTGATTGCGGTGATGGTACCGGGCTCATAGACAACGTGTTTAAAGACAGCCTTGTATTCATTCGTCTTTTTCCGGCCATAGGAATGCCCGTTGACAATGAGTTCCGCCGTTTCGCCGTCAGAGTAGACCGTGACCTTGGTTTTTTTGCCTTCACAGCCGGCCCAGGACCAGCTTGCCACTGCGTCTGTGTTACGCCACATGGATACAGAGCCGGTCTCCCCTGCGTGGGTATATGGTTCTACGCCGATGCCAGGGGTATGGTCCAGCCCCCAGATCAGCCGGTTCCACTGCACCTCGGGGCGAAGCTTTCCGCAAATGTCGATTACGCCGCAGCCGGCGGAGATGATGGGCGCATCCTGACCGGGATTTTTGAAACTTTTGTAACGGACGGTACCGATGCCCGCCTCCCCCAGATAATCCCAGCCCGTCCACATAAAGTCGCCGATGACATAGGGGAGTTTTTTCACCAGTTGCCAGTTATGATACAGGTTCTTGGGCAGGGTCTCGGACCCGACAATGACGCGGTCGGGATGGAGCGTACCGTCCTTCTCGTATCGGGACGCGGCGTAGTTGTAACCGCCAATATCCAGATAAGAGAAACTCACCTTTGTGGCATCGTCCGCGGCAGGTTTGGCGGCCATTTTTTCAATCATACCCCCGGCCAGGTTCATTAGCATGTTGAAGAAGGCGCTGGTGGGAACGTTGTCCATCGTCTGACTGCCGTTTTTATTCTCTTTCCCATTATTTTTGTTGCCGTATATGCCGCCGCCCTTGGCCGACATACTGCACAGCATCAGGTTGACTCCCATCGTCACTGCTTTGTCCGGGTCCAGCTTTCGTGCCAGGACTGCCAATTTTTTACAGTACTCCTGTCCTTCGGGCATAGCCAGTTCGGAGATTTCATTTCCGATAGAGTTCATGACCACACTGGGATGATTGTAGTTTTTGATGACCATAGCTGTGAGATCCCGCTGCCACCATGCGCGAAAATCCTGGTCCGCATAGTCGTAGGGGTTTTTATGTACCAGCCAGTTGTCGCAGAATTCATCCATGACATACAGACCCAGCCGGTCACAGGCATCCAACAACGCCTTGGAGGCAGGGTTGTGGGCGGAACGTATCGCGTTGAAACCGGCTTCCTTGAGCAGACGGACACGGCGGAACTCGGCATCCTCAAAAGAGCATGCGCCCAGAATACCATTGTCGTGGTGGACGCAGGCGCCACGGAACAGCGTTTTCTTGCCGTTTACAAAAAATCCTCTGGTGCTCCAGCTAAGGGTACGGAATCCAAACCAGGCGTCCGCCTCATCCACCATCTCACCATTTTTCAACAGTTCCGCTCTGCACCGGTACAGTTCGGGATGTTCCGCGTCCCAAAGCCGCGGCTGGGAAACGGGAATGTCCGCTGACGCGGTGCCTTCCTTGACCGCAGATTCGGCCTGCGCTACCACCTTTTCACCATCCAGAATAGAGACTCTGACCGTATCACCACCGGTGACCGAAACTTTCACATGGGCCGCATCGTTTCCGGAAGTGGAGACGAGCAGTCCATCCGGGCGGATATGACTCTTATCGCCCAGGAAGAGGTTTACGTTGCGATAAATTCCGCTACCGGAATACCAACGGGAATTGGGTACCGACGAGTTGTCCGCGATCACTTTGATCTCATTTTCTTCGCCATACTTCAGTTGTGGGTCCAGCACCACAAAGAAGTTGGTATACCCGTACCGCTGTTCAGCCACAAACGCATCGTTCACGAACACCTGCGCGTTTTGATAAACCGCCTCAAATTCCAGTACAGCGGACTGTGTCCGCCACGCTTCAGGCACAAGAATCCGTTTGACGTAGACATAGGCCCCGCCGGGAAAGTATCCGCACGCTCCCGCTGTTGCCGCATCCTTTGAGCGTTTCTCGTACAGCATGGCATCGTGGGGAAGCGTGACCGGTTGCATAGACTGTTCCTTTCCCACGGCGCCAAATAGCCAACCTCGGTTAAAATCTTTCTTTTTCACTTTCCTGCTCTCCTTAAATATGCGCGAACGCTTCGCTGTTTGTGCAATACACGATATCGCTTCGGCCTGCGATCGATTCAAAAAGCCGCTCCAAAGCATACCAACTGGCGTTCCCCTTTTCGTAGTCCATTTCATAACTGTGTGCCCACAGGAACAACAGCAGATCCTTTTCTCCGGGTTCCTCACGTTTGAAGCGCTCCACCAGCTTCACGGCATTTTTCAGAATAAGCGAGGAGGAAGGCCGAAAGTTCAGCGGATCATCCGGGAACGCAAAGCCGCCGGAGGGAAAGACCACTCTGGCATATTGATACCCCTGCGCTTTCAGATACGCCTGGACAGCCGGCGAGGTTGAACCCTGCGCATAGGCGTGCCCCACGACCGTGGTGCCGAAGATTTTTTCCAGCGCGGCCTTGTCCGCATCCACCGATGCGCGCATTTCATCCTCGCTGACAGCCCCCAGCGGTTCATGCCGGAAGCCATGGGTGGCAATCTCCATTCCCTCATAGACCTGGCACACCTCGTCCAGTGGAATTCGGTTGTGCTGCACATAGGAAAATGGCCACTTGTGCTTTACGCCTTCGGGGCAATCCTGAAAAGAGAAGGTTCCAAGTCCCTTCACCTCGCCGCGAGTGCCAAACAGGCCGGCATTGAGATTGAAGGTTCCTTTGAGCCCGTATTGCCTCATGAGCCGGATCACCCGTTTGTCCTGTTCCAGTCCATCATCAAAGCTGAGCGTGAAATACTTTTTCCCCATGCCTACACCTCCCCTGTCAGCTTTTGCAAATCATACGCCTGCGCCAGCAGCATTCCTCCGGCCTGATTCGGGTGCAGGTGGTCCCCCTGGTGATAACGCTCGTCGGTGAACGAAGGATTTTTCTGATCGCGCAGCAGTGCATCCGCATCAAGCATATAATCGAACAGCGCGCTATCTCTGATCCATCCATTGATGCGGACTCTCAGCTCCTCCATCTCCCGGGTATACCCTTTTTTCACAAAACCGGTGCGGGGCGGAAGAGTCTGGGCAATCACCCGGACACCGGCCTTATGAAGCCGATCCACAATATCGGTTACGGCCGAACAATATTGTTCCAGCGAGATGACCGCCCCTGTCTTTTGGGAATAGTAGGCCACATCATTGACCCCCAACGCAAAAATCACTCCGCAGAGTTCTGAAAAACGGAGTACATCACGCTCAAAGCGAGACACCCCTTTTTCCCCGTAGGAAGCTCCCATCAGGCCCGGGACATCATAAAGCAGACAATTCCCGCCGATTCCGGCGTTCATCAGTGCGTAGTCACCGCCATACGCATCGAACAGACGCCTTTGCAACGGTTTTACCCAGCGGTTCATAGCCGTTATACTGTCCCCGAACGCCACGATGATTTTGGAAGGCTGACCGGTAAACACCTCGATCTGATCCATCCCGGGAATCGCTTCATAAAGGTTGTACTGTTCCATATATCTTTCCCGCCGGGGTGGGGGCAGCTCTCTGTCCGCCGTATGATTTCCCGGGTAGCTTACCGCATTTTCCTCGATCATATTGCTGTCCATGACCTTGGATGCATAGTAGAGTCTGATTTCCAGCTCTTCCCCCATCGTCACCGGGAGCGTCAACTCATCCGAATAGCAGCTATCCCCCGCGGGGACCGTGAAAACACGGCTGCCGTCCCGCGTGACGGTATGCATCTCTCCATGTGCCCACACGGTCAGTCCCCCAATGGTGTAGGGTTTCTTTCCATAGTGGTTGGAGAAGCGGACCCGAAGTTTCTCGCCCGAAACCTGGGATATCACAGAATACACCACTGTTTTTTTCTTGCCCGCCAAAAAGCCCATCGCGAAGGCAGGGGCCGCGGCTTGGTGCCAGATTGGTGTCCAGTCCATCGTTATCCCCCTTTATGCCAGCGTAATACTCAAGATGTCAAGCGTTCCCTTTCCCTTATACCGGAAATACAGCGGGCAGGAATCAATGGGGCGCCGGCTCTCCAACGCCAAACGTCTGGCGTTGAATTTTACTCCGGCGGTTGTCCAGTCGGCTGTCCCGGCAATAGGAATGGATGCTATGACAGGGCCTTTTTCCCCAGGTAAGAGTTCCAGCACGCCGCCTGCGCCGCGAACCGTTACAGCAATGTGGGTGCTTTCATTCAGATCAAAATATCGGAAGCCGGCAATACTGCCATTCTTCATTTTGGAAATATACGCCTTTGGTGCCGTCCTCTCGGTCTCTATGGTCACTTCCCGTTCCCCGGGCTCCGGTGGCTCGTAGTCCGGACCATCCTGGGTGATCTCGGGTCCGCCCATCGGGTTGCGCAGACCAAACGTACCGGCATGGTGCAGGACACAGGCAATGTAGGCCGGATAGGTCCCGGTGCCCTTCAAAGGGCCGCCATTCAATCCGCAGCTTGTGGACTCCACCATGCGGATGGTCCCGTCCGCACGGATCTCAATGGGCTCGGCTACCGCCTGCCGGTTTCGTTTGGCGCCATTGGTCGTTCGGTGGTCAAATATATACCATTGCCCGTGGACACATACCATACCGCCGTGGCTGTTCCCCATCGGATATGCCGCATTCATGAGCTTTCTTCCCTCCAGACCGATATCGCTTGAGGAGTGGATCGGTCCCTTGTGGATAAATCCCTTGTCGGGGAACAGGCTCATCGCGTAATTGAGACCGGTGATGTCCGTGGCCGGATAGACCAGATAATACCACTCACCGATGTGACGGATAGAGGGTCCTTCCCAATAGTTCGGCTTCTTGGGATCAAAATCCGCCGGCATGATGATGGTTGGTTCGCTGATGATGGTCAGCATATCAGAGCTGAGTTCCATCACAAACAGCCCCTTGATCTCGTGGCCGAATTGTCCATTGGATTTCTGCCCGCTACCCACGTAGAGAAACACCCGCCCGTCATCATCAACCAGAACGGCTGGGTCAAACATAAACCAATCCTCCGGCTTTGAGCCGTAGACTCGCCCGTCCGGGAAGTGAACATCGCCCAAGTATTGGTATTTTCCCGCAGGTTTGTCGCACACAGCGACCGATGTGATCGACGTATTGGCAACCGAATAGTAAAGGTAGTACCGTCCGTCTGTGCCGCGCACCACGTCCGGTGCATAGTAGGACAGGTTCTTTTTATTCCACGGCGTATCTTGCTTTTTGAAGATTACGCCTTCATACCGCCAGTCGGAAAGGTCATCTACCGGGGTTGACCAGCATACGTAATCGCCCTCACAGTATTCCTTGGCGCCAAACAGATCATGGCTCCCATAAATGTACAGCCGTTGACCAAATACTTTCGGTTCAGCGTCCGGGATGTATTCCCAACTGGGAAGATAGGGGTTATAGCATTGCCGTTTCACAGATACTTCCTCCTTCAAAAATACTCAATTCCATGCTATACTGCCATAAAAGGGGGGATGCTCGCATGGAACACCTGTTTTTTGACAGCATTGATGAAATGCGGAACCAGACCGGCATCCATGGTCCGAACTATCTTCGCAACCATACGGCCGAACGGGACTATTTTTCTCCGTTGTCGATCGTAACCAGCATCCAGAAACCTCAGGAATACTTGTTTTCCAACTATATGGATGCATGGTCCTTTTGCGTTCACACCCCAAACAAACACGAATTCTTTCATGAGACCTACATGCACAAACATAATTTTTTTGAGCTGATGTATGTGCAGCGGGGCCACGTCCGGGTGATGATCGAGGGGGCAGAGACCACCTATACGCAGGGGAACCTTTGTCTCCTCAATCGAAACACCATGCATCGTGAAACAGATATGTCGAACGCGGATATCGTTTACATCGGCATCAATGCCTCTCTGCTGACACAGTGGCCCAAATCATTTCCACCACCCTTTCAGTACAAAAGCATTCTCAATCAGTTTTTCAGCGACAACCTGTCGGAACGTGCCGCCTATAAAAAGGACTACCTGGACTTTACCCTTTTAGGAACAGATACGATCCCGCAACTCACCCAGGAACTGATTCGTGCTTTCTCGGTCAAGCGGATCGGATATCAGTTTGACGTTTATTCCTCTCTGCTCCGGCTGTTTGGCGCCCTAGAGAATCCTGACATATACAAAGCAACACACATTTCGCTGGGGCACAGCCAAGAACTGATGGCGGTGGAGCAAATCAAGAAGCTGATTGAAGCCCACCACGGGGCTATCCACCGGACCAATCTGGCGGAGGCACTCAACTACTCCTGCGAGCATATATCCCGCATCATCAAAACAAACACCGGATACACACTTAAAGCGTACTGTCAAAAGGTACAGATGGCCGAGGCGGCGCGGCTTCTGAGAACCACAGAGCTGCCGGTCTGCCAGATCGCGGCATCACTGGGCTATGAGAACAGAACGCAATTCTACAAAGTGTTTCAGCGTGAGTATGGTCTCACCCCATTGGAATACCGCCGACATATTGCGGAGGAATGAGCCTTACCCAGCACTGCAGCGATCCAGGCATTCCCGGATTTTTCATATGGATAGACTTGAGCATTGCTGTCCTCCTTGTCATTTCATCAGTTATTCTCCACCAGCAAAGCCCGAATTCGTGCAATTCCAACAATTCAATGATAGATTATTCCTTTGTATTCCACAATGACAAAAGGTCACCCTTTTTCAATTTATTGTATCATTTTGTTTCTTGACGACGAAACAAGAAAGAAAAAACACATTTTGTTACAGTGCGGTATGTGCCTTTTACAAAAATGGCGACAGATATCCTCCTTGGCCTTTCAAAAGCCTTCCGATGGGTACCCCATAAGTTCTGTGACATTATCGAGTGTAACCGCAATTTCCTCAATACATCCACAAAAAACAAATCCGAACGCATCTGCAAAAGTATGCGTTCGGATTTTTCAGTATGGTGCACAATTAGCGACCGATCCCCGCGAGGCGAATGCAAGCGCTTGCACGGCGCATGAGCCCCCCCGAAGGGGTAGGGGCAGTCCCCTTTCTGACTAATCAGGCCACGGAGGGACCCGCGCACTTTCCAACAGTCCACTGGACTGTTGGAACCGGGCGGGACGCTGACCGCCCGGACGTGCTGTTCTCGTCCCCGTCTGCACCAGGCACTGCTTTCCCATAGGCGCAAACATAAAAAAAACGCCCTACGTTTCCGTAAGGCGTCTTTTGGTGCACCATCGGGGACTCGAACCCAGGACCCACTGATTAAGAGTCAGTT
>OGYQ01000595.1_pt1 | contig 33843 bp, 57 predicted proteins | sample 1576641 | NCBI WGS metagenome assembly OGYQ01 (sample SAMEA3541476, study PRJEB24748) | human gut metagenome | biome: human gut; feature: human-associated habitat; material: faeces | place: China | collected 2012 | reverse complement strand
CGTCCGGCGTGAAGCAGAACGCAGGCATGGGATAATGTTCGGCGTAATAGTCCACGTCGTGCATGTTGGTTTCCTCGTTGGCTCCCAACAGCGCGCGGACGGGATACTTCAACGGAACCCCGTTGTCCTTCAGGTATTTCAGGGCGTACAGGCACAGAATGCTGGGGCCCTTGTCGTCGGCCACGCCGCGGCCCAGAATCCAGCCGTCCCGCACCCGCACGGTATAGGGGTCTGCATCCCAGCCGTTGCCCTCGGGCACCACGTCGGTGTGGGTGATGGTAGCCAGGAATTTTTGCCCTTCGGCGATGGAGCCCGTTTCGGCCCACCCAATATAGCCGTCGGCATTGTAGGTCTGCAACCCCAGTTCAGCCGCAATTTCCAGCGCCTTGTCCAGCGCCGCTTTGGGCCCGGCGCCAAAAGGTGCGCCGGGTTCCGGCGTGCCCTCCACACTGGGCACAGCCACCAAGCGGGTGATGTCCCGCAGAATATTGTCACGGTTTTGTTCCGCAAAGGCGTCGATGGACGCCCAACGAGGATCGTTCATGGAAGTACCTCCCCTTATCAATGTAGACTGCCCCTAGTATAGCACAGCCAGAAAAAATGTAAAGGGCCGCCCCACCCTGCAAAGGCTCTTGACAGAGCGGACCATTTGTGTTATATAGTATTTAGCAATACTAAATACTAAGCAAAGGAGGTTTTGCCATGGCAGTGACCAGCGAGCAACGCTTTGCCCAGCAATTGAAAAAAGGTGTGCTGGAAATGCTGGTTTTGCAGCTTTTGTCCCTCAAACCCAGTCATGGGTACGAATTGATTGTGCGGCTGCGCGAAAAGGGCGGCGGACTTCTGGATCTGAAAGAAGGAACGCTTTACCCCATTCTCTACCGTTTGGAAGAAGAAGGCTGCATTACCTCGGAATGGAACAGCCCGAACGGAACGGTTTCGCCGGGGAAAATCCCGCGCCGGGTCTACACGGTAACTGAAACGGGACGCGCCGTACTGACGAAGCAACGGGAAACCTGGCACCGCTTTGTGGGCTGCGTGGAACAATCTTTGGAAGGAGAATCGCCATGAAATGGAGAATGGGCAACATCACCCTGGATATTTTGCCGCCGGTAAAACGGTACATGAACGCCATTGAACACCGGCTGCGGGTAGACCGCAAAACCCGTGTGCGGATCATGACCGAGTTGGCCAGTGATTTTCAAAGTCGGCGGGAGAGCGGACAAAGCGACGAATCCATCATGCAAGAGCTGGGCACACCGGAGGAAATTGCCGCCGAATTCAACGCCTCCCTGGGCACCTCCGGGCGCACGGCCAGCCGCTGGCGCTGGGCTTTCGTAGCGTTGGCGGCAGCCATCGCTTTTACCCGGTTCCTTCTGCCCGGACTGTTGCTGCCGCAATCCGGCAACCTGGGCATCATTGGGGGAGCCGACGGCCCCACCGCCATCTTTGTCACGACGACCGCTTCCTCCACCCTGTGGGAAACCCTTCCCTGGTTCCTGGGTTGTGCCGGCGGCTTCCTAATGGCGGGATGGTGCCGCAGAGGGGCTGCACAGCGCTATGCCCTTCCACTCTTGCTGGGCCTGGCGGGGATTTTGCAGCAGGGGGTTACCGGCTTTCTGTTGCAGAGGATGCTGGGTTCCCTTGCCGGTGCCTATCTGCTGAGTTCGCTGACGACCCATGGTGTCTGGCTTTGCCTGCTGGTTGCGGTATGGGCGGCCTGGGAATGGCGGCGCACTGCAAAGCACGATAAAAAAAGTTGAGTTTTTTTCAAAGCGGGCTTGACAAGCCCGCTTTTCCATGCTAAAATAATACTCGCATTTGGCGGCAGCCACTGTGGAGAGGTGTCCGAGTGGTTTATGGAACTGGTCTTGAAAACCAGCGATTCGCGCGAGCGGACCATGGGTTCGAATCCCATCCTCTCCGCCATTTTGTATAACAAGTGAATATTCCAATCACTTTGACTTGTGGAGTAATACTCAAGAGGTCGAAGAGGCGCCCCTGCTAAGGGCGTAGGGTCCGAAAGGGCCGCGAGAGTTCAAATCTCTCTTACTCCGCCAAAATACCGCAAAATCACGATAAAACGTTGATTTTGCGGTATTTCTTTTTTATCTCGTAAAACACAGAATTGCTCAAAATTTCTTGCAACTCGTTACAGTTGTCCACAAGGGTGTCCACATCGGCGTCCACAAGGGTGTCCACATTTCTATTTTGCTGATGTCCGTGTCCACATTGGACACAAACACAAAAGCCCCCAACCGTTCGGAGTTTCCGAATAGTTGGGGGCACTTATTACTTCTTGACTTGCTTTGCCAGCTGATCCACGCCGGTGGCGGCCAGGCCAGAGAACAGGCCGCTCAAAATAACACTCGGATCAATGGTGGGCCAGTGCATCCAGATAGCCAGGGCGATGCCCAGCACCGCGCAGATGGTGGGGATGTACTTGTTATCCACGTCCGCCACCCACTTTTTGACGACGTAGCCAACACACAGGCACAGGCCCACAATGACGGGCACCATGTACTCGGTCAGAAAAGAAATATCCATGTTGTCTTTTCTCCTTTCATTCGCGGCCCGCTCTTACGGGCAGCTTTTCACAAGTTTTTACGATATGTCCAACAGCAAGATCGCCGTCGCCCAGCTCCTCATAAGGACCATAGCAGCCTTTGATAGTCTCCATACCGTAGGGTGGAATGGAGCCTTCCTCAATGTAGTGCAGCCCCAGGTCAATAACCTTTGCCCGCAGCAGACCTTTGACGCCTTTTTTAATAGCATCCATCTCTTTTCGGTTGCGTCTAAGCTGCGCCCCTGCCCAGCCGCAAAACGCGGTCAGCAACGGAACTGCAGCAGCCACAACGTCCGGCAAATATTCCATTGGGCTTACTCCTCCACTTCATCGGCCCATACACTACGATACAGGCCCTGCTTGTCCAGTTCACGGGCGCGCGCAGTTGCCAAAATTGCGTCCGCGTCGCCCTGGCTGACCGGGCCGATAATGATGCTCTGCGTGGTGCGGCTGTCGTTGTCCCACTTACTGGTGTACAGCCCTGCATCGGTCAGCTTGCGCTCTTTGCAGCAAAGCATGATTGCGTCGGCATCGCCCTGGGTAAGGTTGTCCAGGTAGATAATCTGCAAGCGGCCGGCAGCGGGAAGCGGCAGCGGATCGGTGTTTCCATAGGTTCCGGCGGCATTGGGCACACCGGCATAGGCTGTCGGGTCAAGACCGCGCCCGGTAGACGTGGCCCGGACTTCCAGGTGACAGTGCTTGTACGGAGGATTGTTGTACACCGCGTTGCCGCTGTTGCCCATAATGGCCAGTTCCTGGCCGCTGATGACCGTCTGGCCCACCCGGACCAGCAGCCGCTCGCAGTGGCAGAAATACAGGTAATTGACGGCATCCGGGGTCTGGTTGGCGTCTAGTTTGACGCACACATACCAGCCCCATTCCCACGTCAGATTGCCGGTGCTGCGGTCTACCATGCGCGCCGTGACAACAGTGCCGGAAATAGATTTCTTCACGCCGTTTACAGTGTAGAACGGCATACGGATTGTGGGGTCATCCGCGCCTACAAGGTCGATACCGCCGTGCCAGGTCTTGCCTCCGCCGCGCGTATAGCCGTAGCAGCCGTATGCGTAGGGGACCAGCACACGGCCATTGAAAATGCCTGTCTGACTCAAATTTGTACCTCCTCCCATGCGCCGGGCAGCCCTGCGGCGTCCCATACGCAATTATCCTGTTTGCAGCGATACACCGTGCCGCTTTCGGCTAGATAGCACTCGCCGGTCATGTACATTCCGCTCTGGCCCTCCGGGTTAACCCACGGTTTGGCTTTTGCGGGGTCTTTGGTGTGGCACAAGCTCCACAACGCCCGCAACGTGCTGGGTCGGCCCTGATAATTTGCCGCGTTATGCGGGGTGATGAGCGTCCACACCTGATCCTCATCGGACACAGGGGAGCCAACGGGCCAGCCGGTATAGTCCTGCTGCTTGTCCCACGCGGGTACAGCCCGCTCCATTGCAATGATGGCCGTGCCATCCATTTCAGACGCGTTCTGCCGTAGCTCTGTGGCTTCACGCTTGCCGAGATCGCGCAGAACTTCCAGAATCAGCTCTTTACTGTCCAACAGATGCCACCCCCTCGTTATAAGCTGCCGCCATTTCATCCCAGGTTACACCGCTCACTGAAGATTCAGCGGGCGGTTCCTGCTGTTCCGGCGGCGTGCCCTCGACGTAAAAAAGGCAATCCTCGTACACGTCCTCACGGCGTCGCAGTCCGTTGGGCGGGTAGGTTTCAACGCTGCCCGCCATTACAACGTCACGTGTGCCCACTTTGATGCGGCCGGGGTAGGTGTATCCCTTGGATAAGTCGGGATTTTGGATTTCCTGGTTAGTTCCGGAAATATAGGTTTTCAAAACTTAACCCCCCATATCCTGTATGGTATCATGTAGCCATTGTTTGGAGATGTTATAGAATTAACTCCCGCATTCCCAAACGTGACTCCATCATTATCCACAGACACAATCTCTCGGCTTACTCCATTTACGTCCATAAGCGACTGAAACGATGCGAATTGCCTTATTTTTGGCGCAACTTTCGCAAAAAAATACAGCGGCGTTTGCGCCTGCATGTTCGGCTGCTGAGGATTAAAACTAATAAAAACTCCATCAAATGTAGATAGATTAACGCTAACAGTCTGCGGATTGTAGAGTGCGCTCGGAGAAGGGTTTTCCCATAAAAGCTTGATTTTTCCACCACCGCTAGGAGTTAATAGCGAATTTCCCATATTACTGCACCTCCGTCCACAACGTCCACAACACCGGAATATCCGACGTGGGTTTCTCCCGTACCAGTGTGGTAACGGTTCCTGCGCCAGTAGAGGTTACCCCGTCAGCAATGATGTTCAGCGCTTCCTTCAGGATTTCATTTGTTTCCGCTACAGCGGTTTTTGGGCTGCCTAAAGACAGCTCAAACCGGCTGTTTTCTGTTACCGGCGGCGCAAACGGGTCATTGGGCACCGCTTGAACCGTCTGTGTCCAGGGGTAGCCGTTGGCCGTGCTTTCTTCATCAGAGGCCGCCCAACCGTCGATGGTATAGGTAGCGGTGTACTGATGAGATACCGGCCCCAGCGCCAAAGGCGAAACCGTCTGCAGATCTGTCACTTGCAGCTGATCCACCTGGTAGGTGGCCAGGGGCATTTCAAAAATGGTGCCGCTGCCGTTGATGTCTTCCTGCACCGGTTCCGGAAGCGGTGTCTGCGCCTGGGTGACCCAGGCGCCCGGGGCGTCGTCGCTGCTCACATCCAAGTGCAGCAGCAAACGCCCATTCACGGTCCCGCTGGTGGACGGCGTCGCAGAAATGGTTTCCTGCTGGATGGCGATCATTCGGCCCTTGATCAAGATCCAGCCAGACGAAATTTTCAGCTGCAGGCCGCCCAGGCTGGTTACCTGGCAGCCCAAAATAACGCCAACTGTGCCGCCGGACAAAAACTCATACAGCTTTCCGTCCGCCAGCGGCGATACATTGGTCCCGGCCGATTGGTATACAGTGATCATCTTTGTCTCCTTTGCAAAATCAGTTTTTTGGTCAGCGCCACCCGCACGGCCCCAAAAGTCAGGGTTACCGTTCCGGCGCCAATGGTGCGGCCCGTCAAAATGCTGGTATAGGCCAGGCCACCGGTGTAGATTACCGCAGGTGTGCCGATTTGGGCGCTTTCTGGGTTTACCAGCGCGTCCCCGGCCCGGTACTGCAGCGTGATCTCGTTATCATACTGCTGGGGCGTCAGATTCTCTACCGCCTGGTCCAATGCATCCTGGTCCCATGTTTCACTGTCCGCCAGGTTGGCCAGCAGCCAAAACACCGGCGTAATGCGGTTGTCGTCGGTGGTGTCCACCGTCCCGTCCGGGTGCAGGTAAAAAACAGATTCAGATGGGTATGTCACTTCCCCGGTCTCGCTGTCTTCCACCTGCTTGCGGATCACCATCTTGTTTGCACTTCCGTAGCTATCCCCCAGGGTAATGGTCTTGTTCAACACATTGTCCAGGTCAGCCTCAAAGGTACGCTGCGCCCCGGGCGGGATGATTTGCACCACAATCTTCATGGTTTTCATATCCAGGTATGCATCCACATAGATTCCATAAGTGGTCATAGCCTGGGCCATAATGTCCACCAGGTTCAGGGTCTCATCCTCGCCCACGGTAAGCGGGTAGGCGGTGCGCACGGTGCTGGCCACTGTCACAGGCCGGTTTTGAAGCGTGTCCGCATTGGACACAAACTGAGCCTCGATCTGATCCAGCAGCCAGCTGGCGGCATCTGGTATGGGGCTGGTAAAAACCTCCACGTCAAACAGTGCCTGCAGCGGCCGTATGCTAATGGCCACCGTGCCGGTATCCTGCTGCACATCCGAAACAATACAGTCTGCCACCAGCGTGTTGCCGTTGGTAATGTGCGCAAAATAACCTTTCTGGCAGGCCACCGGCGGTGCCGTAACGCTGAAAGCGTTAAAAGTCAGGTAGTCCAGGTCAATAGTGGGCGTGTCGATCTCTACCGCGTCGGCAAAGACCATTTGCTCGGTAAAAAGCTCAAGCTTATACACGCTTTTTCACCTCCACAAAGGCGTCCACAACGCCCACGCCGTCCTGAGTAAATACCACGCTGCACTGCCCGGCCGGCAGCATAAACAACCTCGCGGTGGTAAAATCGCTGTCCCCGTATCGGTTGGCAATAAACTGCCCGCCCCGGGTGTATTCCGCAATCTCCATGGTGGCCGGGTGACTGTCGATCACCAGCTTGTTGCCGTCCGGCACCGTGATGTTGATTCGACCGGTTTGCAGGCGTGTGTCGCCTTGATACAGCGCCCAAAACGGGTTGGTGACAGGGCCAAAAATGGTGATTTTGGGATGGCTCGGCAAATTTCCGTTGGCAATATCAATCGTACCGGCTGTACTGCTGGTATAGGTGTAGGGATATGTATAATCGTAGGTCTTACCGCCGCCAGTTACTTGCGCCTGAAAAGCCTTAAGTTTTTCATACCAGCCGGAAAGCGATGTGAAATTCACATCGCACAAAAGGCGCATGCTGCTTTCGTCAATTTCCCCTTTGGAAATAGACAAGGATACATCCAGGTAGATCCATTTGCCCAGCGTGCTGTATCCCAGGGTCAGGCCCCCAACCTGCACAAATGCCAAAAACTCGTTGTACTGCTCATACCCGGCAAAAACCATCTGGCCGGAAGGTGCGGGCTTTTCTGGCTCTGTGTTGGTCTTAACATAACTGTCACCAACCGACATAACCGTTACATCCTCGCCCCAACCCAGGCCGTCCGGTTTATACAAAAAGGCGTCTTTGCGCATCAGGTCAAATACCTGGCCGTTGGCATTGGTCAGGTTAAACTGTCGTACACTCACATCAATTTCCCCAGTTCAATGTCAATTTGCCGGGCAATGGTGCGCCCGTCTTGTGCGCTGTATCCGTAAAAGTTCATGCGCTCAATGGTGATGCCACGCAGCGTTCCGGAGTTTTTCTGGTTGCCGGTCAGCGGCTGCACAACAGTCCCGCCGGGGCCTACCGTCAGCAGTTCCGGCCCGGCCTCGCCCACAATGGCGCTGCCGGAAACGACCGTGCCGCCTTTTGCCAGGTACGGTATGGTACCAATATTGGGGATATTAAACCCAAGGGTTCCGCCCCCAATTCCCGGCACCCAATCCGGCACATCAATGTTGATGCTGTTCAGCCCGTCGATCATCATGTTCAGGCCGCCGATCACGCCGTTGATCAGTCCGATAATGGCGTTTAGAGGTGCCTTAACAATGGCTTCAAGCGTGTCAAACACTCCCTTGAAAATTTGTTTTACCCCTTCCCATGCCTGTTTCCAGTTGCCGGAAAACACGCCGGTAACGAAGGTAATAACGCCACTAAGAATGTTGTATATCCCATCCCATAGATTCTGCAGCGTGGCCATAAAGCTGTTGATGACTTCGCCCAATACCGGGCCAAAAATGGTTGTAAAGTTTACGGCAAAAACGCTTTGCAGAAAATTGTTTACAGCCTGCAAGGCGGCGGTAATAGTAGCCGCATTTTGGTTGATAATAACCGCTAGGCCTACAACCGCCGCTACAATGGCTGCAATGGTAATTACCACAGGGTTTGCCACAATAAAGGCAAAAAGACCTTGCAGCGCCGCAATAATAGCCGGGATAACCGTGCCGGTCACTAAGCTAAAAAGCCCGGTGACAACCGTAGAAATTCCGCCGAATACAACAGCGACAGCTTTTAGTACCATAGCAAAGCCGGTTGCCGCAGCAGATGCCGCTGGAATCGCCCCGTTAAACAACGCAATGCCGCTGGATATGGTACCAATCACGCTTAAAAAGCCACCCACAAAAGAAAGCAGCACCGGCAAAGCCGCCACAATTCCCGCAACGGCCAAAACAATTTGCTGCTGTCCGGAACTCATACCGGCCAAAGCCGTAACCAGTTCAGAGATTTTTCCCACAACCTCATCAATAATAGGCATTAGTTGCTCACCCAAAGGGGTTAAGATATCTAATCTTATAGTGCGTCCAACTTCCTGCAAATCATTGATCAGGTTTTCGTATTTTTCTTCTTTGATTTCTTCAAGGTTGTCTTTTGCAGCATATGCCGAATCCGAAATATCGCCCAATGCTAAAGTGGCCGTCGCCCCCAAATCTTCCCACATAGTTCCAAACAGATCTACGCCAGCAATATTTTGCTGCACGGGGTCTTCCATAGCAGCCAACGCAGCAATAGTTTGGTCAAAAGCCTCCCTGGCGGTATCGCCTCCTTGGGCAAACTTTTTGGCCATTTCATCCGCATTTAACCCAATAAGATCAAAACCTTGCTGCGTTGTGTCAGACCCATCAATTACGCGGATAGACAGCTCTTTGATGGCATCGCCCACTTTATCCAGATTAAAAGCAGAGTTTTGAGAGCCGCTTTGCATAATGTTAAAAAAATCATCGGCAGAAAAACCCACTTTTCCAAACTGAACGCTGTACTCGCTGATGGTATCCAGCAGTTCTCCAGAGTAGTCAAGGCCATTCTGAGCGCCAGTGGCAATCAGGTTAAACGCTTGATGGGCGCTTACGCCAAAGTTATCCATAAGGGCTTTGGCGGCACGGGTGCTTTCGTTTACCTCATAGCCAAAGGTGTCACGCAGCGCAATAGCATCCTCAACCAGCAGTTCAATGTTGCTGGGGTCTACATCGTCCAGCGTTTTCTGCACGGTAGCCATGGAGTTGGCAATATCTTCAAAGTTTTCACCGTAATTTCCTTTGTAGATATTTTCAAGCGCCTCACGCCATGCGTCAGTTTGAGATTCAGCCGAACCTGTTTGAGCCATAAAACTGCCAACAGCGCTGTCAATGTCAGACACGCTTTTTACGGCAAGCGTCGCACCGCCAACCACAGCCGCAGACGCCACTTTTGCCTTGCCATTTAGATTGTCAATGCTGTCTGCCAGTTCATTGGTTCCATCGGCAACTTCCTTTGCCGCATCACCAATTTTTCCTACAACCGTATTGGTAGTTTTGGCTTGGCTCTGCAAAGATTCCAGCTGGCCTTCCGTTGCCACAATCTCCCGCTGCAAGGCGTCGTACTGGGCCTGGCTTACTTCGCCTCGCTCAAACTGCTGCTGTACCTGCTTTTCGGCTTCTTTCAAAGAATCCAACTTTCCTTTGGTCAGTGCTACCGCATCCGCCAGTAACCGCTGCTTTTGGGCCAGCAGCTCGGTGTTGGTGGGGTCCAGCTTCAAAAGGTGTTCCACATCTTTCAGCTGCTTTTGGGTGCTGTTGATGTCCTTATTCACCCCGGCCAGCGCCTTGCTTAACCCCTTGGTGTCGCCGCCAAGAACAACGGTAATGCCCTTGATTCTATCTGCCATTTACCTCACCTCCTCAACCAAAGAATTTATCAATGTCGGCCTGTGTGGCCTTGTAGTTGTACTTTTCATGGTCATTGGCACGCTCAATCAGCATGTCATACACCATGCCCATGGTCATCTGGTCCATCTCATCGGCACCAAGCCCCAGTTCAGCGCAGCGCAACATAAAAGTGGCGCCGGTTTCTTCACGGACTGTAGGCCTTATTTTTTTTTAGGGGTGCTGGTAGTCTGTTGGTTCAGCTGCCACAGCTCCAGGATCTGGGGTAGCACCTCATAAATGGAGAAGGTGCCGTCCACTTTGTCCAGCCACGCTTCCGGCGTGTCCGGCAACGTGGGATCGTACTGCCGGGCCATGATCCAGGCCACGTTCTCAAAAATTTCCAGATCCATGACCGAAAGCTGCGCATGTTTCACAGCTTCCTCATATTCACGCTTTTGCCACTCTGCAGCATCCTGTTCGGGCGGTTTCAGGTTCTGGGCCTCCACCGCCTTGGCAAAACTGCTTTGCAGCTGGGTCATATCGCGCACAATATCGCGCCCCATCTTATGGCGATAAAGGCGGGGTGTCAGGGCCGTGGCCCTGAACCCCACCTCCTTCCCGCTCACGGTGATTACTTTATCCATAAAGCATCCTTTCTTTTACAAACGTGTCCACATTGGACACATCAGCCGCCCACACCGGCGCTGGGCAAGTACACTTTGGTAAACCAGTCTCTGATCACGTCTTCGGTCGTGGTCGCGGTGGTTTTGGCCCGCACATTGCCGTCCGGCAGCGGCACCGCCGATACCGTGCAGCTGGCCGTCTTGGGTTCCTTGCTCTCGTTGGTGGTTTCACCCTCGATATTGGGTCGGGTTGCCGTGCAGTTGTACAGGCAGTAAAGCGCCTCGGTCACGTCGCCGTCGATCTGGAACAGCAGTGCAAAGGGGTTGGGCTGCGTGTTGGCATTTTCCATCAGCACATTGTCGGTAGCCGAAAGCGTATCGCCCCAAATGTCCTGATACATCTGATCCGGGAACCGGGCCATTTCCAGGTCGCCCTCGTAGCCGTTGTTGGAGCTGCTCTGCCAGTACACGATGCCGTCCGCATAAAACTTGGTCAGTTCGCCCTGCTGCTCCAAAGAAAGGCTTACAGCACCGGGCACAGCCACAGGCGTGTCAAACGTCGGGGTAGTGGAAAGCTCCGTCAGCTTGGCATAGTGCACATTCTTTAGGTTAAACTGGACTTTGTTCTCACCAGTTGCCATTTTTACACCTCGATTTCATAAATTGTCTGGTAACACTTTTCCGTGTCCAGGTATTCAGTGTTTTTCTCCCAATAAAGAGAGGACAAGGCCGCCTCGACCTTGCCCTCTGCTACGGGATCTTTCAGTTTGGTGTACAGTTCGATCTGTACATGATTTACGACAAAATAGGCAAAGCCATCTGCCGCAAAATTGTTGGTATAGGGTGACAGGTACACAAGGTACGGCATAGGCGGCACAGCGCCTTCCGGCCATTCCTGAAAAGCCACCGGGTAGCCGGTAGTCTCCAGCAAGGCGGCAACCTCTTCCAGCGTCATCCGCGCACCACCACCTTTACACTGTTGGTCAGTTTCTTTTCGGCTTCCTGTTCCGCCGGTCCAATGTGGGGTTTACCGTTTACCCGGCCGCCGTTTTGTTTGGCATGGCCGTGTTCCAACAGGTGGGTCAGCTGCGGCTTTTTGGCGTTGTACACCCGCTCGCGGATGTCTTCGGCGCTTTCAAATTCGGTCTTTTCCCGCCAACCGGCGGCATAATCGCCGCTATCCCGGGGAGAAGTCCGCTTCAGTTCTTGGACCATCTCTTTGGCCACCTGCTTGACCTCTCTTTTTACACCATCGGTCACATCCTGGTTATAGGCCGCCAGTTCAGCGGCCACAGCCTGGGCCAGGCCGTCAATGCTCACTTTTGCCATCAAACTCCCGCCTTTCTTTCCAGGTAAAGCTCAATGGTCTCATTTTTGCCAAGGTAGGTGCGGTACACACTGTACCGCACGCCGTTCAGCTCGGCAATGGTTTCCCCATTGTAGTCCGGTGCAAACATGGTCACCCGCCATTCAGGTTTTAGCCCCGCCTGCCCAGCGTCGAAAAATTCCTGTGCGGAAACACTGGACACATTGCAAAACACGTCCCGGGTTGTTTCCTGCGGCACCTGCTGCTTTAGGGCGTCTGTCGTGTAGGTGACAGACACAAGCGTAAGCACATTGGAGCGGTCCATCAGGATGCACCCCCAGTGTCATTTCCCCAGTCCGTGTACCCGGTAGCCATCATAAGCTGGGCTTTTTGTTCATCATAAGAGGCTTTCAGCCGCTCATAATCGTCCGGCTGCCCAAAATGTACCCGGCAATAGGTAGTAACAGCCCGAATAATCAGCGGATCAGTTTCCGTCAAAGTTGTGACGCCAGCCAAACCAAGGTCAGCCAGCGCCGCAGCAATCAGATCATTCAGTTCGCTGTCAAACGCCGTGGTCGTGATCCGCAGCGCCAGCTTAACCTTGTCCAGCATTTAAACCTCCTACGCTTTTGCGGCCACCGCAGCAGTAGCGGCGCTTGTTTGGTTACCTGTGTAAGAACCTGTTCCGGTAATAACAACTTTCAGATACTTGCCTTGTTCGGCCGCAGTGGGAATAAATGTTTTTGCGGTTGCCCCTGCAATGTCTGTGTACTGCCCGTTTTGGGTATCAGATTTTTTCCACTTGTACGTTACCGTCGCCGACGCCGGAGCAGGGTTTGCCGTCAGCGTTTGGTCAACTTGCGCAGTCCCGGAAATCGTGACCGCAGTAAGCGCCTGTGTAACCTGTGCGGTAGGTTGACTTTCTACAACGCCGCTATAGTCACCTGTTCCGGTCGCTTCGGCTTTGATATATTTGCCGGTGTCAGCGTCCGCAAGAGTGTAAGTCTGTGCTGTGGCACCAGAAATATCGGAGTATGGACCCGCTTGAGAGCTGGCCCTCTTCCACTTCCACGTTTTCGTCGCGCCCGCAGGAGTAGTGGCAGCCGTTATAGTCTGACCTACTCGCGTGTTTCCAGATACGCTTACCGCTGTAATGGGTGTAGTCACTTTTGCGGTGGGGGCGCTAAGCACGATACCGATGTATTCTCCGGTCCCAATGGCCTCAACCTTAATGTACTTTCCCGCATCTTCTGCGGTAATCATGTAGGTTTCAGCTGTTGCGCCAGGAATATCGGCATAGCTGCCGCTTTGCGCGTCAGCTCGTTTCCACTTATAAGTGGCAGTAGCACCGGCTGGTGCAACTGCCAGAGAAAGTGTTTGACCAACCGCTGGCGTTCCGTTTATTGTGACGGAATTAAGCGGCGCCGTCACGCGCCCTTGGTGAAAACCGTGAAGGCGTTTTTGTCGGCCACCTTACCGTCAGCAAGGCACATGGCGCGGTACACAGTGGAGCCGGTGCGGAAAGCCACGCTGTCGTCGGACTTGACCTCGATCGGGCTGGCAAAGTTCAGCTTGTAGGCCTTCATATCGCCAAAAATGACGGTGTCTGCGGCGCAGTTGTCATCCACGATGACGGGGTACCCCAGAATATTGAACTTTGCGGGCGACTGTACGTCTGCTACAACCACCTTGTCGCCTCCGTCGGTCTTCATGCCCAGGATCTGGCCAAAGAACACGGCACGGGTGGTCGCAAACTTTGCGCCGGGGTGGTACTGGGTGGGCAGCGCGGCGATGATCTTGAGCAAGTCTGCATAGGTCATACCGGTGCTGGTCCAGGTGCCGGTGTTGGTGATCACGCCGGAATGCAGGATGCCGGTGGCTTTGTTGCTACCGTCGCCGGAGAAGGTAGAGGCAGCCAGCGCAACCCGGATTTTGTTTGCCAAACGGGATACCAACCAGATCTCAAAGGCGGGAACGGCCATAGCACGAACGTCGGCGGTGATTTCCACGGTCTTGATCAGCTTGTACGCGGACAGCGTCACAGCTTCCAAAACGTCCGCGCTGTCAGTGGCTGCCGTCGCCATGTCCACCCAGTTTGCCGCGTTCACGGTCTTTTCGGCGGGGTAGATCACATTCCCGGGGATAAAGGTAATGTCGATCGCGTCCAAAATGGGTGTCAGCTCCAGCTGGTGGACGATCATGTTCATCGTCTCGGTGGGAATGGCGGCGGACGCGGTCATGGCGGTGCGCTCTTCGGCGTTCAGTTCCTTGCCCTGCAGGTTCTTCAGCCATGCGGTGCGGTATTCCGCGCTGTCAGGCCCGATGGTTCTGTTTTCGGGCTGTCCAAAGGTGCGAACAACGGTACCGCCGCCACCGTTTACAGCTTCCCGCAGTTTGCGGCGCTTTTCAGCAGCATCATTGATCTGATTCAGTTCGGCCTTCAAGCCGCGCACTTCTTCGGTAAGGGCGTCGATATCGGCGTCCGGGGCATCCATTTCCTGGCGGATTGCAGCCAGGCGGGCTTCAATCTGTTCTTTTCTGTTCATTTCATACCTCCAGCATGAGAATAAGTTTTTTGCGTTTATTGTCCCGTTCCAGTCGCTCCGCCTTGATGCCGTCGATCACTCCGTCGGCGTATCTCCGGGCACTGATAGACGTCATGTCGTTTGCCGGAATGGAAACGGCGCTGACATCGTACAGTTTTTTGATTTTGGTAATGGTGCGCAGCACAGTTTCCACACCGGTGGTGTGGTCCCTTGTGGACGTGCGCTGGTCTTCGGCCACCACAAAGCCAAAAGACATTTTGTCGGTATAGCCGCCTTTGATTTCCTGGTACAGCTGGCGGCCAATGTCGGTTCCGCCCAGGTCTGCGGTCATTTTCAGACCGGTGGCATCAACAGAAAGGGCCAGGGTGTTGTTGCGGTTTCTCGCAAACACCCGGCCCTCGTGGTCGTACTGCATAATCACGTCGGTCATATCGCACTGGGCAAACGCGGTAGGCGCGATCTGCTCCATAACGCGGTAGTCCCCGCCGTCGTACAGCATGTAAGGTTGGTTGAACGTGGTGGCATAGCCTTCCACGATCATTGCATCACTGTCCCCCAGCGCTCTCATAGTCATAGCGCGGTACTCGCGGCCGTCCATAAGGCGGCGCAGCTGCTTGTCGTTAAGTTCCATTTGTCGGTTGCCCTCCTTGTTTGGCGGCGCTTCCATCAGCGCCTAACAGGTAATACTCTCCACGGATGGTGTAAGCCTGACCCTGCCCATTCGGCAGCGGCGGCAGGTTCCAAATGTCCCGGATCTCGTCCCGGTTCATAATGCCGCGGTCGGCCATCTGGGCCGAAACATTCAGTTTGTCGGCATTGCTCATATACTGCAGCCGGTTGGCGGTGGCCATTAAAATAGAGCCGGAGGCACGCTCCCGCTCTGTAAAAAGCATCTTTGTTGCTACATCGGAAAATTGGATTGCAAACTGTTCAATGGCTCCCTCATAGAACGCGGCCCAGGCGTCGCCATAGGCTTTGTTTTGCAGCACGTCTTCATTGACGCCATAGTAGTTGAATACGTTGGTCTGGATCAGCCGCATCTGTTCAGCATCCACCACAAACGGTGCAGATTTGATTTGCTGGATTTCGCTGTAGGTATTGGGGAAAAGCAAAATCCCGCCGTCCCCGGCTTTCAGATTGTCAGAAGTAAAGCGCTGCCGCTCTTTTGCCAGGTCTTCCGGTTTGGTAAAGTTATTCAGCTTTGCCATAAACCGGTATGTGGCCGCGCTTTTGACCGCTTCACCAATTCCCTGGTTTTGCACGTTGATCAGTTCCATGGTGGGCCGCAGTGCACCGTTGTCTTCTCCAAAGAAATCGTCTTCATATTGGAACTTGGTCATAATGCCGCAGTGCCGCATTTCAATGCTGGCATACTGTCCGGCCTGGAACTGATACCGCAGCCAAGGCTCCCCGTTGTACTGCATAATTTGGCACTGCGTGGGCAATACCGGAAAAATGCCGGACACTTCCAGGTAGTCATCCATCACAGGCACAATAAACGCCGTATTGTTGACATCCAAAATGGTAGAAAGCCGGTACAAAAACTGGCCCCAGGTCTGCCACTCATTGGGACCGGCGCGCAGCTTAGTCTGCAATTTTGGTTTTGCCGTTCCCTGTACCTGCACACGCAATTTGCTGATATGCGTTGCCCTGGCATTGATAGCCGCCCGCACCAGTTCGCTTTCGTAGATCTGGCCGCCCCATGTGGTAAACACCGGGGTGTAGGCGGTCAGCGTTTTAAAAAAGCCCTGGGGCTGTCCCTGCGGCACAGGCCGCTTGAAAATTTTGTCAAACAGGCCCATTTTGCTTGTCTACCTCCACAATCCTCAGCCGAGTGCTCCCATCCTTACAGATTTCAGAAACAATTTTTTTGCCCTTGTTTTCTTCAAGGTACATCTCAACAATCCGCAGGCATTTTAGCGCCGTTTTTGCATCTACGCAGATGTTTACGGAAATGTCAATCGAAAGTTCGTTTTTCAATGCCTCTTACCCTCCATAGCCCAAAAAGCGGCAGTTTAGTTCTTTGTAAAATTCGTCAACTATTTTTTTCTTGACTTCACACAGGTCTATGGTTACGGTTGTGCTTTCTCCAATTTTTACGTTTCTGTATTCATGAGCCGCAAGAACAGGCTGTACCATAGATTGCATGGCGCCGTTTGTTGCCAAACTTAATGCAGGCTCCATATACAGGCAAGCAACACGCCGTTTGTTTTTGCATGAATCATATTCTTTGCAAGCCTTGCATTCAGGGGCATCCATACTAAATGCGTACGTTTTCCTATTGTTAGACATTTTTTAGCTGCTCCCCTATCTCTGCATAATATTTCTGCCTGACTGTCATAGCGTCCAGCAGCGCCGCCCCTCCGTCAATGTGCGCATTGGCGCTCATCTTGACCGGCTTGCAGCGGCCGCTTTCCGCTTCGGTCTTCATGGCCATGTCCAGCAGGTGCACCTTCAGCAGATCATTGTCTCCAATATCAAAGGCACCATCCCGCATAAGACCTTCCGTTTCCCGAATAACCGGGGTCAGGTTAAATCCCTGGAAAACATCATCCATGTGGAAGCCGTATTGCTTCATGTCCTGCACAAGATATTGGGCCGTGTACCGGTCATACCCAACTTTCAGCGGGTAGATTTGGTATTGCTCAATCAGCATGCGGAACCAATTAAAGCAATCGTGGTAGTCCACAAAGTTATCACCGGACAAGGTAAGAAACCCGCGCTGCACATAAATGGAGTACGGCAATCCGTCCCGGGCCGTTGCTTCTTCCAGTCGTTCAGCCGGAAGAAAGAAGTGCGCAAACACATACAGGCGGCCATTTTTTTCAATAACCGCCGTGCAAGCTGTCAAGTCAGTAGTGCGGGACAGGTCAATGCCGCCAACGCAGTAGCAATTCCGGAACTGCTCCAGGTCAAGCGGCTGGTCACACGCTTTTTCTACCGCCTGGTTGGAAAGCCATGCCTGGCTGCTGTTCTGCTTGATATTGCAATACTTAGTCAAAAACTCTGCCTTTTTGGAAAGGCTTCCCTCGGCAACTGCAATCTCTTCCAGCAGATAATCCACCGAAACAGAAACCCCCAAATTGGGGTTGGATTTGCGCAGCTCGTTTATGTCGTTCCACTTGTCGATGTCGTCGATCATGTACAGGAACGGGGCCAGGCGGCTTTCCCGGCTATCGCCCAGCAAAAACCGGGTGCTGCGCTTGATCAGCTCATCATAGATACCCTCGTTTTCATAGCCGGATGTGGAGATAGACAGGATCAGCGGCTGCTTACGGGCGCCCAGGGCCGACTTCATAACTTCATACTGCTTTAGTCCGGCCTGGCCGGGCCAGCTTGCAATCTCATCGCACACAGTCAGCGACGGGTTAAAACCGTCGGATTTTTTGGCGTTGAATGCTATCTTTTTGACGCTGCTGTTTGTCTCAGCAATGTAGTAATCGGATTTTCTGCGTTTTATTCTTGCCGAAAGTTCCGGCTCTTTCTGGATGGTCTGCCAAAATGCAGAATAGACGATTTCTGCCTGGTCCAGTTTGGGGGCCACACAGTAGACTTTTGCGCCGTACTCACCATCCAGATAGATGCAGTAGGCAATAATGGCGGCAGCAAAAAGGCTCTTGCCGTTCTTTCGTGCAATGATCAGCACAATTTCACGGAACTGCCGCAGTCCATCGGCCCCGACAACGCCAAAAACCACCGAGACAAAAGCCTTTTGCCACAGCTCCAGCTTCAGTAAGTCATCCCGGCCCTCGCAATGGTGGCAAAACGTCTCAATAAAGCGGATCGCTTTGTTGGCCTTTTTTTGGTCAAAGAAAAAGGACTGCGTTTGCAGTCCTTTAACGATGTATTCATAAAACAGCTGAATCCAGCGGCCAACAACTACGCTGCCGTTTTGGATAGCCTGGTAATATGCCAGTATATAATTAAGCATCGCGCATCAGCTCTGCCAGTTTGCCCTCAGGAGCGGGCGGCTTGCCCAACTTGGTAAGGATCTCCAGCATAACGCCCAAGGTCTTGTTGGCGCTGTCAACGTGTTTCGGCAGTTCCCGGATGAGCGGATGGGCACAAACATTCTCCCGCCCTTTGACATACTCCTTGCTGGTGATAAGGTTTTTGTCTCTTTGCAGGGTCCTTTTGATTTGCTGGATAACGGCGAACTGCATAGAATACTGTTCGGCGGCCTGAACAAACAGGGCGTTTTTATCTACGCCATATTTCTTGGCTTCTTCCATCAAATCCTGATAAGTTTTGGGTTTTGCTGCCATATAGGCCTCCTTTCCAAAAATTTCCACATAACCCGAGAGAGGAAAATTTAAGTCCACCCACCGGTCTCCACCGGCCACAATTTTTTTCTCGATAGGGGGGAGGTCATTTGATTGTGACACGCCCCATCTCATCCACTTTGTATCTTTTTACAGCCCCGTGCGCCTTTGCGTGGCAGTCTCTGCAAAGCAATTCAAGATTACCCCACGACAAAGTAACCGCCGGGTCATTGATATTGTCGGGTGATAACTTTACTTTGTGGTGAACAATTTCCCCAACCTTTACAAGACCACGCTTTAAGCAGCACTCACACAAACCGCCCACGCTTTTGGCGTATGAGCTGCGGCATTGCTGCCAGGCCTTGGACTTGTAAAAGGATTCGGCAAACTCTTTCACTGTTTTGTGTCCACATTGGACACAGGCTTTTGCGTGGCCCGCATGTCTACCAGCCCGTCATTGGTAGCCTTGTTCATAAAGCGCAAAATCAAGCCCTGGTATTCTTCTTCGCATTTTGGGCAAAGCCAACCGGTATCATTGTGCCACGCCCATCCATCGGTTCTTTCAAATTCATCAGCTCTAGTAAAACCGCCGTCAAGAAATTCCGTTTTTACAAATTTTCTTAACTTTACATCGCCGCATTTGCCGCAAACCCTAGCGCTATAGGTAGCGCCATCTTCAACCCCAGGTATCTTCATGGCTTATTACCTTTCATTTGTGTCCACATTGGACACGCGCCCGCCGGGCCGTGTCCGCGTATTGGTGCGCCAGGCAGGAATCGAACCTGCAAAGGGATGCCGCTTTTGAGGCGGGTGCGTCTGCCTGTTCCGCCACTGGCGCATATAAAAAGCGGCATGCGCTCGCCCAAGCATGCCGCCGTGATTATGATCTTGTACTTGTTCCCCATCACTGGGCGTACCTACTTGTACCCGGTGGGATACCAGCTTTTGAGCCGTCGCGGATGGGATACATATTTGTGGCCAATGCTGGTACTGGGGACAGGCACCTCGCAAAAGCCCCAAAGGCGGGGCACAATGTACAGAATCCATCCAGGATAGAAAAACATTGGACCACCGCCTTTCTCAAAATTAGAACCCCGGCAGCGCACGGACGACGTTGTTTGTCATGTGTGGGTGCCCATCTCCCGCCTGCCGGGGTCCCCGCCGGGCCTGCGCGCGGCGCAGCGGGTTGGAGCAAGTGAATGGAATCGAACCCTCGCTCTCAGCGTGGAAGGCTGATGTACTAACCGTTATACGACGCTTGCAAAAATGCAGGCGTTTCAGCCTGCGGTAGATCCATACACGGGGCGACGCTTACGGGAAGCGCTGGACCTGTACCCCTAGGAGTTCATCATATGGACGTGGAAACCGTCTACCTGCTCTCTATCCGATTTCCATGGTACCATTTTATCATCGGCGAGTATCAGATTCTATCACCATTTTGCAGACGGCCCGCTTGTGCCGTTCACACGCATGCTGATAAGCGTAGTGCATCTCTACGGATATCTCTTCCCACTTCTGGCCCAGCAGATACCGGCGCCGCAGGATTTCATGGTCCCGGGCATCGGTTACCTGTTCGATGGCTGCCACAATCTCCCGCCGGATAACGCCGCACATGTTGATTTGGCACTCCAGTTCCTGCTTTGCCTTGACGATCCCTTCCACAGCCCGGGGCAATGCCTGGCCATCAGATGCCCCGCCGGGCATACCGGAAAGCAATGGGGTCACCCTGTAAGCCTCGCTGTGCAGCCGCTCCACTTCCTGGGCCAGCTCTTTTTCCCGGCGCAGGCTTTCCTGGTAGCGGCGCAGCCATCGGATTTTTTCATCATAGGTCATAGTCAATCGCTTTCTGCCCGTGCCCGGGCCTGCAGATCTTCAGCAATTCTTAAAGCCAGTTCCGGCTTCCAATCCCATCTCGTAAAGAATTTGATATCCGTTTTTTCACCAGATTCCCGGTGAACCCGCGTTCCATCTGCGCCAAACCTTACGCCAAAATAGTAATCATAAGGCAGGCCGGTCTCTACTTTTTGTCTGCTTTCTTCATCAACGGCCACTACCATGCGCCCGCCGTCAATAAAAACATACTCCCGGAAAACAAGCCCCAACTCTTTAGCCTGGGCAACCTTTTTCCACTCATCAAAGCGGTGCATTTCTTCCAAAGCAGCTTTATACCAACGCTCTTGCTCCTTTTTCCTTGCCTTTTCGTTATCCTGCTTTTTGTGAGATAACTCTTTTTCTTTTTCTCTGTCTTGGTCTGTTTGATAAAGTTTTTTGGCCAGCTTAAACATATCTACCAGGTAAACAACCTCTTTTGCCAGATACTCATTAGCATCCGCCGGGTCAAGAAGAAAGCACTCAAAATAATTGACGTGCTTTTGTTCAACCCTGACCGTCCACTCATTGCCTGAACATGTAACAGGTTCGGGAAGCAAGCCCATTTTGCCGGTTGTATAATTCCATTGGTCTTTTCCAAAATACCGCAGACCAGAAAGAAAGTCTTTTAACGCTCCCCGCACAAGCGCCTCAATGATCCAGGCCTTTTGTTCAGGCGTAAAACGCGGCATGCTGGAATAACCGTTTTTTGCGTACATTACCTGCTGCACCTTGTACAGCTTGCTACACTCGTATGCCCGGGTCATTGTAATCTCGCCCCGGGCCAGCATCTCTTTGACCTCGGGAATGCACCTGGCAGATATGGCATTGAGCCGCCCCAGGGTGCCGGTGCTCTCCCCTGTCCGCCGGGAAAGTTCATCCCGCACACGGCCGTCAACCTTTCCCGCAGCCTTAAGCCTGGACAATGCACCTTTCAGCGCTTCATACTGGCGCAGCCGTTCGCCGTCTGTCAGCTCCCGGGCCGTGGCGTTGGACGTGATCAGCGCCACCAGTTCCTCATCCTGGCTGTTGTAGTTGACAACAATGCAGGGCAACCGGTCAAAGCGGGCATCTCCACTCTCGTGCAGCCCCAGGCAAGCAGTGTGCCGCCGGTGCCCGGCCACCAACATATATTTGCCACCCGCCGGGGTGACTTCCAGCGGTGTGCGCAGCCCGTGCTCTGCAATATCAGCCTGCAGCATGCCAACGTCCCCGATCTCATAGATGGCATTTTCTGGATTCTCTACAATATCCCCGATGGGCAACATGACAATGTCCATTCTGGCACCCGCTGGGCGGGTCACCTTGGACTGGTCGCCCAATACGTCGTCAATCGAAAAGCCTTTGCTCATTGTCCGCTTCCTCCCTTTTCTGCACTGTTCTATCATATCCCAGCTGGATAAGTTCCTCTGAACACCCCATAGACCTTAACTCGCGGATGAGTTTTATATCTTCGGGTTCTGTTCTTCGCAAATCAATTGTCACCATCGCATTTTTCCTTTGGCTCAAAATCGCTACAATACGCCTCATCAGGCCTGCACTCGCAAAATTCGCTACTGTGTCTATTGGCGCAATCTTTGCACCGGCCAATCAGCAGTGTTTTCAGGTCGACAGTGGGTTGAATTTTTATTCTGGATACAATAGCAGGAATGTAATCTCCATATACAAAAGCAGAACCTACCGTATGAAAATCGTCAATCAACCTTTGCCTGTCAATGTAATCCGCCATGATCTTCACCCCCGTGTTCATGTTCCATCGGGATAGGCCGGTCCGGCAACTCACGCAGCGCGGTGCAGTTGATTTTACTTGCCGCCCAGGCAATCAGACCAACGGCCAGGCCCGCCAGAAAAGCCCCCACGAAAACCTGTACTATCCACATCACTGCGCACCTCTCTTTTCCGTGTCCACATTGGACACATCCAAACCGAGAACGTCTAAAACTTCATCTGCCAGGTCTGCATAGTCCTGGGTTGCGGTCCCGCCGGGTGCGTAATCGCGCAGGGCTTGGTGGGCGCTGCGGGCCTCTTTGACCTTGACGGTGTAGCGGATCATGGCAGTCATCACAGGCACACCCAACTCTGATACATCTTTCGCCACCTGCTTTTCGGCATTGGTGCGGTTGTACTTTGTCAGAAGCACTCCCATGAGTTTCAGCCGGGGATTGTAGTACATGCGCAGCTTGTCCATCTGATCCAGCACTTCCCGCAGGCCGTCGGTGGCCCATTCGTCGCAGTCCACCGGGATGATCACCCAGTCAGCGGCACACAGGGCGTTGATGCTGCCCATGTCCAGATCAGGCGGGCAGTCCATCAGGCAAATATCGTATTCATCCGCGCCAAAATCAAGTTCCAGCATAATGTTATCCAGCGCATCCCGCAGACGTGTCTGCTGCGGCTCAGTTGAATCCATCAGCACCTGTTTGTTTGCAACCAGCAATCGCATATTGGCCGGAATCAAGTCAACGTTTTTGCTGCGCGTCATAGCGATCATATCGCCAATACTGACCGTGCAAGTCAGTAAATCTGCCGCGCTGGGCCTGTCGTAGTCCAACGCGTTGTAAAACTTTGTAGTGTTGGCCTGCTTGTCCAGATCCACCACAAGGACCTGCAGGCCCCGGGCCCCAAACTCTGCTGCCAGGTTGATGGTGGTAACGCTTTTACCCACACCACCCTTAAGGTTGATAATTGCAATTTTGTCCATATGTGTAACCTCCTGTTAAGTTTCCGGGAAAACCGGCCCGGCGTTTCCGCCCTCATCCTGCTGGTAAACTGCGCCGTCCGGCAGCCAATCATGGTACTGGGGCCGCCACTGCATGCGGACCTCACCCAGACCGCCGCCACGGTTTTTTCCAACCAGTATCCCGCTTTCGCGGTAATCGTTGGTATCGTGCAGAGTATCCGACGTTTCCGCCGGGAGATTCCGCACAAAAATAACCCCGTTGGCATCCTGTTCAATGGTTCCGCTGCCCCGCAGGTCGGCCAGCGTTGCATAGGCCCCGCCGCCCCTTACCACCTGGCGGTTGAGCTGGCACAGCTCCACGATCACAATGCCCAGCTGCATGGCCATGACCTTCAGCTGGCGGGTAATGTCGCTTAGTCGCTCATACTCTTTGGCCCGGGGGTCTGTTGCCGCAATCAGGCCAATGTGGTCAATAAAGGCCACATCCGGCTTGTGCTTCAGCAGCCGCGCCCGGATGCCGTCCACCGTCATGTTGGACCCATCCTCCAGGACCATGTTGTGGTGGCGCTGCATTGCGCTCTTGGCGTGCTCGATAATGCCGTACTCTTCTGTGGTCAGCTTTTTGTCCCGCATGCGCCCAGCGTCAATGCGGGTCGCCTTGCTCAAAATGCGGCTCATGAGTTTTACGTCTGTTTCTTCCAGGGTCAAATAATAGACCCGGTATTTTTTCGAGAGCCGCGCCGCCAGGTTGATGGCAAAATCAGTTTTCCCGCATCCGGGCCGCCCGGCCAGCACCACAGTGTTGGTCCGCTCCAGCAGGCCAAACTCATCAACCTGCGCCCAGCCGGTTTTCAAGGTCGTGTCCGGGTCCCGCAGCGCTTTGACGGTGCGATCCAGTACAGCGTCAAATTCCTGGGCGCTGCTGTCCAGCTGCTGGGCCGCTATGGCGTCCTGCACGTTAAGGGCCGCCCGCAGCCTGCTGCACAAAGCGTCGCTGCTTTCGCCGCTCAACTGAGCGGCGGCAATGGCTTCCTGCAGCAGCCTCTGGCGCCAGTCTTCCACAACCAGAGTTTCATAGTCATCCAGATGGCTGACACTGGGGCAGGTCTGGGATGCGTACATGATCAGCTGCCGGTGCTGATCACCGGCCCGGCTGGCCACAGTCAGGGGGTCAATGCCCTTGCCCTCAAAACACAGCTGGTAGATTGCCGTAAAGATCTCCCGCAGTGCGCCCTCGTCAAACATGGCGGGGGTCATGCGCATCACGTTGACTTTAGCCTCATCCGGGACCAGCAGCGCAGCCCCCAGGAAAGCTATCTGGTGCCGCTGCTGTGGTGTCTGCTTGTCCATGTTCTATCGCTTCCCCTTCTTCCGTTGTTTTCTCCGGGCCTTACTGCGGTCCTTGCCCGCTTTTGCATGGGCCGCGATCATAGTTTTGCACCGGCGGTAGGCTCCGCCGTCGTGGCGATTCTTACTCGTTTTCATCGGCTTGTTCCTCCTGTTGCAGCCATTCAAGCGTTACCTGCACCGCTTTGCCCTGGGAAATAAACATTTTCCCGGTGGGTGCAGAAAGAAATACCGAGCAAGGTTCAAGGCCGTCCACGCGAATCACAAGCTGTTCCGCAAGGCGTTTATCATCCATGCGCCGCAGCGCTTCACCGTTTGTCATGGCCCGCAAGCCTCCCCTCAAAAATACTGGCTGATATCATCATCCGGCCCGATCTGGCGCGGCGCCGGGGCAGCGCCGCCGGAACCGTGCGCCGTGGTGGCCTTGTCCACAAAGTTCTTCGGCGCCCAAACGCCCTGCCACCCGTTCAGGATGGCCTGATCAAGAGCCGCTATCATGTACCCGCTGCGGTCCATGACCTTTGCGTCGTCCGCCATCTTGGACAACGTCGTACACAGGGCCACACAAGCCCGCCGGGTCATAGGCTTCTTGGTTTCCTTGCGGTTGTCAAAAAATGCGTGGAGAGCTTCATGCAGTTTTTCATCGTCCCCGGCAAACTCATCCAGCACATTTAAGCCGTCGCCTATATTGTTATATCTTGTATTGTTATACTTGTATTGTTCTGGCGGACAATTTTGTCCGGGGGGGCCGGACATTTCTGTCCGGGGGGGCCGGACAATTTTGTCCGGGGCGGACATTTGGCGTCCATCCCTATCAGGCATCCCGCCGGGGACAATGCGGCGCTGTTGGGCATCACCGGCTTTCTCGTATTCCACGCGAATATAACCGAGTTTTTCCAGCGAATGAATCCAGCGGCGGATCGTCCGCTCATCCACCTGGTAAAGCCGTGAAAAATATCCGTTCTGGGCGTGGCAGTATCCGTTTTGGTCGGAAAGCGCCGTAATCTCGCAAAACAGAATCTTTTCCGCAGCTTTCAGCCGGGTGTCATACCGAACACTGGCGGGCAATATTGCATAAAAACCAGGGTTATCCATGCTTTGTACCTCTAAAAATGACCGACCTTAACACAGGGTCGCGTCTGCGCCTTTTTTCGCATCGGCGCGGCCCTGGTTTCGGTCTATAAAATTGTCAGTTAAAAGGGCAAATCCCCTTCATCGTCGGAGATCACCGCATAAGGGTCATCATCCATGGTACCCGCCGGGCGCTGCGCTGGCGCAGCGTATGCTGTCCCCTGCTGCGTTCCCGCAGCGGTCTTTCCCCCGGCAAAATCCAGGGTGTTGGCCACAATCTCCACCACAGTGCGGTTGTTCCCGTTCTTGTCCTGGTAGGTCCGGCTCTGCAGGCGGCCAGACACGGCAATCAGCTGTCCTTTGCCGAACCACTTGTACACAAAATCGGCCAGCTTGTCCCAGGCCACCACGTCCAGCCAATCGGTTTGCATTTGGCCGTTGGCATCCTTGCGGCCCCGGTCACAGGCAATGCGGAAAGCCGCCACGCTCTTGCCTGTGGTTGTCTGGCGCAGCTGCGGATCAGCCGCCAGACGGCCCATGATAGCAACTACATTCAGCATCTGGGCACCTCAGATCATCACCACAACCTTGCCCGCTTCGATCTCTGCGGCCAGGGCGGCACTCAACCAGGCCGCAATGCTGCGTTTGGCTTCCAGCTTCCAGGCGCCGCCGTCGGCCTCAAACAGGCCCGCTCTGCCGTGCTCATCCACCCGCAGCAGGAACTTGCTCACCGGCTGGTCAACCTCCAGGAAGGTGCGGAACGGCTGCAACTCCACAATGGGCTTGACGGGCACCGTATCTTTCAGCACCACACCGGTTTTTACGGTGGCCTCCTGGGTCACGCCGTTGTCGGTGCTCTTGACGCCCTGGGTCACGTCGATCTTGCTCAACAGGTCCAGCAGATAATCACGGTCCGGGGTGGCATTGTGCAGGCTCTGCAGCTCAATGATGGCCTGTTGCTGGTCCATGTAGTTGCCCACCGTAATGCGGGGTACATCCGCCTCTGCGGTGTAAAGGCGCCAGCGATCATATTTGCGGGCGCGTTCCACACGGTCGCCCAAATAATCGCTCCAAACTGCCACATGGCGCTGATCTTCCACCTGCACCAACAGTTTTACATCCAGCCGCGCCCCTTCCTCTTTGATGATCCGCACCAGGCCGCTAAGGGTATCCACGCAAAAATCCTTGGGACGGCTGGGTGCAGTGTCCACCAATACCAAATCCTGGGACGCATAGGTATACGGCCCGATCTGGTACGTCTTCGGTGCTGCCATCTCCAAAATGCGGTCAATGGCGTCTTTCAAAAAACTTTCTCCCATGGTATGTACCTCCTTAGTACGTCATGCGCCCCACCTTGGCAATAGCGGGTTCGGGGCTTTCCCCGCCGTCCATGTCGATCTGGCCCGGCACCTGCGGCATCATTTCCGCCATCAGCAGTTCACCGCCCCGGCCCTTGGTAATGCACAGGGTAGTTTTGATAGGTGTCACCGGGGCCAGCGTAGCTTTGGCCTGTACATCCATGTCCAGGCGTTCCCGGTATTCGTCCGGCTCAAAGACCATCGTCAAAACGATTTTCCGCTTTGCGGTGGCCTTGGTGCTGGGGTCCATAATGTTGCAGATTACACGGTCCACTTCCCGGTCTACCACTTCGGCAATGCCGCCCATGGCCATCTCCAACACGCTTTTTTTGTTTGCTACTTGCAAAAGATGCCTCCTTGTCTGATCAGTTTTCCGTCCAAATACGTTTTATACCCAGCCGCCCGCATCTGGGTCAAGGTAGCGGCAGAATATACACAAGCCACATCCACGGTCCACATCACCACGCGCCCGGCGCGGTCCCGTATCTCAAACCGCATGGGGTGCCTCCTCCTGCACACGCTTGATCAGCTTGTCCAGCATCCCGGCGCCGTGCCTGAGGTCAAACGCGCGCTTTGCATCTCGTTCCAGGCGCCAGCGGGCCGTGGCGTTAAAATGCACGCCCAGGGGCGGCTCGTTGTGGTGGCGGTGGCATAAGTAGACCTTCAGGCCGTAGTGCTCTGCAAGCGGCCTCAAAGCCCCGCCAAAGACGTGGTGCTCTTCCAGGCCAGACACCGTATTGATGTTGTACTCTTTGCGGCAAATGTAGCAGTATTTGCCATCCTGCATGATGCTCTTAGCCATCGCGCACCAGCCTCCAATCTCTGTATTGCTGTGTGGTCTCGGGGTCGTCCACGCCCATTTCGGCCAGCCGGTCAAAAATGCGGTCGATAAACTCCCCCATTTCCGCCCGGGTGAATGTGCTGCTGCCCAGGCCGATACGCACAATGCACATATCATCCCCCAGCAGCTCCACCACCTGTACCACCCGGTAGGCCTTGCGCAGCGTAGACAGCGCCGCCACCGGCACCCGCCAATGGTTCACATCCACACCGGCATCCGCCAGCAGGTCCAGATAGCAGGCTTCCGGGGTGGTGTTGCCGTAGTGCCGGGCCATCTTGGTAAGCAGCGCCCACATGAGGCGGTTCTGGTCCAGCGTGCGGCGGTCCCGCACAGGCCGGATCTCGATCTCCACCGCCAGGGGCTGGCCCCGCGCCCGGGCTTCCAGTTCGGCGTACATCCGCTGTTCTTCCAGCAGATATCCCCCGTCTGTTGCAAAGCGTCCCCGGCCACCCGCCGGGCCAGGCTCATACCAGGCGGCCAAGTGCGCAATCAGCTTTTTTGCCATAGCAGCTTGTCCCCGTTCCCCTTGGTAAACTGGATAAGAGAGATTTTCCCATCCTCATAGGCCAGCTCCGTGCAGGTCAGCGTATCGGCCAGCACATAGCCCTTAATTCTCTGGCCATCCGGCCCTGCCACGGGGTTGATCTGTACCTTTTCAGCGGAAAACCGCATGGCGGGCATCCGCAGAACCGGCAGGGCCACGCCCCACAGGCTGGCCGCCGCCAGGAAGCTGCTATCACATTCATCCTGGGCCGGGTCGCCGGTCACATGATAAGCAGAAATTGCGCAGGCGTCGCGGTAAACCCGGTCGTCGCCATATTCGCAATACAACCCAACACTGCAAAAAAGAGACCGGCCGCAGCTGTAATGCCGCACGGAATACGGCGCAACATCGGCCGCCGCGTCAACTTCCTCCAAAATGCTGCGCACTGCATCTACCTTGGGCCACAGGCGTACCCGTGCCCAGTCCTTGGTCACTTCCAGCACCTGCAACACCACTTCATCCGCCCGCAGCGGGCGGTCCAGGCGCGGGATTTTGCTTTCTTCAGCCATCGTTTTCCTCCACTTCCGGGCCAATGTAGGCCCCGTTATCATCGTAGTGCGCCGGGTCCGCCCAGGGGCCGTCCCAGCCTTTGGTTGCGCCGCCCAGCATGGCGGCCTCGGTGCGGCGGTCAACGCCGTGGCGTGCGTTCAAGGCGTCCACGCTCTCGCGCAGCGCCACGCCGTACAGCGTGTTGTCTCCCCGGTATATCTTCACCGGCCCCCGGGTCTTAGGCCCGATGCTGTAGCAGTAGTCCGGCAGTCCCGCCGGGCATGTATTTTCCATATAGATCCTCCTTATCTCCACCACCGCCGTATGGCGGTGTACATGGCAACATAATTAACGCCAAAGTATTCGGCGCACTCTCCAATGGAATGCCCTTCTTCCATCATCTGCTTTACCAGATTCCGGTCTTCAGGGCTCCAATGCCGATAAGGCCGCCCTTTTTTGCGGCCGTGGGGCCATTGGTATTTGTCGGCTTCATCGCCCAGGGCCGCGCGCAGCTCACTCACCTTGCAGGCGTGCAGCTGGGCCACTACCGCGGCGTTTCCGTTGGCCCGGAAAAGGTCCTTGCGGATCTCTTCCATTTCCGCCGGGGAAAACTGTCTTGTGATCATCGTTCTCATGCCAGCTGGTACTCCTTTACAAACGGACTGCGTTCTTTCATCCAGGCGATAAACGGCATGGCGTAAATGATGTAGACCTCTTTCTCGCCGTCGCTTTCGGCGGCTATGTAGTCGGCCCAGCTCCAACGCTGCTGCCGGATACCCTGCTTCAGCTTTTCGATGCTGATAATGATGCCCGCATCCTGCAGCATCTTCCAGGCCTCTTGTGGCCGCAGCGTTACGCTCATACCGTGTTCACCTCCTTTACCGCTCCACTTGTTCAAGCATTTTCAGGGTGGGGCAAATTGCCACTCCATCCACCGAGCACTCCCGCCGGTGCGTGTGGTGGCATAACTGCCCGCACGCTGTTTTCCGGCACAAATTGTTTTTTTCTGGGTCGCACAGATAAACCGGCCCCAGGCAGCCCCGGCAAAACGGTTTCCCGCTGGCGGGGCAAGTAGGTAACAAGTCCACGGTCAACCCCTTTCTCTCTTAACCAAAAAACGGAAGCTTATCCAATGCTTCATCAGCTGCTTTCACTTCCTCCCGCAACCGCTCAATGCCGTCAACCGGCGTATAACCTCCGGCTTGAACAGTTTCAAGTACACTCTCTACCACGCCCATAAAATACGGGTAAATTTCGGACGAGTGCTTGAATTTGGAATAATCCATGGCCATCGCCATCACCTCCACTGGTCGCTTGGCATCAGCCAGCCCAGCATAATCAGCCCCACGCAAATCCCAATAGAAAACCAGAACAAAAAGCGAAAGCCCTTTAAGGGGTCGTGCATAATGCATCACCTCCCTGTGTCCAATGTGGACACGCTGTTACTTGCTCAGCCCAAGCAGCCCCGCCGGGACCGGCTCATAGCGATATACAAGTTGCGCCACCCGGTAGCGGTCCCGGTCCCAATCAGGGATGGAGCGCAGGGTTCCAACCGCGTCATCCAGGGTATAGCACTCATACCCGGGCACCGGCTCCCACTCCCCGTTCGGCAGCTGCATTTCGATCGTGTAAGGTGCCATCGTCCTGTCCTCCTTGTCTTTCCGCCTTTCACGCGGACTTCTGGCCGGTGGTCATCATGACCGCCATGTTGACGGCGCCCTCCACATAGGCCAGGGCATAGGGCGAAAGCCGCTGCAGCTTTTCCGCCATCTGGCAGATCTCGGTCACCTTGTCTTCAGAAATGTTATAAGGCATACATGTCACCTCCTATGTGGTAACCAGTTATTGACTTCGTGATTATTATACCCCACGTTGTGGGTAAAGTCAATAGACTGCATGCCTATTTTCAGCAAAAATATTGACTATGTGGGATTTTGTGATATAATGAAATTGTCGCAAGGAGGTGAGCATTTGAAAGACAGAATTAAACAAATTCGGAAATCATTTAATATGAGCCAGGCTGAATTTGGGCAACGTGTCGGCGTAAAAGGAAACACTATTGGAAACTACGAAATTGGCCTTCGTGCTCCATCCGATGCGGTTATTTTTTCTATCTGCCGTGAGTTTGGCGTTTCTGAAGAATGGCTGCGGACCGGCCAGGGCGAAATGTTTATTCAGATTTCACCTGATGAGGAACTGGATTACATCCTGGGCCAGATCGGCGCCGGTGTTGATGACACCATCGTCCGCATTATCCGGGCCTACTGGAACCTGGATGAAAAAGAAAAGGCCGCGATCCGCAAGCTGATCGACAACCTTTCTCAGCAATAAAAAAAGCCCCGGACGGGCCGGGGCAATCTTTTACTGATTCTGTTTTTTATGCTCTGCCTTTTCCCTGCCAATGGCATAGGCAAGCAGCGCTCGAAGGAACCCTTCATTGTTTCTTTGGATGATTCTCAACAATTCTTCTAAGTACATGAGCAGTTCCTCCCGTCAAAACAATGTTAAGTTTTAACAATATTATACACAACGTTAAGTTGTTTGTATATTCGCAAATTCAACAGGATTCGGCGTTTTATTTTGACTATATTACAACTTTCGGTTGTTTAACATGCCAAGCAAAAGGAGGATGTCTATGGGGTTTCGCATGCGGAAAAGTATCAGTCTTGGCGGTGGCGTCCGCCTGAACCTCAGTAAAAAGGGGATTGGGTACTCTGTTGGAACGAAAGGATTTCGAGTTACCAAAAAGGCAAGCGGCGGGGTACGGACAACTGCTTCAATTCCAGGGACGGGAATTTCCTTTGTAACCGACAGCAAGAAAAAGAGAACCACAAAAAGGCGGAAACCGGCAGCAGCCAGTTCTACGAAACAATATACCAGAACGACTGTGTCGTCTGTTCCTGCAAAGAAAAGCGGCCTGTCCGCTGCAGATCTCAGAGACCCGCAAAAGGCCCTTGCAAAATATCAAAACTGCCTTCAAAACCGCATGAAAGTCGTAGCTACACTTGTTATCTGCTGTGCTGTATTCGCCCTTGCTGGATTACAATTACTTTCGGTTATCTTTCTCTTGTTGGCGGTTATTACTTATGCAAGCAAAAGAACTTGGGAAAACAACATTCAGGAGCTTGACGCAATTTTATTAAATGCAAATCCCCCGGCTGAACATGAAGCCGTAGATGATCAGTCCCAAAAAGAAAAAACTGTTTGTGCGCAGGATAAGCCCGCATTACAAGAATCCCAAATAAAAGCATTTGATAATTTTCGAGTAGCCGGAACCAGTTATCACGAACATGAAATTGAGGAACTGGGGTATGAAAACCCTGATTATGAAATGTCTAAAAGCGAAATTGTAGAATGCGGCCTGGAAGATGAGCGCATTTATAAACTCAATTTTGCCCCCACAACTGTTGAATTGGTTCCCGAACCAGAAAATCCTCACGATCCCAAAGCCATTATGGTATTAGTGGATGGCTCCCATGTTGGATACATCAAAAAGGGAAGCACTTCACGCGTGCGAAACTTATTGTCTGCTGGCGGAAAAGTCAGTGCTGAAATATCTGGCGGTAAATACAAAGAAGTTTATCTGGATGAAGAGCAGGACAAGTACCAAACTGAATACGGGTCCACTTCTTATTCTGTTGTTATTAGCATTACAAAATAAAAAATCCCCGCCGGGTGCTATCCGACGGGTTTGAGATGAATACCATACCGGGGGTGGCCCCCAGTACAATAGTATAATACCACCACCTCCGGCAATCTTGCAATCGGAGGTGGTTTTTATGTTATGCAGCCGTACAGCCTGCCGCCGGGAGATACCAGACGATGCAATCTACTGCCCTTACTGCGGCAAAAAGCAGCTTTCCACCGATAGACCCGCCGGGAAAAAGAAAAAGACCCATGCCCCAAACGGCAGCGGATCAGTTGAGAAGCGAGGCAGCACCTACACTATAGTTTATCGAAAAGTGATTAACGGGAAAATGGTCAAGCGCACAAAAGGCGGCTTTGCCACCCAGCGCGAGGCCCGGGCCTACCTGCCTACCCTGGCGGCCCCATCCTCCCAGGCATCCCAGGTATATACCGTGGCCAAACTGTGGGAGATGCTGCAGACCTCCCGCCGCTGGTTGGAGATCAGCGAGGACAAGCGCGGCCACTATGCCACCGCCTACAAGCGCCTGACAGAACTGCATGACCGGGATATAGCGTCTATCCGCTTTTACGAGATGCAGGCCATTGTAGAGGATCTCCCCGGCGCATTTTACCCCAAGCGGGACGCCAAGACGGTTTTGCAAAAGCTCTATGACCTGGCCGTCATAAACGAGATCGTGCCGCCCAGCAAAGCGCAGCTGGTGCGCTACCTGGAATTGCCAAGCAAGCCCCTGACAGCCCAGGACGCCCGCACCCCCGAGGAAATGCAAGCCATTTGGCGCGATTGGGAGGCAGGCCACCCCATTGCAGGCTATGCCCTGATCATGGCCTACACGGGCCTGCGCACCGGCGAACTGACAGCCATCGACGCAGATGCCGTCAACCTTGCCCGCAGGAGCATCACAGGCGGCATCAAAACAGCCGCCGGGCGTAACCGGGAGATACCAATAGCCCGGGCAATACAGCCCGTATTTGAGGCACTTTTGCCCGCCTCACACTATGGCCTGTGCCAGTACAGCCTGGATATGTTCTACAGCGAGTTTACCGAGATGGTCCGCCGCACCGGCATCCGCCCGCTGCGCCCCTACTGCCAGCGCCACACCTGCTACACGCGCTTGCTGGAAGTAAAGCCGGAAATTCCCAAAGCGGTGATCAACTCCATCATTGGCCACAGTAACGGAAAACTGGGCGACACCTACGGCCACATTAGCCTGGACGCCAAACTGGAAGCCGTGGACGCCATGAAAATTATATAAGTTTTATTGTCCACACGGTGTCCACGCACAAAATATTATTATCGAATTACCGAATAATTTTATATTATTTTTGCCCCTGCTAAGGGCGTAGGGTCCGAAAGGGCCGCGAGAGTTCAAATCTCTCTTA
>OGYQ01000590.1_pt1 | contig 34237 bp, 33 predicted proteins | sample 1576641 | NCBI WGS metagenome assembly OGYQ01 (sample SAMEA3541476, study PRJEB24748) | human gut metagenome | biome: human gut; feature: human-associated habitat; material: faeces | place: China | collected 2012 | reverse complement strand
CAGAAAAATCTAAATCCTCCATCACTTTTTTCAGGGTATAGACTGGATCGTCGTCGGGTAAATTCAATTCGAAGAAACTAAAGTTCATTTTCTGTTGCCCAAGCTCAAAAAAGTCGTTATATAATAATTAGTCGATACTTACTATTTTTGCTTGGCTACATAATTCTTTTTCCTACAAAGTCCTGCTATAGATGTAGTTATCAAGCCCACAAACAATAAAACCATATATAATTCCAACGGTGTGTCATCTCCTGTTTTTGCCCCAGAAGCCGCTCCACTTCCAGCATGATTCACATCTGTGCTATTATCTGCACCTGTTTGTGTTGGCTGTGTTGTTGGTTCATTTGGAATATCCTGCTCTGTTTTTTCTGCCAGCACATAATAGTAACTGCCATCCGCCTGAAAACTTATCTGTCCATCTCTGCTTTGCACAGATAATGTCTTCAATGTCCCTTTGCTGTTCAAAGAAAAAGCAGAAGAATTCTTCAACGCATCCGATAAAGAAATTGTCACTCCATCCACCGCTATTCTGTTTTCCTTTTTATCTGTAAAATAGATTTCAAATGGTGAAATGTTTTTCCCCTTTCCTTCCAGACATGCAGCAAACCACTCCCATGCCTCTGTATCCTGACTGGTTATCGGATAAACCACCAGCGTCAAGCTGCTGTCTGTAATTCCACTGACCACAATCCTTCTGCCATCCGGTAACTGAATCTCAGCTTTCCCATTTTGGACAGGTGATGTTAGATATTCTGTTTTTCCTGCAATATAAGTTGCATAAATGCCAAAATCTGTCTGACCCTGTTCTCCTGTCAGGGCAGAGTTCCCGGCGTAACATATCGTAGCTGAATATACTGTAATTATGCACATCAGAAAAAATGTTACTAACCGTTTCATTCTGCCCCTCCTTTCCTGAGTATTGTATTTAGGGTAACCGAACCGGCACTGTAGTATGTATCCGGCTCATAAGCCATAATCTTTAATTTAATTGCAGTACCATCTTCCACTTCGGAAGTAAGTGATACAGATTTTACATATTCTCCAGGTCTGATAAGTCCTGTCTCTCCCAAAAGAATTCCATCTGCGGTCAGAACACGAAGCTTCAGCCATACATCAAATTTTTCTGAATTCGTAAAATAAACATCTGCTGCATCGCCTTTCACAATCACATTTCCACAGATATATGCCCTAAATTCCATTCCATCCTGATAGATTTCCGACCATCCAAGCTCCTCCGGTACTGTCGGCATGCCACTGACCGCCGCTTTTTCGAAAGGCGGTGGTGAGAACAAGCGAACATCCTCCTGTTTTCCATTGTTTATTAATGCCAGTACCATAGCACACAATGACAACACACATACCATACAGGCAACAGGCAAGCTCCAATTTTTATTCATTAAAATCCCTCATTTACATTATCATCTGTCATATTTACCTCAAACAACGCGGTTTGGAGTAAATATCACAGATGATCTGCACAGGCCTTTTCAGCCTGCACAGATCTCTGCCAATTTTAATTTGCTTTCTATCCGGCAAACACACTCCAACATATTGTCTAAATAACTTTTACTGTCAATGTTGGATTACTTTCATCTCTCAAATCAACCGTGAGACGGATAGTTTTGCCATTCAAAGCCATTGAACTCGGTAAAGAAACACCATAACTTCCGTTTCCACTATTTACCTTCTGCAGGGAATATGTACCCTCTGCCTTTATGGTTCCATCTTTAATGACATATTTTTCTTGTGAATTTACTTTATTATAAATATAGAAGATGCTAGCCGAATAATTATCCACTGTACATTCTTTCTCTACAGTGTATACACCATCTGTCAATGTAGTTTTTAAAAATCCCCAGCTTATATTGCCATTTCCATCCCACTTATAATTCGAGGAGGTACCAACATAATCCGAAATAGTCACCGTCACATTGCCAATCTCTTTCTTTTCGGCTGTTGTATCTGAAAGAGCCCCCTCCAAGGACAAGGTCGTTGTTTCACTTGGACTTTCCCCAACGTTTGTTCCTTCTGCTGATTTTAATCCTATTTTAGAATTCGTAAAAGTTCCGGTAATGTTACTGTCAGTTTTATCATAAGCCAGAGAAGCTGTGATATCCGCATTCGAATTATTCGTTACAGTAATCTGATCAGCCCCATCCTGACAAGTCCATGAACTTGTACCGGATGTTTCCTTATATTTTAAAGTTGTTGGATCCCAGCTTCTTGTAACGCCCGAACTATATGTATATTCCAGACTTCCCCATTTCACATCAACACTATATACAGTATCTGTGTTTTCTTTCCCTGCTTGATAAGTAGCTATTATATTAGCTGAACTATCATCTACTGCATATACAAAATTTCCCATAGACATGCTCAAAGTAAGAGCGAGTGTTGCTGCAATTATTTTTTTCATCATTCTTTCCGCCCTCCTTCTTATTCCTGTGATGCTGCATCTGCGATTTTTACTGTTACACTACCGATTGTTGCTTTATTTGCATTTTTATCTGTTAATGCCCCTGACAAAGAAATCGTAGTTGACGCAGTAGATGCAGTACCCGCTTCTGTGGTTGTCGCACCAATAGAGGCATCTGCAAGACTCAAAGAAGCCATATCAACTTTCGCAGTGATACCTGTATACGAATCCGACGTTGCTGCTTCAACAGTTGCAGTCAATGCCTTATTAGAGCGATTGGTAACTGTCACCTTGTTCGCTCCATCCTGATTCGACCAGCTTCCTTCTCCGACAGATTCCGTATACTGGTGTGTTGATGGATTCCATATTTTGGATATAGCTCCATCCGTATACGTGAATTCCATGCTTCCCCACGATACATCAACGGAATACACCGTTGCTGCTTCGCCTTCAGGTTGATAAGTTCCGTATACTGCATGGCTGTCTTTTCCTCCGGCTGAATTTATTGTTGCCGCCATTGCTACTGTTCCCGAGGATAACCCAAGTATAGTCGCCACACAAAGAGTTAATGCTTTTTTCTTCATCGCTTTTCTTCCTTTCTGCAAAACATTTTATTACATCTTCTTTTTGAAGTATGTTTTCGCTTAATCAGTCACTGTAATTTTGATTCCTTCGATATTTCCATTCAGGACTGCTTTCTCCCCTGAATCCGGATCATAATACAGAACATTGTATCTTCCTGTATAATCTCCCACAGAGAGTTTTGCTGCATCTTTTATCAGATCCAGCTGTTCAATTTTATATCCGGGTGACAGAGTTCCGGACTGGGCAATCACAGTTTCTGTTCCATCTTCACTGATAATAACAAGTTGAAGCACAATATCATTTACTGATTTCGATGGATTTTGAAACATCAGGTTTGCCTTATTATCAGAAAGTGAAATATGTACTTCCTTCTGATAAACCATACTGACTGCTCCCCCGCCCTTAGATACCTCCATCTTTTCTTCTGAATCACCTGTTACAGGTTCTGCATATTCTTCTTCTTTCTGTGGTGCATAGTCAGGAGCAAGTGCCGGACCGGTATTCCTGAAAAATAACGCCCAGATTGTCACTGCTAATGCAACAAATGTAACAACAAGAAGTACAGTAATGATTATTTTTGTCCTATTTGCAGATATCTTTTTTTCGGACTGTTTTCCCACTTGATCACCTCCTTACCCGGCCTGTTCATAAGATACCGTTCCGATCACCTCACCGTTTATTCCCGGATCTGGTTCCCCGTAAAGGTTAAGGTATACCGTAGCCGTATTCTCGGCAGAAATGGAAAGTTTCTGAACTGTTTCGCCTTTCTGGTCCTTGAATACTCCGGTAATTTCCTTGTGTGATTCTGACGGCTTATAAGACAGAATAAGTGTCACATCCTCATTTCCTTTATTTGTGAAACTCACTTTCCCTTCTCCCTCTTCATAAGTCCATTGCCCGGACGTCGCATTTTCATAGCAATGTGTATCTGGATTCCACTGACCTCTGGAACCCGGATGATAAACAGCATTTAGCCCAGACAATTCCATTACAATGGAATCCTCACTTTCTGTATCCGGTTCCGGTATCAGAGAACGGGAAGCAAGAGCATAGGTTCCAAACGTTCCGGTATCAAAGGCAATGATATTTTCACGGCTGTCTGCATCACCACAGATTACTGCCTGCCCATCCCTGACACAGACAAGTACCCTGTCTTCCATCTGCGCCTGTACATCGGTTGTTTCCATAATCATTGAAAGCATTTCCTGGCTTTCTGCAATTCTCAAAGGTTCCTCATCATTTTTCTGCCTGAACAGACGCAGAGAAAAATACTGCTCCACAGTGTATCCATTACTTTCTGCCCACTGTTCCAGAATAGCATTCTCCGCTTTCAGGGAATTTCTTTCTTCTTCTGAGAGTTTTTGTTCTTCTGCTTTCTCCTGCTCATCCTTCAAAAGATCATCCAGCAGGTCAGCGTATATCAGCACATTTCCATGTCCCCCCTGCCTGATCTCATCCTCCGAAAATAATGATCGTGCGAACGGTTGCTGCCCGTCTTTGAGTTTCAGCTGATTCACTCCCAAAGAAACTCTTGTAGCCAGGTCAAATGTCATTTCTGCCGGGGTTTGTGTGGAATCTTCCGTAACCGGCTCCGTAAATGTTTCATTTTCATCCCCATTTGGTTCCTTCATCTCTGTTTCGTTCTCATTCGGAACTGCCACAAAGTCCTCTGTTATAACTTCAATCGGAGTTTCCACTGGAGCCTCTGTTATAGCTTCAGTCGGAGCTTCCACTGGCGTCTCTGTTATAGCTTCAGTCGGAGTTTCCACTGGAGCCTCTGTTTCTTCCTCAACCGGCAGCTCTGTTGATGACTGGAAAGGTTCCGCTTCCGAAGTCTGTGTTTCCGACTCTGTTGATTGCTTCGTCATTTCAGTCTCGGCTGCAGACACTGTACCGGAAATCAGGCTAAGTGCTGCTGCAGCCGCAAGTATCCATCTGGCTTTTTTGAAGCAGAACCGATTTTTGCTTTCTTTTTTCATATCGTTATCCTCTTTTCGCCATTTGCGCTAAAGCGGGCATTGACTCAGATCAGTTTCCGCTTTCTGGCTTCTGTAATTGCTGCTGCTTTATTCCTGACACCAAGCTTCCGATAAGTTTCTTTATTGTGGTATTTCACTGTTGCCTCTGAAATTTTCAGCTCTTTTGCTATATCTGCAGATGACTTACCTTCTGACTGCAGTTTTAATATCTCCAGCGCATGTTCACTTAAAACAATATTGTTTCTGGAAGCCAGATAAGAAGGATATGATTTAGCCATCTGTCTGCATTCTGACATGATCTGGTTTCGATAACTATTGTCTTTCCAGATAAATTCGCACTTTTCAAACATTGGAAGAAGTGCTGTTCCTTCCCTGGTAAATATTCTCACAAAATGATATTCTTCTGCCTGACTGATGCTGGTTTGAAGAGTATCCTTCCACTGCTTCTGTTCCAGTTTATACTGAACAATAGAAAGCAAGATCATCGCTTCCATATGAATATAGGTGCGTTTCATAATCTCCGCATAATGCAGGAGCTGCTGCAGCAGGCAATAAGCTGCTTCCAATTTCCCAAGAGAAATATATACTCTCACTTTTGTCAGATATCGAAAACGTTCCATTGTGCAAAATTCCGCATTCTCATCTGGTGCCTGTTTCATCCAGTCTGAAACATCTTCACCCTGATACAGCTTAATCCGGCAAATAAAAGCATCAATATTGGAAATCAGATTCGGTGCTTCCTCTTCCGCACGATCACGAAATGCATCAAGAGATACAAGTGCGCCATCTGCATCATTTTTCAAAACAGACAGCCATGCAAGGATTCCTGTTCCTACAAAAACCTGTTCCAGCATACCCCCCCCGTTCTGCATCCATACGGCCTTTTTCCGCCTTTGAAAAAATCTCAAAAATATCTTTTCCTTTTTCCAGATAGCTCTCCGCAAGAGCAAGATATACAAGGCCCTTTCCATATTTTTCAAGAACAAATTCTACCGGTTTACCAATCGTAAGTGCCAGTTCTGTGTCCCGTTTCGACCATTCACAGAAATCTTTTCCTCCGTTCATCATAGAAGGAAGATTGCTGGTCACAGACAGCTCTGGAAGAACTGCTTTTTTATTATGAATTAACAGGTCTGCATTTTTCAGCAGATCGATCATGTTCGCTGTGCCAGTATGAGGAAGTGCTATTTTTAAATAAAGCAGCCTGCTGAGAGCTTCTTTTTTCATACTACCTGAGTGTTCTTCTGCAAATTTTTCCAGCTGATGATACCAGCGGTTGCTTTCTTCTATATTCATCAGCATAGATTGCAGCAAACTGATTCCTGCCATAAGTACCGGACTTCCCGAGATGAGTTCTTCCGGCAGTTTCAGATAGTATTTCCGCAGTTCATAAAAATGTCCACTGGAAGGATTCTTACGTGCATTGGAGATCAAAAGTCTGGAAATGCTTTCCATGTCGTTGTATTTTTCATACATGGAAAGTGCCTCAAGAGGTTTTTCCTCCAATTCATAATATAAGCCAGCTACATAATAAAGATGGTTGATCTGCTCAATGCTTCTCTTCCTCCGTAGTCTCTGCTGCATGGATTTCCTCATAGGCCATCTGCATTTCCAGATTCCATCGGTTCCTCTTATGTCAAAAAAGTTTCCAACTTCTTCAGCCCGAAAGATCAGTTTCTCCACATCACTTCGTCCTGTAAGCATGGACGCAAGTCTGACTGTAAATGTTTCTACAATGGACATGTCCATAAAAAACTCCTGCAGTTCCAAATCCCACTGATCGTATACATGGGTTTCCAGATAATCCCACTGCCGTCTCTGTGTCAGTTCCAGATTTCCTTTTTCCATTGCAAAAAATAAAAGAGATAACGCATTTCCACCGCCCAGATTCCATGCCTTCTGATGTTCTTCCCGGGTAAGATGAATATCATATTGTTCTATATATGTAATCTGCTCATCTAATGAAAGAAGAAAATCACTTTCTTCGATTTCGGCAAATATGTATTTCGTCCGAAGTGGAAGAAGCCATCTCGGAAACGGACATCTGGCGATCAGGATCAGCCATACGTTATTTAAGCTCAGTAATTTGCAGATTACTTCAAAATAACTTTCTCTTTCTGTTGTATCTGTGAGATTTTGAAGATCATCAAGTATTACTGTGTATTCCGCAGATTGTTCTTTTATTTTAATCTGGTCTGCACTTGTTTCTGATGCACTGTAATAGCTGCAGCGTTTCATATTCAAATTGTGCATAACCAGAGAAGTCTTTCCGATGCCTGTAACTCCATACAGGTATAACGGTGTTCGAAGTTTTTTGGCAGAGCGAAATTTGCAAATAGCTTTTTGAGGGCATATATATTTATCATCAGTAAATTTGACTATTTTCTGCATATTTCCCTCCTTTGTTTTATCGTATTTATGTAAATATTGTAGCAAATTGAAGGTTGAGATGGAACTATCCAAAAGGATAGTTTCGGGCAAAAATTTGCAATAAAAACAGACCCTGTCATATTTCATAATCTGCTTTATGAAATATAATGGGGTCTGTTTAATAAGGCTTTCTATTCTTCGCTTCCAAGCCGATGAGCCTCTTTATAAATCTCACAGGCACTGTGATGTACACATCTTTTATATGCACAGTCCATAAATGTGAGAATTCGTCTGCCATCCTTTTCCTCGTATTCACAGCATACCGTCTGGCTTCCGTTGCAGGTGCGGCAAAAGCCGGAAATAAATTCTTCCGTCTCCATAGCTCACCTCTGACACAGCTTATGTATAAAAATACCACTTCGAAGCTTTGGCTCAAACCAGGTGGATTTGGGCGGCATCAGCTTATTCTCGTCTGCAATCTGCATCAGATCTTCCATAGAAGTGGGATACAGTGCAAAAGCAATTCCGCGGCTCCTATCTGCCATAGCCTGAAGCTCTCTTAATTTATGGCTTCCGCCCACAAAAGAAATCCGCTTATTCGTCCTTGAATCTCCGATTCCAAGTATAGGTGCAAGCACCTGCTCCTGCAAAAGCTGGGAATCCAGCTGTCCCACTACGTCCTTGCCCTCATAAAGCTCCGTCTTCGCTTTCAGCAGATACCAGAAGCCATCCAGATACAGTCCGAAGCAGTGCTTCTCCACAGGCTTGGCCGGAAAGCCCGGAACTATGGTCATGTCAAACTTCTCCTTGATCCGGGAAAGTACCTGCTCCGGTGTCTGACCATTTAAATCCTTCACCACACGATTATAGGCCAGAATCGTAAGCTGGTCATAGGGGAAAACAACGGACAGGAAAAAGTTAAACTCCTCGTCTCCTGTATACCCCGGATTCTCTTCTCTTCGTTTCAAGCCAACCTTCACCGCAGAGGCAGCTCTGTGATGTCCGTCTGCAATGTAAAGCGCCGGAATCTTCTCCATCTCCTCCCGGATCAGGGCAATTGCCTCGTCCTCATCGATCACCCACACACGATGTGTAATCTCATCTTCCTCTGTGAAGTCATATTCTGCCAGATGATCCTTTTTCCACTGCGCAAGAAGACCGCTCAGTCTGTCGGTGTAGCGGCATGCCAGGTAAATAGGGCCTGTGTTTGCATCGCACACATCCACATGATTGATGCGGTCCAGTTCCTTATCCGATCTGGTAAGCTCATGCTTCTTCACCACATTGTTCAGATAATCGTCAATGGAAGCACAGCCTGCAATTCCAGTCTGTACCTTCCCTTTGCGAACCAGTTCATATATGTAATAACAGGGCTTATGGTCCTGGGAAAGAATCCCCTTCTCTTCCATCTGAAGCAGATTCTCCTTTGCCTTCTTATATACCTCAGGGTCATAAAGACCGGCATCTGCCGGAAGATCCATCTCCGCTCTGTCCACATGCAAAAAAGAATCCGGATTCTCTTTTCCGATTGCTGCGGCTTCCTCCCGGCTCACCACATCATAAGGAAGTGCTGCTACTGCCGCAGCCTTTTCCCTGGCAGGTCTTAAAGCCTTAAATGCCCGAAATACTGCCATAGTTTTATACTCCTTTCAAATCTGCCTGCCTCTTTTTAAAGTGCTCCAAAGGCGGTCTTTTTCTCTGACGGCAGACTATTTTCCTCTGTTTTTACAGGTGTCGTAACTTATATTATATCACAAATAATGCGGCTTCGCAATGAAACTAAATAATTTTTGAGAAAGCTAAATTTTTTTGTATTTTTCTATTGCAAATTGTTTTATTTATGTTATTATACTATTAGAAAAACAAAAACGTAATGCAATATAACCAAATAAATCAAACACCACAAAGGAGGTTTTCCCCATGACAGAAGGACTGAAATGGACGGTCAATCATGTTCCGGAATCTGATGATAAGTTTCTGGATCTGATGTCCGAAGAAAACGTAACCAAAGCAAATGAATTTCACAAGAGTTTCCCACAGTATTCCGTTACACCTCTGCAGAAGCTTTCCGCACTTGCTTCCTATCTTGGAGTAAAGGGAATCTACTGCAAGGATGAGTCCTATCGTTTCGGACTGAACGCATTCAAGGTTCTCGGAGGCTCTTACGCCATGGGTCGTTACATTGCAAAGGAGCTTGGCCGCGACATCAGCGAGCTTCCCTATAATGTCCTCTCTTCTGACAAATTAAGAGAAGAATTCGGACAGGCTACCTTCTTTACTGCCACAGACGGAAACCACGGACGTGGGGTTGCATGGGCTGCCAACCGTCTTGGACAGAAGGCTGTAGTAAGAATGCCGAAGGGCACCACCAGAACCCGTTTTGATAACATTGCCAAAGAGGGTGCTGAGGTAACCATCGAGGAAATGAACTACGACGACTGTGTAAGAATGGCAGCTGCAGAGGCAGCTAAGACCGAACACGGAATCATTGTTCAGGATACTGCATGGGACGGCTATGAGGAGATTCCTTCCTGGATCATGCAAGGATACGGTACTCTTGTTCTTGAAGCTGACAAGCAGCTGAAGGAGAACGGCGTTGAGCGTCCTACCCATGTATTTGTACAGGCTGGTGTTGGTTCTCTTGCAGGTGCAGTTGTAGGATATTTCGCTCACAAATATAAAGAAAATCCTCCTGTAATGGTTGTCTGTGAAGCAAGCGCAGCTGACTGCCTCTATCGCTCTGCTGCACAGGCTGACGGCAATCTGGTAAATGTTACCGGCGATCTTCAGACTATTATGGCAGGTCTTGCATGCGGTGAGGGAAATACAATCGGATGGGATATCCTGAAGAATCATGTTACTGTATTTGCTTCCTGTCCGGACTGGATGAGTGCAAAGGCAACCCGTATCTATGCAAACCCGCTTGAAAGTGATCCACATATCGTATCCGGTGAATCCGGATCTGTACCGCTTGGACTTGTATACACAGCACTTCACGATGAAGATGCAAAAGATCTTAAAGAAGCCCTGAAGCTGGATGAAAATTCCAACATTCTGGTAATCTCCACAGAAGGAGACACCGATCCCATCCGCTACCGCGAAATTGTATGGGACGGATTATACGGAACAGACAAATCATTAAGTGAATAAATATAAATTTTACGGAGGTAAATTACAATGGATTACAACAAAATTAAAGAAGCGGCTCAGAATTATGAAGCAGACATGACCAGATTTCTTCGCGAACTGGTTCACTTCCCCGGCGAGAGCTGCGGTGAGAAGGATCATGTAATGCGCATTAAAGAAGAGATGGAGAAGCTTGGCTTTGATAAGGTTGATATTGACCCGATGGGAAATATCCTGGGCTACATGGGAAGCGGAAGCACACTGATCGGCTTTGACGCACATATCGACACAGTAGGTATCGGAAACAGAAGCAACTGGGAATTTGATCCATACGAGGGCTTCGAGACTGAGACTGAGATCGGCGGCCGTGGAACATCTGATCAGATGGGCGGTATTGTATCTGCAGTTTACGGTGCTAAGATCATGAAAGACCTTGGTCTTTTAAATGACAAATATCAGGTAGTTGTTACCGGAACTGTTCAGGAAGAGGACTGCGATGGTCTTTGCTGGCAGTACATTATCAACGAAGATAAGGTTCGTCCGGAATTCGTAGTTTCCACAGAGCCTACAGACGGCGGTATCTACCGCGGACAGCGCGGACGTATGGAAATCCGCATCGATGTAAAAGGTGTTTCCTGCCACGGATCTGCTCCGGAGCGCGGTGACAACGCAATCTACAAAATGGCTGACATCCTTCAGGACGTTCGTGCATTAAATGAGAACGATGCAGCAGATGAGACCCAAATTAAAGGTCTTGTAAAAATGCTGGATAAGAAATACAATCCTGAGTGGGAAGAGGCAAACTTCCTTGGAAGAGGTACTGTTACCACATCCGAGATTTTCTTCACTTCCCCAAGCCGCTGTGCAGTAGCTGACTCCTGTGCAGTTTCCCTTGACCGTCGTATGACAGCAGGTGAAACCTGGGAGAGCTGCCTGGATGAAATCCGTGCACTTCCTTCCGTTAAGAAATACGGCGATGATGTTAAGGTTTCCATGTATGAGTACTCCCGTCCATCCTGGACAGAGCTTGTATATCCAATCGAGTGTTACTTCCCAACATGGGTAATCCCGAAGGATCACAAGGTTACTGCTGCTCTTGAGGAAGCTTACCACAATCTGTATGGAACAGAGCGTATGGGAAATGCTGAGACAGAAGCTATGAGAAAGGCTCGTCCGCTTACTGACAAATGGACCTTCTCAACCAACGGTGTTTCCATTATGGGACGTAACGGAATTCCTTGCATCGGCTTCGGACCTGGCGCAGAGGCACAGGCTCATGCTCCGAATGAGAAGACCTGGAAAGATGACCTTGTAAGATGTGCAGCTGTTTACGCAGCACTTCCTACTGCATACTGCAAATAAGAAACAACAGCAATATACGCCATGGAGCGGATAGCTTGACAATGTATCTGCTCCATGACCTCCACTTTATCTGTCTTTTAAATATTTCAAATACAAATTATAAGGAGAATAACTCATGAAAACATTACAGGATTACATTGACAAACTCAACAGCCTTAACTTCAAGGAAATGTACAACAACGATTTCTTCTGGACCTGGGACAAAACAGACGATGAGCTTGAAGCTGTATTTACAGTTGCTGATGCTCTTCGCTTCATGAGAGAGCACAACATTTCCACAAAAGTATTTGAGAGCGGTCTTGGAATCTCTATTTTCCGTGACAATTCCACCCGTACCCGCTTCTCCTTTGCTTCTGCCTGCAACCTTCTTGGACTTGAGGTACAGGATCTGGATGAGAAGAAATCCCAGATTGCTCATGGCGAGACTGTTCGTGAGACCGCTAACATGGTATCCTTCATGGCTGATGTAATCGGTATCCGTGACGACATGTACATCGGAAAAGGACACACCTACCAGAAAGAATTTATGGATGCTGTAACAGAGGGAAATAAAGATGGTATTCTTGAGCAGAGACCAACTCTTGTAAACCTTCAGTGCGATGTTGACCATCCTACACAGTGTATGGCAGATATGCTCCACATCATCCATGAGTTCGGCGGTGTTGAGAATCTGAAGGGCAAGAAGCTTGCTATGACATGGGCTTACTCCCCATCCTATGGTAAACCGCTTTCTGTTCCACAGGGTGTGATCGGACTTATGACACGTTTCGGTATGAATGTTGTTCTTGCTCATCCGGAAGGATATGATGTAATGCCTGAGGTTGAGGAAATTGCTAAGAAAAACGCTGAAAACTCCGGTGGTTCCTTTACAAAGACAAACAGCATGGAAGAAGCTTTCAAGGATGCTGATATCGTTTATCCAAAGAGCTGGGCTCCATTTGCAGCAATGGAAAAACGTACCAACCTTTACGGCGAGGGCGATTTCGACGGAATCGACAAGCTTGAGAAGGAGCTTCTTGCTCAGAATGCACAGCATAAGGATTGGGCTTGCACAGAAGAGCTTATGAAGACAACTAAGGACGGAAAAGCACTTTACCTGCACTGCCTGCCGGCAGATATCACAGGCGTAAGCTGTGAGACAGGTGAGGTTGATGCAAGCGTATTTGACCGCTACCGTATCCCGCTTTACAAAGAAGCTAGCTTCAAACCATATGTAATTGCAGCAATGATCATGCTCTCCAAATTTGAGAATCCACAGGATATCCTGAAAAAACTGGAAGTAAAAGCTGCTCCGAGAATTATGGAATAATGCTTTTTTGGGGCTGTAGGAATACAGCCCTTTTTTGTTCTCATTTTTCGGGATAAACAGCTTTCCGACTATATTGAATGGAGGTTTTTACAATGTATAAAAGAAAACGAATCGTAGTTGCCCTTGGCGGAAATGCTCTTGGAAATACACTTCCGGAACAGATGATTGCCGTAAAATCCACAGCAAAAGCACTCTGCGATCTTATTGAAGAAGGGCATCAGGTGGTTGTAGTCCATGGAAACGGACCACAGGTTGGCATGATCAACAATGCCATGACAGCTCTTACCCATGAGGATGAGACGCAGCCAAATACCCCTCTCTCTGTTTGTGTTGCAATGAGCCAGGCTTATATTGGATACGATCTTCAGAATGCTCTTCGTGAGGAGCTTCGCAAACGCGGCTTTATGAGAACTCCGGTTGTTACCGTTGTGACACAGGTACGTGTAGATCCTGATGATCCGGCTTTTGAGAATCCAAGCAAGCCGATCGGCAAGTTTCTTACCAAGGAAGAGGCAGAGTATCAGGCAAAAGCTTACGGACATGTTATGAAAGAGGATGCAGGCCGCGGCTACCGCCGTGTGGTTGCTTCCCCGAAGCCTGTTGAGATCGTGGAGCAGGATGCCATCAACAGTCTGGTAGATGCCAATAAGATCGTGATCTGCTGCGGCGGCGGCGGTATTCCGGTTACCTTAGAAGGCCATCATCTCAAAGGCGCTTCCGCGGTTATCGACAAGGATTTCGCAAGCTGCCTTCTGGCGAAACAGCTGGATGCGGACATGCTGATCATTCTTACTGCAGTAGAAAAGGTTGCTGTCAATTTCGGCAAAGAAAATGAGAAATGGCTGGATGACCTTACCGTCTCCCAGGCAAAGAAATACATCAAAGAAGGACAGTTCGCCGCTGGCTCCATGCTGCCAAAAGTCCAGGCCTGTGTAGACTTCGCCAGCTCCGGTGCCGGCCGAACCGCCATGATCACCCTCCTGGAAAAAGCCAAAGACGGCATTATGGGAAAAACAGGAACACAGATTCATCTGTAAGAAAATCTTTTATAACGAAAAAAGCACGAGGCAGTCCATGGAGACTGCCCTTGTTTTATAAAAAAGACCTTCCGCATTTCACTCACTGAGCTGCAGAAAGTCCTTTTTTTATCATTTGTGATGTTTCTCTTCCTCTTCTTCCACCAGTCTTGCGGTTTCACCAGAGGGAGCGGAGATTACAGCTGCTGCAATGATCTCGCAGGGCGGATTCTCCTTTACACTATCAACTGCTGCCTTCACAGCTGCCACATCACCGCTGAGAAATACGGTCGCATGGCCTCCGCACTTGGTATGCCAGGTACGAAATTCCACATTTGATGTTTTCAGCATCTGGTCAAGGACAACTACTGCATTGCAGCTTCCCAGAACCTCTACTAATCCTAATGCTCCATATGACATCCTCTTATTTCCTCCTGACATATTCTATTTGTTGATGGTCATCTTCAGTGCAACTTCTGTGTCTGCAGTAGGGGATGCGATCACTGTGTGGGATACCACCTTGCCCAGGGGCTTCGCTGTCTCCAGTGCCACTTCCATTGCTGCATTTACATCTGCTATGCTGCCTCGCATTTTCACACAGGCTCCGCTTTTCAGTCGGTTTCGCTCTACACTCTGGATCTTCACGTTCGCAGCCTTGGATGCTGCGTCCAGAGCTACAAAGCAGGCTACCAGGTTATCCAGCTCAAATACCCCAACTGCCATGCCGTTATAGTTTTCTGCCATTTTATCCTCCTTACGAGACGGGAAAAGGGGCTGCCCTTTCACGACAGCAAAAAAAGGATCTCCCGACTGCTTTCTTTTTTACCAGTATACCTTGTTTTTCCTGTAATTACAAGTAATTTCTGCCTGTAATCTCACACAAATTCACAAAATACAACACAATCCCACATTTTTTTCACAATCTAATCCCCATTCTACAAATGTCGCGATAATTACATCTGCCCTCTGCCAGCTTCCGCCTTAACATCTATATCCGTAAGTTCCTTCCCATCCTCTACCTTCAGAACAGCTGTATCGTCTCTGTGCGCGGTTATGACGGATTTTCCGCCACGGTCTCCGGTGATGGAGAGAAGCTGGTCATAATATTTCTTTGTAAAAATACAGGGATTGCCAAGCCTGCCCTCGCTGGAAACGCAGGCAATTCCTTTTCCTGTGGTTTCCAAAAGCGTGATAAGCTGGCGGATCGTCCCGGCTGTAAGCCAGGGCTGATCGGATACAGTAAAAAGACAGGCGTCCGCATCCAGGTTGGCTTTCAGGCCAATTTTCAAGGAGGAAGAGATTCCCTCATCCGGATGGGGATTTATATATACCGGAACTCCTAATGCTCTCGCTTCCTCCTCAATTTCCTCATACTGAGTTACCACCGTTACCGTCATCTCCTGCTTTATGTTTTTTAAACTGCCTGTTTCCAAAACACAGCTGGAAACCTCTTTTCCCTGTCCCCCGGCCCCAGCCACCGCTATCAGCCTCTCCAGAATATATCGGTACATAGGATTTCCGTCAATTTCGTACAGCAGCTTGTTGCCTCCAAAACGGCGGCTGTTTCCGGCGGCCAGCATGATCAATGCAATCCTCATAATTTCTCTGCCTCTCTTAAACTGCCGTAAGCAGCGACAGTTCCCTGTTTTGCCAGATCTTCCACAATGTGCTCTGCCGGAGCCGGATCCGATAATACATCTGCTTTGTTTAAATAAACCCGATAGATTTTGTGGTCCACGTTCTTATATAATCCGTGGACGGAAGTGGCGATTTTCTCAATATCTTCTGCCGTTACCGGTGCATCCAGATTTTTTTTGAGGAAAGCACTGGTGTATTCTGCACGGTGGGAGGTCTCACAGATAGGCTTGCCAAGGCAGTCCAGACCGATCACGCTTACTACAATATCCGCAAATTCCGGTATCACCGGCTCCCAGTCTGCCGGAACCTTCAAAGGTTTGTGCTTCGCACCGTCCGCTTCGATCAGCATCACATCACAAAGGGAAGCCAGTTTCTGCAGTTTCCCCGCTTCTATGGAGCACATTTTCCCGGAGGCTTCCTCTATATCGGCAACTGCCACAAATCCATGGTTCTCCAGCATTTGGGGAAGCTTATCAAGCTCATCGCTGCCAATTCTTGGCAGCATCGGATCGAAGGCCATATGGGTAGTAGTCGAAATGATCACCTTCTTACCCAAGACCTGCAGCTCTTCGTTCAGACGATAGATCAGACTGGTTTTCCCGCCTCCTCCAACAACAGCGATCACCGGGTATTTCTCGATATCCAGCTTTAATAAATCTAAAAAATATCCACTTTCTTTCATCCGGCCTCCTACTTCGGCAAAATACCGTTGCTAAGCAAAATTTCTACAACGCTTCCCGCAATGCATCTTGCCTTGTCTGAAATGGTAAAGCAGTTCTTTTTTTCCTCTTTTCTGGGGTCTATATCGGCAATTTTCATTCCAAAGGGAACATAATAGCCATCCTTTATAATTCCGCGCAGAACACCCGTTATAGAGGCTTCTACGGGCACATCTCCCACATAGGCAAGTATCTGCCCCTTCTCCACAATATCAGCAATATGGGCAATACCACGGATTGTACCGGTGCCAGGAGAGTGAATGACCCTTTCTTTGCTTACGCCGCCTACCATGCCCGGAATACCGGTATTTGGAATTGCACAGCCCTCTGTGATAATTCTTGCCAGATCATGTCCGCGCATAGTCTCCACCACATAATCCACATCCAGCCCTGCTGTAAAGCCAGGTCCTAACCCAATGGTAAGAGGTGCCATCTCTTTGGTAGTTCCCAGATTTTTTTTTGCAAGGATAGCATCTATAAGGGCAGCCACTTTTCCCTGTTCATGAAGTGCCCCGATACACGTTCCGGTTGGGTCTACTATAAGAGGGATTTCACCTGCCTGCCATATTTTGTCACATTCTTCCAGAGCATTTGCCCGCCTGCACAAAACACCCTCTACTTCTGCTGTTTTGTCATATACAGCCTCACAAAAGGCTACTTTCCTGCGAATTGCGCTTGGCTTCTCACATTCTAAGATCAGTACACGATAACCGCAGCGATGCAGCCTGTGGATTACACCACTTGCCAGATCTCCCCCGCCGCGGACGATCACACAGTTGTTATTCATGATTTTGTCCTGCCCGTTTTTTTATTTTGTAATGATAAAGCATATTTGAAAAAGCTGCAAAGGCGGGGATGTCCCCGCCTTCTTACAGCCGCTGTCATTTATCCTGTGCAGCCATATTTTCTTTATTTACCTTCTCCACTGCATTTACAATATTCTCATAGCCTGTGCAGCGGCAAAGATTTCCTGCCATGTGCTTGCGGATCGCATCCCTTGTCAGCTTCTCGCCGCGCTCCAAAAGTACTGTGGCAGACATAACAAAGCCAGGTGTACAAAATCCGCACTGAATGGCTCCCTCTTCAATAAAAGCCTCCTGAATACGAGTCAGCTCTCCGTCTTTCTCAAGGCCTTCCAGGGTGCGGATATTCTTGCCCTCTGCCCAGACAGCCAGATAAATGCAGGAATCAATAGTCTCACCGTCAATGATTACCGTACAGGCACCACATTCGCCTACCTCACAGCCTTTTTTTACAGAGGTAAGCCCGAGACGGTTGCGCAGCATATCGAGAAGGGATTCTCTTACATCCACATACTCAGCAACCTGTCTTCCGTTTACAGTACACTGTACCAGCCGCATATCCTTTTTCATGACTGCTCACCTCCTGCTGCATTTTCATCATCGACCATGCCGCGGCGAATACTTTCTTTTAATGCTCTTTTTGCAATCTCGCCGCCAATCTGAAGCCTGAAGGCCTTCGATGCTCTCCAGGAATCTCTTGGATTGATTTCCTCCCGTACAAGCGCCTCCACTTTTGCAAACAGCTCATCACCGATTTCCATGCCCTTCAATGCTTCTTCTGTTTTATGGCAGCGATAGGGCACAGGTGCCGCTACACCAAAGGTAATCCGCACATCCTCCAGTACCTTCTTCTGCGGATCGATCCTGCTTACCACACTGCAGCTTAAGGTTGCAATATCCATGGCATTTCGCATGGAATATTTAATATAAAAGCCATGATATCCCTGATAATCCTTTCCCGGAATCACAATATGGGTAAGTACATCTCCCTGGTGAAGATCTACCCTTCCAGGTCCCAGATAAAAATCCTGGATCGGAACCATTCGTCCGCCGGTTCCATCCGCGATCCGAAGCATTGCATTCAGGGAAAACAAGGTAGGTGCACTGTCTGCGCTAACTGCACCGTTGCATACATTTCCGCCGATAGTCCCGATATTGCGAACCTGAGGACCTCCAACCTGATCCACAGCCTCACCCAGGACCGGTATCAGCTTCTGAATCACCGGGTCTTTGGTAACATGGGAAAAGGTGGTAGCTGCTCCGATGAAAATGTCACCGGAATCCATCAGCCGGATCCCCCGGATTTCCTTAATATCCCGGATACTTACCAAAGATGTTCCTGCCATTTTCCCTTCACGTATTTTGATCAGAACATCACTTCCGCCGGAGATTATCCTTGCATCAGGATGCTCCTTCAAAAGCAAAACTGCCTCTTTTATAGTTTCTGCATTATAATAATTTTCGATATCGTACATTCCTCATGCCCCCTTTCTCAGATCAGTCCGGCTTTTGTAAAGCCGTCTATCAGTCTTTGCGGTGTCAGAGGAATTTCAGCAAATCCAATTCCTGTTGCATGTAAAACTGCATTACGGATTGCCGGTGCCCCCGGAATTGCCGGAGGCTCTCCAAGAGCCTTGTTTCCATAAGGTCCCATAGGGTCATTCAGTTCTACAAATTCTGCTGTAAGATCCGGTGTATCCATCGTTGTCATCAGCTTATAGTCCAGCAAAGTACCGTTTAACGGTCTTCCTGTTTTCTTATCCAGAAGAAGCTGCTCGGAAAGCCCGCAGCCCATTCCCATAGACATACCGCCGTGAACCTGCATAGCCGCAAGCTGTGGGTTCAGAAGGACTCCGCTGTCGTGTACATTGACAATATCCAGAACCTTGATCTTACCAAGCTTCATATCTACTTCCACCTCTGCGAAGCAGCATCCGGTTGCAACCGTATTCTTTTTCACTTGTCTGGAAACCTCAGCTGTAAGAACGGAAGAATTGCTCAGGCTGTAATAGCTCTCCATTGCAAGCTCTTCCAGGGAAATGGCCTGCCTGCCGTCTGCCAGAATATATCCGTCCTCCAGCTCCAGGCGATCCACATTGCCAGGCACAAGAGTTCTTGCATAATCCAGAATCTTCTGCTTCAGAAGCTGGGCACATTCCTTCACTGCAGTTCCTGTAACAAAGGACTGTCTGGATGCATAAGCACCTGTATCAAAAGGTGTCACATCTGTATCCTGCATCGTCACAATATGCACTCTGGAAATATCCATATGTAAGGTTTCTGCTGCCATCTGAGAGAAAACAGTATCTGCACCCTGCCCGATCTCAGTTGCTCCCACCTGAAGCTGTACGCTTCCATCCTGGTTCAGCGACAATCTGGCACCTGCAATTTCCAGAGAAATAGGCCATACACCTGTCTTATAGGAGAAAAGTGCCATACCTACGCCGCGGCGGATATCTCCTGTCTGATCTGCATATGCCTTTCTCTTTTCATCCCAGTGTATATAAGCAGCACCCTTATCCAGACACTCAAAAATACCATTTGAATTCGCTGCGATCGGTTTCAGATAAGCATCCTCATAATATCCATGAATCAGATTCTTTCTTCGGAATTCCAGAGGATCCATTCCAATCTCATAAGCAATGTCATCCATAAAGCTCTCTGTTGCATAGCAGACCTGAGGAATGCCATAGCCTCTCATGGCTCCTGCAGTAGGACAATTGGTATAAACCGTATATGCCTCACCTCGGATATTCGGGCAGGCATACTGAAGACGGCTTGCAGTCAGACCGTTAGCTGCAATGGCATGTCCGTGGGAAGCGTAAGCTCCCTGATTGGAATAGGCAGTCATCTCTTTTGCCAGAAGATGCCCCTCCCGATCCACTCCTGCTGTCATTTCGTATTCAATGGAATGACGGGTTCTGGTATTGGTAAAGGTCTCCTCACGGGTAAGCTCGATCTTCACCGGACGTCCGCCAACCTGCATGGTAAGAAAGGCATTCAAAGGCTCGTAAAGCACTTCCTGCTTATTTCCAAAGCCGCCGCCTACATATGGCTTAATGACACGCACCTGTCCCCATGGGATTCCCAGTGCCTGACCAACTACACGGCGGACAATGTGAGGAATCTGCGTGGAAGAAACCACAACAATTCTTCCCTTTTCCATATATGCATAAGAAATATTATTCTCAATGTGACAGTGCTGAACAATAGGGGTCTTATAGCTTCTGTGGATCTGTACAGCAGCATCTTCCAATCCCTTATCCACATCACCGATAGCAAAGCTGGAACGCGCAAGAATATTATCCTTCTTATCAAGATGAATGGGATGCTCACTTCCCCGCATAGAAAGCCTGGGGCTTAGCACAACCGGATATTCTTCATATTCTACCTTGATCAGCTTCAATGCCCGTGATGCAGTCACTTCATCCTCTGCTACAACTGCTGCAATATCATCTCCATAATAACGTACTCTTCCGGTCAGAAGATTACGGTCAGCCACATCCTGATGTGCCAGTTCCACAGACCAGGGATGCCCCGGTGTAGGATAGCAATGATTCGGTACGTCCTTAAAAGTCACTACTTTTACCACGCCGTCCAAAGCTTCGGCCTCACTGGTATCAATGGACTTCACAATACCATTACCGATTGTGGCATGACAGACCTTTGCCACCAGACACTTGTCCAGGATCATATCATCTGTAAACTTCGCTCTTCCTGTTACTTTTTCATAAGCGTCTACTCTTGGAACACTCTTTCCAATCATATGCTTCACCTTCTTTACATTTACTTAGTTTGTTTAAAAAAGCCGACGCCGTTCAAAAAAACAATATCACGGTTCTTCTTTGAACTGGCTGTCGGCTATGGGCTCATTGCCTTGTGTCTCAAAAATATTGTCTAAAATATCTCCTCTGCATAAAGCAATTGTACCACATTTCTCAGATGTTTTGCAATATTTTTATGCATAATGCAAGAATTTTGTATAGTTATTTTTGAAACTTTCACATATTTTTCTTTTAATATCTGATTAATTGATAATACCTCGCAGGTCATAGATAGCATGTCTTGGGCATTTTACCACACACATACCGCAGCTTAAGCACAAGTCCTCGTTGATCACAGCGCAATTGTCTGTGACCTTAATGGCTTCTGCAGTACATGTTTTCTGGCAGATGCCGCAGCCGATACAGCTGACCTGACACTGTTTCTTTGCCTCCTGGCCCTTACTTTTGTTAGAGCATTTCACAACCATCCAATTGGCACATTCGTGAATATGAATTACCTTCTGGGGACATACCTTTACACACGCTCCACAGCCAATACATTTCTCTTCATCTACTTCTGCCACACCATATTCATTAAGAGAAATGGCACCAAACTTGCACTTGCTTACGCAGGCTTTACAGCCGATGCATCCGTCCTTACAGCCTTGCTCACCTGATGTGGCTCTGCACCCTCCATTACATGCCACAAAAGCTGCTTTATATGGGAATTTCTTTTTTACAGCCATATCATCCCTTCCTTTCATATGGTGTCCCGCTAAGAGGAAGGCTGTACCGCCTTACACCATCTCTTCGGAAATATGCATCTGCAATTGCAGGTGCTGTCGGAATTGATGTGATCTCACCGATACCAATCGCGCCGCAGGCAACCTTAAGTCCCGGCTTATCGACTACAATGGCATCGATCTTTGGAATTTCGTGGGAACGGAATAAACCAAGAGAACCATATTTCTCAATTGGCTTACAATTTTCATCAATCGGATATTTTTCTCTTAAAGCAAATCCCATGGACATTACTACGCCGCCTTCAATCTGGCCTTCACAGGATAAAGGATTCACTGCTTTGCCAACATCATGAGCCGCAACGATTTCCTCCAGCTTGCCGGTTTTGGAATCCAGGATACAGACCTGGGTAGCATAGCCATATGCCACATGAGATACCGGATTTGGCACATCTGCTCCAAGAGGATCTGTTTTTGCAAGATATTCTGCGTAATAAACCTTGCCGATCATTTCCTCTACTGTTTTTCCGGCACGCTTATCTTCCATCAGCTTCTCACAGGCTCTTCTGCATGCTTCTCCGGTTACCAGAGTCTGTCTGGAGCCGGAGGTTGTTCCGGAATCAGGTGAAATCCAGGTATTGCTCCGCTCATAAACAATATCCTCTCTTTTAATATCTGTGTTGGTAACGATCATCTGAGTCAGCACAGTGCCAAGTCCCTGGCCAATACAGGATGCACCGGAATAAATATGAAGCTTCCTGTCTTCCTCGAAAATCAGCTTCACACGGCCGGTATCCGGAATTCCTACACCGACTCCGGCATTTTTCATGGCACATCCAAGGCCTACCGCTTTGCCAGCCTCTAATGCTGCGTCATATTTCTCTTTCACTGCCTCCAGGGTTTCCACAAGACCGGTGGAATCATCTACAATCTGTCCATTAGGGAGAACCTCTCCCGGACGGATAGCATTTCGATAGCGAATCTCCCATGGTGTAATTCCCACTTTATCTGCCATCATGTTCAGTAAGGTCTCTGTTGCAAAGCAGGTCTGCGTAACTCCAAAGCCTCGAAAAGCTCCTGCCGGCGGATTATTAGTATAATAAGCAGTTCCTTCAATCTCAAAGTTCTGATAATGATAGGGACCGGCTGCATGAGTGCAGGCACGCTCCAGAACCGGACCTCCAAGAGATGCAAATGCGCCGGTATCAGCCTTAACCTTTGCCTTAACACCCATAATATTTCCGTTCTCGTCACAGCCCATTGTCATATCCATATAAAATGGATGACGTTTTGGATGAACCAGCAAAGATTCTGCCCTTGAAAGCTTCATTTTAACAGGCTTCTTAGTCACATAAGTAAGAAGCGCTGCAAGGTGCTGCACGGTCATATCCTCTTTGCCCCCAAAGCCTCCGCCTACCAGGGCATTCTGAACCTTCACCTTATCTGTTCCAAGAAGCAGACTGCATTCATGCAATGTCTGATGTGCAGACTGGTCTGTGGAATATATGAAAATATCTCCATCCTCATCGTAAAATGACACTGCACACTCCGGCTCCAGAAATGCATGCTCGGTCCATGGTGTTTCAAAATGCTGGGAAATCACATATTTAGAGCCTTCAATAGCTTCTGTGGCATTGCCGCGGCTAATGTGCTTATATGCACAGATATTATTCTCTTCCTCATCAAATACCCTTGGTGCGTCCGGTGCAGCAGCTTCCTCAATGGTATGGATGTGAGGCAGCACCTCATATTCTACCTTGATCAGCTTCTTCGCCTTCTCTGCAGTTTCTCTGTCTTTTGCTGCGACAAGTGCAATAGCGTCCCCCAGATAATGAGTCAGGCCGCCAACTGGAATCAGGGTATACTGATCGTGCTTCAAATGGCCGATCTTATTCTCACCCGGAATATCCTTAGCTGTAACAACAGCCTCCACCCCCGGAAGCTGTTCTGCTTTTGTTGTGTCAATAGAAAGAACACGTGCCCGCGGATATTTGCTTCGGAGAGCCACTCCGTAAAGCATGCCTTCCGGATAGAAATCATCAGGATATTTTCCGGTGCCAAGAACCTTTTCCCCCACATCAATTCTTGCCACACGGGATCCAAGCTCCCAGTTTTCATTCTCCTGTGGAATTACGCCCTCCCGCATAATTCCTGCGGCGATCCGCACTGCATCTATTATTTTTACATACCCTGTACAGCGACAGTAATTGTTGCGCAGGGCATACTTGATTTCCTCATCAGTTGGTTCTTTATTTACATCCAGAAGAGCTTTGGTACACATAATCATACCCGGAATGCAAAAACCGCACTGTACAGCTCCGGCTTTGCCATACGCATAGGTATATACTTTTTCTTCCCAATCGGTCAGGCCTTCTACTGTGATCACGTTTTTCCCTTCCAGGGAATCCGTGTCCGGCACACAGGCTTTGCAGGTCCTGCCATCAATGATCACGGTGCAAGCTCCGCAGGCGCCCTCACTGCAGCCGTCCTTTACAGAGGTCAGATGCAATTCATCACGCAGAAAGCGAAGCAGCTTCTGGTTTTTCCCGGACTCTACGGTCTGTCCATTGACTATAAATGCTGCCATATTGGACTCTCCTTTCTTGCGGGTTCTCCCGGTCAGGCATACGCTTTGCCATTTTTCCGGAAGCTTTTACATTATATAGATACTGTCCACAGCCCGGATAAAGCTGTGGACAGCATTTGCCTTGTTTGTCAAGCGGATATTCGCAATTCGCTTCGCTGCTTGCTCATAACCGAATGCTGCTTCGCAGCTTGATTCGGTTAAATCACAGATCAGATCATATATCCATAATCATCGATCACTGCACAGATCAGCTTCTTCAGACCATCATACAGCTTATCAGCAGGATCATCTGCCTTGCAATCTGTAATCTGGCCTACAAATCTTACCTTGCAGGTCTTTGCTTTTTTATCAAGCACAACAAATCCATCGTTTGTGCTGTCTGCCATATCTTTTTCATTTGCAAACAGAGTGAATTTGTCTTTGTATGGTGCACTTGCGTATGGACAGAAGCTCTTGCAGTTACCGCACTCATTACACATGTAATCTACATGGATCACCTGATTCATTGCCATTCCCGGAACCTTTACGGAAATATTTGCACGGTTCGGACAAACATCCACACAGTTCTCGCAGACCTTATTACAGGTAAGACATCTTTCTTCCTCTGTCTTCACTTCTTCGCTGTGCTTTAAGATTCCCTTCTTTGCATAGCAGTCTGCTTCCTTGCCGGTTACAGCTGCATCCCTTGTGATCTCTTTGCCAAGGATATCCTTAACTGCAAGCTGCGCATCGCGGATTCCCTCTACAATCGTAGCAGCACCCTTTGCTCCGTCCCCGGCAACATAAACGCCGCTTACACTGGTTTCAAGAGTCTTGTCGTTGACCTTTGCTCTTCCTCTTTCGTCCACTGCAATCTGGTTTGCAGTATAGAAGTCTGTATCAAGCTTCTCACCAACTGCCACAATTACAGTATCAGCAGGAACCTCTTCTACGTCTGCTGTCTCAGTAACACCGGCACGTCCGGATGCATCCATCTGTCCAAGCTCCATCTTTTGGCAGATCAGTCTTCCGTTCTCAAGACTTACCGGAGAAAGAAGCTCTTTAAACTCAACGCCCTCTTCCAGAACCTCCAGAAGCTCATCCTCTGCTGCAGGCATGTAGCGTTTGGTTCTTCTGTATACAAGATATACATGCTCTACGCCTTTTGTGCGCTTTGCTGCTCTTGCAGTATCCATGGCTGTGTTACCGCCGCCGATAACTACCACATTCTTTCCGATATCCAGACTGCCATCATTTGCCTTGAAATCACGAAGGAATTTCAATGCGTTTACAGTCTCACCCTTCTTAAGCTTCAAGGTACCTGGCTTGCCGGCTCCGATCGCAAGAATCACTGCATCATAGCCCTGTGCTTTCAGCTCTGCTACAGATGTAATTTCTGTATTGGTGCAGATCTTTACTCCCATCTTTTCAATAAAAGAAATATCTTTGTCAATGGCATCAGCTCCAATACGGAAGCCCGGGATCACGTAGCGGATCACACCGCCTGCTTTTTCCTCTTTTTCAAAAACAGTTACAGCTGCGCCCTCTCTTGCAAGGAAATAAGCTGCAGCAATACCGGCAGGACCGCCGCCTACAACAGCAACCTTCTTACCGTTTGGTTCTCCGGCTTTGATCTGACCGATCAGCTCCTCATAGCCCTTCTGTGCTGCAATCAGCTTAGTTCCGCGGATATTTACAGATTCCTCATAGAAATTACGGGTACATTTATTCATACAGTTATGCGCACATAAGGTTCCTGTAATAAATGGCAGTGCATTTTTCTCAAGGATCACTTCCAGAGCTTCTTTGTATTTGCCCTCACCTGTAAGAGCCACATACTGCGGAATATCCTGATGAATAGGACATCCCTCTGCACATGGAGCATAGAAGCAGTCCAGAAGCGGAACCTCTTTTGTGCTCTTTCTGTTTGGAATCGGTTTGATATTCTTTACATGATGTGCATCTGTGATGGCATCCGCAGCCAGCTTTTTCAGTGCATCCACATCAATTCCATCCCATTTCTTCGGAGCAATTCCGTCAGTCTTAGCTGCAACCTGAGAAAATCTCTGATAACCGCCGGCCTTCAGAAGAGTAGTTGCCATGGTTACAGGCCAGATTCCGCAGCCTACGATCCGATCGATGTTGTAATAATCAGCACCACCGGAATAGGAAATTCTCAGCTTTCCTGCAAATTCTTCAGAAAGCTTGGCTGCAAGAGAAATGGACAGAGGGAATAAGGATTTACCTGACATATACATTTCTTCGCTTGGAAGCTCATTTCTTGTAACGTCAACAGGGAAGGTATTGGTGATCTTCACACCGAATTCCAGTCCCAGCTCCTCTGATAATTTCATCAGACGGGTAAGCATAGGAACTGCATCCTCATACTGCAGGTCATCTCTGAAATGGAAATCACCGAATACCATATAGTCGTATCCCATTTCATCCATAGTCTTTCTTGCAAAATCATAGCCCAGAAGAGTAGGATTGCATTTTACAAAGGTATTCAGATGCTTCTCGGTAAGAAGGTAGTTTGCAATGCTCTCGATTTCCTGTGGCGGACATCCATGTAAAGTGGAAATCGTTGCAGAATTACAGACATTAGATGGAATCGCCTCAATATCTTCTCTGGTGAAATTGTGGAATCTGTCTGCATTGTCCAGAAGCCATTTCTTACATTCCTGGAAAACAGCAGTATCCTTGGCTTCCATCATTCCATCAATAAAGGTGTTCACCTTGTCACCTTTGATTCCCTCCAGATCATAGCCTACGGAAATATTAAACTGGAAGCCATCCTGTGCTCCAAGATTAAATTCCTTCGCCATAACATGAAGGATAAACCATGCCTTGATATATTCGCTCATTGCATCCGGAACGGTAAGCTCTGTAGACCATTCACAGTTATAGCCTTCGTCATCAGCAAGAATACATGGTTTATTTACACATGCGGAAAGCTCTGCACCATCCATTTTCTGAACGGTCTTCAGCTCAAAGAAACGTGCTCCTGCATAATAGGAAGCAATAATATTCTGGGCAAGCTGTGTGTGTGGACCTGCTGCAGGTCCCACAGGTGTCTCCAGATTTCTTTCAAAGATTGTCAGATTATGATCTGCATTTATTGTATATGGGCGATGTACCCCAAATACTGTATCTTTCCCGCTTTTTTCCTGAAGGACCCATTCCATCAGCTGCCCGAAAGGCATACATGTCATAATATCGCTCATATTTATTTTCCTCCGTTAATATCATCAGCCAGTTCCTTGGCAGACTGTCTGCAGTCAGCCATAACCTTATCTACATCACATACCAGTACTTCTCTGTCCTTCATAAGAATCTTTCCATTGCAGACAGTCGTTACTACATCATGTCCTGTAGTACCGAACAGCAGATGTCCGTTTACGTTATCAGCTCTCATAGGTGTCAGCGGGTTGTAATCCATTACGATCACATCAGCTGCAGCACCCTCTCTTAATACGCCAAGAGGTTTCTTAAAGTAACGGTTTGCAATAACAGCATTATTCTCAAAGAGCATCTTCGGAACTTCTCCCCATGCAGCATTAGGATCGCACAGATGATGCTTATGAAGAATATTGGCAACCTTCCAGGATTCCAGCATATCATGGGTATAACCATCTGTTCCAAGTCCGGTCACGATTCCCTTATGAACCAGCTCCATAGTAGGAGGACATCCGCAGGCATTTCCCATATTGGATTCCGGATTATGGACAACCATTGTATCTGTTTCCTTAATCAGATCCATCTCATGCTCATTGATATAAATACAGTGTCCCAAAAGAGTCTTCGGTCCAAGAATGTTCCAATCATAAAGCCTGTCTACAATTCGTTTGCTATGCTCCTTCAGGCACTGATGAAGGTCATAGATTCCCTCAGCTACATGAATATGATAACCTACGCCCTCTGGCTTCAGTTCATTGCACAGCTCCATGGTCTTATCAGAAATTGTGAAGGATGCATGCATACCCATCATAGCTGCCAGCATATCACTGTCATCATCCAGTGCATGTTTAATAAAATTCACATTCTCCATTACGGACTCTCTGGACTTGTCCATGCCGTCACGGTCAGAAATCTCATAACAAAGACAGGTTCTTACGCCCAGTTCCTTAGCAGCGGATTCAATAGCGCTAAGGGAGCCTGTAATATGTCCAAAGCTTGCATGATGGTCAAATACAGTAGTAACACCGTTCTTAATACTGTCAATATAGGTAGCCATTGCAGAAAGTCTGGTCTGCTCCAGAGTCAGATGGCGGTCGATGGTCCACCACTGTCCATCCAGAATATCAAGGAATCCCTTGGGATTGTATCCCTTAATACTTAAGCCTCTGGCAAAAGAGCTGTAGATATGCTCATGAGTATTGATAAATGCAGGCATGATTACTCCGCCTCTGGCATCCACAAATTCTCCATCCGGATATGCTCTCTTCACCTCATCTGTAGTCCCCACCATTACTATGGTGTTACCATCCATTGCAACTGCGCCGTTCTCTATAAATGCATTGGATGCGTCCCGTGTGATCATTCTTCCGTTACCAATAATAAGCATATGGAGTCCTCCTTTACTTGTTAAAATTGTTGAATCAAAATGCACAATTCAACATTTTTTAGGATATTTTATACAGATAATGTAACATATTCTCATCCGAATTTCAATAGTATTTCAAAAAATATTTTTGGCTTTCTTAAAATTTTTGTAGTCTAACTTTTGTTGCCTGGGGGCAAACCTGGTATTTACAGGAAAAAGGGCGCAAAAAAAGCAGCCCGTTTTTATGCGAACTGCTCTTTCTGCCACTTGCTTATTCTATTTTTCTGATTTAAGTTGTTCCGAGTACATTTCCCTACAGTTCTCTGACCACATGCAGGCTTCTGCGCTCCTTTTTCCAGAGTTCTGTGTCGATTTCCACTTCGTAGCCTTTTCCATTCTTCACATGCCAGTCATAAAAGGACCGTTCCTCATCTGCATATTCTTCCATAATATTCATAATGGTGCCGCCATGTACCACCAGTGCGGCGCTGGAAATATTTTTGCGGATGCAGCTGCCAACTGCCATCTGAAATCCGGTGATGTTTCTTCGCTTAAATTCTTCCCGGCTCTCCCCTCCCGGGAATGGAAGAAGTCCGCCGGAATCGATCCATGCCTGGTAATTTGCATTGCCGTCCAACTCCAGATAATTTTTGTTCTCAAATTCCCCGAAATCGCACTCTGCAAGCTCATCGATTATGTTCAGTGGTTTTCCCGGAAAAAGAATAGACGCAGTCTGGGTGCAGCGCAGCATGGGACTTGCATATACTGCCTGGGGTTCTCCATAGTCCAGCTGCTTCAGCACTTCCTGAGACTGAGGTAAAAGAGGCTCATCGGTTCTTCTTCCTATATATCTTTGTTTTTGATTGCCAGCGGTTTCTCCGTGACGAATAAGCATCAGCTTAAGCATCCTTGATCACCGTCCCAATTCCGCAGACCACACGGGTCACTTTTTTGCTTTTGGAAGCAAGTCCCGTACAGACTCTGCCCACTGCTTCCCGGTATTTCCGGTCAAAAGCGTCCATGGGAACGACGCCGTAGCCTACCTCCTGGCTTACGACCACAATGTCCGGATTCCCTTCTGCAAGCTTCTCTGCAAGCCCGGCAACATCATGACCAGCCTTTAATTCCTTACGGATAAATTCCTGGAAATCCAGAACCCCCTCTGCCTTCATAAGCTGGTATTCCTCTAACTTGCCGCCATTTTTCCAGCAGATTTCCGGGTGTTTTTCCTTTGCATAATCGCTTTTTCCCTGAAAAGCGCCGCCGATAATCATTTCCATTCTGGTATCTCTCCTTCTACACTCACGCTTTTGTATATTATTTCTTCTAAATCAGCACAGAAGCCACCGCCAGCACTACTGCCATTCCCACCTCGCAGAGGCAAAGGAAATAGCCGGCCAAGTCTCCTGTAATTCCGCCGAAATACTTCATGGCCTTGTGATGATAAAAAAGGAAGATTGCCCCAGCTGCCGCAAATGCCAGAATCCCAAGCACAGGCTGGATCCAGACCATCACAGCCAGAAGGATCACAAGATAAACGATCAGCACATTCCGCACCGCCAGATCCTCTGCTTTTCTTGAAAACTCCGCCACAGTGCCATCCTTTCTAGCCTTTGGAAAAGTCATGACGCTGATTCCGGAAAAGCATCTGGAAACCATAAAGCCAAGCGCCATGATCTCAAGTGCAGGTTTGCAAAGCCACAGCTGGCTGTAAGCACCATACCAGGCAAGAAAGTAAACACAGGCCGTGATCACAGCAAATGCCCCAGCATGGGAATCCTTCAAGATCTCAAGGCGGCGCTCCTTTTCCTGCCAGGAGCTTAAGGCATCGGAAGTGTCCAGAAGCCCGTCCACATGGATTCCTCCTGTGACCCATACCGGAACCAGTACCAGCACAGCTGCCACAAATGCCGCCTGAAACCCAAATCTGCTTCCCGCCCAGCCCACAGCCAGGGACAAAGCCCCGATCACAAGACCGATAAAGGGAAAGAAGCAGAAAGTATATTTCATATTCTCCTTGCTCCAGTCAGCTCTTGGCATGGGGATTTTCGAATACATGGCAAATGCCACCTTAAAATTATTCCACAGTATTTTCACCTGTTTTTCCTCCTTTGTGCCAAATCGGGATTCCATATACTACTTCTACCACCTGATCTGCCATTTCTCCAAGCTTCTGGTTGATTTTCCCAAGATACTCCTGATAGCGGACGGTATCTCCCTCATAGGAAGCTGCCTCGGAAAAAATCTCATTGGTAACAATCACAAGGTGACGGACCTGGCTTTTCAGCTTTCGGACACCTCTTAGGACAGCCTCCACAGTATCCGCTCCTGCCCCACTTTCTTCGAACATTTCATTTGCCGCAAGATTGGACATGCATTCCAGAAGAACAATGGCGTCTTGTGGAAATTCCAGATTTTCAAGTTCTGTATAGCACTCTACTGTCTCGAAGCCTTTTCCCGCACGCATTTTGCGATGGCGCTCTACGCGCTTATAGCTTTCCTCATCATAAGGGTGCATGGTCGCGATGTAGAATCGTTTTCCCTGTCCCAGAGACAGGATCTTGTCCTCGGCAAAAGCAGATTTCCCGCTTCCGCTTCCGCCTGTCACTACAGCCATCATGTTATTTCAGCTCCTCGTACTGGTCTACGTGAATATCATCAAACGTACTTAAGGTATTGTAAAGAGTGGCTCCCATGTCCAAAAACGGGCAGAGGGCAATGGCCCCGGTTCCCTCTCCAAGACACATATCTGCATGAAGCACCGCTTCCTTACCAAGCTTTTCCAGAACCAGATGCGCTGCCGGCTCTTTGGAGACATGGCTTGCGATCATATAATCTTTTGCCTGCGGACAGATTCCTGCAGCCACAAGGGCTGCTACTCCGGAGATAAAGCCATCGATCAGCACCGGAATCTGCAAAGCGGCTCCGCCAAGATAAACCCCGGCCATACCTGCGATATCCAGTCCGCCAACCTTGGCAAGCACATCAATGGGGTCTGACGGATCTGGCTCATTGAGGGCGATTGCCTTTTTGATGGCATTGATCTTGCGGGTCAGTCCGTCGCTGGAAATGCCTGCGCCTCTTCCGGTCATCGTTTCCACAGGCTGATCCAGAAGTACAGAAGCAACTGCACTGCTGGTTGTGGTATTTCCAATGCCCATTTCTCCGGTAGCAAGAAGGCGATAGCCCTGTGCTTTCAGCTCCTCTGCCATGGCGATTCCGGCTTCGATTCCTTTCACAGCTTCTTCTCTTGTCATAGCCGGGCCCTTTGTCATATTGCGTGTTCCGTACATAACCTTCAGATCAGTGCGGGCAGTAGTGTCTTTCACCATTCCCACATCTACAGGCTTCACAGCAACGCCGCACTGATGGCACATCACACATGCAGTGGTGGTTTCTTTCACAAAGTTGTCCGCCACAATTCCGGTTACTTCCTGTCCAGTCTGGGTAACTCCCTCTTCCACAACTCCGTTGTCTGCGCACATGGCAACCAGTGCTTTTTTGCCAATGTCAACCTTCACCTCACCTGTAATTCCCACGATCTGGGTGATCAGGTCCTCCATTTTTCCAAGGGAATGAAGAGGCTTGGCAATGCTGTCCCAGCGCTTCCTTGCAGTCTCCATCTTTTCCTCATCAAGAGGCTTTATCTTCTTCCGTGCTTCTTCTAATGTCATCATTTCCTCCCACTGGTAAATACCAGGAATTTGCTGAATACATAATTTAAAGCCATAACTACAAACTGGATGATCAGTTTTCCAACCATATCATTTAAATGTACGATCTCGGCGAAAAACCATACTCCGCCAACCTCGATGACCATGGTGCTCAGTCTGGCTCCTACGAACTTGCAGAAAGGCCGGATGTGGTCCTTCAAGGTTTCGCATTTGTCCAGAAAAACAAATTTGGAGTTTACCACATAGGCAAACACAATTGCCAGAATAACGGAAATCACATTGGCAATTTCTCTTTGCAGGCCTGCCTGGCGCAGAAAGAAAAAGCTGGCTAAATTTACAACTGTGGTGCAGCCGCCGAAAAATATGTAGCGTATTACGTCATTGGCATAAAGCTTCTTAATGAGAGCGATCATGATTTACCTCCTGATAAACGTCCTTTTTCCCGCGAACGATCTGGGAAATAATGTAGCGGGGACGCCTTTTTACTTCTTCGTATATTTTTGCAATGTAGTATCCAATGATTCCAAGGCTTAGCATAATCGCACTTCCAATAAGAAGCAGTACGATCAGCGTGGTGGTGTAGCCTTCCACTGCTCTTCCGGCAAAAAACTGCACCAGAGAGTAGATGATCAGAATCAGAGAACATCCAAAACAGGCTCCTCCTATAATGGTTACAAACTGCAGGGGGACTGTAGTAAATGCCACAATATTGGTAAAGGCATATTTCACAAGGGACCAGGTGGACCACTTGGATTGTCCTGCCTCCCTGTCATGAACCTCGAATTCCACATGTGTGGTTTTGAAGCCTACCCATGAGGAGGTGGCACGGAAAAACATATTCCGCTCCGGCATGGAGAGAATGCTGTTCACAGCTTTCCGGTCCATCATCTTAAAATCGGAGGCATTCTGCATGTTTACCCCTGTTGCCTTGGACATGATCCCATAGAAAAAGCCTGCGCTTTCTTTGTGCAGAAGACTTTCAGTTCCTCTGCTTTTCTTCACGCCCTCAATCACTTCCCAGCCTTCTTCCCAAAGGTGATACATTGGGATCAGGGTTTCCGGCGGGTGCTGCAGATCGCAGTCCATCACAGCGACCACATCTCCTGTGGCCTGGGCAAGGCCTGCATAAACTGCCGCTTCCTTCCCGAAGTTTCTGGAAAAATGAACGCCTAAGATATTTGCGTCTTTCTCACCTGCTTTGGTGATTTCTTCCCATGTTCTGTCGTTTGAGCCATCGTCTACAAGTACCAATTCATAAGAAATGCCTGCTTCTGTTAAAACCTCATGAAGGACCCGGCAGGTTTTTCCTACCATCAGTTCTTCGTTGTAAGCGGGCAAAACTACTGATAATCTGCTCATTTTTTTGTCCTCTAGTCTTTCATTTTTCAACGTTCCCATTATAGTACAAAACCATTTGGCAGGCAACCTTATTTCGGTTTCTTCAGAATTTCTTAAGGATATTAGGGTTTTATGGCAATAAAAAAAACGATAACCAATCGGCTACCGTTTGCTTACTGTACCTTCAAAACTACATACATGCTGTATCCTCGTTTGGAATCTTTTGAATCATTCTCAACCTTGCGAATAAATCGGAAGTTCCATCTCACTTCGTTCGATGGAACGACCT
>OGYQ01000583.1_pt1 | contig 34772 bp, 26 predicted proteins | sample 1576641 | NCBI WGS metagenome assembly OGYQ01 (sample SAMEA3541476, study PRJEB24748) | human gut metagenome | biome: human gut; feature: human-associated habitat; material: faeces | place: China | collected 2012 | reverse complement strand
CTTTTGTGTATTCCTCTTGTCTTATATCTGCCGATCATACCTACGCTGTTGGCCGCGCATGCCCGGATGTCCCGGCCATCAGGCCGCTCCTTAAAAGAATGGGCCGCACCGCATTGTACAGGACAGACACAAGGATCACGGACACGACAGCATTGACAAATGTGGTCGCTGTACTCCATTTTGCAAGCACCTCTGCCATCTGCTGAGGCTGGCCTAAAATGTACATCTTGTAGAAATATCCCACGATCGGATCGGCCACCACATTAAATCCCAGTCCCGCAATGGCTGCAATGGTGCTCCACTTTGCCACATACGCCTTGTCACTGCTCTCGCCTATCTTTGCGATCCTGTGGGCCACCAGCCCTGTAATGAGCCCGATGCACAGCTTCAGCAGAAAAGTCTTAGGCGCTCCGGTGATGTAGATGGGATCCATGATATCCGCAAATCCCATCCCGATGGCTCCGGCCAGGCCGCCGTACCATCCGCCCAGCAGAAGGGCTCCCAACACGCAGAATGCATTTCCTATGTGAAGAGATGTGGCATCACCGCCCGGCATGGGGATCTTGATCTGAAGATATGTGAATGACACATAGCACAGAGCGGCAAGGATCGCTGTCTGCGCAAGTTTCATAACTGTCTGATTTCTCTGTTCCATACGATTACTTCCTTTCCTATATCGTATGTCTATCATAGCACCAGTGTGGCTTTGTATAAACAGCCAGTTTTAACTTTTTTAACCAATCCAGTTTTAAAATTAAGAAAAAATTCCCGGTTTCTTCTGTTGCTTTTTTCATTTTAGGGGTTATAATAGATACAAATGCATAACATAGTTTTAAAAACTACTTTCAATAATATTCATTTCTAGGAGGTATGGTTATGACACAGATGATTAAGACACATGTAAAAGATCCTGGAAGTGCGATCACACACTTCATCGGCATGCTGATGGCCATTTTTGCGGCAGTTCCTCTTCTTATCAAGGCTATGCACGAACCCAGCAGAATTTATGTGATCTCTATAGCGGTCTACGCGGTGAGCCTGATCCTTCTCTATGCGGCCAGCACCACATACCACACATTCGACCGTTCCAAAAAAGTGAACACCATCCTGAAAAAAATAGATCACATGATGATCTTTGTTCTCATAGCAGGCAGCTACACGCCCATCTGCCTCCTGGTCCTCAAGAACCGGACCGGCATTATCCTGCTCTCCATTGTTTGGGGCATCGCCATTCTGGGCATTGTCCTGAAGGCGTTCTGGGTATACTGTCCCAAGTGGGTATCTTCGGTCCTGTATATCGGCATGGGCTGGACCTGCGTGCTGGCATTCACACAGATCCTGAACGCCCTGTCTCCGGCGGCATTCGGATGGCTTCTGGCAGGGGGCATCATCTACACTATAGGCGGTATCATCTACGCGCTGAAGCTCCCTATTTTTAACAGGAAGCACAAATACTTCGGGAGCCATGAGATCTTCCACCTCTTTGTGATGGCGGGAAGCGCCTGCCACTTTGTGGTCATGTACGCTTTCGTATTATAAGATAAAAACGGAGACAACGATCCGGGGCCGGGTCTGCAGGCTGATCATACCTGCAGCCGGCCCCTCTCTATGATCTTCTCTTTTTTTTCCCTGGGCATATGCTTGATCTCATACTCCCTGCGCATGGCTTCCTCTTTTGTCTCAAAGGACTCATAGTACACAAGCGTCACCGGCCTGCGGCTTTTTGTATACTTTGCCCCTTTTCCCGCATTGTGGGCCTTCATCCTTTTTTCCAGATCATTGGTCCACCCTGTGTAGAGGCTGCCGTCCCTGCATTTCACGATATATGTATAATTCTTTTTTCCCATTTTATCCACCTGTTTTTCCAGGTTATCCACAGACTTATCCACTTTTTCCACACACATTACACAATTATCCCCAGATATTTTCCGCATTTCTTCTGCGCCCATTTCATTATTATAGTAGAATCGGTCCGCTCCCTGCAAGCTGTAAAAAAGAGGACGCCCTCACAGCGTCCCCGCAATCTGCAGCCCAGACATTTTACTCAGCCATGTAGTCCATAGGATTGACCGGCTGCCCGTCTTTTCTCATCTCAAAGTACACATTACAGCCCTCCACGCTGTAATATTTTGTCGGCTGTGTCACGTAGCCTATGACAGTCTTGGCTTCCACATAGTCGCCTGTGTTGACTGTCACATCCTTAAGCTGTCCGTAGAACAGTTCATAGCCGTTCCCGATATCGATGTTCACAGTGGTGCCTGTCTGTGCATTTTCATCGATGGACTTCACAATGCCTGTGGTGGAACTGATCACCTGGTCCCCCTCTGCCCCGGATATGATGAGAGCCGGATTATACTTGTACTGATCCAGTGTTGAAAAATAAACGGTCTTGTCCATGCTGTAATTCATGATCACATTTCCGTCCACCGGCCACAGGAGTATGCTCTCCCCGCTGAAGTTCACATTTCCGGCTCCTCCGGATGTCTGAGATGAGGCTCCCGTGCCGGATGCGCTTCCCTGGGGCACAGCCTCTGCGCCGGACTGGCTGTCTGCTGTCTCACCTGCTGTATCTCCCATGTTGCTGCCCTGTGTCTTCTGATCCGTTCCGTCTGCCGGATCTTCTTCTGCATTATTTATGACCAGGCTGCTGCCCGCTTCCTCCTGGCTCTCCTTCTCCTTTGTGTCCGCATTCTCCTCTGCCAACGCCTGCTCCTGCCGCCTCGCCTCCTGATAATTCCGGAGTGTATATGTTCCGACCATGACTGCGGCAGCCACAAAACACACAGCAAGAGTAATGCCTGCTCCTCTTCTAGATTTTGAGGGCTTCTGTCTCTTATTCATATTCATCACCTCTGGCTATATTTTTGCCAGAAGCAGGGTGCATTATTCTGTATCCTGGGAATTTGTAACGATTTCCGCCACCTCTTTGATCTGCGTCCCTTCAAAAAAATACTGCAGGATCTCTGATACGTTTTTCCCCTCTTTGGCCATCTCGTTGGCTGTGTACTGGGACAATCCCAGTCCATGTCCCACCCCTCTTGTTGTGATCCGCAGTTTCCCATCGTACTTCTGCAGGATAAAACAGCTGGAGGGCAGTCCATAGGTCTGCCGGAACTCCTCTCCGTTCACTGTTTCCTGTCCCACCCGCACGGAAGTCACATAGCCTGCCGTGTCCATGGCCGTCACCTCCGCATCCATGTCATCCACTGTCACTGTCTGGATCTGCTCTGCGGCCTCTATATCCAGGGGGCAGTCTTTGATCTTCAGGTAGGGGTAGTCCTCGCTTCCGAGCACCTCCTTCCCATCCCTGGTATTTCCGTTTGTCAGTCTTGTAAAAGGCGTATTAGCCAGATTTTCCCCGTACATGACAACTTGTCCTTCTGTGTCATTCCATGCATTCTGCATCTTCCTGTAATGTCCGGAGTAACTGCTGCCCCACTGTTGCCTCATCTCCTCCTCCGTCCAGAAATCATCCTCCAGGACTACCTGGGTGCCTCCCTCTTTGATACTCTTGTAGACAGAGGTGCGAACGATCACTGCCTGGGCCTTCAGGGCCTCTTCCTCATAGTCTGCAGGGATCTCTTTTGCCATGCGTCCAATGCAGTACTCCTCCAAAGGCAACTCCAGTTCTGTGTCATCTTTTTTCACTTTGACATACGTGGTATCTACAGTTGTGTCCGTGGGGATAGCAGGCCCATTCATGAAAACCGTCACTATATAGGGAAGAAGTACGATAATGATCAGATAGCAGCCGATTTTTTTCAGTCTGTTGCGCATAAGAAAACCCTCCCATACAGTAGTGTATGAGAGGGCCTGTGTGTTTATTCTTCTGTTTCATCCACTTCCACCTGGATCTTATCCAGATGCCAGATATCATCCACATATTCCTGGATCGTCCTGTCAGAAGTGAACTTACCGCAGCATGCGGTGTTGAGGAGAGCCTTCTTCGCCCATCCTTCTTTATCCTTGTATGCCTCTTCTACCTTCTTCTGCGCCTCTGCATAAGAGCGGAAATCTTTCAGAATAAAGTACATATCCGCCTTGTTGCCTCCCTGGTTCATGAGAAGAGAGTTGTACAGGTCGCGGTACATCTCTGTGTCGCCGTTTGCGTATGTGCCGTCCACAAGCTGATCCACCACTTTGTGAATATCCTGATCGTTGTGGTAAATGTCCTGTGGATGGTAGCCGCCGTTGTTCTCGTAGTTGATAACTTCCTCTGAACTCAGTCCGAAGATGAATGCATTCTCAGCTCCCACTTCTTCCACGATCTCCACGTTGGCTCCGTCCATGGTTCCCAGTGTGGGAGCACCGTTGAGCATGAACTTCATGTTTCCGGTTCCGGATGCTTCTTTGGAAGCTGTGGAGATCTGTTCGCTGACATCCGCTGCCGCGAAAATGATCTCAGCATTTGATACACGGTAGTCCTCAATGAAGACCACTTTCAGCTTTCCGTTGATGCTGCGGTCACTATTTACCACGTCTGCCACAGAGGTGATCAGCTTGATAATCTCCTTTGCCCGGATATAGCCGGCGGATGCTTTTGCGCCAAAGATAAAGGTGCGGGGATAGAAATACATCTCCGGATGCTCCTTGATCTGGTTGTACAGATACATCACATGGAGGATATTGAGAAGCTGTCTCTTGTACTCGTGGAGACGCTTCACCTGCACGTCGAATATGGAGCGGGGATCTACTTCAATGCCATTGTGCTTCAGAATATAGTCTGCCAGCCGCTCTTTGTTCTTATATTTGATATCCATGAACTCGGCCAGGGCTTTGGGATCATCTGCATACTCTTTCAGTCCGGACATAAGGGACAGATCCGTGATCCAGTCCTTTGTTCCCAGTTTCTCTGTCACCCAATCTGCCAGAAGCGGGTTCCCGTGCATGAGGAACCGTCTCTGGGTGATACCGTTTGTCTTGTTGTTGAATTTCTCCGGCATCATCTCATAGAAATCTCTCAGCTCCTGGTGCTTCAGGATCTCTGTGTGAAGTCTTGCAACACCGTTGACGGAGAAGCCTGCCACGATGGCAAGGTGTGCCATGCGCACCTGCCCGTTGTAGAGGATGGCCATCTTCTTTACCTTCTCCTCATTTCCTGGATACATCTCCCGCACCTGAATGATGAACCGGCGGTCGATCTCCTGGATGATCTGGTATACACGCGGGAGCAGCTTGGAGAACAGGTCGATAGGCCACTTCTCCAGGGCCTCTGCCATGATAGTGTGGTTTGTATAGGCACAGCACTTTGTTGTGATGTCCCAGGCCTCGTTCCAGCCAAGGCCTTCCTCGTCCAGGAGGATGCGCATCAGCTCTGCCACAGCCACTGTGGGATGTGTGTCGTTCATCTGGAAGAGCACTTTCTCCGGCAGCTTGTGGATGTCGTCGTGTGTTCTCTTATATTTTGCCACAGCAGCCTGAATGCTGGCTGAAACAAAGAAATACTGCTGTTTCAGACGCAGCTCTTTTCCTGCGTAGTGGTTATCGTTAGGATAGAGGACTTCCACAATAGTCTTTGCCAGGTTCTCCTGCTCCACAGCCTTGTGGTAGTCGCCCCGGTCAAATGACTCAAGCTGAAAGTCCGTGATAGCCTGGGCATCCCAGATTCTGAGAGTATTTACGTGGTGATTGCCGTAGCCCACGATAGGCATGTCGTAAGGGATAGCCAGAACAGACTCGTAGTTCTCCTGCACAAATTTTGTACGGTTTGTAGCGTCGTCGTACTCTACCCGGATATTTCCGCCAAAGCGGACTTCCTTTGCGTACTCCTCCCGGCGCAGCTCAAAAGGATTGCCGTCTTTGAGCCAGTTGTCCGGTGTCTCCACCTGGTAGCCGTTCTCGATCTTCTGCTTGAACATACCGTAGCGGTAACGGATGCCGCAGCCGTAAGCCGCGTATCCAAGAGTTGCCAGGGAGTCCAGGAAGCAGGCCGCCAGACGGCCGAGGCCTCCGTTTCCAAGAGCCGGATCCGGCTCCTGGTCCTCGATGGCGTTCAGGTCAATGCCCATCTCATCCAGGGCTTCTTTTACTTCCCTGTAAGCTGTCATGTTGATCAGGTTGTTCCCCAGGGCCCGGCCCATCAGAAACTCCATGGACATATAATAAACTGTCTTCGGGTCATCTTTCTTGAACTGGTTCTGTGTGGCGATCCAGTCGTCGATAATGGCCTCCTTTACCGCGTAGGACACTGCCTGGAAAAGCTGCTGAGGCGTCGCCTCATCCACAGTCTTGCGGTAAAGTGTCTTTACATTGTGTTCTACTTCCTTCTTAAAAGCCTTTTTTTCAAATCTGGGATTATACATTTTTCCATTCCTTTCCTAGAGCCTTATCTTTCGACACCGATGGTCACTTTCTCACCGTTGATCTTCCACTCCTTCACATATCCTGCAGGTGCGGCTTTCTCTACTGTGAGAGCAAGTGTCTCGCTTCCGATCTCCTCCTTGTGGTCAGCAAAGACTTTTTCAGCCTTTTCACTTCCCTCGTAGGTGATATGGATCTTATCGGTTACCTCAAAATCGGCTTCTTTTCTCATGGTCTGTACTTTGCTGATGATCTCGCGGACAAATCCTTCCTCAAGAAGTTCCGGTGTCAGATTTGTATCCAGCACCACAGTGATGCCATTGTTGTCCTCGGACACATAGCCTTCCATCTGTGCTGTGTCGATCAGAAGATCTTCCTTAAAGAGTGTGATCTCCTGTCCGTTTACATCCAGCTTTAATGCTCCTGTGGCATTTACCTCGTCCATGGCCGCGTTGCCGTCAACTGCGTCCAGGGCCGCCTTGATGCCACCTAACATTTTACCATATTTTGGTCCCACTGTCTTTAACTGTGGTTTAAATGTATATGAAGTAAATGCACGTACATCCTCAGTAAATGTTAAATTCTTTACGTTCAGCTCCTCTTTGATGATGTCCTGGTAAAATTCCGGAAGCTGCACTGCGCTCTTTACAAACATCTGTCCGATAGGCTGACGGTTCTTGATGTTGGCTGTATTTCTGCATGCGCGGCCCATGACAACGATCTTCAGCACTTCGTCCATGTTTGCTTCCAGCTCTTTGTCGATCCACTCTTCGTTTACAGCCGGGAAATCGCACAGGTGGATGCTCTCCGGAGCAGATGGATCAATGCTGCACACCAGGTTCTGGTAGATCTCCTCTGTCATGAAGGGGATCATGGGCGCTGCTGTCTTGCACAGGGTCACAAGGGCCGTGTACAGCGTCATGTAGGCATTGATCTTATCCTGGGGCATTCCTTTTGCCCAGAAACGGTCACGGCTTCTTCTTACATACCAGTTGCTCATGTCGTCCACAAACTCCTGGAGCGCTCTTGCTGCCTCCGGGATACGGTAATTTCCAAGATTGTCGTCTACCTCTTTTACAAGTGTATTCATCTTGGACAGAAGCCATTTGTCCATGACAGGCAGTTTTTCATAGTCCAGTGTATATTTTGTGGCGTCAAACTCATCAATATTCGCGTACAGCACAAAGAATGCGTAGGTATTCCACAGTGTTCCCATGAATTTGCGCTGTCCTTCCACAACGGCTTTTCCGTGGAAACGGTTGGGCAGCCAGGGCGCGCTGTTTACATAGAAATACCAGCGGATGGCGTCTGCGCCGTATTTTTCCAGGGCATCGAAAGGATCCACCGCATTTCCCTTGGATTTGCTCATCTTCTGGCCGTTCTCATCCTGCACATGTCCAAGGACGATGACATTCTTATACGGAGCCTTGTTGAAGATCAGCGTGGAGATGGCCAGCAGGGAGTAGAACCATCCTCTTGTCTGGTCCACAGCCTCGGAAATGAAGTCTGCCGGGAACTGCTGCTCAAAGAGCTCTTTATTTTCAAACGGATAATGATGCTGTGCAAAAGGCATGGAACCGGAGTCGAACCAGCAGTCGATGACTTCCGGCACACGGTGCATCTCTTTGCCGCACTTTGGACACTTAATGGTCACTTCGTCGATGTATGGACGGTGCAGTTCGATGTCGTCCGGACAGTTGTCGGACATGGATTTCAGTTCCTCGATGCTTCCGATGGAATGCTGGTGTCCGCACTCACACTCCCAGATATTTAACGGAGTTCCCCAGTAGCGGTTCCGGCTGATGCCCCAGTCCTGGACATTCTCCAGCCAGTCGCCGAAGCGGCCCTTTCCGATGCTCTCCGGGATCCAGTTGATGGTGTTGTTGTTGGCGATCAGGTCGTCCTTCACCGCTGTCATCTTGATGAACCAGGACTCGCGGGCATAGTAGATGAGCGGTGTGTCGCATCTCCAGCAGTGGGGATAGCTGTGCTCGAACTTGGGCGCGTCAAAGAGAAGTCCTCGCTCGTCCAGGTCTTTTAACACCTCAGGGTCTGCTTTCTTTACGAACAGACCTGCAAACGGGGTGGTCTCGCCCATATTTCCTTTTTCATCTACAAGCTGTACAAAAGGCATGTCGTACTTGCGGCCCACTTTCGCGTCGTCCTCACCAAAGGCGGGAGCAATGTGAACCACGCCGGTACCGTCTGTCAGCGTTACATAGCTGTCGCATGTCACGAAGAACGCTTTCTTGTTCTGCTTTGCCGCGCAGTCATATGCACACTGGTACAGCGGCTCGTACTCTTTGTACTCCAGGTCCTTTCCCTTATAGGTCTCCAGCACCTCATAGGCAGGCTGGTCTTCTGTGGCCAGCTTTCCAAGGACTGTGTCCAGCAGAGCCTGTGCCATGTAGTACACATAGCCGTCCGCAGCTTTTACTTTTGCGTAGTCCTCATCCGGATTTACGCAGAGACCGATGTTGGAGGGCAGTGTCCATGGCGTTGTGGTCCACGCCAGAATGTAGGCGTCCTCGTCTTTTACTTTAAAGCGGACAATGGCGGAGCGCTCTTTTACATCCTTGTAGCCCTGGGCTACTTCCTGGGCGGACAGAGGCGTGCCGCAGCGCGGACAGTAGGGAACGATCTTGAAACCTTTGTAGAGAAGTCCCTTGTCCCAGATCTTCTTCAGCGCCCACCACTCGGACTCGATGAAATCATTATGGTAGGTAACGTATGGATTTTCCATATCTGCCCAGAAGCCTACTGTGCCGGAGAAGTCTTCCCACATGCCCTTGTACTTCCAGACACTCTCCTTACATTTGTTGATGAATGGCTCCAGACCGTACTCCTCGATCTGGTCCTTGCCGTCCAGGCCAAGAGCTTTCTCCACTTCCAGCTCTACCGGCAGACCATGGGTATCCCAACCCGCTTTTCTGGGCACCATGTATCCCTTCATGGTGCGGTATCTGGGGATCATGTCCTTGATGACACGGGTCAGCACGTGACCGATGTGGGGCTTGCCGTTGGCTGTCGGCGGCCCGTCGTAGAAGGTGTAGGTCTCACCCTCTTTGCGGTTCTCCATACTCTTTTCAAAAATCTGATTGTCTTCCCAGAATTTCTCGACCTCTTTCTCGCGGTCGACGAAATTCAGGTCTGTTGAAACTTTCTTGTACATGGCTTCCTCCTTGTGAAAATGTTAACAGGGGACGTAACCCTTTTTAAAAGGGTTACGTCCGGAATTACACTAACTCCTGTGCTATTGTGTATATTGTTTGGAACATTTATGAAAAAAAAGACCTTCATCCGAATTAGGATGAAAGTCGTATTCCCTTCATTTATAAACCACCTAACATACTATCATATGCCTTCCGGTAACGGCGGACTCCGTCAGCTCCTACTCATGCTCTTTTCGGAGGCTGCGACTCTGAAGTGATATTCAGGCACATCCTACTTGTACCGGCCTTACACCATCACCGGCTCGCTTTGACGTTCCTACATGCCCTACTGTCTTCGTCACAGTCTTTCTCATATGGTTCTATCATACTATTACTTTTTTCACGCTAAAATTATAATAGGAAACCCCTGGTAAGTCAAGGGTTTCCCTTTTATTTTCCTCGTTCTGACTGTCTCCCGGCATATTGAAGGTTCACTGAACACGGGCTCTATCTCCTCCGGCGGCGCCTTCTCCGTCTCCTTCTGCGCCTCTGCCGTTGCTGCCAGGTGGTAAATCCGATCAGCGCGGCCACGATCAGGATGATGATCACCGCGACCACCAGAACCACCTTCCACACGCTGCCGGATGCCTTTTCCTCCTCCTGGGCGCCGGTCTCTTTAAAAGAGGCATCCTTGTTCACCTGCACTTTGATCTGGCCTACGGGATTGTCTTCATAAGTGTAGGAAAGAAGTCCCTCACTGTTTGCACCAGTGACCTGCTCCAAGCTGGAATCCAGGCTGGACAGTTCAAATCCGGCAGGGATGGTGACATTGACTGTATCCAGCATCTTTGCCACCTCCGCATTTTCCTCTGCGGAAACAGCAGTGTGCTGGAAATTACTGAATCCATAGTCCAGAAGCGCTTTAGTATCCGAGTAAACATGGCCCGGGAAAACTTTCAAAGTGACGCAGACAAGTTTCATATTTCCATTGTCCGCCATAGTCACCAGCGTGTTATTCGCCTCTGTGGTGTAGCCTGTCTTTCCGCCCACAGCGTACTCGTAGTAATCGCTGTATCCGGGGATCAGCATCTCATGCTTCTGCTGGAAAACGTGCTCTTCTGTAGTTGCAGATGCCGGTATTGTGTAGTTTGTTGTTTGACAGATGGTAAAAAATTCCGGATAGTTAAAGAGTTCTTTTGCGACAAGAGCCATATCTCTGGCACAAGTATAATGATTTTCATCCTGAACGCCATTAGCGTTGACAAAGTTTGAATTGGTTCCCCCCAACTCTTCCACTCTGCGGTTCATCTCATCCAAGAACCACTGGTAGTCTTCTCCCTGGCTTTTCGCCACTGTCTCACCCACTGCATACGCCACTTCGTTGGAGGAGGCAAGGAGCATGGCATACAGTGCCTGTTCCATGGAGATGACATTTCCCTCTTTCATGCCAATGGACGCGTATCCGTCTCCCAGGCAGGTCAGGCATTCTGGTGTGATCACCACCTCCGCGCTCATATCGCAGTATTCAAAAGCAAGAAGCGCTGTCAAAATCTTTGTAATGCTGGCCGGATATTCCTTCTGGTCAATGTTCTTTCCATACAGGATTGCCCCTGTCTCTGCGTCCATCACAATCCCGGCATCGCCGTATATTCCCGGCCCCTGGGGCCACTCTTTCAGACTGTTGGTCTGTACTTCCTGCTTGTAGGTGTCTTCCAGCTGCTGCTGATAGGGATCTTTTGCTTCCCCCTGGGTCTGGGCTGCATCCGTCGGCGCCGTGGCGCGGGCCGTCTGAGGCACAGCTGCTATAGCAATCATTACTGACATGAGCACATAACTCACTGTCCGTAAAACTTTTTTCATCTTTTTATTCTCCCTGTGAAATCTGTGCCTTTTATTATAGGCCATTTTCTCTTTTTCTACAACAGAAAAAAAAGCCGCCAGGGTATTCTTGCCAAATTTCCTATGAAACAGAAAACTTTCTCCGCCCTATGCCTGTCACCCTGTAATCAGTTTAAAGATCGCGATACAGATAGAAAACACTGCCACACCCTTTTTCAGTGGTTCCGGCCGCAGTATGCCCGCATTCCTGCTTCCAGCCCAGACTCCGACGCCGTGGCTGACCATGGATACTGCCAAAAGGGTGATAAATGTCTCCGGCTCACACTGCATGCTGTATCCGATACAGGATGGGATTGCAATGAAAATGGAATTAAAGAGGGCCACTCCCACTGCTGTCTTCACGGAAACGCCCATCACCACAAGGAGGGGCATCACAAGGATCGGCCCTCCTGCGCCGGACAGGGCGCACACGGCCCCTGTCACAAATCCGAAGGCCACCATCACTCCCGCCCGAAGGTGCAGGCTCTCTTCTCTTCCTCTCTCTTTATCTTTTCTCAGCAAGATAGAAATGCCCGATACCAGCACGACCAGATACAAAATTTTCTTTACCACAGACTCATCGATCATAAGGTTCAGCCAGACGCCCATAGCCGCACCGGCCAGACTCCCCGCACTGATCAGAATTCCCAGTCTGACATCCAGGTTTTTTGCCTTATAATAATTCCAGGAGCCCAGCACGCCGGAGATCAGGAAGGCAAAAAAACTGAGCGCCATCCCCTGCGCCGCAGGCATTCCCATAAATCCGGAGTACAGCATGGGCAGGAGAAATCCGGCGATCCCTGTCATCCCGATCATGCCTCCCACCAGGAGATTTGCAAGAATAATAATCAAATACTCTATCATTTAAGTCGATATCCTTTCCGTTTTTGCAGGATTTTATGCAAAATCATTTCTGTAGGAGACTGCTTCACGGTAAATCTTCTCCTCGTCCAGTGTCTGGATCTGGTAATCTCTCATAAGGATCTTTCCGCCGCACACAGAATCCCGCACATCCCCGCTTCCAACGCTTTCCAGGATGGTGTTGGCAATGTGCCCGTACACAGCCATGTAGATCCTCCTCTTGTCGATTCCGATCAGATCCGCCCTTGCTCCCGGAAAGATCTTTCCATCCCTGTCCGAATCTCCTCCAAGGCAGGCCTGTCCGCCCCTGGTGGCCATGGCAAGGATGGTCTTGGCCGGCATGACAGCCGGCTCCGCAAGAGGCACACCCCAGGTCAAATTCATAACAGACCGGAAGATCTTCATCTCCTGGAAAAGACTCAGGCCTCCGTGGGCGGCCCCGTCTGTCCCCAGTCCCACAGTGATATTTCTCTCCAGAAGCTCCGGCGTCCTGGGCGCCGCCTTTCCGCAGTTGCTGAAAGGACAGTGGCACACCTTCACGCCCCTCTCTGACAGCAGGCTGATCTCCCTCTCTGACAGAAGCAGACTGTGGGCTCCCAGAAAATCCGGGCCCAGCACGCCCAGGCTGTCCAGATACTCGTAGGGACGCATCTGTTTCCGTTCCATATAGAAGTTAATCTCTCCCGGGTATTCGTTCATGTGAGCCTGCAGCATCGTGTGCCGCTCTGCTGCCCTCTCAGCCGCCATCCGGATCAGATCCTCCGAGCAGGAAATGAGAGATCTGAGGGAGTAGTAAACTTTTAAATTTCCTTGTCCATGAAATTCTTTATATAGTTCATCTGTCTTTTGAATGGCTGTCTCTGCATCCATGGAAATGGATGCAGGCAGACCTTTCTGGTCCATGGTGGAGTAGGACAGAGCTCCCCGCAGCCCACTCTGCGCGTAGACGCCTGCCGCCTCTCCCATAAAATAACTTCCGGCGTCAATAAACCCGGTCGTTCCTGCGTGGATCATCTCCACAGCGGCCATGCGTGCGCTCAGCTGCATTCTTTCCGGTGTCAGCGTGCTCTCGTAAGGCAGCATGATCCGTGTCCAGATCATAGGCATCTCATCCAGCACATTCCCCCGGAGGAGCTGCTGCCCGGTGTGCATATGGCTGTCCACAAGGCCCGGCATATAGATGCAGCCGCTTCCATCCATCTCCTCTTTCCAGGTATACTTTTCCTCCAGACTCTCCGCTGTGTCGATGGCTTCTATTTTCCCGTCCCTGATGAGGATACTCTTTCCCTCTGAAAGTTCAAATTCCGGATCCAGATAGTCACTATTCCGGATCAGAAGATCTGCTTCTGTTTTCATATCCCTCTCTCCTATCAAATCTACACAATAAAAGTTTCTCTTGGTCTGCTTCTATATCGCGTTGGTCAGTGACAGCACAAGCTGCGCAATGCAGGCAGATCCAAGGAAAGTTCCGGTCATAACGAGAACACCTACAATGATCATCTTCCATCCCTGCTTGACAAAAGATTTGATCTGATCTCCGATGGAGATGCCCGCATAGGCTCCCACCAGTGTAAGAGGCGCTGTAAAATTAATGCTGTTGGCAGACGCAATGACAAATTCCCTGGCAGGGCACAGAGGGCTGGCTGCCAGAAGGCCGATGATGGAACAGTAGGCCACAATGGGAAGCCGCAAAGGCACCAGTTTGCTCAGCACTACAGCTGCCGCGGAGATGCCAAGAAGGATCAAGATCCCCGGCAGGGACTCCATAAATCCCACATCAAATCCGATAAAGTTGGCCAGGGCAATGCCAAGCCCTGATATGACAAGTAAAATTCCCCACTCTGCGTATCTCATCTATCTTTCCTCCCTGCTCTTTGCATTGTTCTCTTCTGCATCTATTTCTTTTTTCCGGCTCTCCAGCACCTCGCTGGGCTCTCTTCTAAGCCTGGCGATGGGCGGTTCCAGAAGCTGGTACAGCTTCTTTGTCAGGGGAATCCCCACAAAGATCGCCACATAGATGCCTGTAATGCCGGAGATGGTCTCACTGGTACTTGCAAGGGCTGACAGTTCCGCCGCCATATCCGGGTAGATCAGCGCCAGGCTGGCTGTAGCGCTGGCCATAAGGATCCCGGCTCCCACGCCGGACGCCATTCCCAGGGCATAGGGGTGGAAAATATGCAGTGCTGCCACCATAGTTGTCATGAATCCAAAGTAAATCGTTCCTACCATGCCGCCCACTACATAGATGGAGAGGCTTCCTCTCGTCTCCGGTGAGTCAGGCCCGAACATGTCCGTGATCAGAGCCAGGTTCGATTCTCTGTTGATCGAGTGGGTAGCTCCAATAGCCTCTCTTTTGAGTCCCAAAAGCAGGGCAAATGGAAGGGCCAGGAAGATTGTTCCCAGGTTTCCAATCTCCTGCAGCACCAGGGCAGGTCCTGCCGACAGGATCACCTCAAGGCTTGCTCCCGCATTGATCCCCAGTTTTGCAATAAAGGGACAGATGGCCACAATGACCAGCTTCGATGCCGCCTTTACTTCCTTTTTATTAAAGATCTTCAGCACCTCAGGGCCGGAGATCACTCCCATGATCAGGGAGTAAAAAATGGGAAACAGGATCAGAGTTCCCGGCCCCAGCGGCACCTGGATCTGTCCGATGCTGTCCGCGATCACGATAAACACAAATGCCAGGATAAAGATCTTGTACTCTGCCTTCATTCTGGCCATAGTAGATGGATAAGCGTAGGTCTCCTTTTTCATCTTATTTCTCCTCATTCTATTAAAATATCTTATAACATTCACGTATTATATAAGAATAACTTGTATAAAAAAAGGACAAATGGGCTGTTTTTGTTGTATACTGTAAAAAAAGAGGGAGATTTGTCATGACACTGCCAGAATTACTGATAAAAGTACCAGAATTGGAAACGTATATCCGCTATATGCCCGACGAGCTGCGGGACCGCTGCACCATCCGCACCTATCCGCCCGGGACCATCATCCACCAGAAAGATGCCGAGCTGGATTATTTCGGCATCGTCTGTGAGGGATACCACCGGGTCATCAATGAATTTGAGAATGGAAACGTATTTATGATCGAGAGAAACGATCCCATTGACTTTGTGGGGGAGGTGGCCATCCTTGCCGGCAAATCCCGCACTTCTGTCACACTTGAGACTACCACGGAGTGCACGGTCCTCTATTTCACCAGAAAAGATTTCGAGGACTGGATCGCAAAGGACATCCACTTCCTCCGGCTTGTATCCCAGAAGGTGGCCTACAAGCTGTACCGTTCCTCCTACAACCGTGGCAACCGTCTGTTCTACCCGCCTCAGCATCTTCTCCTGGCCTACATCCTTCAGTACATAGAGGAATCCCATTCCAGCATTGTAAAACGCACCCGGGAGGAGATCCACGAGGAGACCGGGATCTCTGTAAAGACGCTGAACCGGACCATCCGCAAGCTGAAGGAGAAGGGGCTTGTGGGTATCACCAAAGGGAAGATCTCCATGACAGAGGAGCAGCAGCAAAAGGCCAGGGAGTACCTGAAAAGAGAATAGCCATAAAAAAAGAAATCGCCGCAGCCACTGCAGCGATTTCTTTTTCTTACGTTCTTATGCCATCACAGACTTCATAGCCTCTGCCAGCTTGTCTTTCTCTGCCTGAGCCTCTGCCAGGTCTTTTCCCAGCGTTGTGTAGTAGATCTTGATCTTTGGCTCTGTACCGGAGGGACGGACGATCACGGTCTCGTTGTTCTCCAGTTTGTAGATCAGCACGTTGGCAGAAGGAAGTCCTGTCTCCTCCGGCTTTGTGTAATCTGTCACGCTGGCCACCTTGTATCCGGCGATATCTTCCAGCGGTTTGTCCCGAAGTCCCTGCATGATTCCGGCCATCTTGTCCATGCCGCTCAGGCCCGGGAACTCAAAGCTGTCCACCTTGTTGAGGTAGCGTCCATACTGCGCATAGATCTCTTCCATTCTCTGCTTCAGAGAGCTTCCGATGCTCCTGTAGTAAGCTGCCATCTCGCAGATCAGCATGGAGCCTATCACTGCGTCTTTGTCACGCACATAAGGTCCTGCCAGATATCCGTAGCTCTCCTCAAATCCGAAGATGAAGCGATCCACTTCCCCTGCTTCCTCCAGCTGCGCGATCTGGTCTCCGATCCATTTGAAACCTGTCAGCACACTGCGGAGCTCTACACCATAGTGTTCTGCCACTGCATCTGCCAGCGGTGTGGACACGATGGATTTCACTGCCACTGCCTTCTCAGGCATGGTTCCCTTTTCAATGCGCCCTGCGCATATGTAGTCCAGGAGCAGCACTCCCACTTCATTTCCGCTTACCAGCTCGTAGGAGCCGTCCGGGCATTTCATGGCAATGCCCACCCGGTCTGCATCCGGGTCTGTAGCCAGCATCAGGTCTGCCCCTGTCTCTTTTGCCAGGTTCAGTCCCTGCTCAAGCGCCTCGAAGATCTCCGGATTGGGGTAGCTGCATGTGGTAAAGTATCCATTGGGGTACTCCTGATCCGGGACAATGGTAATATCTGTGATGCCGATATCTTTCAGCACCTGTGTCACCGGCACCAGTCCTGATCCGTTCAGCGGGCTGTACACCAGTTTCAGGCCGGCTGTCCTGCAAAGACCCGGGCGAACCTGTCTGGACTCGATGGCATCGTAGAGCGCCTTCTTGCAGTCGTCGCCTACAAAGCGGATCCATCCTTCTTCCACGCCCTGTGCAAATGACATGTATTTTGCCCCTGTCAGCACGTCCGTCTTCTGTATCTCTTCGTACACGATGGCAGCCGCATCGTCTGTCATCTGGCATCCGTCCGGTCCGTAGGCCTTGTATCCATTGTATTTGGCAGGGTTGTGGGAAGCAGTTACCATAACACCTGCGTTGCAGTTATAGTAGCGGGTCGCAAAGGAGAGCGCCGGCACCGGCATGAGCGCATCGTAGATCCTGACCTTGATGCCGTTGGCAGCCAGAACACCTGCCGCGTTCTTTGCAAATATATCGCTCTTGAGACGGCTGTCATAACTGATGGCAACAGTCTGTGTGCCGCCCTGCGTCTTCACCCAGTTGGCAAGACCCTGTGTAGCCTGTCTGACTACATAGATGTTCATGCGGTTTGTCCCCGCTCCCAGAACACCCCGAAGTCCGGCTGTACCAAATTTCAGAGCCACCGCAAAACGCTCCTTGATCTCTTCTTCGTTTCCCTCGATCCTGGCCAGCTCAGGATGAAGATCTGCATCTTCCAGATCCGCTTCCAGCCAACGCTTGTAATCTTCCTGATACATGTTTACCACTCCTACTACTTGCTTTTTTTATTTTTTTGTGTAAAAATACAACACTTACTAATAATATACCATGTTTGGCGCCGGACGGCAATCTGTAAATCAGGTATTGCCCGCCCGCACCTGGGATGAAGCTGCACGGTCTTTTTCAAACTGGTCTGGTCATTTTTCACTGTTTTGGCTATTTTCAACCAGTTCACTTTCTGTTATATTTCCAGTACAATCATAAGATCAGGAGGCGGTACGACACTATGAAACGAATTGTTACTCTTCAGGATATTTCCTGCGTGGGGCGCTGCTCTACCACAGTAGCTCTCCCAGTCATCTCTGCTATGGGCGTGGAGTGCGGCATTCTTCCAACAGCTGTTCTCTCCACCCACACTATGTTTCAAAATTTCACCTGCGTAGATCTGTCCGCTCAGATCCAGCCTATCTCTGAGGCATGGAAAAAGGAAGGCATCTCCTTTGACGGGATCTACACCGGCTATCTGGCTTCCAGACAGCAGTGCGGACAGATCTCGGATTTCTTTGACCATTTCCGCACCCGGGATAATCTGATCCTGGTCGATCCGGCCATGGCGGACAATGGAAAATTATATCCGGCCTTTGACCAGGATTTCCCGGCAGCTATGGCAGAGGTCTGTGCCAAAGCAGACGTGATCCTGCCCAATATCACAGAGGGCTGCCTCCTTACCGGAATGCCATATAAGACAGAATATGACCCTTCTTACATCACAGAGCTCCTGCAGCGTCTTCTCAAACTGGGATGCCGGACAGCCGTCCTCACAGGCATCAGCTATGAGCCAAACAAACTGGGCATCGCCAGCTTAGACCAGGACGGAAACGCTTTCTCGTACTTTACAAGGAAATGCCCCCAAAGCTACCACGGAACCGGAGATCTCTACTCCTCTACTGCCTTTGGGGGGCTGATGCGGGGGCTCTCCCTGGGAGATGCCCTCTCACTTGCCGCTGATTATGTGGTGGAGTGTATTGAGGTCACTTCCCGCTCCAGTGAAACTTCCCGCTCCAGTGAAGCCAGATGGTACGGGGCAGAGTTCGAGTCGCAGATTCCCTGGCTGTGCCGGGAACTGGAAAAAAGATTGAAATAGATCCTGCTTTCCCTGACAGATCATGACCGCCCGTCAAACGGGCGGTTTGCTCTGAGGCTATAAGCCTCTGTTACCGGCCGGTAACTAAAGACGTTGGCTTTCACTTTGTTCAAGCCTTTTCGCTCTTGAATACAGTCTTAATACTTTTTCTCAATCACCAGAATATTTTTTCCTTCTTCATGTCGGTAGAAAACATTGTCCATACTTTTTTTCACCATGTAAATCCCCAGTCCTCCAATTTCCCTCTCTTCGGCAGACAGCGTAACATCCGGATCCTCTTTTTCCAGCGGATTATACGGTGTTCCCCAGTCTGTAAAACAAATGGAAATGCTGGAAGTATTCTCTGTTTTCAAATAAATCTCCACCTGGCCTGTTTTTCCGCAATCATATGCGTAATGAGCAATATTGACAAAGATCTCTTCGACAGCAATCGCCAACTGAACCTGTATCTTTGCGGGACACTGAAGTTTTTCCAAATATCTGGCTAAATATTCAAGTACCACATCCAGATTTTCTACTTTTGCGTCAATCAACAATTCATTCATTACCAGTCTCCCCATAATATTTGATCCCCAGCATTGTTACATCATCAAACTGTGGAACCTCTTTCGTAAATAAATCCATTTCTTCTTTTACATTTTTGAGCAACTCCTCCGGTTTTGCGTCTGGATTTTTATTTAACGCACTTAACATCCTCTCATTACCAAACATCCTGTTCTGGCTGTCGGTCGCCTCAGGAACTCCGTCTGTATATACAAACAGAGTATCTCCTGGATAAAATTCAAATTCATGTTCACGGAAATTTATCCCTTCCATCACCGCAACCGCCGGAGAATGACGATAAATGACTAATTCGAATTTTCCATCCTTTCTACGCATCACCGGATGTTCATGTCCGGCATTGGCTGCTATTCCTTTTCCCGTAGATATCTGAATAATTCCGAGCCAAACTGTAACAAATAATTCCGCTTCATTACCTTCACAAAGCTGTTCATTTACACTCTTCAAAATCTGCGCGGGACTCTCACCTGTCAAAGCTTGATTCTTAATCAGTGTTTTGGCAATTACCATAAATAAGGCTGCCGGCACCCCTTTTCCTGACACATCCGCAATCACTAAAGCAAGATGGTCTTCATCAATCAGGAAAAAGTCATAAAAATCTCCACCTACTTCTTTCGCGGGATGCATCATAGCATAAATATCAAACTCTGTTCTTTCAGGAAATGCAGGAAAAATACAGGGGAGCATGTTCGCCTGAATTTCTGTAGCCAAAGATAATTCTGTGCTGATCCGTTCTTTTTCTTTTGTCTCAGACAAAAGATCTCTCATATACGCCTTTAAGTCGGCGGCCATTGTAACAAATGCTTCTGACAACGCCTGCATTTCATCTTCCGACGCAATCTGTGGATCTTCAAACTGAATTTTCTCAGGATCTGCTTGTCCATGGCTGCTTATTACAAAAGCCTGTGCGGCAGTTTTTACTTTGGAAATCGGAATAATAATTCTTTTCTTTAACCAGCTGTAAAGCGCCGTCAAAAATACAGTAATCAGAAAAATCATCCCTGCCAGAACAATGAATACATACTTTACTAATGTATCCCTGATTTCATTAATAGAAATATCTACCGCCAACACCGCAACTGATTCGCCGGATGAATCTGTAATGGTTATCAGTCCAGTATAGTCATACCCAAATTCAGTGCGGTTAAAAAAATACGTGATATTTTGATCCTTACTCTCCATTTGCTTTAGATATTTCCCGGCCACTCCAGAAGAATATGCGTCACCAGTAAGTTCTCCCAACTGTGTCAGAGTATCTTTCTCGTGCAATCGCTCATATTCCGTCACTCCAGCCATGACATCCATCATATTGTCAGACGCGTCTGTATTCAACGGTTTTACAATATAAATATATTCAATCTGATATTCTTCTTTCAGGCGATTCAATACATCCTGAGTCTGGTCATACTGTGCTGAACGCTCACCGGATGTGATACAGTTTTCCAAATCATCTGCGTCAATCTCAGTCAATGTATATTTCAGTATTCCCTCTATATAGGCCTGATATTTATCTATCATCCCCGAATAATAATTTAAACCTCCGACGACTCCCGTAAGGAAACAAAGTATGATACAAAATACAGCACACCCAACTAAAACTTTTCTTCCAAGTGGATGATTGTATTTATTATCTCCTTTTCTCATCTTTTCTCTCCTTCTTTGAAATCCAATAATGTACTGTCGTCATCACTCCAATGACACCACAGAATATTATCGACGAAATACCAAACCTATCAGATCCCATCATCCTTCCAAATATCATAGGTCCCGCCGATTCCCCGATATTCTCTGTAAAATTATAAATACCCATGGCTTTATCCTTGCCATATTTTTGTGTACTCTCCAAACTCAGATAATAATTTTGCTGTACAGGCTTTCCAAATGCTGAACTGATTCCCATAAGAATCAAAGCAACTGTCATTGTTCCGATTCCCGGCATAGTCGAAAACAAAAGCAGTGCAGCGATATTGATTACCAGACATAAATAAATTCCAGAATTCCTGCCAATTTTCGTAATGATTTTTGTAAAGAAATCTGTCCCAAGGACAGCCACCTGTGAATACAACATAATAAGTATGGAGCAGATCGTTTCATTGAGTCCGTTAATATCACAGAAAATCGGCACGTAATAAAAGATAAAGCTTCCAAATATAATATATGGATTCTGTATCAGAACAATAAAGCCCAGAACCGTGCGCTGAAATATGAACTCTCTGAAAGTTATATGCCGTTTTCCCGACTCTTGTCCGCTTTTATCAGTGTTTCCCGACGTCGGAATAGCGTTGGGGATCATACACCATGTAAGAATTGCCAGTATGGTCCATGCTGCGGCTACAATACCGAAAACCCTTCTCTGCCCTACATTCATGGCAAGAACCGATCCCACCAGCATTCCGAAATTAATTCCTGACAGGTATGCCCCGTTATAGATTCTCAATCCCCTTGCCCGATTCTCTTCCTCTTTGATATATGTAACCATGACATACACCGCATTCGTGATAAGTCCCACACCGATCCCATCCAAAACAAGACCAAGCAGTGCCGGATAAAATCCTTCAAAAAAATAAATCACAGAATTTCCAAGTAATGAACATGCCGCCGATACTATCATGATCTTCCGAAGCCCAAATCTTCTAACAAGCCTCGCACAGAATAAAGACATGATTCCAATCAGGAAAAGATTAATGGTAATCGGAAACGCTCCTGCTATTTCTTTCATTTTTCCTGTAAAACTGTCACTTTGACGCAAAAGATACACTGGTAAAAATGCCGCGGTCATATTATAAGCTGCAAATACCATAAAAATCAAAAGACGGATTGTATGTGCGGGAAATACCGGTTTTCCTGCTTCTTTGTCTTTTTCTTTCTTATAAACATTATAATTATTGGCAAAAGAAAATACTTCTACTGACACCAACCATACAATCATCAAGATAATTGCAATAGAGAACCATATCTTCTTGACAAGATTCCGCAGTATCTCTTCAACAATGTAGTTTTCCGCGCCAACAGCCACTACACCGCATACCTGCCCTTTCTCATTAAAAACAGGGACTTTGACAGACAAATAATTCCCCGAAATATCTTCAACCTCTTCATTCCGGACAATTTTTCCGGTCTCATATACTTTTTGCAACTCCTTTGTTTCGATATCGGACAACGGAAAATACGATCCTATGGATTGATCCAGATATGCCACCGCATAACCTGTTTCACCATCCGTGTCTAATCTAAGAATATTACAGTAAATCTGATCATAAAACTCAATATCTGCCGCAAAAGAGTCTTCCATAATTTTACACAAATGGTTATATGCGGCACCTCCAAAACCTCCTGTTTCTTCGATCCCTTCAATGTCTTCCGGGTCAATCTGATTTGCAATCATATACGCGGTACACTCAAGCTGCTCTACAAGTTTGCTCCGGTAGTTTGCCGCAAAAGAATTCATCAAAAGACTACACAAAATAACTGACACAACTGTGACCGTGCCAAAAACCCAAAAGCCGAGTATCGTAGGGGGGCTGAATTTAACTTGGGAAAAAAGCCTGAACAGACGAAAAGTCATAAGAAATACAAGTAACGTCAGAATAGTTATAGCTATCATCCAAATCACCTGAAAAGCAATTTCTTTTCCCGCCTTATTCAGCTCAGAATATACTTTCTCATTATTGTTTTCATCAAGCACATGCAGGCCCGAACCATCAAGCAAAAGAAATTTCCCTGAATTGGAAATTCCGACTGTCAGGGACCCTAGAGAATCTAATACTTTACTGCTCGTTCCTTTTTCTGTATCTACAAAACGTATTTCCTCCTTCCTTATGTTGGTAAAATAAAGATTTCCCTTTCTATCCACCGCCAGTTTATAAGGCACAATTTCATATTTTTCCTCCGTTGACAAAGAGAACACAATCTTGCCATTGGTTTCTCCATCCGAATATTCACGGATTGTACCATCCTTATCAAGAATATACGTTGTCGAGCCGACAAACACCGCGTCACTGACAGCATTAAATGCATTCGAATAAGGAATCTCCCTCTCCCCAATTAAAATACTGTCACTCTGACATTCTACATACCGCACAACTCCATCATATTCACTGATCCCGTAAAAGCGGTGTTTATTTGTCCTGTTTGAAGAATAATCACAATCGCGGATTGTTTTGACGTACTCTCCGTCCAGATTAAAAAACAAAATGGCTTCTCTTGCTAAAGCCATTCCATCCCATTGACTGGCGGATATATAGATGCCCTTCTCTGTAACCGCAAAGTCATCGATATAAGACAAATCTCCCTTTTCATCAGAAGGTTTTTCAATGGTAAACCGGATATCCCCCTCCTGATCAAAACAGAGCAATCTTGTATGTTCATTATCCAAAACACAGAATGTATTGTCCGATATACTTTTAGCGCAATATCCAAGCGTAATCTTCAACTTACTTTGAATCGCGTCTTTAAGTGGCATCCGAAAAGTAAAACAGAAAACTGCCAGTATCATTATTAGCAATATAACAAAGATATCCGCTTTATTTATTTTTTTCAGAAAAAGATATTTTTTCAGCCGTTTAATCCACGACATAATTTCCATATTCCTTTCTGCTAAAAGGTGCATTAAAAATCGTATGAACAGAATCCTTAGCTAGAAGTTCCGGAAACAAAATACACGAAAGATTCAATTTCCCTTTATGCGCTTTCCTGCATTTTCTGAAAGAATCCGTTTCATCCATACTGTCCACTTCGACTACGTTGTTGATTCCGAACAAATAAAAGGGCAGAGCCGGCATTGATACATAATCTTTGATTGACTCCAGCTTTTCCGGAATTCCGGTCAGAGAACGAAGCACCTTGTTCCGCTCAATATAGGGACTTCGTGATTGATAAAACCGCCGGCACAATTCTTCCTCCCTGTCATGGACAACTTCGCACCGTATTCCATTGTGGAGCTTATGCATCCTGCTAATCATTCCCAGATACAGATCTGTAATTTTATGTGCCTGCTCACGGAATTCCTCCATAGCATTCATTCGGACTTTTTTGTCTACGTTTTTCAGAACCGCATTAAGATATTTCATATATGAAAAATCAGGAATCGGAATGACAAGCGGAGCTTGCATCGCCTTTGCAACTTCAAACGGATACTTGATAAACGCCCACTCCTGCGGTGTAAGGTCTGACTTTCTGTTTTCGAAATGAATCTCCCTGATCTCCTCCCCATGGTTCAAAGCAAATTCCCTGAAATCAGTTGTCTCTTCCATGTTTCCGTCATCCTGATAAGATTTCCCGGTATTATAGTCAAAATAAATTTTCTTTCCATTTTTTTTTGTGATCTCCACTGTCACTTCATCTGTCCCAAACAGACACGGTCCTCCTTCCACCGCAACAGGTTCTCCTGTTTCCATTTTCTTTGCAATTTCATTAAGTCCGGAGGTGAAATAAGGAAAATCATTTCTTTTTATATAATCGATCGATTTCAGACAAGGAAGCGCTTCTACAAGCATCGGAAAATCCATAATCTCCACACAATTCTTATATTTGATAATATTTTTTTCTCCTTTTTGGGAGAATTCATAGTAATTACCGGAAACAATTCGGAAATCCAGCATTTCCTTTCTGCTTTTGCAATATGCTGTTTCCGACAATTTCAGGTGATTCTCCACACATAATTTGTCTATTGATGTAACCAAAAAATATGCCTCCTAAATCAATATTTGTTCAAAGCAGCACCTGTGCGCTTCCAGATACTCTAAAAACTTAAAATAAGGTTCTTCTTTTTTCTTGTCTCTTTCATTCCTTATTTGATGAATCAATCTGTCTGTCCGGACCGCGATCTCATCAATATTCGTTTTTTCTTTCTCAGAGAGATAATTTTCAAGCCTTCCTCCAACATATCCATCTGCGGAAACTCCCAAAAACATCTCTGCCAGTTTCACATCATATTCATTTAACGCAAACAGAATACCGATTGCGTCCGCAACCACCTCGTCCCAAATAGTTTCCTTAAGCTCCGGGTATAATCTTTGACAAATTACATGAGTGCACTCGTGATAAGTTCGTATAATCCGGGAAATCCGCATCCACTCTTCTTCCGAATAACCAGCCCTATCATATGGAATGTTACTATATGCACCATTACTGATTACAATCAGTGTATCGGTATAATTCTTTTTGTCAGCGGAAAATAACTTCCATTCCGATGCCCAGTTATCACCTCCTGACAGAATATACTTTTCTTTATGACGACGGATTTTATCCCGATTAATCACCCCGCTTAGTGTCATCGCCCCTATCGCAGGCGGTATATCCACTGTGCTACACCGATAACACATGATTCTAAGAAAATTATCAAAATCCTGTCTGTCATACAGGTATACGATTTCAACTGTTCCTGCCGGCGTCTCTTCTGTAAAAATATCATCCAGGGATGTCCCGTGAAATAACTCAAGAGATAACTTTTCAGGAATTTTCCCTTCTAGTACTACCTTTCTGTATTCTTCCAGCATATTATCTCCAGGTACTAAATAAAGCTGTGGATATCTCTTAGTAAGCTTTTCCAAAATCATAACATTTCCTCGGCGTAACTCTCCTATTCTTCTAAGATTCCTTTTTTGGAATCCTGTACCGCTATCCCACCCGCGACCATATCCAACTCATCATCATCCAGCTCGTAAGACTCCATGTACTCTTCCATTTCTCTCCAAAGGCGCTCCTTAAATTTCTCCGACTCTTTACTCGGGTCCCAACTCCGCAGTAACTTTTCTTTTTTACTGTCTTTCACACTGATTTCCCCCTTCATATGTTTCATCATATTTTCCAATACACCTCAACATATAATATCCAATCCCGGATAGACCTGTCAAAAATCCAGGATGACCTGTTGTACATGTATTTCTATCACATAATTCCAGTGCACTGTCATAATATATAGGATCGTCCGTAATATCCAGAAACTTAAGTGCCAGTGCAACAAGTCCTGTATTCCCACAACACAGACTTTCCTCCCCGGATACATAAAACTTCCTGCACCTTTCTTCTCCCAGTCGAATGAGTGTTTTAATATGATTCGTTTGATCTTCTTCAGCTACCTCAAGCGCCGCAAGTGCCATCCCTGCTCCACCGCCGCACAATCCCCATATCTTTTCTTCTTCTGGAATATGGCATTGATCCAGAAGTTCGATTGCTTTTTGCTTAAAATCTCTGTTAAGAGTCCTTTGATATGCTTTCATAAGGGCATACGCAATTCCTGCTTTACCATGGGCAAAAGAATCATTCATTGACTCTGTTTTATTCAAAGCAATAGTATACAACAGTACTTTTCCATACTGCTCTATCATTTCCTCTACCCTTTCATCCGCATCAATGACGGAAAGAACATAAACGAGCCCCGCAAGCCCGGTGTACAGATCCAGAGCTCCCTTCATCCTCCCCTTTTTCAGAAGAGAAATCAATCGCTCCTTCCCTTTCTCTATAAATATTTCATTACTTTCATCTTCTATCTGATCAAACACCAGAAGTAATCCGCTGATACCTTCCATCAGAGAAACGGACATACTGCCGGGGCTGATCCTGGCAATGTCCTCATACCTATTCAGGCATGTCTCCAAAATCCTTATTGCGGATTTCTCTGCTTCCTCGTTACCATAAGTTTTTCCATAATAGTATAAAAACTTTGCGATTCCAGGCCGTCCCTCATAATAATCCAACTCAGAAACATAGAATCCGTGATGTTTCTTTTTCATCCAATACATAGTCTGTTGTTCCGTCACAATACATTTGCTGCTTATCTTTTCATAGATATCATGAACCTTTTTTTCCAGCTTAAGTCTCGAAACAGTCGAATCTGTACGTTCTCTTTTACATAATCGTACTTCCGGTGTACTCTTTTCTTCTTCAAATACTATTGGCAGTATCTTTCCTATATAATAACACCACCACTTTATTTTATCATCAGTAAATTTTTCTACTTCTCTTATAAACTGCTCTCTCGGGGTATAGACCAACATCTGGTCACTTACCGCCTTGTCAGGCGAATAAACCCTATTATCCGTAAATTTCAAATAAAAAACAGGTATATTCCCGCTTTCCAGACATTCTATTTCATACTCACCTATATCCGCTTTGGCTCCCGGAATTCTGTTATTTTTATATGCGTTTCCAAGACGGTTGATATTTTTCGAGAAAAGTTTTTTGTCTCCTGCCCTTTCCGATGTCAGGGAAGAAATCAGCAATTTCTGATAAATCTTGCTTGTACGCATCAGGAAACGAAAGGACAAATGATCAAATTCTCCGGACATCATGAATTGTTTACAATCTTCTTTGCCATCTTTAATCCTTTCTGCTGTTTCTGAAAATCCCTCTATAAAACTTTTAATACAGTCATCTAACGAAATACTCCCTTCACCCAGCTTTAGTGCCTGCAAAATTGCCAGTCCAATCGTCCCAAGACTCTCTGACCGGAATGCCGGATTATTTACAGATCCATATGCACAAAAAACTCCTCTGTTCAATATTCTCTGCAGATCATTCTCTGACTGTTCGGCATACGTTTGGGGGGTTATGAAGGTTTCCGCATCTACAAAAACAGGTTTATTATTTTTTATAATAAAATTCCCCGGATGTAAATCAGTAGTATGCGCAGCAACCGTAAGAGCAAACAATGCTCCCCAGCTTCTTAAATACTCATCCAGCCGCTTTTTATCAGGCCTTTCATTTACAAAATATTCTACATAACCATAATCCTGCTTATCGAGATAACGAATTTTTTGAAGTTCTTTCGGACACCAATTCATGATCAATGTATTCAAAAGTGAAAAGCTCGCAACACTTCTTGCTTTATATATAAAATTTCCACAATCTGTCGTGACTCGCAAGACTCCTGTTTCTTTTCCATGAAAATCCGTTTCCAGCAACTTTATCTTCTGAATTTCAATCCGTTCTGAATCAAATATATATCGTCCTATCTCTTCTTTATCCCGGAAAATCCTGATCAGTGCCGACTCTAACATAGCCAACGTCGTCCGGGTTCTGATTGTTAATATCCTTGCTATCATAGGATATTTTAAAATCTGTTCTTTATATTGCCGCGGATTTCCCCATTCCGGAACTGTAACCTCGTTAAAAGATGACAGCAGTTCCTCCATATCATGGAGTAACGGTTTTGTGAAATTCCCATCCTTTTTCAGACCATACTTCTCAAAATATATTTCTGCCCGATGTTCCATATAAAAAACAAACGGATGGCACCAACTTGTTATCTTTCCGCCCCAATTCTTCTGAAATTGACAATACTCCTCAGAAGACAACCTTGAAAATACTTTCACAATCTCCTCAAACAGAAAAATCCAGTCTTCCGTTTCATTTAAGTATGCTGCCTGTTTGATCTGTTCCAGCTCACTTTTTTGCCACAGCAAAGAATATCACTCCGATCATCAAAAATATATATATGAAAATCCCGGGATGATACTGTCATTCCCGGGAAGATGTTATAGCTTAAAATCAGCCTGAACTTAGACTATTAGCGAATAAAACAGAATCCAAGCGTATCTAATACAGAGCAGAATCCATAAGCAAATTCGGACCAGAATCCGCCGCCCGCAACTGCATCAAGCTGTTCGTCTGATAATTCAGCTCCATCTACCGGCTTATTTGCTTCTGCGTAAGCCTGCATGTCTTCCTTTGTAACTTGCGCTCCACACTCTTTAGAGAATTCAATAATTGCAGCTGTTTTATCTGCAATTGCTTCATCAGCAAGAAGCACTTTGAATTTCTCTTCTAATTCTTTGTTTTCAGATACTGTTTTTAAAAAATCATTAAATGCTGCCATAATTCCTGTCTCCTTTTTATTTGTCTTATGTTTTTTTAAACATCAACCAATTCCAAATGTAAGATAAGTAACGAATGTTTTACCGATATCTTCCGGGCTATATCCATGGTATGATCCACCGGCAACACTGTCCAGATCCTCATCTGAAAGTTCCTCTGTTTTCGCTTCTTTCAATTCAGTCATTGCTGCTTTGAATTCATCCAGTGTGTAGCCTGACTGAACAGACTGCATAATTTCATACACTTCATCCAATGATTTCGCATTTTTAAGCTTTTCCTGAATTTCCGGCATTTCTCCCACTTTTGAAAGAGCCTGTTTCAAATTTTCATTCATGTTTTTGTCCTCCTTATTTTTCTATTTATTTGAAAGGATTTCTCCTTACAAATCTAAACCAGCAAAAATATTTTCAACGTCTTTCTGGTCGATTCTATTTTCCCTTTGCTTCCGCGCCAATGTAAGATACATCTGATATATCTCCAAATAACAGCACTGTCTTTCCAAAGAAAGTTTGCAATGTTCACAATTCCAACATTTCATTTCCGGTAAGATTTTTTTCATTACCGCTTTGGGATTGCCAAGCAAATCAGTTACTTTCTGTACGATTGCTTCCTCAAACAGAAATTTCAGCACCTGTTCCGCCCTTTCCTGACTTTCACCGTCTTTCATCAGGCTCAGATATTGTACGATTGCTTCCATTTCTATTCGAAAGTCATTCTTCTCCTCTTTTCCAAGGCACATTAAAACTGCCTCTCCAACATCACAAGCTTCATCTAGCTCACCCAGAAAATAATGTGCCGCCATCAGAACCATCGCAATCTCAAACCGTCTATCCGCAAAAGGCTGTTCAAGCGGTCGCCTGAGCATCCATGCCAAGGAATTGCTCCCGAAACATCTCTGGTTGTATCGGATCAGACGGATCATTCTTTTTGCATCCTCTTCCTTCATTTCTTCCGGATGTGCAGCCTTTTCGGAAACCAGATTCAATGTATGTATCTGACGTATCCTCTCCGGTGTACAAAAATACATCTCACTAAATCCGGGAACAATGATATGGTACGCTGGAAAGCCAAGATACCCGCTGTCTCTGATCAAAACAGTATAACCTTTCTTGATCAATGGATTTACCATCTTCCCCAACATCTGCTGATTCGTCGGTTCCCCCAATTCTTCAAAAGGAGTAAATAGATAATCTGCCTCTTTATAAAGCAGTTCTTTTCTATAATAACCAGAACCACATTTAAAAATATTTGTGATATTCTCAACACTGCCGGCCTGCATGTCGCTTCCTGTCTGTGCACTTGAAGTAAAGTTGTCCAATGTCCTTCCCTGAAATGCCTCTGTCAAAGTTCTCTCGAGAGCGATTGAAAAAGAAGGATGTGCCGCAAGACGAAATCCATATGTTTTACTTTTTCCATCGGCAATGATCGTTCCAACAACCGGATACCCTTCATTTAATGATAAATCTTTTACGATAACTCGGTATCCTTTTTCCCTTATCTGTAAGATCATCCGATATTGTTCCGGATAATCCCGAAGATATTCCTCCGGAACATCCGGTGGCGTAACCGGGTTCGTAAGCAGGTACTTTGTGACATATCGCTCATATACTTCCGACATTCCCTGAACAAGCGCCTCGGCCGGTGTATTACCCGCACACATACCATTACTACCATAAAGTGCAAGATACATCTTGTACGGAAGATATTCTACTCGTTTTTCCCTTACATTATAAAATGGTATCCCTGTGATTTTCCCGTCTTCCGGATCACACCATGTATTCAGCATCGCAAGCCGTTTCAAAAAGGAATCACTGGAGCTACTCTGAAATACAAACTTCAAAAACGAATTTTCCTGTTTTAAATACTCCTCTGCCGAAATTCTACATTCATCTGCCGCAACTTCGAAGCCAATCTTCTCCCTCAGATCTGGGTGATGCAGTCCGACATAGAGCATATTATTCTGCAGTCTCTCCATCAATTCACCATAAGCACTGGCCAGGGCAAAAACAGGCGTTGTCCCTTTCCCGTTTGTTCCCAGATTCGTCTCATTGATAGTAACCCTGTTTGAATACAGACCTTTCATGCCATTCTCTATAAATCTATATGTGGTGCTGATTCCTGCATCATACAAAATGCTCTGAATTTTAAATAAAGTACCTTCTGGCCTCTCATCTTTAAATTTCTGATACATATTTTTCTGTCCTTATGTTTTTCATCAACTGCTGTTTTGCTTTACATATCTATATACGTATTTCGACACCATTTCCCTACAGAAAAAATAGATTTTTTTCAAAAATTTTTCCGTCTTATTCCAAATCAATTTTCTGTCTTGCCACAAGCTCAGAAAAAAATCCTCCTGCTTTGCTCAATGTCTCATAAGTTCCGTCTTCGATAATGTGTCCCTTATCAAGTACAATAATCCGGTCACATTCCTTAATAGTAGAAAGACGATGCGCAATCACAATTCTTGTACTTTTTAAGTTTTTCAAAGAGTCAGAAACCTGTTTCTGTGTAATATTATCAAGTGCGGAAGTTGCTTCATCAAACATAAGCACTTTGGGCTTTGTCACAATTGCACGTGCAATCATCAGACGCTGTTTCTGCCCCCCGGAAATCCCACCGGATCCTTCACTTAATATCGTATGCATTCCCATCGGCATATTGCGTATATCTTCTGCCACACCAGCCATCTCTGCCGCTTCCCAAGCATCTTTCAAACCAAGCTGAGGAGCGGAAATCGTAATATTAGAAAAAATATCACCACTAAAGAGCTTACCATTTTGCATCACGACACCAATTTGCTGACGCAAAGATTTCTGATCCAGTTTCTGTATATCCTTACCGTCATAATATACCGCTCCGGATTTCGGAGTTTCAAATCCCATCATCAGACGCATCAACGTTGATTTCCCACAGCCGGTTGTCCCGACAATCGCTATATACTGGCCACTACGTATTTTAAGGTTCAAATGATCAATTATCCACGGTCCATCCTCAGTATACCGAAAAGATACATTATTTAATTCAATGTTTCCCTTGATCTTTTTTACAATTTCCTTCTCTTCACTTGCTTCCGGCTTTGCTTTCAGAATCGGCTCCGCAAGTTCCAAAATCGGCCGGAGTGTCGAAATCATAGTTGCTATTGACGTTAATGACAAAATTGCTCCGCTTACCATTCCAAAAGAAGTATTAAATGCCACATACTGAGAAACACTTAATGAACTGCCTGCCGCGGCCGCAAATAACAGCATACTTCCTAATATAGTAACAACCGGGGACAATGCATTTTGTACTTTAAACGCAAACGGAGGATTATAATTGGCATTCGCCTCCATCTGATATTTCTCTGCCCATTTGGCAAACGCACGCTCTTCACATCCTACAAGCTTGATTTTCTGAATTCCCGAAAAAATTTCGTACACGATTCCCTGCACTTTTGTGGATGCTTCAAGTTCCATAGTCATCACTGTCAATCGTCCATAGACACTGATCCCAGCGATGAGAAGCTGAACTAAAAGAACTGCCAAAGCAGGCAAAAACATCGCCGGAGCAATACTTAAAATCTGTACCAGGTACACTAATGAAAACAGCGCCGTCATACCGGATCCCAGTAATACCTCACAAAAAATCGTACATATTCCCGTAAGAGCAATAACTCTCTCAGACAACTCACCTGCCGAATACTCCTTGAAAAAATGAACAGGCAAATTTAAAATTCTGACAAACACAGCACTTTGAAGCTCAACTTTCATTTTTTGCTCTACACGGCCTCTCATCATCTCTTTTACAACAGAAAAAAGAAACTTTGACACGGCGGTTCCCGCCAAAAGGACAGCAATCGATCCTACCATAACCGCCTGACCTGACGGCAATATATCCTCAAGCAAAAAAGTAGTTGCCTTTGGAACAATCAGACCTAACAGCATAATTGCCAAAGCCGCAACTCTCATATAAACTTTATCCTGGCTTGTGATTGATTTCAACATAAACTTAAACAAGTCTTTTTGCGTCAGCTCCCTTTGCGGTAGTGGACGATAAAAGCAAACAGCTTCTTCACAAAAATCCTTTGCCGTTTTAGAATTAATTCGATTCTTTGGTCCTCCTTCCACATTCTGATAGTAATAATGGTCTCCCTTGCCCTGAAGGAGAGCAACCATCTGCCCATCTTTTCTTTCCGCAAGAATCGGCCCATAACAATCTTTCCACCATGTTCCCACCAGTTTGATTCGTCTTCTCATGATACCACTTGGACGAAAGAGATATTCTATCTGCTCTTCCAGATCTACAATATTGTCCGGTATAGAAATTACTTCAATGTGGAAATAACGGCAAATCTGCGTCAATGCATTCTGATTTTGAGCCTTCTGGGTGTCCGCAAAAGTCTCATTTGCTGTCTTCATAACAACTGACGCCAGATTCCAATACGCTTTTTGGAGCTGTTGTTTATTATTTGAAATTCTTTCTCTAATTTGACAGTCAAACCAACCCATAAATCTATCCTCTTATTCTGTCGTAATCAACTGGGAATACATTCCGCCTAATTCAAATAATTCTTCATGAGTTCCTCTTTCTTTTACCTGACCACGCTCCAGTACAACAATTTCATTACAGTCTCGAATCGTGGAAAGGCGGTGTGCAACTACAATCGTCGTAATTCCACGATCTTTAATTGCCTTAGTAACCTCATACTCCGTTTTTGCATCCAAAGCTGACGTTGCCTCATCTAAAATCACGATCGTAGGGTCTCCAGCCAAAACCCTGGCAATTTCAAAACGCTGGCGCTGGCCTCCACTGAAATTCCGTCCCCCAGAATCAATCTGATGCTCATAACCACCCGGACGTGCCATAATATCCTGATGAATCTGAGCATCACGCGCGGCAAGAATTACTTCATAATCCGTAATACTCTTATCCCACATTTTGATATTTTCCGAGATGCTATCCTGAAATAATGTAATATCCTGGTCAACGACGGAAAGAGATCCTGAAAATGACTCCTTGGGTATCTCACTTCTCTTCTTCCCATCATAAAGAATTTCTCCCTCCCACGGTTCATAAAGTCCGGAAATCAACTTTGCAAGCGTAGACTTTCCACACCCGGACGGCCCTACGAAAGCCACTTTATCTCCCGGGTGGATCACCAGACTAAAGTCTTTCAGAAGCGGCTCCTCCAGTTTCGAATATCCAAAAGTTACATGTCGAAGTTCTATTGTTCCGGTCAGCTTTTCAAACTCCGTGACATCTTTCTCTGAAATAGTTTTTGTATAACTGTTGTCAGGAGCATATTTCATAACATCCTGTACACGTTCCATAGAAGTACGCATTTCCTGAATACTTTGTCCAATATCAAGCAGACTTTCCACCGGCACCATAAACTGCTCCAGCAGACTCTGAAATGCCACAAGCATACCGACACTGAAATGACCTTTCATAATCAGCCACACACCGATGGTAAGAATTGCCGCATTTGACATCTCCTGAAGCAGCACTGGAATACTCAGGAAAAAACTGTCATTTCTTGACTGCTTTACTGTCTGGGCATTCGCAGATGCCTGAAATCCGGCCCATCTTTCCAAAAATCCATTCTCTGCACCGGAGGATTTGATGCTTTCTATCATATCAATCCCTGACATGGTTGCGGAATTAACTTTACTTTCGTCTCTCATACGGACTCTGGTAGTCTCCACACGCATGCGGGAGGCGATCTGAGACACAAGAAGATTTAACAAAATCGCGACACAGCCTACAAGCGTCAATACAACACTGTAACGCATCATAATGATAAAATAAAAAAATAACAACAC
>OGYQ01000582.1_pt1 | contig 34797 bp, 33 predicted proteins | sample 1576641 | NCBI WGS metagenome assembly OGYQ01 (sample SAMEA3541476, study PRJEB24748) | human gut metagenome | biome: human gut; feature: human-associated habitat; material: faeces | place: China | collected 2012 | reverse complement strand
TCCACCAAGTCTTATCGTAGAAGAATCCTATTTACAGACTTTTCTTCATACCCTCGTCATTTATGTAATAGTCTATATATGCCGTTATCGCTTCTACAAGCTCCTCTCTGGTATGATACTTCTTCCCATAATACATTTCACGTTTTAGTATCCCCCAGAATCCCTCCATTGGTCCATTATCCGTACAGTGTGCCACCCGGGACATGCTCTGTATCATTCCTGCATCTACCAGCTTTTGGTGAAATACACGGGAGGTATATTGGAATCCCCGGTCACTATGAAAGACTGGATGAGCTCCTGGATTGTTCTTTACTGCCTGATCGAAAGTATCAAATACCAGCTGATTGTTATTGTGATCACTTAACACATATGCAACCGGACGATGATCGCATAAGTCCAGAATCACACTCAGGTATAGCTTATGGATATGGTCAAATGAAGTGCCATACTTAAACTCTGTTACATCAGTTACCCATTTCTTGTTCAGACTATCTGCATGAAAATCTCTGTTTAAAACATTATCTGCTATAAAAGCTGGTTTTTTCGATGGCCGGGTGCAACCGTCATAACGATATTTTAGGTTTGATCGTATCTGCTGTTTCCGGCATATACGCAGGATCCTCTTATCATTTACTTTGATGCCGTTATCGTGACGGAGTTTGTCATTCAATCTCCGATATCCCATGTCAGGATGTTCTTGATGGATTACTTCCAACCGGTCGGAAATCTGCTTGTTCAGCCGGTCATTTGCTGTTTCTATACGGTTCATCCATTTGTAGTAAGCCGCTCTTGTAACGTTACCAAGCTTACATAAGGTTCGGATTGAGTAATGGTGTTCTTCATGTTCCTCTTTGATCACTTGATAAATGTGTTTGTTCCTTTGCCGGCTCAGCCCCGCCTCCTTTCGATTTCTGCAAGTTTTTTTAGGAAGTCCGCCTCCATTTGTGCGTGTTCTTTTTCTGCCCGCAAGATCCGGTTTTCTGCCCGCAGCCTTTCGAGTTCTGACATTTCCGCTTCTGGTTTTCGTTTTCCACGTCTGTCACGAAGAGCCTCCACTCCCTGTTTCTCGTATTTTATAGTATAATTACGTGCCTGTTGGTAAGAAATCCCAAACTGTTCAGATGTCTTGGTATAATTATGATCATGGGCGATGCAGTATTGTACGATTTCAACCCGTTCATCAAAGGTGGTTTTTCTTCCTTTGGTCATGATAGCATTCCCTCCTGTTCCGGAAGCCTTTAGCTTCTCATGTCCATTATACTTCAAAACCCACTCCCTGATCGTATCTTCGGAAGGAATGTTATAGGTGACTGCCAGTTCCCTGTACGATCCTTCCCCGTTTAGATACGCTTCAACAACATCTTTTTTAAAAGAGACCGAATAAGATTGATTGTGACCGGTTCTGAGGAAAGCGGATTCTCCGAATGCTTTGTACTTGTTAACCCATCTTCTAAAAGAACTTTCATCCACTCCAAGTTCGCTGGCATGTGATAGACAGGATCCGTTTCCTGAAATATAATCTTTTACAGCCTGCAGCTTCACTTCTGGTAATATTCCTCTGGGCATAATAAAACTCCCCTCCAGATAAACAGTTTTATTATTTTAACTGTCTACCTAAAGGGGAGCATATCAAACGTGTTTTCGGGGCTGTTTTTTTGTACTTGCGATGAGCCGGGCTCCATGCCCGCACGAGACAGCCGCGACTGCCTGCAAATTTGAAATATGCGGTTTGCTGTTTACGGCGGATTTTATTAAGACGGCTGTCAGGCATGAATACAGAAAATAAATGAAATACTATATGATATAGATTTGCAGTTCTTTTTATGATTGTAAAAGCATAAAAAAATCAAAAACGATTAGAAACGGTCATAATTGTGCATTATTAACGAAAAGAAATAGGGATTTTTGTGAATTAAAATGATTGAATATGACTGATAATGGCTGTATAATGAACGCGAAAAGAAAAATAAGAGAACATAAGGAGGCGAGAGTGTGATTTATACTGTTACATTTAATCCGTCCCTGGATTATATCGTGTCTGTGGAAGATTTCAGGCTTGGCTATACGAACCGTACCAGCTCGGAATTTCTTCTGCCGGGAGGGAAGGGGATTAATGTATCTACCGTATTAAAAAATCTTGGGATTAAAAGCACCGCTCTTGGATTTACAGCTGGTTTCAGTGGGGAGGAGATCATAAGACGGCTGGATATGCTGGGGGTCCCCAATGAATTTATCCGAATTGAAGAAGGGTTTTCCAGGATCAATCTCAAACTGAAATCCATTGACGGCACGGAGATCAACGGACAGGGGCCGGTGATCCAAGAAACGAAGGTACAGCAGCTGATGGAACGTCTTGGAAGATTGGAGGCAGGAGACGTGCTGTTCCTGTCCGGAAGTATTCCTGCATCTATGCCGGACGATGCATATCAGAAAATCATGGCGATGCTGGACGGAAGAGGAGTTCGTATTGTGGTGGATGCCACCAGGGATCTGCTTCTGAAAGTACTCCCCTATCATCCTTTTATGATCAAGCCAAATAACCATGAGCTGGGAGAAATTTTTGATGTGGAACTCAAAACCAGAGAGTCGGTGGTGCCGTATGCAAGAAAACTGCAGGAGAAAGGAGCACAGAATGTGCTGGTTTCCATGGCCGGGGAAGGTGCCGTGCTGGTGGCGGCTGACGGAAAGGTATACGGGGCTCCGGCTCCGGCAGGAGTTCTGAAGAACGGTGTAGGTGCCGGTGATTCCATGGTTGCCGGTTTTATGGCCGGATATATGAAAAAACAAGACTATCTTTATGCATTCCATATGGGAATTGCGGCAGGAAGCGCCAGTGCTTTCTCGGAAAATCTGGCCACGAAGGAAGAAATTGAGGCGGTATACAGACAGGTCGCCGGAAAAGAGTAGAGGAGGAACGAAATGAGAATTACAGATTTGCTTGACGTGAGAAGCATCTCACTGCAATTGTCTCCCCAAAATAAACAGGAAACACTTGATATGGCTGTTGATCTGATGGCGGCAAGTGGAAAACTGAATGATAAGGAAGGCTATCGGAAACAGGTATATGCAAGAGAGGAAGAAAGTACTACCGGCATCGGAGAAGGAATCGCCATTCCCCATGGAAAATGTGACGCGGTTGATAAACCGGGGCTTGCAGCCATGGTGATCCGTGACGGAGTGGATTTTGATTCTCTGGATGGAGAGCCGGTTACCCTGTTGTTTCTGATTGCGGCCCCGAATACAGAGGATAACGTACATCTTGACGTGCTGAGCAAGCTCTCCATGATGCTGATGGATGAAACATTTACGGCGTCTTTGCGGAAAGCGGAAACTCCGGAGGAATTCCTGCAGATCATCGATGCGGCGGATGAAGAAAAGAAAAGTGTGGACGAACGGCTGGCAGACATGGGGGAAGCTTCCGAGGGACAGGTGAAAATTCTTGCTGTGACTTCCTGTCCCACCGGAATCGCTCATACCTATATGGCGGCTGAAGGGCTGGAAAAAGCAGCTAAGGCGAAAAACTGCTTTATTAAAGTTGAGACCAGGGGATCAGGCGGGGCGAAAAACGTGCTGACTGCCCAGGAGATACAGGAAGCAGACTGTATTATAGTGGCGGCAGATGCTCAGGTGCCCATGGAGCGTTTTGACGGAAAGAAGGTGATCGAACGGCAGGTCTCCGATGGAATAAATAAAGCGGACGAGCTGGTTGATCTGGCCATCTCCGGTAATGTGCCGGTCTATAAGAGTGCGGCGGGTACATCCGAATCTTCTTCCGGCTCTGTTTCCGGAGGAAGCGTTGGCCATAAAATTTATACACAGCTGATGAACGGTGTATCCCATATGCTGCCGTTTGTAGTAGGAGGTGGTATTCTGATCGCCATTGCGTTCCTGCTGGATGGTATTTTGGTAGATGTGAACGCTCTGACAGAAGCAGAGAGGGCAACCTTCGGTACGATTACACCGGTAGCGGCTATGTTCAAAAATATAGGGAATGTGGCATTTGGTCTGATGCTGCCTGTTCTGGCCGGTTTCATCGCAATGGCTATCGGAGACCGTCCGGCTCTGGCAGTCGGATTTGTGGGCGGCATGATGGCAGCTAACGGAACTTCCGGTTTCCTGGGAGCTTTGGTGGCGGGTTTTGCCGCCGGATATATTATTCTGGCTCTCAGAAAAGTCTGCGATAAATTACCGGAGGCGCTGGAAAAAATCGCACCGGTTCTGATCTATCCCGTGCTGGGAATTTTGATTATGGGGCTTTTGATGTCCTTCGTGGTAGAACCTGTCATGGGCGGGATCAATACAGCCCTGAACAACGGACTGAACGGAATGGGAGATTCCAGTAAGATTATTCTGGGACTGATCCTTGGAGGAATGATGGCCATCGATATGGGAGGCCCCTTCAATAAAGCGGCTTATGTATTCGGTACCGCGGCTATTGCGGCTGGAAACTATGACATTATGGCAGCTGTCATGATCGGCGGTATGGTTCCCCCCTGTGCCATCGCTCTGGCGACGATTCTATTTAAAAACAAATTTACAAAAGAGGAGCGGGAATCCGGACCGGTAAACTTTATTATGGGTCTTGCCTTTATTACAGAAGGAGCGATCCCCTACGCAGCGGCGGACCCGATCCATGTCCTTCCGTCCTGTATCATTGGATCCGGTGTGGCGGGAGCGCTGTCCATGGCGTTCGGCTGTACGTTAATGGCGCCTCACGGAGGTATCTTTGTGGTGCCGGTTATGGGAAATGCGTTGATGTATCTGGTGGCGCTGGTTATTGGTACGGTCGTGGCTACATTTTTATTAGGTGTATTAAAGAAAAAAGTGGCATAGAAGTAGACGAGCATATATCAATCATAGTATAATCAAACAAAATGGAGGAAAAACAATGAAAGAATTTAAGTATGTCATTACTGACTCGGAAGGAATCCATGCACGTCCAGCAGGTATGCTGGTAAAAGCAGCAAAAGAATATACATGCGATATTAAAATTGCAAAAGGCGGAAAAGCCATGAACTGTAAAGCGATTTTCGGAATCATGGGACTTGGTGCAAAACAGGGAGATGAAGTAACCTTTACCTTTGAGGGAGAGGATGAAGAGACAGCCTGCACTGAAATTGAAAAGTTTATGAAAGAAAACCTCTAGACAGGAGGGGGCCGCATGAAAGTATTCAAGGGAAAAAGCGTATTTAGCGGAATCGCGATCGGGAAGATCTGCATTTATCAAAAGGGTGAGCAGCAGGTAACCCGTAAAAGAATAGAAGATACGGATGCGGAATTGTTACGCTACGAAGCTGCCAAAGCTGCCGGAATTGAACAGCTCCGACAGCTCTATGAGAAGGCTTTGAAAGAAGTAGGGGAAGCGAATGCAGCGATCTTTGAAGTCCATCAGATGATGCTGGAGGACGATGATTACAATGAATCAGTCCGAAATATTATCTGCAGCCAGAATGTGAATGCGGAATATGCCGTAGCCACTACCGGTGATAATTTTTCGCAGATGTTTGCTTCTATGGACGATGATTACATGAAAGAGAGAGCGGCGGATGTCAAGGATATTTCCGAGAGACTGCTGCGAATCCTCGGTGGAAACAGTCGTGCTGTTATGGATGCCAGCGAGCCGGTCATCATAGTAGCGGATGATCTTGCACCGTCCGAGACAGTGCAGCTGGAAAAGGACAAGGTTCTTTCTTTTGTTACGGTACATGGTTCTTTAAACTCCCATACAGCGATTCTGGCAAGAACTATGGCAATACCTGCGCTGATTGGAACGCCGGTGTCTCTGGACGCATCGGTAGACGGGAAACTGGGTGTGGTAGATGGGACAGAAGGGATTTTTTATGTGGATCCTGATGAGCAGACTCTGGCAGAATATCAGAAACGCCAGGCGGAAGAACTGGAGAAAAGAAAGCTCCTTCAGACTCTGAAGGGAAGAGATAATATTACGCTTGATGGGAAAAAAGTCATGCTGTATGCCAATATCGGCAATATCAAGGATCTGGCCAGCGTGCGACAGAATGACGCAGGCGGGATCGGTCTGTTCCGAAGTGAGTTTATCTACCTGGAAAAGGATCAGTATCCTACCGAAGAGGAGCAGTTCCAGATCTATAAGCAGGTAGCTGAGACGATGGCAGGTAAGCGGGTGATTTTTCGAACACTGGACATTGGGGCGGATAAGCAGTGTGCCTATTTCAATATGGATCCGGAAGAGAATCCGGCTCTCGGATACCGGGCTATCCGGATCTGCCTGACCAGACCGGAGATCTTCAAAACCCAGCTTCGGGCTCTTTTCCGTGCCAGCGCCTATGGAAAGATCGCCATCATGTATCCGATGATTACCAGTGTGGCAGAGATTCACCGTATCAAGGAGATTGTCGCACAGGTAAAAGAAGAACTGGCAGCCCAGGGAATTGATCACGGAGATCCCGAGCAGGGCATTATGATTGAAACGCCGGCAGCGGCAGTGATCAGCGACCTTCTGGCGAAAGAGGTAGATTTTTTCAGTATAGGCACCAATGACCTGACACAGTATACCCTTGCCATTGACAGGCAGAATACAAAGCTGGATGAATTTTACGATCCGCATCATCCGGCCATTTTGCGGATGATTTCCATGGTGGTGGAAAATGCCCATAAAGCGGGTATCTGGGCCGGTATATGCGGTGAGCTGGGAGCGGATCAGTCTCTGACAAAAGAATTTCTGGCAATGGGAGTAGACGAGCTGTCTGTATCACCGGGCAGTATTCTTCCGATCCGGAAAATCATACTGGAGACAAATGTAGAAGAGTATAAGGCAGGGAAGAGATGCTGACAAAACAACGACACGAAATGATCATAAAGCTTCTGAAGGACCGGGGCAGCATCACAGTGATGGAAATCAAGGATCTCCTGGGAATTTCTGAATCTACGGCTCGCCGGGATATCATTGCGCTGGATCGGGAAGGAAAACTGATCAAGGTATTTGGCGGAGCGGTAGAAGCGGAGCAGAAAGTGACCGCCCTGGAATATACGGTGGCACAGAAAAACGATCTGAACAGGGAAGAAAAAAGCCGTATTGCGGAATATGCGGCTTCTCTTGTTGCGGCGGATGATTTTGTGTATCTGGACGCCGGAACGACCACCGCATATATGATCGATCACATACAGACCAACGGCGCTACCTTTGTCACGAATGCGGTATCCCATGGACAGAGGCTGGCGGCCAGGGGCCTGAAGGTTCTTCTGATTGGGGGAGAACTGAAGGCGTCAACGGAAGCTGTGATTGGAAACCAGGCCATGCAGGCTTTGAAGAATTATCATTTCACCGTCGGCTTTTTTGGTGCCAATGGCGTAAGCAGACAAAGCGGATGCACGACTCCGGATGAAAATGAAGCACTTGTGAAGCAGACGGCTATGAAACAGTGCAGAAAAACCTATATGTTGTGTGACCATTCCAAGTTTGATCAGGTGAGTTCTGTTACCTTCGCTCCTTTCTTTGGAACGACCTTTCTTACGGATCAGAAACTGGTGGGGTATGAGGAATGTACCAATATTGTGGTTGTTTAGAGGTGACATTTTTTCGTATACAATCAATGGCAGTCTTTTGCTGCGTTTGCAGCGGAGGCTGCTTTTTTATATATTTATTTTCCCGTCAGTCAAATTTAAAATTACTCCAGCCCTTTGTGGGTTGGAGTAATTTACTATAATCCACATGCGGTTTTTGATAGATTGGAGTTCAGGACTGGACTTTTCGTCAATAATAAGACGGAGAGATTTGATACCTCTATTATACCAGAAACGAGAGGTTTGCTAAGATGGTTTTCGCTCTGCTTTGAGGGCCATTGATAGCCGCCACAGACAATGTAGAGCTTCTCAAGTCCGGAGATGTCACCTAACATGAGAGCTCCATTGTAGTGAAATAGTCTAAATATCCATCGACTATAATTATAGGGAAAACCCGGGACGAGAAAAACCGCAGGAATATTTGGCGGTTACCGTAGGAGTGGGGAAAATGCACAAAAAATAAAGGTAAAAATTGTGTAAAATCCCATAAATCAACAAAAAGGGACTAGAGTCCTTTTTGGGATAAAAAAATGCGGTTAAGATGCAAATAGAATGATAAATGCAAGGACAATTTGCCTGACTGGAGCGGAGCATGAGAAACATGGACGTCCGTATGACAGGCAGCAGGGAAAGCGAGGTATGGTTATGAATTATTCAGAAGACGCAAGCAAGCAGTATCATATTCAAGTGGGTGAAGGAGATGTGGGACGTTATGTGATCCTGCCAGGGGACCCGAAGCGGTGCGCCAAGATCGCAAAATACTTTGATGATCCGGTCCTGGTGGCGGATAACAGGGAGTATGTGACCTACACCGGGTATCTGGACGGCGTGAAGGTGAGCGTCACATCCACCGGAATAGGAGGGCCTTCCGCATCCATTGCCATGGAGGAACTGGTAATGTCCGGGGCGGACACCTTTATCCGAATCGGAACCTGCGGCGGCATGCAGCTGGAGGTAAAAAGCGGCGACGTGGTGATCGCAAACGGAGCCATCCGCATGGAGGGAACGAGCCGGGAATACGCGCCCCTCGAGTTCCCGGCAGTGGCAGATATCGGTGTGGTCAATGCGCTGATGGAGTCAGCCGAAGACATGGGAGCGCCTTATCATGTGGGCGTGGTGCAGTGCAAAGACTCCTTCTACGGACAGCACTCTCCGGAGAGGATGCCCGTCAGCTATGAGCTGCTGAACAAGTGGGAGGCATGGAAACGGCTGGGATGCCTGGCATCTGAGATGGAATCCGCTGCCCTCTTTGTGGTGGCCAGCCACTTGCGCGTGCGGGCAGGATCCTGCTTCCTCGTTGTGGCCAACCAGGAGCGGGAAAAAGAAGGACTGAAAAATCCGGTGGTACACGATACAGACATGGCAATTCGGGTGGCGGTTGGAGCCCTCCGGAAGCTGATCGATAGAGACAAGAAGGCAGGCAGATAAAAGGAGGAAATACAATGACGGAGACAAAGATCCAGGAACTGATTGAGACGGCTGCCGCACAGCTTGCCTTCTCTTACATCCCCTATTCCCACTTCAAAGTCGGAGCGGCCCTGCTCGCAAAAAACGGCCGGGTCTATACGGGGTGCAACATTGAGAACGCGGCGTATACGCCCACCAACTGCGCTGAACGGACAGCTATCTTCAAGGCTGTCAGCGAAGGTGTACGGGAATTTGAAGCAATCTGCATTGTAGGTGGACCGGAGGGCAGGATTGTGGATTATACACCTCCCTGCGGCGTGTGCAGACAGGTGATGATGGAATTCTGCCAGCCGGAGGAGTTTCAGATCATTCTGGCAAAGGGAAAAGACGATTACCGGATTTACAAGTTGAAAGATCTGATGCCCCAGGGATTTGGCCCGGGCAATCTGGAAGAAAGGTAGGCAGAATATGAAACAAGCAAAAAGGGTATTTGTAATAGTGATAGATTCCCTGGGGATCGGCGCTATGCCGGACGGGGGAAAGTTCGGAGACGTAGGGGTCAATACGCTGGGACACATTTCCGAATCTGTGGATACGTTCCGGATCCCTGCGCTCCAGAAGCTGGGCATAGCCAATCTGACCCATCTGCGCCAGGTGCCGGCGCTGGAGGAGCCGCTTGGATACCAGGCAGCCCTCAGAGAGAGGAGCAACGGCAAGGATACCATGACCGGGCACTGGGAGATCATGGGCGTGGAGACAAAAAAGCCATTTAAGACCTTCACAGAACACGGATTTCCAAAGGAACTGATCGAGGAGCTGGAAAAGAGGACCGGACATAAGGTCATTGGAAATAAGAGCGCCAGCGGGACAGAGATCATTGAGGAGCTGGGGGAGGAAGAGATTGCCACCGGACATATGATCGTCTACACGTCGGCGGACTCGGTTCTCCAGATCTGCGGAAATGAGGAGACCTTTGACCTGCAGGAGCTGTACCGCTGCTGTGAGATCGCAAGGGAGCTGACAATGAAGGAGGAGTGGAGAGTCGGAAGAGTCATTGCAAGGCCCTATGTGGGAAAGAAGCGAGGGGAGTTTGAGCGGACCAGCAACCGCCACGACTACGCCCTGAAGCCGCCGGTGAGGACAGCGCTGAATGTCCTTAAGGACAGTGGGCTGGATGTGATCTCTGTGGGAAAGATCAAGGATATTTTCGACGGGGAAGGGATCACGGAAGCGTATAAATCCCAGTCTTCTGTACACGGGATGGAGCAGACCATCGAGCTTGCGGATAAAGATTTCCGAGGGCTTTGCTTTGTCAATCTGGTGGATTTTGATGCAAAGTGGGGACACAGAAGGAATCCGGAAGGCTATGCAGAAGAACTGGAGAAGTTTGATGAGAAGCTTGCGGTTTTCATGGAAAAGTTAAGAGAAGACGATCTTCTGATCATTACGGCGGACCACGGGAATGACCCGACTTACACGGGCACCGACCACACCAGGGAGAAAGTGCCGTTCCTTGCGTACTCCAGATCCATGGAGGGAAATGGAATGCTGCCGGAGCAGGACACTTTTGCGGTGATCGGTGCAACGATCCTGGACAATTTTGGACTGTCCATGCCGGAGGAGACGATCGGAACATCCTTGCTTTCCTGTTTGAAATAGACAGGATCCTGTGAGAGAAAAGGAGGAAAAGAAGACATGAAAAGAGTGAAAAAGCTTGCCGTTTTACTTCTGGCAGCCTGCATGGCAGTCTCTCTGATCGGCTGCGGGCCGTCGGGAGCGGGCGAGAGTACCAGTGATTCCGACTACCGTGTGGCAATGATCACGGACAGCGGGGACATCACGGATCAGTCCTTTAACCAGACAACCTACGAAGCATGTAATGCGTACTGTACGGAAAACAACATTGACTTCACATACAAAAAGCCGGACGGGGACACAGACTATGCCCGGATCGCCATGATCGACGTGGCTGTGGCGGAAGGCTATAACATCATCGTTATGCCGGGCTACATTTTCGCCCCGGCCCTTGTGGAAGTCACTTACAAGTATCCGGATGTCAAGTTTATCGCGCTGGATATGACAGCCGGGGACATCATCGCGGCAGCGGTCGGGAACAAGTACTATGAGAACCCAGATGCCTACGAGGCAGCAGACTACTACAACGTGGACAATACATACTGCGCCGTGTATCAGGAAGAGATCCCCGGTTATATGGCGGGGTACGCGGCAGTGAAGCTTGGCTACAGAAAACTGGGATTCCTGGGAGGCCAGGCAGTGCCGGCGGTCATGCGCTACGGATTCGGCTATGTGCAGGGGATCAACGATGCCGCAGAGGAGCTGGGCGTTGTGGACCAGATCCAGGTCGAATACGCGTACGGCGGGCAGTTCTACGGGTCTACAGAGGTGACTGCGGCGATGGATACGTGGTACAGCCAGGGAACAGAGATCGTCTTTGCCTGCGGCGGCGGTATCTTTACATCGGCAGCGGAGGCGGCTGCGAAAGTGGACGGAAAGATGATCGGTGTGGACAGCGACCAGTCTCCCATCATTGACGCATATGGAGAAGGCATGACTGTGACGTCAGCCATGAAAGGCCTGGGGGCCACTGTAAGGGCGATGCTGGATTCCATCATTGTGACAGGCACATGGAGCGAACATGTAGGAAAGATTGAAAACCTGGGGCTGGTGTCGGGAACGGACATGGATGTCAATTACGTGGGTCTTCCGGAGGATACGACGCAGTGGAACGAGAGCTTTACAGTGGACGATTACCATGAGCTGGTGCAGAAGATCTTTGACGGGGAGATCACCATCGACAATTCTACGGAACAGATGCCGGAAGTATCTGTCCAGGTAAACGAAAGACAAGGATCGATCATGTAAGAGATACCGGAAGGAGGAAACGAAAATGGGAGAATATGCGGTGGAAATGCTGCACATAACCAAGAAATTTCCCGGGATTGTGGCCAACGATGACATTACGCTCCAGCTGAAAAAGGGTGAGATCCATGCGCTCCTTGGAGAAAATGGAGCGGGAAAATCCACACTGATGAGCGTTTTGTTTGGGCTGTACCAGGCGGAGGAAGGAGAAATCCGCAAAGACGGGAAAAAAGTAGAGATTAAAAATCCCAATGATGCCAATGCACTGGGCATAGGAATGGTGCACCAGCACTTCAAGCTGGTGGAATGCTTTTCCGTACTGGACAATATCATACTGGGGGCGGAGCCGGTCCAGGGGGGATTCCTGAAAAAAGATGAAGCCAGAAAAAAGGTGATGGAACTGTCAAACCGCTATCACCTGCAGATCGACCCGGACGCCAAGGTGGAAAACATCACAGTGGGCATGCAGCAGAGAACGGAAATTTTAAAAATGCTGTACCGGGACAATGAGATCCTGATTTTTGACGAGCCCACGGCCGTGCTGACCGTGCAGGAGATCGAGGAGCTGATGCAGATCATGAAGGGACTTGCAAAAGAAGGGAAGAGCATCCTCTTTATTTCCCATAAGCTCAACGAGATCATGGAAGTGTCCGACCGCTGCACAGTCTTAAGGAAAGGAAAATACGTGGGCACGGTGGAGACAAAAGATACCACGCCGGAGAAACTTTCCGCCATGATGGTAGGGAGAAATGTTTCCTTTAAGGTGGAGAAAAAGCCAGCCCAGCCGGGAGAGGTGGTGCTGGATGTAAAGAACCTGACCGTTGCGGGACAGAACAAAAAGGACGCGGTGCAGGATGTCAGTTTCCAGGTGCGCAGAGGCGAGATCGTCTGTGTCACGGGGATCGACGGCAATGGGCAGACGGAGCTGGTCTACGGACTTTCAGGGCTGGAACCGGCAAAGAGCGGAAGCATCCATATGAATGGGAAGGATATCACGAAAGCTTCGATCCGGGAGCGTTCCACATCCGGCATGAGCCACATTCCGGAGGACCGCCACAAGCACGGACTGATCCTTGATTATACCCTGGAAGACAACATGGTCCTTCAGAAATATTTTGAGCCGCAGTTTACAAGCCGGTTTGGGTTGTTAAAGAGAAAAGAGATCAGAGAATATGCAGACCGCCTGATCGAAAAGTACGATGTCCGCTCCGGACAGGGGGCAGCCACGATGGTGCGGTCCATGTCCGGAGGCAACCAGCAGAAGGCTATTATCGCAAGGGAGATCGATAAAGATCCTGATCTTCTGATCGCGGTGCAGCCGACGCGGGGCGTTGACATCGGAGCCATTGAATTCATCCATAAGCAGCTCATCCAGCAGCGGGATGCGGGCAAGGCAGTCCTCCTGGTCAGCCTGGAGCTGGACGAAGTTATGGATGTGCCGGACCGGATCCTGGTGATGTACGAAGGAAGAGTGGTCGGGGAATTCAAGCCGGATGAAGTGACAGTGGAAGAACTTGGTCTTTATATGACCGGCGCCAAGAAGCAGGAGGTGTAACATATGAATACGAAAAAAGAAAAGAAACGGTTCCTGGAGATCGGCGGCGTACAGACGGTCATAGCATCTCTCATCTGTATTCTCCTCGGACTTCTGGTAGGCTATATTGTGCTGCTGTGCATAAACCCGGCAGGAGCCTGGGATGCCATGAGCGCGATCCTGAAAAACTTTTTGTATTTCCCGAGACCGGAAGTTGCGCTGGAGTATTTCGGAAGCACGCTTGCCAAGACGGCTCCGCTTCTGATGTGTACCCTGTCAGTCCTCTTTGCCTACAAGGTGGGGCTCTTTAATATCGGAGCCTCCGGGCAGTATGCCGTGGGAGCCGGACTGGCCCTCTATCTTGCGCTGGCGTATCAGATGCCCTGGTATGTCTGCGTGATCGCTGCCATGATCGGCGGCGGGATCCTGGGAGGGATCGCAGGCGTTTTAAAAGCATACTTAAATGTAAATGAAGTGATTGCGGGGATCATGCTGAACTGGATCAGTCTTTACAGCGTGAACATGCTCCTGACGAACGTCAAGGAATCCAGCACTACCTACACGATGGCGCTCAAGACAAACAGCCCGGGCGCTCTGATCCCGAGCCTTGGACTGGATAAGCTGTTCTCCGGCAACCGGTATGTGACCATCGCCATCCCCCTTGCAGTGGTTTTCGCCATTCTCGTGTGGGTGCTGATGAGCAAGACCAAGCTGGGATATGAACTGAAGGCAACGGGACTCAATAAAAATGCCGCAAAATACGCAGGTATGAAAGAGAAGCAGAATATGATCCTTACCATGGTCATCGCAGGCTGCCTCTCCGGGCTGGGAGCTGCCTTCCTTTACCTGAGCGGGATCGAGCAGTGGTCCTGCGCCCAGACAGCGGTTCCGGCCATGGGCTTTAACGGGATAGCGGCCGCCTTCCTTGGAGGCCTCAACCCCATTGGAAGTATTTTTTCCGCATTTTTTATCCAGCATATCACAAGCGGCGGATCCTATGTGGACAAGATGGTATACTGCGCGCAGATATCGGATCTGATCACGGCCATCATCATCTACTTCTGCGGTTTTGTATTATTCTTTAAACACTGCATGAACAGAAAAGCAAAGAAATAGGGAAGGAGGAAGAAGAAATGGCACTATTATTACAATATACATTGATCTATGCGTCAGTACTGATGCTCGTGGCCCTTGGCGGATGCTTTTCTGAACGGAGCGGTGTGATCAACCTGGGACTGGAAGGGACCATGGTCATGGGTGCTCTGGGCGGCGCCCTGGTGATGAAGTACATGGGAGATCTTCCGGCAGCGCTGATGATCGCGGCGGTCATCCTGGGCAGCGTGATCTTCGGCATGCTCTATACACTTTTGCTTGCCGTATCGGCCATCAATTTCAAGGCGGACCAGACGCTGGTGGGAACGGCCATGAACCTGCTGGGTACAGCGGCGGCCACAGTGATTGTCAAAGCCATCAACATGGCGGAAAATGTAAATAATGTTTCCTCCTCCATCCAGTACATTGAGCAGAGGAAAGCCTTCGCGGCATTCAAGATCGGAAACTTTGAGGTGAGCTGGTTTATGATCCTGGCTGTGCTCCTTCTCATTGCCGCCCATGTGGTTCTCTATAAAACACGGTTCGGACTCCGGCTGCGCGCCTGCGGTGAGCATCCACAGGCAGCAGATTCCGTCGGGATCAACGTGTACAAAATGCGCTATGCCGGCGTCCTGATCTCCGGATTCTTTGGCGGGATCGGCGGGATCGTCTACATTACAGCCGGTGTCAGTGAGTGGAAGTTTGAAAACGGGGTGGCAGGATTTGGATTCCTTGCTCTGGCGGTTATGATTTTCGGACAGTGGGAGCCGAAACTGATCGGCCTGGCAGCCCTCCTGTTCGGCCTGTTCCGGGCACTGTCCAATGTGTACTCCGGATTCGATGTGCTGGAGGCGCTGCAGATTCCAAGCGCTGTATACAATATGCTTCCCTACATCATTTCCCTTGTGGTGCTGGCTCTGTTCTCAAGGAACTCCAGGGCGCCCAAGGCGGAAGGTATCCCCTACGATAAAGGACAGCGGTAAAAAGACAGAATTTCAAAGCAAGGAGAGAGCAAGATGGAACGATTTGCGATCAGAGGGCAGATCTGCTATAGTGAAAGTCAAAAGAAGATACGCACCATGGAGCGCGGGTATGTGGTGTGTGAAGACGGGAAAAGCGCCGGCGTATTTGAAACCCTCCCGGAGGCATGGAGCGAGATCCCCTGCTACGATTACGGAGATCGGCTGATCATCCCCGGACTCATCGACCTGCACGTCCATGCACCCCAGTACCCCTTCCGGGGGCTGGGGATGGACCAGGAGCTGATCGACTGGCTGAATACACACACATTTCCGGAAGAAGAAAAATACGGTGATCTGGCGTATGCACAGAAGGCGTATGCTATCTTTCTGGATGATCTGCTCCACAGCGCCACCACCAGGGCCTGTGTCTTTGGCACCTGCCATAAGGACGCGACGCTCTGGCTCATGGAACAGATGGAGGCGGAAGGTCTTGCGGGATACGTGGGAAAGGTCAATATGGACCGGAACAGTCCGGCAGGGCTGTGCGAGGAGAGCCCGGAGGCATCGGCGGAAGCGACAGAGAGCTGGATCCTTGCCTCGGCAGGCCTTTCCAATGTCCGGCCGATCCTGACGCCCCGGTTTATCCCCACCTGTTCGGATGAACTGATGGAGAGACTGTCCGCGCTTCAGAAGCAGTATGACCTGCCGGTGCAGTCCCACCTCTCTGAAAATCTAAGTGAGATCGACTGGGTAAGACAGCTGCAGCCGGAGGCGTCCTGCTATGGCGATGCGTACCGGATGCACGGACTTTTCGGAGGCAGCTGCCCCACCATCATGGCACACTGTGTGTACAGCGGAGAAGAGGAGATCCGGATGATGAAAGAGCAGGGCGTATTCATCGCCCACTGCCCGGAGTCCAACACAAATCTTGCCTCCGGGATCGCGCCGGCAAGAAAGTACATGGAGCTGGGCATGCAGATGGGACTTGGCACCGACGTGGCAGCCGGATCGTCCCTCTCTATGTTCCGGGCCATGGCCATGGCTGTCCAGTGCTCCAAACTCCGGTGGAGGCTTGTGGACCAGAGCCAGACGCCGCTCACGGCGACAGAGGTCTTTTACCTGGCCACCAAAGGCGGCGGTGCTTTCTTCGGAAAAGCAGGCAGCCTGGAGGAAGGGTATGAGTTTGATGCGGTGGTGATCGACGATCGGAAGATACGTCATGCACGGCCGGTCTCTGTGCGGGAACGCCTGGAGCGGCTGATCTATCTGGACGGGGACGCCTCCGTGGATGCAAAATATATCAAAGGGAAACAGGTGATCTGAACGAGGGCGGTAGGTGAAAAATGGAAAACAACTATCTGGCAAAGATTCTGCCGTTTTTGAATGAGATTGAAAAGGACAGAAGAGAACAGTTTGAACAGTATTTCCGGACAGCACCCATGTGGCTGATGGATACTTTTGTGGTGGAAGAGCTGGAAAAGGGGACGGTCTTTGTGCAGGAGGGAGAGCCTGCGGACATGATCTTCTTTATCGGGAAAGGGCTCATCAAGGCCACAGATTATCGGATATATGGGATCAATTATGACTTTACTGTATTTGACAAAGTCTATGCCTTTGGCGGGATGGAAGTGATCATCAACCTGGACAAGTACCAGACGACCCTGCAGACTGTGACGGAATGCACGGTGCTGAAGATCCCGAAAGAGGGCTTTAAAAAATGGATGGACTCGGATATCAGGGCCCTGCAGCAGGAGAGCCGTCTGATGGGAGAGTACCTGCTGGAACAGGCCAGGGACAGCCGGATGCTCCTCTTTCTTCAGGGAGCCGATCGGGTGGCATTTCTTTTGATGAAACGGCACCGCAAATATGCCCAGAACGGCGTGCTGAAGATGAAAGGAGACCGGCAGGAACTGTCGGATTTCACGGGACTGTGCATGAAGACCATCAGCCGTTCCATCAAGAAATTCAAGGAAAACGGTATGATCACGACACAGGGAAGCTATATCACGATCAATTATGAACAATACCGCAGGATGAAGGAGATGATCTCTGAGATCCTGGCGGAAGACTTATAGAAGGAGTGGATGAAAGATGAAAAATAAATTACAGACCTGCCTTGCAAGCATCCGGGAAAAGACAGATTTTAAACCAGAGATTGCGCTGATCCTGGGAAGCGGGCTGGGAGACTATGCAGATGGGATCCAGATCGAGACCACGGTGGATTATTCTGAGATCGAAGGATTTCCGGTATCTACTGTCACAGGCCATAAAGGGCGCTTTGTCTTCGGCTATGTGGGAGAGGTGCCGGTTGTAATCATGCAGGGAAGGGTACACTATTATGAGGGCTATCCGATGACCGATGTAGTGCTGCCGACCCGCCTCATGGGACTTCTGGGAGCAAAAAAACTGATCCTCACCAACGCGGCAGGAGGTATCAACGAGCATTTTCGGCCAGGTGACTTTATGATGATCACCGATCATATTGCCACAGGCGTTCCAAGCCCGCTGATCGGACCGAATCTGGAGGAACTGGGACCCCGGTTCCCGGATATGAGCGAAGTATACAGCCGCAGGATACAGGACGTGATCCGAGAGGCGGCATCTGACTGCGGGATCAGCCTGCGAGAGGGCGTGTATGTCCAGCTTACCGGGCCAAATTATGAGACGCCGGCAGAAGTCAAGATGTGCAAGATCTGGGGAGGCGATGCCGTTGGAATGAGCACGGCCTGCGAGGCAGTGGCCGCGCGCCATATGGGTATGGAAATCGGCGGCATCTCCTGCATTACCAACCTGGCAGCAGGCATCAGCAAGGAAAAACTGGATCACAAGGAAGTGCAGGAGACTGCAGACCGTGTGTCCAAAGATTTTAAACGGCTTGTGACAAAGATCATTGAAACGATGTAGGAGGGTTCCGGGAAGATCGAAGAAAGGCGTGAGCATATGGATATCAAGACAATTCCCAAACTGGAGCTGCACTGCCATCTGGATGGATCGCTGACAAAATCCATGATCCAGCGCCATCTGGGGCGAAGTGTTACAAAAGAAGAACTGACTGTTACGGAGGATTGCCCAAACCTGACAGAGTACCTGGAGAAATTTGACCTGCCTCTGGAATGTCTGCAGGATGAGGAGGGGCTGGAAGAGGGCGCCTATACATTTGCAGAGGAGACCGCAAAAGAGCGGGTAGAGTATATAGAAGTCCGGTTTGCGCCGATGCTCTCCGTCCACGCAGACCTGAGCTGCGCAAAGGTGATCGAAGCGGTGCGCAGGGGGATGGAGCGTGCAAAAGAGGATTTTGGTTTGCAGTATGGCATAATCGTGTGCGCTATGAGAAACCACAGCCTGGAACAGAATCTGGCCATGCTCAGGTGCGCGAGAGAATACCTGGGCTGCGGTGTCTGCGCCCTGGATCTGGCAGGCGATGAGTCCGCCTTCCCGACAGCCGGTTTCCGTGAGGTCTTTCGGGAAGCCAAAAGGCTGGATATGCCCTTTGTCATCCATTCCGGGGAGACCGGCAATCTGGAAAACGTCCGCGAGGCCTGCGAGCTGGGGGCAAAGCGGATCGGACACGGCATTGCGCTGCGCAAAGATCCGGAGCTGATGAAGGTATACGCAGAAAAGGGGATTGGTGTGGAGATGTGTCCCACCAGCAACTTCCAGACCAAGGCGGCAGCAGGCTGGAAGGACTACCCGCTGCTTTCGTTTCTGGACGCGGGGATCAAGGTCAGCATCAACACGGACAACCGGACAGTCAGCGGCACCAGCATGACAAAAGAACTGACGAAGGTCTACGAACAGTACGGGCGGAACGATGAACTGATCTTTACATTGCTCCGAAACGCGGCAGAGACGGCCTTTGACCCGGAGGTCAAGGATACACTGGAAAAGAAATGGAAAGGAATTTAGAATGGAAAAGAAAGAGATTTTAAAATATGTAGATCACACGCTTCTGACGCAGAGCGCAACCTGGGAGGAGATCCGCCAGATCCTGGATGATGCCATGAAATACGGGACAGCATCCGCCTGCATTCCGGCATCCTATGTGAAACAGGCGGCAGACTATGTGGAGGGAAAACTTCCGATCTGCACAGTCATCGGATTTCCAAACGGCTACAGCACAACAAAGGTCAAAGTATTTGAGACAGAAGACGCTGTGGAAAACGGCGCTTCCGAGATCGATATGGTCATCAACATCGGCCACCTGAAAGACAAAAAGTATGATAAGATCGAAGAGGAGATCCGCCAGATCCACGAGGCCTGCGGCGGAAGGATACTGAAAGTCATTATCGAGACCTGTCTTCTGACGGAAGAAGAAAAGATCAAGATGTGTGAGATCGTCACAAAAGCCGGGGCAGAATACATTAAGACATCCACCGGATTTTCCACTGCAGGTGCAACCGCTGCAGATGTGGAGCTGATGCGGACCCACGTCGGAAAAAATGTGAAAGTAAAAGCAGCCGGAGGCATTTCCTCTTTTGAGGACGCGGAAGAATTTATCCGTCTCGGGGCAGAGCGGCTGGGCACGAGCAGGCTGGTGAAAATTGTGAAAAACAGCCCGGACGCAGGAGCCGGATATTAAGTCGGATACTGGCAAACAAGAGACAGGGAAAGGAGGCGGCGGGCGTGTGCACCTGCATCACGTACGAGAACGGTGACTTTTATTTTGGGAGGAATCTGGATCTGGAGTATTCTTTTGGAGAGAGGGTGGTCATCACACCGAGAAATTATCCTCTGACATTCAAAAAAGAGGCAGCGATGGATTGCCATTACAGTATGATCGGCATGGCGTCGGTGATGGGGGGATATCCTATGTACGCCGAGGCGGTCAATGAGAAGGGGCTTGGCATGGCAGGGCTCAATTTTCCGGGCAATGCGTTCTATCCGTTGGAGGGTAAAAAGAAGTACCAGGTCACACCCTATGAGGTGATCCCCTGGATACTGGGATGCTGTGCCACAGTCAGAGAGGCCCGCATGTACCTGGAACAGGCAGACCTTGTGGGGATACCATTCGCAGCGGACGTTCCCCTGGCGCCTCTGCATTTTATGCTGGCAGACAAGACCGGCGCCCTGGTGGCGGAGCCGGTGGAGGAGGGGCTTAAGCTCTACGAAAATCCTTTTGGCGTGCTGACAAACAACCCGCCTTTTCCCTTCCATCTTATGAACATGCAGCAGTATCTGAACCTGACTGCGAAGGCTCCGGAGAATCGCTTTGGAGAGGGGACAGATATGAAGCCCTTCGGCCAGGGAATGGGGGCTGTCGGCCTTCCGGGAGATGCGTCGCCGGCGTCCCGGTTTGTGCGGGCCGCTTTTGTAAAGTGGAACTCCAGAGCCAGGCGGGAGGAGAAGGCAAATGTGTCCCAGTTTTTTCACATTCTTGACAGCGTGGCGATGGTCCGGGGGATGGTACTGACTGAGGAAGGTCGGGAGGATATCACCACCTACTCCTGCTGTGTCAATGCCCGCACCGGTGTGTACTATTTTAAGACCTACGACAACCACAGGATACAGGCCGTGGATATGAGAGCGGAAGATATGGATGGAAGCGGCCTCCTTGCATATGAGCTGCCTTTAGAGGAGGATATCCAGTACAGACTGAAACAGGAAGGAAGAAAAGAAGATGCATGATATAGATAGTGGAAGAGAAGAGGGGTGGTTTGAGATCCGCCTGATCCGGCCGGAAGAGGCGGCGGAGGCGGCGGAAGCGGAAAGGATATGCTTTCCGCCCAATGAAGCGGGGACGAGGGAGATCGTGGAGGAAAGAGCGGCCCTGGCAGGAGAGCAGTTTTTGGTGGCGGCAGACAGAAAGAGCGGGAAGATCGCAGGGTATCTGAACGGGCTGGTGACAGATGAGACCAGTCTGCGGGACGCGTTCTTCAAGCAGACAGGCCTGCACGACCCGGAAGGGGCCAATGTCATGATCCTCAGCTTAGGAGTGCTGCCCCAGTACCGCGGGCAGGGGCTGGCTTCTGCGCTGATGGAAAAGTATGCGCAGCAGGAGCGGGAGCGGGGCCGCAGGATGCTTGTTCTCACCTGCCTGGAGGAGAAAGTAGGGATGTACGAGAAGATGGGATTTAAAGACCAGGGTATGTCCCAATCCTCCTGGGGCGGAGAGAGCTGGCATGAGATGACCTGCATGCTGTAGGCGGAAAAAAACGTAACTGACAGTTAAAAAAACTTCCTGAAACTTAATGACTGCTCAATATACACAGGAATTTCCATCTGCTACAATAACAGTAACGAAGGCCTTCAGAATAAAGAACGAGGAGGAACAGTCTGTTATACAGATGAAAGATGTGATACGCAGAAAACGCAAGGAGCTTGATCTCACCCAGGAGCAGATGGCGGAGTATCTGGGCGTGTCGGCTCCTGCTGTCAATAAGTGGGAGAGCGGCGCCACATACCCGGACCTCTCTCTCGTCCCCGCCCTGGCCCGGCTTTTAAAGACAGACCTGAACACGCTGATGTGCTTTCACGAAGACCCGACCCGTGAGAAGATCGCGCAGTATATGAACGAGGTGGCTGAGATTTCCAGGAAGGACGGGGGCGAGGCGGCTTTTGAGAGAGTGCGGAAGCTGGTGGAGGAGTATCCCTCCTGCGGAGAGCTGCTGTGCCAGATGGCTGCGATGCTGCAGGGGATGGCTGTCCTTGGGCAGGCGAAGGAGGGGCTGCAAAGAGAATGGCAGGCATATGCATTCCGCCTGTATGAGAGGGCTGAGAAATGTGATAACCCTGTATCTGCGGACCGGGCAAGATACGCGATGGCTTCCCTCTGCATCCAGGAAGAAGATTACGAGAAGGCGGAGGCGCTCCTGGAACGTCTCCCGGCATACAGCGCGCTGGACAAAAGGCAGCTTCAGATTTCTATGTACATGAAGCAGAAGAAAAATGAGGAGGCAGCCCGTCTGATAGAGCAGAAACTGAACGCATCCATCATGGAGGTGTATCTGCTTTTGAACTCCCTTGCCACGGTGGCTGTGTGGGAGGGAGACCGGGAGCGGGCCTGGGAGATCGCAGGCTACAGCCGGAAGGTGATGGAGATTTACAGGTGGGATTACAGCGGGCTGGCGCTGGAATTTACGGTGGCCATGGAGGAAAAGGACGCGGACCGATGTGTGGAGATCCTGCGGGAGATGCTGGACTCTCTGTCCAGACGGTTGGAGATGGAGAAGTCGATCCTGTTTACCCATATAGCCACAAAGGAGATGGATCCGGATTTCGGAAAGCAGATAGCAGAAGCGCTCCTGATGGCGATAGAAAGGGATGACCAGTATCAATTTCTCAGAGAGAGGGAAGACTTTCAGGAGATCCTGGCAGGATACGCCAGGAAGGATTGATTTTGTATGTTTGCTGAATATGTTCTCCTTTTTGTCGGGATATGATATAATAGGGTTTATCCGACAATAAGAAGAAAGGAAACAGAGGATGTCCAGATTCATTCCTCTGTGGAGAAAGTTATGAAAAGTTTACTGATATTGGGAGCCGGCGGCTTCGGCCATATGATCCAGGAGACAGCCCGGCTCCTGGGATATGAGAAAGCGGTCTTTCTCGACGATGCGGTGAAAGGCCCGGACGTAGTGGGAAAATGCTGTGATTATGAGAGCTTTCTGCAGCAGTACGACACGGCTGTGGCAGCCCTGGGGGATAACAATATGCGTCTCCACTGGACGGAAAAGCTGATGGAGGCAGGGTACCATGTGCCGGCCATCATCCATCCGTCGGCAGTGGTGAGCCCAAGTGCATCTATTGGAAATGGCAGCTTTATTATGCAGAGGGCTGTTGTCAATACGCACACGATAGTGGAACACGGCGTACTCATCAACAGCGGTGCGGTCGTGGATCACGACTCCCATATCGGCTGCGGGGCCCATATCGGACTTGGCAGTGTGGTAAAAGCCAACTGCAGCATTGCCCCCAAAGTGAAAGTGGAAGCCGGGGAAGTGATCTTCTCCACAAGACGGAAGATCGACGGCGTGGAGGACAGGAACCTGGAGGACGCCATCTACGCTTTTGGGTTTGGAAACCGCTGCAGCTATGTAAAGCCTTTTGGCGCCGGTCATATCAATGAGACCTACGCTGTGTACATGCCCGGGGAGGGCGGAGACGAGCTGGCCTATGTCCTGCAGAGAGTGAACAGCAATGTATTTAAAGATCCTGCGGGAGTTATGGACAATATCTTCGGCGTGACAGAGTATCTGCGGAATGTGATCCGCAGGGAGGGCGGAGATCCGGACAGAGAGACCCTCTCCTATATCAAGACAAAGAGCGGCTGCAACTATTTTGAGGACAGCGAGGGGGAGCCCTGGAGATGCTACAACTTTATTCCGGACTCTGTCTGCTACCAGCTTGTGGAGGAGCCGGAGCAGTTCTACCAGTCCGGCAGCAGCTTCGGGCATTTCCTGAAGCAGCTCAGTGATTATCCGGCATCGAAGCTGAACGAGACCATTCCGGATTTCCACAATACGATCAGGCGGTTCGAGGCATTCCAGGTTGCGCTGAAGAGGGATCTGAAAAACCGGGCGGACTCCTGCCGGCCTGAGATCGACTTTGTGCTGGCCAGAGAGAAGGACTGCGGCGTGCTGGTGCATCAGCAGGATGAGGGGATCCTTCCTCTCCGGGTGACCCACAATGACACAAAGCTGAACAACATCCTCTTTGATGAGAAGACGGGGAAAGGGCTGTGCATCATTGATCTGGATACCATCATGCCCGGACTTGCGGCAAATGATTTCGGAGATTCCATCCGCTTTGGCGCTGCCACCGCAGAGGAGGACGAGCCGAACCTGGATCTTATGCATTTTGACATTTCTCTCTATGAGCTGTATGTGAAGGGATATCTGGAGGAGACGAAGGATGTCCTTACAGAGGCTGAGATTGGAAGTCTTCCGTGGGGCGCGCGTCTGATGACGCTGGAGTGCGGTATCCGCTTCCTGACAGATTATCTCCAGGGAGACACGTATTTTAAGACGGATTATCCGGATCACAACCTGATCCGGGCCAGAACCCAGTTCCGCCTGGTGGACGAGATGGAGCAGCAGTTTGAGCGCATGCAGGAGATCGTGCAGAAATATACAAAGTAAACGGCAGAAGCAGGGGTGGTCGTGTGGTAGAGTTTATTGATTATGAGAAGCGGCTGACGTGTGAGGACCATATTGTGCTGTGGTACTATTTCCATATCTATGTAGACCCGGAGAAGGACTATCGATCTTTCCGCATTACGGAGGAGCTGATCAACGCCTATAATGCCCCGTCCAATCGAAGCAGGAGAGAGGAGATCTTCAGGATCACGGAGCGGATGAAGAAGGAGCTGGACGTCTGGCGGGCCAGATATCACGAGAGAATATGGGAATACGAGAAACCTGTCATATGGGCGGACCGGAAAAAGACGGATTATTATCTGAACCAGCTGGAGACATCCCACAGATTTGAGGTGTACATAGACTACTGTTTCAGACAGAGAGGATATGACATCGGTCTCTATTATGGAAAACAGCAGCAGTACTCCCAGGGGGAGACAAAGGCAGGTATAGAGATCAAGTGTGACAGGAAGTTGCGCGAGACAGGGAATGTCTATATAGAGTACCAGGAGAGAATGACCAGGGAAGGTGTGTGGGTAGACAGCGGGATATTGAAGCCGGACGAGACAAAATACTTTCTGATCGGAACGGAGGAAGAGTTCTATATTCTTCCGAGGGAGGCGCTGTACGGGCTGTATACCAGAGTGGTCCTGCAAGGAGAATACATTCCAGGGGTCAAAAAGGTGAGAGAAAAAACACACGGAACTTCCAAAGGATTTATTATCAGCAGTCAGATCGCCGGGCAGATCAATCTGACTGTGGAGGAGACGATCCAGAGGCTTACGCAAGAAAGAAGATAATTACGTGGAGTAGATCCCGTCTACTGTGATCCGTTTAAAGAAGCGGGACAGGCCCAGCTGAACTGTCTCGCTGTATTTCAGAGGCGTCCTGTAGATGAAGATGTCTCCGAAATCGTGGGAAAAGCTTTGAAAACCATTTTCTTTTAAGGCAGCCACCTCGTCCTGATCAACAAACCTTGCTGATATATTTAACATCGGGCCGCCTCATGTGGAGCACACGTGGGGGCTGATCAGGATGTGGCTGTGGCCCTTTTCTTTCATGTGGTCTGTCAGACGTTTATCCAGTTTAAAATGCATATCGATCACCCTTTCTGCTTTTGTTGTAACTGTATTGTAAGACAAAAATAAAAATTTTTCTGTGACGAGGTTACAGTCAGCAGAAAAAGGAAAAACGGATGACTCTCCTTAGAGCCATCCGTTTTTTCTAAAGATTTTCGCCTGTCAGCATCTCGTATGCCTGCAGATATTTGTCAATGGTCTTCTGTACAATGTCCTCCGGCAGTGTCCAGTCGTTGTCCGGGTTGGCCTTCAGCCAGTCGCGGGCAAACTGCTTGTCAAAGGAGGGCTGTCCGTGTCCCGGCTCATACCCTTCAGCCGGCCAGAAGCGGGAGCTGTCCGGTGTCAGCATCTCATCGCCCAGGACGATATTGCCGTTTTCATCCAGACCGAACTCGAATTTGGTGTCTGCGATGATGATCCCCTTTGTCAGAGCGTAATCAGCGCACTTTTTGTAGAGGGCAATAGTGTAGTCGCGAAGGCGGGCTGCATACTCCTCGCCTTTTCCCGGGAAATATTTCTCCAGATGAGCGATGCTCTGCTCGTAGGAGATGTTTTCATCATGGTCGCCAATCTCCGCTTTTGTGGACGGTGTGTAGATAGGCTCCGGAAGTTTGTCAGACTCTTTTAAGCCCTCCGGCAGTTTGATACCGCACACAGTGCCGTCTTTCTGATAGCTGGCCCAGCCGCTTCCTGTGATGTAGCCACGGACAATGCACTCGATGGGGAGCATCTCCAGCTTGCGGCACATCATGCTGTTGCCGTCAAATTTTGGCTGTTGGAAAAATTCCGGCATATCTTTTACATCTGTGGAGATCATGTGGTTGGGCAGGATGTCCTGTGTCATGTCAAACCAGAATTTGGACATCTGTGTCAGCACAGTCCCCTTCTTTGTCACTTCATTTTTCAGGATCACGTCAAAGCAGCTGATGCGGTCTGTTGCGACCATGATCAGGCTGTCGCCGTTGTCGTAGATCTCGCGTACTTTTCCTTCTTTGATTGGCTTCATATCGTATACCTCATTTCTATGACCTGTTGATGGTGCTGCGTCTTCTGCGGCGCTTGGATATCCCTGCCCGCTGCAGCTGCATCCGGCCTTGGGATATCATGCTAAACAGATTATAACACAAAAATTATAATTTGCTCTAATTTTCACGTATTCTTTTATTAGCTTTTATAATAAGTGCTTATAATCATTCCGACGGGCAAGACTGGCCTCTTGTAAATCAGTGCTGTTGTGATAAGATAAAGACAGAAATAAAGAAAGGGAAGGTGTTTCATATGAACGCAGAAGTGAAAGACTATGTTGTAGAGAAAACTCACGAGCTGATGGAGACAGCCTCCTGCAGCAAAGAGGCAAAAGAAGCAGCCCAGGCATGGCTTGATGCGGTGGGAACAGCAGCGGAAGCAGAAGAGACAAAGAAATACATTGCTGAGCTGGAAGCGGATATCATGCCGCTGGAGGGGCTCATCGCCTTTGCGGAGTCTGATATGGGAGTCAAGGTTTTCGGAGACGCCGCCGGTGGTGTGGCAGAGCATGCAAGGCAGATCAAGGCTGCCGGAGCGAAATACTGCGACTGCCCGGCCTGCGCGGCTGTGGAGGCTATCCTTGCGAAAAAGGAGGAGATGCTGGCTAACTGAGAAGGAGCCGGCAGATCAGGAGTGGATAAAGTGAAGAAAAAGGAAACGGCGCACAGCTGTACAAGCTGTGCGTTTTACAGCTATGATGAGGAGTACGGCGCCTATGTCTGCGATGTGGACATGGATGAGGATGAGTATATCCGCTTTATATCGGACAGTCACTACGCCTGTCCTTACTACCGCAACGGGGACGATTACAGGATAGTCAGAAAACAGATGTAAAAAAATCCACTGTATCTTTTTGATTTTAAAGGTACAGTGGATTTTCAGCTTATTCCATCCATTGGAATTTACCTCCTTATTTACTTGATATCTATTTGAAACTATTATCTCAAATAGTGAATTTTTTTGTTTTAAATTACGTTCCCATTGGTCTTTACCTCTTTCATTAGTTTCGTTAAAAATTGGATTTAAGATTCAGTTTTCGGTGGTCCGTCCTCCTTTTCTTTTGATGGTTTTATCATACACCGTAAAAGTGAAAATGTCAACACAAAAATCAGAAAAAAGTAAAAATATTTAAAAGATAACAGATTTATATGATGAATAAAAAATATAAAATTTTTAATTTTTATATAAAACACGAAATTTTCAGATAAAATAGGAGCAGCCTCTGAGAGAGACTGCTCCTCTGTGTGAACAACGGTGAGCTAGTTATCCGATCCGACTGCAGCCTGGAGCTTTTCGATCAGGGCTGTCAGCTCATTCTCGGACAGACCGGAAAAGCTCTTGAAGGAGCGCAGCGGAGAGTTCTCCAGCATTTTCAGCGTCATTTCCGGGGTGATGGCCTCAGAGGCGGCCTCTGAGGAGTTGTCTCCTCCCCCGATCATATCGGAGGCCAGATCCTCCATCATAGAGCGGATGACCGGGGCCGTCCTGGGATCGGCCAGGAGCTCTGCCACGGTAGTATTCCGGTGGATGTGGAAAGGCAGTTTTGTGTCTGTGGAAAGGCGGACGGTCCTGGAAAGGCGGATGTCTCTGGAGGAGGCGGCCGCCAGGATCTGGTAGTCGCCGGAAGCAGCGTACCAATCGTGGATCTGTGTGTTATACCAGGCAAAACTGCGCTTGTCCAGCGTCATGGTCACGGCCTTTTCCTGTCCGGGTTCCAGGTAGACTTTGACAAAATTTTTCAGTTCCTTCTCCGGCCGATTCGCGGCTTTGGTCTGGTCTGCCACATAGAGCTGCACGATCTCTTTTCCGGCCATGTTCCCCGTATTCTTCACTTTGAGAGACACAGTCAGTGTGTCGTCGTCTGCCAGCTGGTCGCAGGAGAGCTGCATGTCGCTGTACTGGAAGGTGGTGTAGGAGAGACCGTGGCCAAAGGGGAAGCGAACGTCCATCGCTTTTGTGTCGTAGTACCGGTATCCCACGAATACCCCTTCTTTGTACTCCACTTTCTGCCCGTCTCCGGGGAAGTTCAGGTAGGAGGGATTGTCCTGCAGCTTCAGGGGAATGGTCTCCGCCAGTTTTCCGCAGGGATTGGCCAGGCCGAAGAGGAGACGGACCTGGGCGGCCCCCACTGCCTGGCCGCAGAGGTAGGACTCCAGGATGGCGTTTACGTCATCGGCCCAGGGCATTTCCACGGGAGAGCCATTGTGGAGGACAACCACCGTGTTTTTCTGTACCTTGAGGATTTCCCTGATCAGCTCGTTCTGACATTCCGGCATCTCCATGTGGGTGCGGTCGTATCCCTCGGACTCAAACGCGTCGGGAAGGCCGGCGAAGATGACGGCGATGTCCGCTTCAGAAGCAGTCCGCACTGCCTCTGCCAGAAGGTCCGGATCTGTCTGGTCCTCCGCTACATCATACCCCTGGGCATAGGTGACAGAAGAGGTGATCGTAGGGATCTCCTTCACGGCATCCAGCGCACTTGTGATCTTGCAGGAATTGATGTGGGAGCTGCCGCCGCCCTGGAACCTGGGCTTTGCGGCAAATTTGCCGATAAAGGCGATCTTCTTTCCCTCTTTGGGAAGAGGAAGAATGCCGTCGTTCTTGAGGAGGACCATGGACTCTTCTGCGATCTTCGCGGCAAGCTGGTTATGCCTTTCTTTGTCAAAGTTTCCGGGCATGCGGCGGTCTGCGAATTTAAAGATGATCCTTAAAATGCGCTCCACAGCGGTATCCAGGACGGACTCATCCAGCGTGCCTGCCTTGACGGCGTCCGCGATCTCCGCGTCTGTATGTCCGCCGCTGGCGGGCATCTCCAGATCCAGACCGGCTTTCAGGCCTTCTATTCTGTCATTGACGGCTCCCCAGTCGGACATGACATAGCCATCAAAGCCCCACTCGTCCCGCAGAACTTCTGTCAGGAGCCAGTGGTTCTCAGAGGCAAAGGTGCCGTTGATCTTATTGTAGGAGCACATGACTGTGTCCGGCTTTCCCTCCTTGATCGGTGCCTCGAATGCGGCCAGGTAGATTTCCCGGAGCGTCCGCTCATCTATCTCGGAGGAGCAGGACAGGCGGCGGTACTCCTGGTTGTTGGCAGCAAAATGTTTGATGGAGGTGCCCACGTTTTTGGACTGTACGCCCTGGATATGGGCGGCTGCCATCTGGGCGGCCAGGTAGGGGTCTTCAGAAAAGTATTCAAAATTCCGTCCGCACAGGGGAGAGCGCTTGATGTTGACTGCGGGACCAAGGATGACTGACACATCCTCGGCCTGGCACTCATCTCCCAGGGCTTCCCCCAACTCTCTTAATAGATCCCGGTCAAAGGAGCAGGCCGTGGCGCAGGCTGTTGGAAAGCAGACAGCTTTAATGCTCTCGTTTGCCCCAAGATGGTCAGCTTTCTCGTTCTGTTTGCGGAGGCCGTGGGGGCCGTCGCTGACCATAACTTCCGGGATGCCCAGGCGCTCCACTCCCTTCAGGTGCCAGAAATCTTTGCCGGAGCATATGCCGGCTTTTTCCTCCAGAGTCATCTGGCTGATGATGGATCTGATATCACGTTCCATAAATGTACCATTCCTTTCTAAAATGCCGGGAGATACCGGCATGATTTTTCTTTTACGCCTTTACGATAGCATAAACACCGTGGAAATGATAGACGGAAAATTTTCGGATTGCGGGAGGGAGTTATATTATATAAAATAGAGGATAGATTGGAAATGGGAGGCGAAAAAATGATCAGATGGAACAACGATTATAATCATGGAGCTCACCCGGCTATCCTGCAGGCATTTGCAGATACAAATGACAGCAGCTATGAAGGCTATGGGCTGGACGAGTGGTGCCGGAAGGCGGCCGGGGAGATCCGGAAGCACCTGGGAGGTGTGGATGCGGACATACATTTTATGCTGGGAGGAACCCAGGTGAACTACACAATGATCGCCGCTGCGCTCCGCCCTTACCAGGGGATCATCTGTGCTGACTCAGGACATATCCAGGTTCACGAGACCGGCGCGGTGGAGAACACAGGCCACAAGATCCACGTGGTTCCGGGAGTGGACGGAAAGATCACGGCGGCAGCTGTGGAGAAGGAGGCGGAGAGCTACCGGACAAGCGATGTCCCGGAACACGTGACGCAGCCTAAGATGGTATTCCTGTCCTTCCCGTCTGAGTACGGCACCATCTACACAAAGGAAGAGCTCTCCGGGATCAGCCGGGTCTGCCGGGAGTACGGACTTTATCTGATGGTGGACGGCGCCAGGATGGGTTACGGCCTGGGCGCGGAGGGAAATGACGTGACTTTGGCGGATATTGCGGCGGCAGCGGACATTTTCTACATCGGCGGCACAAAATGCGGTGCCATGATGGGAGAGGCTGTGGTGATCGTAAATGAGGAGCTGAAGGATCATTTCCGCAATTATATGAAGCAGAATGGGGGACTGCTGGCAAAAGGCTGGGTGCTGGGACTTCAGTTCTACACTCTGTTCAAAGACGGCACATATTTTGCGATCACAGAGCAGGCGGATCGCTATGCCATGCAGATCCGGCAGGCTTTTGCCGAGAAAGGCATACCGTCTTATATCGAGAGTCCGACTAACCAGCAGTTTGTCCTGCTGACAGAAGAGCAGAAAGAAAAGCTGGCAAAGAACCATATATTCGAAAACCAGTTCCGGACGGAGGACAGCCGTTTCTGTGTCCGCTTCTGCACAAGCTGGAGCACAAAAGAGGAGGAAGTGGAGGCCCTTTTAAGGGATATCAGTGAACTGTAAGATTTCTGAAGAAGGAGTGAAAAGAGGGGAGACAAGATGCAAAGAGAGGACAGGAAAAAAAGAGAGGGGCAGAAGATCCTGCTGGTGGAGGACGATTGGGAGCTGGGAGAGGGGATCACCTGGATGCTGGAAAAAGAAGGATTTCTTCCCTTTACGGCTCACTCTATCGGTGAGGCAAGAAAGCTCTATGAAGAGAGGGGAGCAGATCTGGTTCTTTTGGATGTGAATCTTCCGGACGGAGAGGGCTTTGACTTTTGCCGGTATCTGGGAGAGAATGCCCGGGAGTCTGGAAACGTTCCGGTCCTTTTTCTGACAGCGCGGGATCTGGAAGAGGATATGCTGAGAGGCTATGAGCTGGGAGCCCAGGACTATGTGACCAAGCCGTTTTCTATGAGAGTTCTGCTGAAGAAGATCGATGTGATCCTGAAACGGGAGAAGAAAGAGGCAGGGCAGATATTTGACGACGGGTTTCTGTACCTGGATCTTCTGGGCGCCAGAGCAGAGGTGAATGGAAAAACCTGCTCTGTGACACCTACCGAATTCCGGCTCCTGAAGGAGTTTATCTCTCACAGGGGACAGCTTCTCACCTATGATGTGCTGCTGGACCGCCTTTGGGAGGGAGGCAGCCAGATCGTGGACCGGCACGCCCTGACGGTCAATATCGGACGGCTCCGGGGAAAAATCGAGGATGAAGACCATAAATATATTTCAAATGTGTACGGGATGGGATATCAGTGGATTGGATGATGGCGATCACGGCCGCTGCCCTTCTTATGGCAGGAGGATGTGCCTGGAAGATGTGGCGGCAGAAAAAGGATATATATGCGTTTACAGAACAGCTGGAGGAGAACCTGGATGCGCTTCTTGCCGGGGAACCTCTAAAAAGTGACCAGGAGACCAAAGATACGCTGGCCGGCAAGATCAATGAGAAGCTGGCCCGCGTCCACCACATACAGGAGAGGAAAGAGAAGGAGAGCCTGGAGGCTAAGGAGCAGATGAAGGAGCTGATCTCAGACATTTCCCATCAGACCAGGACTCCCATTGCCAACCAGAAGATCTGTCTGGAGATTTTGCGGAAGGAATCCCTGCCCGCGGAGGCGTATGGATTTCTCGACAAACTGGAACACCAGACGGACAAACTGGATTTTCTCTTTCGGAGTCTGGTGAAAATGTCAAGGCTGGAGACAGGGGTTATCCAGATCCAAAAGAAGGAGTGCAATCTGGAAGAGACGCTGCAGAGGGCGGTCTCCGCTGTGGTGCCTGCAGCCTCCGGGAAGGGTATCCAGATCCGGGCAGATATAGAGAAACCGTTCCTTTTGTCTCACGACTCCAGGTGGACGGAGGAGGCGGTGTATAATCTGTTGGACAATGCGGTCAAATATACCGGCCAGGGAGGCAGCATCTGTCTGTCCGCCAGGAAGGGGGAGATTTTCGCGGAAATCCATGTGAAAGATACGGGAAAAGGGATCCCTCTGGAGCGGCAGGCGGAAATCTTCACCCGGTTTTACCGTGAGCCCGAGGTCCACGATGTGGAGGGGATCGGGATCGGACTGTACCTGACAAGGCGGATCATAGAGCTCCAGGGAGGGTATGTGGAGGTCAGATCCCTGCCCGGGGAGGGAGCGGACTTTGGTATATGTCTTCCCTTGTAGGGGAAAGAGCAGCTCTGTTTTGGTCACAGTTTTGTGACTATTCAGATCTGAGACCGGTTTGTGACTTTTGCGCTTTACAATAAAGCCATGGTCAGAATAAAAAGGTGACCAGACACAAAGAAGGAGGCGTAAAAAGTGGAAAACTGGATCGTAAAGACGAAAAATTTAAAGAAATATTATCAGCTTGGAAAGAACACGGTGAAGGCGCTGGACGGAGTGGACTTTGCCGTGGCAGAGCGGGAGTTTGTGGCCATCATCGGAAAATCCGGCAGCGGCAAGAGCACTCTTTTGCACATGCTCGGAGGGCTGGATGAGCCCACCTCCGGGGAGGTGTACGTGGACGGCCGGAGGCTTGCGGGCATGAGCCGGGAGCAGCTTGCTGTTTTTCGGCGCAGAAAGGTAGGGTTTGTCTTCCAGAGCTATAACCTGGTGCCGGACCTGAACGTGTATGAGAATATTGTCCTGCCCATCGAGCTGGACGGACGCAGGATCGACCGGGTGTTTGTGGATGAGATCCTGTCCCTTCTGTCCCTGGAGGAAAAGCGGGAGGCCCTGCCCGGCACCCTGTCCGGGGGACAGCAGCAGCGGGTGGCCATTGCCCGGGCCATCGCCAGCAAGCCCGCCATCATTTTGGCGGACGAGCCAACAGGTAACCTGGACACGGCCACCAGCCACGACGTGATGGGGCTTTTGAAGGTGGCGGCGAAACAGTTTCAGCAGACTATCATCCTCATCACCCACGACAGCGACATCGCCCAGATGGCGGACCGCATCGTCCACATCGAGGACGGGCGGATCGTGAAGGCAGGTGATACCTATGCTGGCTAACAACAATCAGGGGGTTATCCGCCGGATGGCGAAACGGTCTCTTGCAAGCAGCCGGCGCAGGACCGTCATCATGGGCCTGGCTGTGGCCCTGTCGGCTTTCATGCTCTTTTCTGTCTTCACTGTGGGGATCACCTGGTTCCATATGTACCATCTCCAGAATATCCGCCTGGCAGGCGGAGATTTTGACGCGGTCATGTACGGCATGACAGAGGAGCAGCGGGAGAAATGTGAGGAGAACCCGGACATCGACAAGATCGGCATTGCTGCTGTGGCCGGATCCATCCTCTCCACGGATTACGACAATACCGTCAATGTGGGCTGTATCTGGGCGGACGATGTGTACTGGAATGACATCATGGCGCCTGCCAGGACCCAGGTGAAGGGTTCCTATCCTCAGGAGGAAAACGAGGTCATGCTTACGAAGAACGCGCTTGAGACCTGCGGCTTTGAGGATCTGGAGCTGGGGATAGGCGATACCTTTCGGGCCCTCTGGCAGGACGGACAGGGCAACCAGATGGAAAGGGAGTTTAAAATCTCCGGTATCTGGGAGGGCTACGGGTCACAGAACGAGTTCTACGTGTCCAAGGCCTTCTACGATCAGTGCGGCTACCAGCTCTCGGAGGTGGCTTCCGGCCGCTATTTCATGACCTTTCACAGGAATTTCTGGACCCAGGAGGAGCAGACGGCCTTCATCGACAGTATGGACCTGGAGAAGCAGCAGAACATACTCTTCTCTGTGGAGGCAGGGTACTCCATTCCGATTGTCCTGGGACTTGCGGGCATTGCCCTTGTCACCTGCCTGTGCGCCTGTCTTCTGATCTACAACATCCTGTACCTGTCCGTGGCGGGGAATGTCCGGTACTACGGACTCCTCCAGACGATCGGCATGGCAGGGCGGCAGATACGCGCTCTGATGGGACGCCAGAGCGTCCTTGTGGGCGGTGCCGGTATAGCGGCGGGG
>OGYQ01000575.1_pt1 | contig 35114 bp, 29 predicted proteins | sample 1576641 | NCBI WGS metagenome assembly OGYQ01 (sample SAMEA3541476, study PRJEB24748) | human gut metagenome | biome: human gut; feature: human-associated habitat; material: faeces | place: China | collected 2012 | reverse complement strand
AACTGTTTTACAAATTTGATATTGCTTAAATATTTGTTGATTCTGATTTTTTCGTCCATTGCTCCATTATATATTTTTTCCCGGACATATGCAAGGCAAACATCATCTGGAAATCGGAAAGCCAAAAAACAGACCCGCTCTTTGCAGTCAAAAATACCAGACATATATTTTGAGTATTTTTGCACTCACGCAAAGAACTGGCCTGTATTTTATTTTCTACGAAACTTATGGCAATCCTCTGTTATCAGATACCTTCGTAATCTCTGCGGCCGCCCCGTCAGGCGTTTTTCAGATCGCTGAATTTAAACTTGATCACAAACATTGCACCCATCATCAGCGCCACGCCAATGATCAGGCACAGCGGACTCTGGATGAAGCCGGCGAAAATGTAGGTGATAAAAGATACCACTGCTGCCACAATGGCATAAGGCAGCTGGGTGGATACATGGTTTACATGATCGCACTGGGCGCCTGCGGACGCCATGATGGTAGTATCGGAAATCGGAGAGCAGTGGTCACCGCATACAGCACCTGCCATGCAGGCAGAGATGGAAATAATCATCAGATTTCCAGGTGTGTTTTCAAATACATGTACTACAATGGGGATCAGAATACCAAAGGTTCCCCAGGAAGTACCGGTTGCAAAAGCCAGGAAGCATGCCACAATGAAAATAATTGCCGGAAGCATATTTACCAGTCCGTCTGCAGAAGATTTTACCAGCTCTGCTACAAACTCTGCTGCCCCAAGACTGTCTGTCATACTCTTTAAGGTCCATGCAAAGGTCAGGATCAGTATTGCTGGAACCATGGATTTGAAGCCCTCCGGGATACATGCCATGCAGTCGCGGAACGGCAGCACCTTGCGTACCATATAAAGAAGAATGGTGATCACCAGTCCGAAAAAACTTCCCAGCACAAGGCCTACAGACGCATCACTCTGGGAAAAAGCAGTTACAAAATCAGTACCGCTGAAAAATCCGCCTGTGTAGATCATTCCAATGACACAGCAGATTACCAGGGAAATAATGGGAATCAGAAGATCCATTACTTTTCCCCGTGGATTCACAGGGTCTTCTCCCTCACCGGAAGCATAGGGGCGGGCTGCAGTTGTAAACAGGTCTCCTTTTAACGCGTTGGACTCATGAACGCCCATAGAGCCAAACTCTTCTTTCATCAGAACCATGGACACCATCATCACAATGGTAAGGATTGCATAATAGTTGTAAGGAATAGCTCTCACAAAAACGGACATTCCGTCTTCTCCCGGTACAAATCCGCTGACTGCTGCCGCCCAGGATGAGATCGGCGCAATAATGCAGATAGGCGCTGCTGTGGCATCGATCAGATATGCCAGCTTGGCACGGGAAACATTGTGCTGGTCTGTGATGGGACGCATAACGCTTCCCACAGTCAGACAGTTGAAATAGTCGTCAATAAAAATCAGAACGCCAAGTAAAATCGTAGCAAGCTCGGCGCCCACTCTTGTTTTGATGTGCTTGCTTGCCCAGCGTCCGAATGCGGCAGATCCGCCAGCACGGTTCATCAGGCACACCATGGTTCCAAGAATTACCAGGAACACCAGGATACCTACGTTGCTGGATGAGGACAGCACGCTGATCATTCCGCCGGAAAAAATCTGGTTTACGGTAACTTCGAAATTGCCGCCGGAATACAAGATTGCTCCTACCAGGATTCCCACAAACAGGGAACTGTAAACCTCCTTTGTGATCAGTGCCAGAACGATTGCCACAACAGGCGGTACCAAAGACCAGAATGTGGCGTAAACAGCCGGACTGCTTACTTCCTCCTCTGCAGCTGCAAGTACGGTCGCCGGACATGCCAGAACGAATACTAAAATGGCTGCAAACAGAGCATAAATTTTGCTGCATTTGTACTTCATTATCGATTTCCTCCCTCTTTTACTATGAAAGTCCCAGACGGCAACCAAGAATGAGCCATGCCCCGCATGAGCGAATTCTTGGATATCGGATGGGCTAGACCGTATGAGTAAGTAGGGCGATAGCCCGGATTACGAATGCGGTCGGCAGCTGTGGGAGCGCCCATAGGCGCGGAACAGCTGGCTTTCATACATGGTGATGTCGCCATAGGCGACATATCCTTTTTGCGAATACGACAAAAAAGCCATGAACGCCGCCCCGCTATGGGACACATTCATGGCATTTATTCTTCACAGGATCCATACCTTCGATAGCGCTCCACAACAGTGACAGTCTGCCGCATATTCTGCGTCAGCCCAGAGCTCTCTTCTCATGGCGAAAACAAACCCTTCGGCGGTATTCCCTTTCTTCCCGGCCAGCCTGCCAGACAGCCTGGATTCTGATGCTTCACAAATCTACAGAATCTCACAGCCGGAATTACTGATGAAGCCCGCGCCTCTATCATAACTTCCCGTATTCAGTTTCCTTCATCATGCCAGGGGAAAAGTACCTGACCTGGCATCTTGTAACTACTGTAACAGCTTTCCCGGATAATTGCAAGTCTTATTTTCTATCTATCCCACAAATCGAAAAATATTATAAGAGGCTGTTTCTCCAATCCGTTCACAGTCATTTTCTTCCAGAACCTTCTGGAGTTCCTCGTTCTTTGAGACTACCACAAATTCTGTTCTTGTCTCCTGCAATGCTTTCTTAAATGCTTCCATATCGTCATACAGCTGATAATCCACCACATCCAGAAGCGCCTTCTGCCGTTTGTATCCATCGCTGTTTTCATCATATACGCCTGCCACAGTGCTTCCTGCACGGTAAATACTGGAATTTCTGCTGATGATCAGACGCATGCTGGCATCATACTGCCGCACTTTATTGTTCAGGGTGCCGTCAAATACTACCCTTGCCATCTGCTCCGGATTGTTCTGGTTTTCATGGATGATCCCGCAGACCTGTATCAGTTCATCCGGGACTTTATAGATATTTTCTGCAAACGCGAAGTTGTTCACCACCCTGTCCAGCGGATTGCCAAAGAGCACAAAAATTCCAAGAAGCACAGCCGCAGCTGCAGCTTTCATCCACCTTTTGGGGAAAAGACACACCGCCTTAACTCCGTAATACGCCACCCCCGGTATTACCGGAAGCAGCCAGATAAAGCGGTAATATTCCTTGTCAAAGCCCAGCTTTGCTATGATATATTTCACAACAACCGGGTTATACACCGTCAGGAACAGAACAGCCGAGCAGCCAATAAAAATCATGGAGCTTTTTTTCCGTCCCCAGATCAGCGTGGCAATCAGTCCAATGGCAAAAAGGACCGGATACCAGCAGGGACCCCAGTACAATTTCATACAGGCATCCACAAATTTCATTCCCAGCTCTTCAATTGTTATTCCACCCATTCTTCCGCTCCTTTCTACGATGCAGCCAGACTGAGCAGTCCAAGCTTACACGCAAAATACACACCTGCATAGAGAACAGAAGGAACCATGCACAAAATACAGTAAGGCAGGCCGGAAAGCTTGCGCTTCATCCGCATAACCGGTACCATCCCAGCCAGAACTGCAGCTGGAAGGATAATGGCAGAGCCGGAAAATCCCAGAGCGCTTACCGCCGTAATAAACAGCACCGCCCACACCCTACGGTCCTCTTTTTCTTCGTAAAGCCACAGGGCGCACATAAGAACAACCGGAAATACAATATTTGCAAGAATGGCTTTTCCTTCGTAGCTTCTGGTAAAGAAAAAGGTTCCTGCCGTGTAGATCGTGCCGCATAACAACTGAAGGACGCACACAAACAGCACCATCAGATCCGCTTTCTTGCGGTTTTTCCCGAACAATCTTTTTCCAATCTGATAGATGACCAGGTTTGCAATGATCACATTTTCACAGGACATTACAATTTTGGCCTGTACAATGGGATGGATTCCCAAAAGCCTGCACCACACTGCATTATTCATAGGATAAGCGGACAGAACATACCTGGCCTGAAAATTCTGCAGGATGCCGCCTCTGAACGGATCAAATCTGCCAAGGGTGTTCGTGTATACAGAGGTACTGACCGTTCCTACATAGTAGGCAGCATCCACAGTGATATCTTCATAAAAAATAACGATCAGGCACTGAAGAAAAATCACCGCTGCCAGGAGCAGAAGCATCACGGAGTGCTGTTTCCATACTGCTTCTGCTTTCACTCTCACAGTCTGTCCCGGAGTGCCATCCATATGCCTGTGCCGTCTTATGCAAAGAAAAGCCCCAAGCACAGCTACAGCCATGATCACGGCCCATATGCCTGCTGCAGTACTTAAAGGAACCCACAAAAGCGTCATGGGGGTAAACAAGATTTCAAATACCGCAAAGTACGCCAGATATCCCAGGATCAGCTGCAGGGAAATATCTTCCTTTAATTTCAGAACCCGAAACACAAGTCTGCCTGCCGCCAAAAATATCATCGTCTGAAGAATAAAACCTATGCATGCCAGACACACATCTTTCATCATTTATGATTCTCTCCCTCTAACTGCGCCTTCAAAATCCCCATGGCAACCTTCTCCGGTGTAATAGGAAGCTCTCTTACGCGCACGCCAGAGGCATTGTACACTGCATCTGCAATAGCAGGACAAGGAGTATCAATTACCAGCTCTCCAATGGACTTGGCTCCAAAAGGACCGCTCTTTTCATAGCTGCTCTCAAATTCCACACGGATATTTCCGATGTCCACGCGGCTTGGGATCTTGTACTGCATGAAAGAGTTCTCGCGGATCTTACCCTCTTTGGAATACTGGACATTCTCCATCAGAGCCATGCCAATTCCCTGGGCAACGCCGCCCTCTGTCTGCACACGGGCAAGATTAGGGTTAATAGGAGTTCCGCAGTCTACCACTGCCACATAATCGATCAGGTCAATATTTCCGGTCTCTTTGTCCACTTCCACCTCTGCTGCACCGATCATATACGGCGGAGGAGAAATCTTGGAAGAAAAGGCGGTGGTTACCTGAAGCTCCTGCGTATTGCCGCAGGTTCCCTTATAGGCAACATCCTGAAGACTAACCTCTTTATCCCCTGCATAAACTCTTTTTCCGTCAAATTCAGCTTCTTCTGCAGCTACCCCAAGCAGTCCTGCGCCTACCTTGATGATCCGCTTCTTCAATTCACTGCAGGCATTGATTACTGCATTTCCTGTGGCATAGGTGGTAGCAGAGGCATAAGAGCCGGAATCATATGGGGAAACATCCGTATCCACTCCAAATGCGACCACATTGTCAAATTCCGTTTCCAGGCAGTCTGCTGCCATCTGAGAAAGAATCGTATCACATCCGGTACCCATATCCGCACATCCAAGGGATAATGTATAGGAAGCGTCCTCATTCAGCTTCAGGGTTGCACCTCCAACGTCTACATTAGAAATAGAGGAGCCCTGCATTGCCATGGCAAGACCTACGCCTCTTACTTTTCCATTTCCCATGTCCCTGCATGGATATTTCTCATCCCAGCCAATCATCTCCTTGGCACGGGCAAGACAACGATCCATGGTGCAGCTTGCCGTGTGGGTCAGATTGCCGTCATAATCGTACATTCTTTCCCCTTCAACAGGCATATTCAATTCACGGATTCTGGCAGGATCCATGTTCATTTTGTGCGCCAGCTCATTTACAGCAGACTCTACTGCATATATACCCTGTGTAGCGCCATAGCCGCGGTATGCACCTGCAGCCTGAACATTGGTGTATACAACTTCATAATCAAAGTCGTAGGCCTCAAGATTCCGATACAATGCAATGGCCTTATGCCCTGTCAGACCCACAGTTGTAGGGCTGTGATCTCCATATGCGCCTGCATTGGAAAGGGCTTCCACCTTAATTCCCTTTACAATACCATTTTCATCCGCTCCAACCTGTACATGGACCTCCATCTCATGACGGGGAGAAGCACAGATCAGGGCCTCGTGGCGGCTGTAAACGATCTTGGACGGACGACCGGTCAGCCAGGTGACAATTGCCGGGTAAATCTCGCAAACCTCTGTCTGCTTGGCACCAAAGCCGCCTCCGATACGAGGCTTGATCACACGAATCTTAGAGGATGGAATTCCAAGGGCATTTCCAAGGATTCTTCGAAGATGGAAAGGAACCTGTGTAGAGGCTACCACATTCAGTCTTCCAAAATGATCCTTGGTACAGTATGCACGGAAGGTTTCCATCATACACTGCTGGTCTGCCTTTGTATGGTAAACCTCATCTACCGTATATTTGCAGCTGGCAAGAACAGCGTCAATGTCACCCATTTCCTCATGGCCTTTGGCAGCAAGGTTTCGCTTGTTGTCAGCACCTACCGGGAACTTGGATTCCCAGTTCTCTTCAGGATGAACAAGAACCGGATTGTCTTTGGCTGTATGCATATCCAGAACCGGTGTTTCCACACGGTATTTCACTTTAATGCGTTTCAGGGCAAGGTCAACTGCCGCCTCTGTCTCACCTGCTACAATTGCTACTGCATCTCCCACAAAACGCAGATGCTGATCCAGGATCAATCTGTCATAGGGGCTGAATTCCGGATAAGTCTGCCCTGCAGAAGCAAACCGCTTCTTCGGAACATCTTCCCAGGTAAGAACGCAGGCAATACCATCTGTTTTTTTCGCATTCTCAGTTTTGATCTCCTCTATCCAGGCATTGGCATAAGGACTTCTTAATATCTTAATGATCAGACATTCCTTAGGTGCCAGGTCATCGGTATATACAGGCTGTCCTGTAACCAGTGCCATGGCATCTTTTTTCTGCAAAGACTGATTTACATAGCTCATGCCTGCACCTCCTTCTCCTGGTTCTTCTTATATTCCAGATATTTCAGAATACTTCTGGTCTGTCCCACAAAGCCGGAGCAGCGGCATAAATTTCCGGCCAGATACTCCTTGATCTCATCCTCTGTAGGATCTGTCAATTCCTTTGTCATGGCGATCACATTCATAATAAAGCCCGGATTGCAGAAGCCGCACTGCTCTGCGCCTTCATTGGCAAGAAATGTACCAAATTCTTTGGCTTCTTCCTGAAGACCTTCCATAGTCATAACCCTTTTGCCGTCAATGCGTGCTGCCAGAACAGAACAGGAAAGCATAGGTCTTCCCTCCACCAGAACGGTGCAAAGACCACAGTTAGCAGTCTCACAGCCTCTTTTTACACTGTAGCAGCCAAGGCTTCGAAGGAAATCCAGAAGCAGGGTATCCGGACAGATTTCTTCTTCTTTTTTAACTCCGTTCAGCCAAAAATTAATTCTCATCACTCATACCTCCCACTGCTTCCAATGCTCTTCTTGTAAGGACCTTCACAAGAAGGGTTCTGTACTTAGCACTTCCTCTCATATTTCCTGAGGTTGGAACCTTTCTGGCCGCATAGTCTGCAAATTTCTCATAAGCTTCCTTCTTCTCTTCCTCAGAAAGTGTCTGCGCATCCTTCAAAATGTTCTCCTCATCCTCCAGAAGAAATGCCTTAGACGGACGGGCACCGTAAACAGCCTTCATGCCATCTTCAGACAGGCTTACACAGCAGGCAAGCACAGGAAAATCAGTCTTTGTGTTACGCTGACTTAGGTATGCAGTCTTAATTGGAGTTTTCTTCACAATAATATGTACCAGAATGTCTCTGTCCTTCGGCATTTTTACAAAGTCCCAAAGACAGACTCTTCCTCCCTTAAAAAGCTCAACCTCTGTATCCAGGGCTAAAAACATGGTCAGAACATCTGAGAAACCAAAACGCCCCCAGATACTTCCGCCCACTGTAGCACAGTTGCGGAACTGCACGCCTACAATGTGGCGCAGACTCTCCTTCATAGCTCCATGGGTATAGGCATGAAGTCCTTCGTGAAGCTCCAGATCACGCAAGGGAGTCATGCAGCCGATTACAAATTCTTCCTCCGTCTCTGTAATGGTGTCCAATCCAAGGCCTGAAAGGTCAATAGCTGTAGTTACATTGCGATTGCCCATTTTCAGCCATACCATTCCGCCCAGTACACAGGCGGTACGCTTCTGGTTCAGCTCATAGGCTTCTTCCAGGGATTCCGCTTTCACATAATTTTTTATTTTAAGCATGGTGATTTCCTTTCTTTTATTATCAACTTTAAGTATAACAAGAAAAAATCCAAATTTCCAGCGAAATGACAGATTCAGAATATTTTTTTATTTTGATTTTATGCAAATTATATAGAAATTTTCAAATAATTATGTTATAATGCAAAAGAGAACAGATAATATACCTTTTGCACTGTTTTTATCAAAAAGGAGGCGGCGTTTATGAGTAAATGCATCATAACAATCAATCGTATGTTTGGAAGCGGCGGACGTATTATCGGAAAGGCTCTTGCTGAGGAACTGGGCTTTAAATTCTATGACAAGGAATTGATTGAAATGGCAAGCAAAGAGAAAAATATCCCCTTTGATGAGTTTGCCAGAGTAGACGAGAAGAAAGCCAGCCAGTGGCTTTATCCGGTTGATTATGAGCTTCAGATGAATCCGGAGTATCATTTTGTTCCTATGAACGATGTGCTTTATGATCTGCAGAAGAAGAGCATTCTGGAAGCTGCTGACAAAGAGAACTGCGTAATTGTCGGACGCTGCGGCAACTATATATTAAAAGATTATAAGGATAAGCATATCAGCCTGTTCATCTATGCACCTTTTGAGGAACGAGTGAAAACGGTAATGGCCCGTACCGGTCGTGAGGAGAAGAGTGTACGCAAGATGGTGAAGCGCACCGACAAGGACCGCCGTGCTTATTATGAATATTTCACAGACACCAACTGGTTGGATATGCTGCAGTATGATCTGTGCATCAACAGCAGCACTGTTTCCAAAGAACAGATTATCCAGATGGTGAAGAAGCTTCTGTAAAGGGATCATTTCTCTGGGACAGCAAAAACAAAAAGCATAGAAACAGCCCCGCAAACCTGCGGGGCTGAAATTATGTTTCCGTAATATAGCTTTTTAAAAACTCATAGATTTCCTCTTCTGTAGGGGGACAGCCCTTGAGGTGACAGGTAAAGCTTCTGGTACAGTGACCGATGCCAAGAAGACCCTTTTGATTTCGGTAGCCTTGACCGATGGAGATTCGGGTGGTCAGGTTTGAAAGGAGACCTTCTTGCTTCAGGCGGTCAAGAGCGGGGATCAGGTTGCCGTAGCAGGCGCTGCAGGATTCTACTTCTTCTACAGCGTCGGCAAGCTCTACCACTTTCCGGGACTTGGGAATGGGAGCGCCGGGGTTGCCATCGAGGGCACGGATTTCTGCCTGGCGGATGTCGGCGCAGCCAACACCAAGGGCGGCAGCCTTTGTGATGTAGGGGACTTCTTCTGGCTGATAGTACATCATGTCGCAGACGTAAGCATCCATAAGAACCGGATCCACTGCTGCCAGAACGCGGTTCATCTCTACGGGGTTGCCGCCGTCTTCGAAATCCAGATCGCCGCAAATATTATCTACCATGATGAAATCCTGGTGAATAGCAAGGCCTAGGTGAGCGATAGGATCATGAAGGCCAAGTGCGTGGAAGCGGCGCTTCTCAGAGTTGGGCAAAAGACCTTTCATGTTCTTCAATGCACAGGTGATTTTGGTCTGACAGTGACCTTTTAGTACCGGAACATTAATAAGGAAGTCCAGGTCAAGGACACTTTTGCAGATGTTTAAGGTCATATCGCCACATTGTACAGGCGCACCCTTTTCCTTTTGCATGTCAAGGAACGGAACGTTATATTTTTCACAGAGGGACTTGAAACCACAGACTTCGTAGGATTCGGAGGTCTTATCTCCTACCCAGGAACCTTCCATGATCACCAGATTGGAAAAACCTTTTTCCTGAAGATATTCTACGATTCCGGCGACTACCTCCGGGTGAGTGGTGCCGCCCCAGTAGGCTTCCATGGGGGCGACCAGGTTTGGCTTGATGCCGATCCGCATATTGTACAAACCAAATTCTGAATTCTGTTTTTCCACAGAATCTGAAGAATAAAAACAGTCCACTTCTGCTTTAGAGCTGTCAATAAGACTGCTCTTTGTTTCAAACTTCGCTTCTGTTATAACCTTCTCACTATTCTGCTGTAAACCTGCCTCGAAATTTTCTGAAAGCGCCTTCAATCCGTATTTCACAAACTTCTTCTCTATCTCTCCTGCCAGATCACACGCCTCCAGCAGTTCTTTCGTCATCTCCTTATATTCAGTTCCGCATTTTATAAAAATCTGATTCTTCTTCATTTCCGGATCAGTACTCCTTTTTCTCCATAATCTTTATGGATATTGTACAGGAAATCAGAACCATTAGCAACATAAGAACAAACAGCATCGCCAGACAGACTGGGATTCCAAGGTTCCAAATGCGCAGGCCCAGATTTTTCAGACCTGAAAAATCCACTTTCATTTTCTGGCATAGTTCTACGCCAATCCATCCTACAGCCATGATGCCAAATACAAGAACAAGCAGCACCAGCCTTCCTGTAGAGCTTCCATATTTCAACTGTACCGGAAACACAACCGCATTTGCGAAAACAGCAAGAAAAAGACCGACAGCTGCAGAAGCGATCAGTTCTTCCCAGGACACCATACGATATCCGGAAGCATTTACGCCAATTGCAATTGCAACAGCAACAGCCCACAATACCGTGACCATCCCTGCACCCAGCAGATACTTCTCCTTCACATATTCTTTCCTGCTGATAGGAAAAGTAAAAATATAAGGCATACCATTATCCATATCATCACTTGCTATGGTATTCAGTGCCATAACGGCAGCCAGAACAGACACATAACTGATTAGAAAAGAAGGACCTGCGGAAGTACTAAGGAAACAGAAAATAGCTATAATATATACGCCAATGAACGTTTTCATGTTTCCTCTCATAATTTCCATGTCTTTTACAAACATACCTTTCATAATACTTCCCCCTTGATCATCATGGTAATAACCTTGTCCACAGACCCACGTTCTATTGCAAGCTGCGGGTAGTTCTCCGCATAAAATGCACGCTCATCTGTGAGACAGCTGTAGCCGTATTGCTCCTTCTTCACCTTGAGAATATGCTGCTTATCAAGCAACTCATATTGCTTCTCGTCAGCCTTGATAAGACCATATTCATCCAGCAGCACATCTGTATTCTCATGAAGCACGATCCGTCCCTTATCAATCATATAAATATCATCACACAGGCTCTCCAGATCTGAGGAAATGTGGGAGCTGATCAGAATACTTCTTCCTTCCGTCTCCATATATTCCCGAAGGAGTTCCAGAATGCTATCCCTGGCAATCACGTCCAGACCGGCTGTAGGCTCATCCAGAACAAGAAGCCTGGCATCAAAGCTGGTGGCTGTCAGCACTTTTAACTTTGCTTTCATTCCTGTGGAAAACTCTTTCAGTTTCTTATCCATGGGGATGGAAAACAGGCTGCACCGCTTCTCAAACATCTCCCGATCAAATTTCTCATAAGTCTCTGTCAGAATATGCACAATCTGTTTCACGGTCAAACAATTGGAAAAACCGCTGTCAGAAAGTGTCGCGCCTATATCCGCTTTCTCTTTTTGGGAAATCTGCTCCATATCCTTATTAAACAGACGAATCTCTCCTGCATCAGGATGAACCAGCCCCAGAATAACCTTAAAGGTAGTAGACTTCCCTGCTCCATTGGCTCCGATCAGACCGGTGATCTGTCCTTCTTCTACTTCCATACTTACATCCAGGGAAAATCCAGGATAATTCTTCTGCAAATTCTTCAAACTCAACAGCATATCTACTCCTCCATAATAAGCTCAAACAGTTCCCGGATCTCTTCCTCAGACAATCCGCTGATCCGCGCTTTCCGGATCACTTCCTCCAGTTCTGTCTCAATCTCCCGCTTCCGCTCTTCCATAAGAAGTCCCTGGTTATTCTTGGCAATAAAGCTGCCTTTCCCATGCACCGTAACCACGAACCCCTCTTCCTCCAGAAAGTCATACGCCTTCTTCACCGTAAGAGCACTAATCTTCAGCTCCTTCGCCAAAGTTCTCACAGAGGGAAGCATTTCCTCTTCCTTTAACGTCCCGTCAATGATCATCGCCTTAATCTGATCTGTGATCTGCTCATAAATTGGCTGCATCGTCGAGTGATTAATTATGATCTTCATGTGACCCCTCCTTATGTAAACAGTATATAACAGTATTATACTGTTGTCAAGTGTTATATGCTGTTTATTTTCAATTAATTCATAGTTACTTTGAACACACTGCCCCTCCCAGGCGTCCGCCTTCGCCACATAAAAAAAGACGTGCATACCTGAGTCTAAACTCACATACACACGCCAATATTTTTATTCAGCTTTATTAAACACTTCTTTATCCACAGCCCCATTCTGGCAAGCCACAATGGTCGTACAAACAGCATCACCTGTAATATTAACGGCTGTTCTGGCCATATCCAGAATACGGTCAATACCCATAATAATACCGATTGCCTCCACCGGAAGACCAACAGAGTTAAATACCATGGTCAAGGTCACAAGACCAACACTTGGAATACCTGCTGTACCAATAGAAGCCAGAGTCGCCGTACCGATAACGGTTACATAATCCATAGGTGTCAGATGAATTCCAAATGCCTGCGCTGCAAACATAACCGCAACACCCTGCATGATAGAAGTACCATCCATGTTAATGGTAGCTCCCAGCGGGATCGTAAAGGAAGAAATCTTTTTGGAAACACCCATTTTCTTATGCAGCGTATCGATGGAAAGAGGTATTGTTGCATTGGATGTTGCCGTGGAAAAGGCAAAAGCCATAACCGGGAAAAATTTCTTGATAAATCTGACTGGATTCAGGCCGGTAAATGCCTTGAGCAAAATCTGATACACTCCAAAGCACTGGATTGCCAGCGCGATCAGTACCGCAATCATATATTTCGCCAGCGGAATAAACGCACTGAAGCCAATATTGGCAAAAGTTCTTGCAATAAGACTGAATACACCGATGGGTGCCAGACTCATAACCATCATGGTCATTTCCATCATAATGTCATTAAACTGACTGATAAAGTTGGCAACCACCTCTGCGCGCTCTCCAAGCTTGGCAAGGATCACACCAACGACCAGGGCAAATACGATCACCTGAAGCATCTCGCCATTTGCCAGAGCTTTAAAAGGGTTGTCCGGAATAATATTCAAAATGGTCTGTGCCAGTGAAGCAGACTCCATAGTTTCAATGTCAGAAGCATTCACCTGAATCTTACTCATGTCAAGACCGATACCAGGTCTTAAAAGGGTTCCGATTCCAAGGGCAACTGCAACGGCCACCGCAGTAGTAACCAGATAAAATGCAAGAGTCTTGCCGCCTACATTTCCCAGCTTCTTGGTATCTCCGATTGCCATGCTTCCGCAAACCAGAGAACAAAATACCAATGGAACAACCAGCATTTTCATGAGGCGGATAAATCCCTGACCCAATACATAAAGAACGCCTTCCACGATCACATCATTTTTAATATTACCATCCGGAACCAGATAATGAAGAACCATTCCGGTGACAGCACCAACGATCAGTGCAATAAAAATCTTACTGGTCAGACTGATTTTCTTTTTCTCTTTTGCATTTTCTTTCTTTGCTCCCATCTTAGCCTTCCATCCTCTCTTTCATAAATTCTGCCAGAGATTCTTTCCAATCCGGCATGTCGTATACATCAATAATGCGAAGAATGAAATTATCAAGAACTGCATATGCAGGTCTTGCAGAGGACAGATCTGACTGCGGCGTGGGAACTGGATTCAGCTGTTCTTTTTTTCCGGAAAGCCGAAGTACTTCCTTTGCAAATTCGTAACGGCTGCAAACGCCCTTGCAGGTAGCATGATAAGTTCCGTACTCATTAGTGCGGATCAGGTAAAGAATGATCCTTGCCAGATCCCTGGCACTTGTAGGAGAACCATACTGATCTTCTGCAACGGATAAGGCCTGCCCTTCATCTGCTGAGGCAAGCACGCGGTTTACAAAATTATTTCCGGTTCCGTATACCCAGTTGCTTCGGATAATAAAGTGCTTGTGGGTGAATTCCTTCACATATTTTTCTCCTGCAAGCTTTGATTTTCCGTAAACGGTGATAGGATTGGTATCATCAAATTCTGTATAAGGCTTTTTTCCCAAGCCGTCAAAAACGTCATCTGTAGACAGCTGTACCATCTTTGCCCCGGTTTTTCTTGCCACAATACTTAAGTTACGGGCACCCAGGGCATTTACGCGGAATGCATGCTCCGGCTCTTTTTCGCAAAGCTCTACATCGGTAAGTGCCGCACAGTTGATGATCACGTCCGGACGGTTGATCTCACCGAAACGGAGCACTTCATCGGTCTGGGTGATGTCAAGCTCATTCTTATCTGTATTCAGAGCTTCAATTTCCAGAGGGTTTAGCATTTCATTAATTGCTTCGCCAATCTGGCCTTCTGATCCTACGATCCATACTTTCAGCATTTCTCTTCCTCCTTTATCTCTGTCAAATGCATCGATTTCATCGCACAATTAATATTATTTTAGCAATGTTCAATAGTATCTGTCAAGGAAAAAGATTGCCCGGCCAGCCTTGTATTTCCATGCGGCAGGCTGTATAATCTTAGAGCGTGTTTGAAAAAGGCTTTCTGCAAGATGTGCGTCACAGATTGCAGGAATGATTTTTCAAACACGCTCTAGCATCTCTTAAAAGGTTTTTTCAGCTTTAATGAAATGGAAGGATTTACAGTATGAAACGAAAAATAGGGAAACGAAAGCGGCAGCTTAAAAGAAAGTACCTAATGAAAAAGCAGCTTCTCACAGGCGGGATTCTGGGCGCTGCAGCCCTTACCGTTTTTGGTGCCGCCCGGCTTGTGGGGAAAATCAAAGAATCTGCCAACACCGTCTCCATGGTTGCAGCCACTTCTGGGGACAGCGGGCTTAATATGGAACAAACCGACTCCCTTGCAGAGGTAAAGGCAGCTATGGCAAAGCCTGCCAGCTTTTCCCCCGCCTGTGTGGAATCCACAAAGCCCTCCCTTTACATAGATTCCACAGCCATCGAGGTAAATGGGCAGACCCTGGCAAATCTTTCTGATTACCAGTCTGCTGACACCCATTCCTTTGATGCAGGGATCAGCTACACAGATGTGGACGGAATCGTCACCTTCCGGGGCAATAATTTCCGCGACACCGCCTCCTATGGAAACACCCAGATCAAGGAGGGCAAAATAACAGATCTCTGGACCGCCAGCACAGGTTCCATCACGGTAGGCGATGCTACCTGGTCGGGAAGCGGCTGGACCGGACAGCCTCTTATGGAAAAATGGTCCAAAGAAGCCAAACAGTCCATGAACATGTACGACTGGGCCAAAGAAAAAGACGACCTTGTGGAAGTGATCTACGCCTGCATGGACGGATATGTGTATTTCCTGGATCTGGAAACAGGCGAGCCGACAAGAGAGGCCCTTTTCCTGGGCTACACCTTCAAGGGCTCCGGTGCACTGGACCCAAGAGGCTATCCAATCTTATATGTAGGTGCCGGCTACGACAGCAATGAAGGAACCGCCAGAGTTTTCGTGGTCAACCTTCTGGACTGCAGCGTCATGTACACCTTCGGAAATAACGATTCTTTTTCCCTTCGCGGAAACTTAAGCTATTTTGACTCCTCCGCACTTGTGGATGCGAATACCGATACTCTGATCTATCCTGGGGAAAACGGCATTCTCTACCTGATCAAATTAAATACCAGCTATGATCCAGCGGCAGGCACCCTGTCCATCGCCCCGGACCCGGTTGTGAAATGGCATTATTACGGAACCAGAACCAGTGTTGCTTCCTACTGGCTTGGCATGGAGGACAGTGCAGCCATCTACGACGGCTATATTTTCATGTCCGACAATGGCGGCAATCTGATGTGCCTGGATCTGAACACCCTGCAGCTGGTGTGGGTACAGGACATTCTGGATGACTCCAACTCCTCCCCGGTGCTTTCCGTGGAGGACGGACATCTTTACCTGTACATCAGCACCTCCTTCCGTCTTGGATGGCGAAGCAATTCCACAGCGGAAGTTCCGGTATGGAAAATTGACGCCGAGACCGGAGAGATCATCTGGCAGAAATCCTACGAGTGTTCTTCTGAGGACGGGGTCTCCGGCGGCGTCCAGTCCACCATCGCAGTGGGTAAAGAGGAATTGTCCGACTACATTTATGTGACCGTAGCCAGAACTGGAGGCCAGGCCGAGGGCGTCCTTGCCTGCATTGACAAAAATACAGGGGAAGCCGTCTGGGAGCATGCTGCTGCCTATGCCTGGTCCTCTCCTGTATGTGTGTACAATCCCGACGGCAGCGGCAAAGTGCTCTACTGCAACAGCACCGGACACATTTATCTTCTGGACGGAAAAACAGGAGAGGTTCTTGACTGCCACCAGATCAGTGAGGGAGTCATCGAAGCATCTCCTGCTGTCTATCAAAGTTATATGGTCGTGGGAACCCGCGACTGCAAAATATGGGGAATGGAACTGCAGTAATGCGGTTTCTCCCCCATTTTTCAAACAGGCTCTAGAGCATGTTTGAAAAAGGCTTTCTGCAAGATGTGCGTCACAATTTGTGGGAGATTTTGCCCGGATGAGGGCGTCGTAGCGGGCTACGACAACCGAATTCGGGTGAAATATACCGCAAAGTGGGGCGTGCAGATTGCAGGAATGATTTTTCAAACAGGCTCTAGGCTTTAATCGCCCATCTCATTTTTGTAGACCGTGCGCGGCCATTCTGTGCACATTCCTGTGCGGACGGACGAATTACATCTTTGGCGTAATCGGAATAAATTCCTGCCTTATATCCTGCCTTTAACGCTTTTTTTACCAGCTTGTCTTCCCCGGAATGGAAGGTCAGGATAGCGGCTCTTCCGCCTGGCTTTAAAGCATCCGGCAGCTTTTCCATAAATTCATAGAGGACCTCAAATTCCCGGTTCACATCAATTCGAAGAGCCTGGAAGGTACGCTGGCAGGTCTTCTTGATGGTCTCCTTCTTCTCTTTCTCCGGAAGGAAATCAAGGGTCTTCTCAATCACCTGGCGAAGCTTGGTGGTGGTATCCATGTGGTTTCCTCTGCGGATCTCATCAGTGATGGCCTTTGCCAGTTCTTCACAGTAGGGCTCGTCAGAATTCTCATAAAGCATTCCGGCAAGCTCGTCTCTTGTGATGGTCTCAAGACGCTCTGCGGCACTGATCCCGGCCTCCTGGTTCAGACGCAGATCCAGAGGTCCGTCCACCTTAAAGGAAAATCCTCTTTTCGGGTTGTCGATCTGCATGGAAGAAACGCCAAGGTCTGCCAGCAGGAAATCAAAGCCTCCCACTTCCTTTGCAATCTCATCAATGGTGCAGAAGTTCTGAAGCTTAATAGTGAGAATGTCCTCCCCAAATCCCAGCTCTTCCAGGCGCTTCTTGGTCTTAGCTGCTTCCTCATGATCCACATCTGTGGCATACATATGGCCTTTTCCCTGAAGACACTGAAGCATTGCCTTCGTATGGCCTCCGTAGCCTAAAGTAGCGTCAAAGCCTACCTGTCCCGGCTTGATTTCCAGGAAATCAAGGATTTCCTTTACCATAATGGAAATGTGCATGCCAGCAGGAGTGTTGCCTTTTTGCATCACATGCTGGATGGTATCCTGGTATTTCTCCGGCTGAAGCTCCTTATATTTCTCTTCGAATTTCTTCGGGTATTTGCCCTTGTAGCGCACACGTCTTTTGTGAGGCTGCTGTGCGTCCTGTGAAGCAGCTTCCTGCCCCTCGTTGGAAGTTTTTATTTCCTCAGTCATTTCTGTCTCCTGTAGCTTTTCATCATTCTGTGACATCTGCATCTCCTGTAAAAGGTTCTAAGTCATGCTTTTTTCTTATCAGCCCTGTTTTCTTTTCTCCAGCTCCATGCTGATCTTGGAAACAAACAGGTCAAATGCCACATCATTTTTACCGCTGTTGATCACAATGTCTGCCTTGGAACGGGTAGGCTCTACATAAAGGTAATGCATGGGCTTCACCGTATTCAGATACTGGTTGATGATTCCGTTTAAGTCCCTTCCGCACTCTTCCACGTCCCGGGAAATCCGGCGAAGGATACGCTCGTCTGCATCCGCTTCCACATACACCTTGATGTCAAGAAGCTCCCTCACCCTTGGATCTGCCAGAAGAAGGATTCCTTCCACAAGGATCACCGGACTTGGGGTAATGTGAAGAATCTTATCGGAACGGTTGTGCTGGGAATAATCATAAACCGGGCATTCTATGGATTTTCCTGCCTTCAGAAGCTTCAGATGCTCTACCAGAAGCTCGGTCTCCAGGGAATCGGGATGATCGTAATTGACAGTTACCCTCTGTTCAAAGGGAATTCCATCCTGTCTGCGGTAGTAATTGTCGTGATAAAGCACCACCACATCATCCCCGAAATGCTCTTTAATCCTGTTTGTAAATGTTGATTTACCAGAGCCGGAACCTCCGGCAATTCCTATAATCAGACTTTCCATTTTTTCGCTCCTACCTGTCAAGGCCGAATTCTTCCGGCATAAATCTTGGGCAAATGTTATCAGAGGTACAAATAACTGTAGAGGAAAGGCGGGTGCCGATGGCGCATGCCTCTCTTAAGGTCTTGCCGTATGTCAGTCCTACGCAAACACCTGCGAAAAAGGCATCTCCTGCGCCTGTGGTGTCCACCACATCCACCTTCTTGGCCGGGTAAACACCGTGATTTCCTTCCTGGTCTGCGTAGGCTGCGCCCTCACTTCCCATGGTAACCACCATCTTGGGAATGTGCGCTGACTGGATGCGCTTTGTCAGGCACTCTGCCATTTCCTCCGGGGAAAGGCCGTCATAATCTTCAGAAAACAAAATTCCGGCCTCCTGCTGGTTGCAGACGAAGCAGGCTGTTTTCCGAAGAAAATCCCTGCGCTCCATGGCAATGGTCATGTTGGAAACCAGTGCGTAAACTTTTTTGCCGTATTTCTCCGCATAGTGGAAGGTTTTCTTCACGATTTCCTTGTCAATGTCAATCTCGATCACCACGCTGTCCGCATTCTGGAAGATCTCGTCTCCGCATTCCTCCAGAATCTGCTCAATGGGGCGGTGATCCGGTCTCTTGGAAATGGATGCCACCACATCCCCGTCCTGGTCAAAAACAGCCAGCCAGGTTCCCATGCCGTTTGGCACCTTGCGCATAAACCTGGTGTCTACCTTGTGGCGATCCAGCTTGCGGATCACTTCCTCGCCCATGGCATCGTCATCCACCAGACTGACAAATGTGGGCTTCAGCTCTATATTGGCAATATCCTCTACCACATTTCTTCCCACTCCGCCGTGGATCTGCTGGATTTCTCCCGCATTTCTTCCGCCTGGAATAAAAGGCGCTGTAGAATACCCTTTCACATCGATAAAAACATCACCGATTACAACAATTCCCATACTTTCTCTTTCTCCTTTGTTACCTGTTACATATTCACAATAATTTCTGTTACCAGTTCCTTGAAGGATTTGGCAACCCGATCTGCAGTCTCCTGGACTTCCTTGTGGTTTAACTCTTCCTTTGAAATTCCGGCTGCCATGTTGGTGATGCAGGAAATCCCGCAGATCTCAAGGCCCATGTGACGGGCTGCCATCGCCTCGCAGGCAGTGCTCATGCCAACAGCGTCCCCGCCCCAGATGGCTGCCATTTTCACCTCAGCAGGAGTCTCGTAGTTTGGTCCTGTAAACTGCACGTAAACACCCTCCTGAATGGAAATGCCGCATTTTTTCGCTGAGGTGCGGATCACATCCTGAAGCCGTCTGCTGTACACCTCACTCATATCCGGGAATCTGCAGCCAAGCTCCTCTATATTAGGTCCGATAAGAGGGCTTGGAATTCCGGTTGCAATGTGGTCTGTGATCATCATGAAATCCCCCGGATGAAAGGATGGATTCACGCCGCCTGCTGCATTGGTGAGAAACAGCTTCTTCGCTCCCATCATGCCCATCAGTCTTGCGGGAAGCACCACATCGGTCATAGGATAGCCTTCATAATAATGCACTCTTCCCTGCATGATCACAACCGGCACCTGTTTCACATAGCCGAATACAAACCTTCCCTTGTGTCCTGCAACTGTGGAGGTTGGAAAACCTTCAATTTCTGTATAATCAATTGTGGTCTCAATCTGGATCTCATCTGCATAATCACCAAGCCCGGAGCCCAGGATCAGCGCCACCTCCGGTTTAAAATCTGTTTTTTTTCTGACACTTGCAAGGCAAGTTTCAAGCTTCTGATATAAATCGTTCATGTACACCTTCTCCTTTTATACGCTGCCTATTTTCTCATCTACAGTTCTTTTCAGGCCTCTGTATTGTTTCTCGTTAATCCAGATCTGATTGCCTTTTTTGGTGATCAGATCATCCGCCTGAAATTTTTTGATGGCACGGCTGATGCTTTTCAGGCAGAGACCTGTCTCATCTGCCAGATTCTGACGGCTCTCATTGATGCAAAGCTGCTCATTTTTACTGTATTTTTCAAACCAGTCCGCAAACAGCACAGCCAGCCGGTCTGCACCTTCCAGAAACAGGTACAGCCGGTTCCGTCTCTCCTCCTCCAGAAGGGAAGCGCAGGTAAGCCTTGCTTCCGTGCGAAAGGCTTCCGTATCTGAATAGATCCATTTCTCATACTGGGCTCTTGGAAGCTTGGTCACAATGCATTCTGTCTCTGTCTGCAGGGTAGTCTGGTAGGTATCCTGCCCCAGGATCACTTCCATTCCACCAAGTGCGATCAGATTCATGGGCTTCATAAAATCGTAGGCAATGCCAGACACCCTGTAGTCTGTGGCTTTGACCCTTCCCCTTGCCACAAAGAAAATAGTGTCTGCAGGCTCATTTTCCCGGATAAAGGTGATGCCAGCTTCCATCACCTCGCTCTGGAACAGATCCATCAGCCACAAGGGTGCTGTGCGGAAATAAGTTTCAAACTGTTTCTGTTTCTCTCTTTCCAGTTCCCGAAGAAACGGAAGTACATCATGCAAGTATGTGTGTTTCATATAGTTTCCTCATATTCTGCTGTCTGGAAGCATATCTGAAAAATGCTCTCTTAAACCAGCTTCTCCAAAATAGAGTGTCCGATGGTTCCCTCTGGCATTTTAACCTGGAAATTATCTGCAACAGAAGCGCCGATCACAGCAAAAGTATATTCGTTTTCGATGGCTCCGCCCTCTTTCATCTGCGGGGAATAAGCAAGGAATGGAACGTATTCTCTTGTATGGTCTGTACCTGTGTAGGTGGGATCATTTCCGTGATCTGCCGTCAGGATCAGAAGGTCATCCTCCCGAAGCGCTTCAAGAAGAACGCCCAGGTTTTTATCAAATTTCTCAATCTCTTTGCCGTAACCTTCCACATTTCGTCTGTGTCCCCACAGGGCATCGAAATCAACCAGATTGACAAAGCAAAGTCCCTTAAAGTCTTCTTTGCTGATGGCAATGGTCTGCTCCATGCCGTGTACGGAACTGTTGGAATGATAGGTCTTTGTGATTCCCTCGCCGCAGAAAATATCGTTGATCTTGCCTACGCCGATCACATCCAGTCCTGCATCCTTAAGTGCATTCAAGGTGGTTAAGCCAGTTGGCTTCAGGGCATAGTCGTGACGGTTGCTGGTGCGCTTAAACTCGCCTTTCTTTTTACCCACATAGGGTCTTGCAATGACGCGGCCTACCCGCCACTCATCCTTCATGGTGATCTCACGGGCAATCTCACAGCAGCGATACAGGTTCTGAAGGTCAAAGGTCTCCTCATTTCCGCATATCTGAAGGACAGAGTCTGCGGAGGTGTAGACGATCATGGCGCCTGTGTTGATTTCTTCTTCGCCCAGCTCTTCAATAATCTCCGTGCCGCTTGCGCTTTTGTTTCCAATTACGCGCTTGCCGCAGCGCTTCTCAAGCTCTGCGATCAATTCCGCCGGAAATCCGTGATCTGTAAAGGTGATAAAGGGTTTGGTTGTTCTGATTCCCATCATTTCCCAGTGCCCGGTCATAGTGTCCTTGCCGTTGCTGGCTTCTGTAATGCGCATGTAGCAGCCCATAGGATGCTCCACGCCTGTCATATTTCCGGCAGGATGCAGATTTAACATTCCCAGTTTTCTTAAATTTGGTATTTCCAGGGAACCCATTTTATCCAGAATATGTCCGAAGGTATCCACTCCCACATCACCAAACTTTTCGGAATCCGGCATAGCGCCGATTCCCAGAGAATCCAGGACGATCACAAAGATCCTTTCATATTTTTTCAAAATAAAATCCCCCATTTCTGCTGCTTTTTTTATTTAACAGAATTGCCTCTGCCATGTTTTATTCAACAGGTCATTTATCGGCCTATATACAGTTTTCTGTGTAGTTTCTCTTTGACTTCTTCGCCTGCAAATGCAGTGTCTGCCGCATTTTTCATAAGGATCAGAATCTCCTCATCTGTAATTCCATAGGTTTTCTGAATGAACTGCAGTTCCTTGGTCAGCGTGGTATTGCTGACGGTGCGGTTGTCCGTGTTGATGGAAACCTTCAGGTCTGCATTTAAAAATTCACAGATGGGATACTGGGCAGTGCTCTGTACTGCCTTTGTCTGCAGGTTGCTGATGGGGCACATCTCAATTCCGATGCCCATCTGTGCAAGCTCCTTTTGCAGATCAGCGTAACCTCTCATGGCAATTCCATGACCGATTCTGCCAGCTCCTGCTTTTACAGAATCCACAATGTTCTGCACGCTTCCGCACTCTCCTGCATGGAGAGTAAAGGGCATTTCCAATTTGCAGGTGTCTGTAAACAGCTCCATGAACTGTGACATTGGGTAGGAGGCTTCCGCGCCTGCCAGGTCCGCGGCGCACACTCCATATCCCAGATACTCCCGGGCGGTTTTGATCATGCGGCTGTTGTCCTCCTGGCTATGATGGCGCATGGCACAGGTGATCACGCCGAAGTCCACGCCGAAATCCTTTTTGCCGCGCTCAAGACCTTTTAAAAGTGCTTCGATCACTGACCGGCAGTTCATGCTCTCTGTCTCGGATAAAAGAGGGGCAAAGCGGATTTCCGCATAGCACACATTCTCCTGGCTCATGCTTTTCAGCACGTCATAGCCAGCCCCTTCTAATCCCTTCTCATCCATAATGCACTGTCCGGGAAGGGAAAATTTCTCAAGGTATTCGGCCAGGGAGGTGCAGTCATCTGATACGCTAAGTTCTTCTGGCTGTACTGCCCGTCCAAGTCTTGATTCTATAAATTCCCGGCTGAGGGAGCCGTCCAGGTGGCAGTGAAGCTCCACCTTGGGGAGGGCCTTTAATTCTTCTGTTGTCATAATTTATTCTCCTACGGTCAGGCCAGATTAGTGGGGCCAAAGCCCAGAGGAAGCAGTTCCTTTAATGTGTAAATGTCGTAGTGCTCCTTGTCCACTGCCAGAATGATCTGGAAGGTTTCGGGATTGCAGAATTCCATCATCACCTGTCTGCATACTCCGCAGGGAGCTGCATATTCTGTAAGAACGCCCTCTTTTCCGCCTACTACGCAGATTGCCTGGAATTCCTTAACGCCTTCGCTTACAGCCTTGAAAAAGGCGGTTCGCTCCGCGCAGTTGGTGGCGGTGTAGCCTGCGTTTTCAATGTTGCAGCCGGTGTAGGTCTGACCATTTTTTGCCAGCAGGGCTGCGCCTACTTTAAAATTGGAATATGGTGTATAAGAATATTGCAGCTGCGCTATGGCAGTATCGATTAATTTATTTCTGATTTCTTTTTCCATTCTCACACCCCTTGTTTCTTTTTCATATCGCAACGGTTTCGTGTTTTCACCATTACGTGCCAAAATGCATTCCAAATTACCTTCGGTAATTGCATCTTGTAATCAATAGCCGGTAGCTTTCTCGTTCTTTACAATCTTGATAATACGGCTGGTTCCCAGTCTGTCGGCGCCAAGAGATAAGAATTTCTCAGCATCCTCAAGGGAGGAAATTCCGCCTGCTGCTTTCATCTTCACATTTGGTCCGATGTGTTTGGAGAACAGCTCAATGTCTGCGAAGGTAGCGCCTGCGCCGCCAAAGCCTGTGGAGGTTTTGATATAGTCTGCGCCTGCTGCGGTTACGATCTCGCACATTTTGATTTTTTCCTCGTCTGTGAGGAAGCAGGTCTCAATGATCACTTTCAGGATTTTTTCTCCGCATGCTGCTTTCAGGGTGCGAATCTCTTTCTCGATCAGGTCGTATTTCTTGTCCTTGAGCCATCCAATGTTGATGACCATATCGATCTCAGATGCGCCGTTTGCAACGGCATCCTTTGTCTCAAATTCCTTGGCTGCTGTGGTCATGTAGCCATTTGGGAAACCGATGACTGTGCATACTGCCATTTTTCCGTCTACATATTCTGCTGCCTGTTTTACGTAGCTTGGGGGAATGCATACAGATGCTGTTCCATATTCCATAGCATCGTCACAGATCTGCTTGATTTCTTCCCAGGTAGATGGCTGGAGAAGAAGGGTATGATCTACATGTTTTAAAATTTCTTTTACGTCCATTCTGGTTCCTCGTTTCTTATATTCTCTCTATTTTCAATCTGCCTGGAGCATGTTTGAAAAAGTCTTTCTGCAAGATGTGCGTCACAATTTGTGGGAAATTTTGTCCGGATGAGGGCGCCGTAGCGGGCTACGGCAACTGAATTCAGGCAAAATATACCGCAAAGTGGGGCGTGCAGATTGCGGGAATGATTTTTTAAACAGGCTCTAGTCTTCTTTGATCAGCTTGCGGACAGCTTCTACTGCCACGCGGATTGCCATATCTGTATCGTGCACAACCGGGTTATCCAGTCCAAGCTTCTCTCTTTCCTGGTTTGCAAGTACCAGGAAGCAGGAGCCGGCTCTTGCGCGAAGCTTGCCTGCAGCAATGAAAAGGGCTGCGGATTCCATCTCGGAAGCCAGACATCCCATCCGCTTCCAGGCTTCCCATTTATTGATCAGCTCGTAGCCAACAGGCATGGCCTCCGGCTCGTGCTGTCCGTAAAAGGCATCCTTGCACTGTACCACGCCTGTGTGGTAGGAAAGTCCTTTTTCTTTTGCGGCTGCTACAAGGGCGTTTGTTACGTCCAAATTAGCTACTGCCGGATATTCGATAGGCGCATATTCCCGGCTGGTGCCTTCCATGCGGACGGCTCCTGTGGCAATGACGATATCGCCGCTTTTTACCTCCGGCTGCATTCCGCCGCAGGTTCCAATGCGGACAAAGGTGTCAGCGCCGCAGCGGGACAGCTCTTCCATTGCAATGGAGGCGGACGGGCCGCCGATTCCGGTGGAGGTTACACTGACCTTCACACCGTCTAAGGTTCCTGTATAGGTGATATATTCCCGGTTGTCCGCAATGAGAACCGGATCATCAAAATACTGGGCGATCTTCACGCATCTTTTGGGGTCGCCTGGCATAATCACATAGCGGCCAACCTCCCCTTTCGCCACCTGAATATGATACTGCCTGCTGGCATCCTCTGAGTAATTTTTCATAGTGTCACCTTCTCCTAATAATTTACTCCAATTTTACTCCGATACTACGGATTGCTCCGCTGCTGCGCAGCTCCCGCAATCCTCCAGCCATTCGGAGGTTTACCTCTGTCCCTTATCGTACGGAATACCTTCCGCCTTTGGTGCCCTGGAGTTCTTGGATACGAATACAAGGACGATCAGGGAAATGATGTATGGAAACATGTTGTACAGAGTACTTGGAAGCTTCAGTGCAACCAGTGCATCAAAGCCTGTGTATACGTTGGACAGGGCACGGAACAGACCGAACAGAAGGGCTGCCAGTCCGATGTTCACCGGTTTCCACTGTCCGAAGATCATAACCGCAAGTGCAAGGAAGCCAAAACCTGCAACTCCGTTCTCGAATTTCCACTCGCTGACGCCGGCTGTGATATAAACCAGTCCGCCAAGTCCGCCAAGAGCGCCGGAGATCAGAACGCCTGCATAACGCATTTTGAACACATTGATACCTACAGAGTCAGCTGCCTGGGGATGCTCGCCGCATGCCATAAGACGAAGTCCGAATCTGGTTTTGTATAATACAATATAAGAAGCGATCAGGATCAAAAGAGCAAACAGCATGAACCAGCTGAACTCAAATTTGCCGATTCTTACCAGGAATGCTTTCTTTGCCACCTTGTAAGCAACTGTGGAAGAAACGTTGTCCGGGTTCTCTGCCATGTTGATGGCACGCACGATAACAACTGCTGCCGCAGGTCCAAGAAGGTTCAGGGCAGTTCCAACCAGAGTCTGGTCTGCATTAAAGTTGATGGCAGCTACGCCAAGAAGCAGGGAAAAGACCATTCCCACCAGTACGCTTGCCAGAACAACCAGAAGGATCACAACCGCTGCCGGAGCAGATTCCGGAAGATATTTCATCATCAGGGCACCGCCAAGTGCTCCCATAACCATAATTCCTTCAAGACCGATATTGATCACACCGCTATGCTCGGAAAAACAGCCGCCAAGTGCTACGAGAATCAATACAGAAGCAAATATTAATGTATACTGAATCAATAATAACATTATTTTTCTCCTCCTTTTGCAGCTTTTTTCTCATCTTTCTTATCGAGATAACGGTTTAACCAGAGTTTGAAGAAAAATACAAATCCGCATAAATAGATAATAAATGCTGAAATCAGATCAGAAATCTGTGCACAGTACATGGTTTTATCTACATAGCTTCCACCGCTTGTAATGTGCTGAATAAAATAAGAAGAAAAAATAGCACCGATAGGATTAAGACCTCCAAGAAATGCTGCTGCAATTCCGTTAAAGCCCATTCCCGGAACAGTTGTCTGCTGTACCATCCAGGTCTCAATTCCGCTAAGGTAGAAAACAGCAGCTCCAAGCCCTGCAAGACCACCTGCGATCATCATAGTTACAATTGTATTTCTTTTCTCCTTCATACCGCAGTATTTTGCGGCATTTTTATTCATACCTGTTGCCCGAAGCTCGAAGCCGAATTTGGTTTTTTCCAGAAGTACCCATACGACGATTGCCATAACCACAGAAATAATAAGACCTATGGAAACGAACTTGTTTCCGGAAAAGATCTGATCCAGTCCGCAGTTTGGAAGAAGTGCGCTTTTGTTTCCGCTGGAAAGATCCACGGTATATGGGGTGGACTCGGATTTTACCTGGGTCAGAAGCATATTGACCACATACAGGGAAATCCAGTTCAGCATAATACAGGAAATAACCTCATTTACATTAAAGTAAGCCTTTAATGCTCCGGAAATTCCACCAAGCAGTGCTGCGATCACAACGGCTGCGATCATGCACACATACCAGGGCATACCAAGCTTCAATGCGAAATAAAGGGATGCTCCTGCTCCGACTACATACTGTCCTGCAGCACCGATATTAAAAAGACCAACCTTGTAGGCAAACAGAACAGAAAGGGAACACATCAGAAGTGCAGACGCCTTTACCAGCGTAGTTCCCATGTATTTCAGCATGGCCTTCTGGCTTGGATAATAAAAATAGTTTTTCAGGATCGCGGTGATTGCCCCTGCAGCACCTTTTGGATTGATGATCAGAAGCACCACATATCCGATCAAAAGACCGATTACAATGCAAAGCAAAGAAGCAATGATGGTCTGAAATGCATTGTTTCTCAGAATGCCTGCTTTCTTTTTGGAATCATTATTCATTGCTCTTTGTCTCCTTTCTCTTTGATCCTGCCATGTAAAGACCAAGCTCCTCTACAGTTACCTTCTTCGGATCAAATTCTCCTACGATTTCTCCCTCATACATAACCAGAATGCGGTCAGATACATTCATAACCTCATCCAGCTCCAGGCTTACAAGAAGAACTCCCTTGCCTGCATCTCTTGCCTGTACCAGCTGCTTATGCACATGCTCAATGGCACCTACATCCAGGCCTCTTGTAGGCTGTACAGCAATAAGAAACTCCGGATTTTTGTCTATTTCACGGGCAATGATGGCTTTCTGCTGATTTCCTCCGGACATGGATCTGGCCTTTGTAACAGCGCCCTGACCGGAACGGATGTCATACTGTTCAATCAGGCGGTTGGCATATTTGCGAATTTCCTTTCTTTTAAGGAATCCCAATTTGTTGGTAAACTGTGGCTCAAAATATCTCTGAAGAACAATATTATCTTCCAGAGAATAATCCAGTACAAGACCATGCTTATGGCGATCCTCCGGAATATGGCTCATTCCTGATGTAAGACGCTCACGGATAGGCATATGTGTAATATCTTTTCCATTCATGGTGATCGTACCGCTTTTCAGTGGTTCCAGACCGGAAAGTCCATATACAAATTCTGTTTGTCCGTTTCCATCGATTCCGGCAATACATACGATCTCTCCTCTGTGAACCTGAAGAGAAACACCGTTTACTGCATTGTTTTTGTGGCGCTTGGATGCCACTGTCATATCTTTAATATCAAGGACTACTTCTCCTGGCTTTGCTTCTTTCTTTTCTACAACAAAGCTTACATCTCGTCCGACCATCATTGCTGAAAGCTTTTCCGGATTGGTGTCCTCAATATTTACGGTGCCAATGTATTTGCCCTTGCGAAGAACGGTACAGCGGTCTGCAACCTGCATGATCTCGCCCAGCTTATGAGTGATAAACAGAATGCTCTTGCCCTCTGCTGCCAGGTTCTTCATGATCTGCATCAGTTCCTGGATCTCCTGGGGAGTGAGCACTGCGGTAGGCTCATCAAAGATCAGGATCTCATTGTCACGGTAAAGCATCTTGAGGATTTCTGTTCTCTGCTGCATACCAACTGTGGTGTCTTCAATGATGGCGTCAGGATCTACAGACAGACCGTATTTCTGGGAAAGCTCCATCACTTTTTTACGTGCGCCGTCTTTTTGAAGAAAACCATTCTTTGTGGTCTCCACGCCAAGAATGATGTTGTCAAGAACGCTGAAGCATTCTACCAGCTTGAAGTGCTGGTGCACCATACCAATTCCAAGGTCGTTGGCATCATTAGGGTCCTTGATCTCTACCTTTTTGCCGTCCTTGCGGATTTCTCCCTCTTCTGGCTGGTACAGACCGAACAGAACGCTCATCAGGGTGGATTTGCCTGCTCCGTTCTCACCAAGCAGTGCGTGGATCTCACCTTTTTTTAACTGAAGCGTGATATTGTCATTTGCGATGATTCCGGGAAAGCGCTTGGTGATTCCCAGCATTTCAATTGCATATTCACTCATCTTCGTTTTTCTCCTTCTTATTCATGGCAGAGTCACTGCCAGAAAGCATGGAACAGGCATCTTGCAAACATGCCTGTTCCGATAAAAAAGGGAAGTGGCCACTGCTCACTCCCCTTTCTATCACTTGCATGCCCCTTCTTTCATAGGACTATTAAGCCTTCCTGCCGGAACACTACCCGTGATTTATAACTGCATTTATCTATGCGGAGTAGTTGTCTTATTTGATGCTGCCGTAATCGTTTACTGCGATCTCAGTTTCCGGTAATGCAGTAATGTCGTTGCTTACTGTGATCTCGCCATTATATAATTTGCTTACAAGATCCTTGTAATCATCTACAGTAAAGTTGTCATCCCACTGTGTGGTATCCATTGGAAGCTGTACGTAGTTGTCTTCTGGATTCTCGGATACAAGACCAAGGTTGTCGATTTTTCCAGCATAGTCAGATTCCCAGTTACCGTCCTTGATTGCGTCAAGTGCAGTCTTAACAGTCGGTGCAAGACCTTTCATAGCGGATGTAACTGTGATGTCCTCGCCAATGATTCCGGACTGGTCGGAGTCAACACCGATTACCTTGCCGTCAACCTTAGCTGCTGCTTCTGCTGCAGATGTGTAGATTCCGCCGCCGCATGCGAATACAACTTCAACGCCCTTGCTGCCGTACCAGGTATCCATGTAAGCTGTGATGTCTGCGTCGCCGTAGAACTGTCCGCCGCATACATACTCAAGTTCAACCTCGTCTGTGATTCCAAGCTCTTTTGCTGCTTCATCAGCACCCTGGATGTAGCCATATCCGAAACGGGTAACGGCCGGTACAGACATTCCGCCAAGGAATCCAAGATGTTTGTATCCAAACTTCACTGCTGCGTATCCTGCCATGTATCCGGAAACCTCTTCCTGATAAGTACAGCAGTATACATTGTCTGCATTGTAGTAATCCGTTACTTCATAATCGTCCGGATTGTAGGTGTATCCTTCGCCAACACCTTTCTCGCAGATATCGCCTGCACTTACGTCTGGTGCGATGAACTTCACATCCGGGTACATCTCGGATTGCTCTACGATGGTAGCTGCGAACATGTAGCCAGGAAGAACGATTACGTTCGCGCCGTCTGCTACAGCCTGGTCAACACTTGCGTTACGTGCCTCATCGGAGTCACTCTCTGGTTTGTAATAGTTGAAGTCGCTTCCATTGTCAGCTGCCCATTCCTTACATGCCTCGTAAGTAGTCTGATTAAAGCTCTGGTCTGTGATATCACCGGAGTCAGTAACCATGGCGATCTTCATGTCGGATGCCTCTGCCTTTACCTCTGTTGCTCCATAAGCTGGTGCAAGGGAAAGTGCCATTGCTCCTGCAAGCACCATAGCTGCAATTCTTTTCTTCATTTTATATTTTCCTCCTTTTTATAATATCGATCCTGATAGTCTTACAATGACATATGTCTCACTTTTAAGACAGGACTCATGTCCCTTTTTCATTGTTTATTTTAATTTTTGTATAATTCGGCCAGTTTTTTTAAAGTTTTTTCATGCAATATTTTTGTTTTTCAAAATTCTAAAAGAACTTATGTCCCTTTTAGTTTATTTCAGTTTTCTTCCCGAAGCAGGCTATTGCCGCTCTCCTTCATTCGCTTCTTCAAGAGAAATCTTTTCCGGCAGCTGTGTGTCTGTATACTCAAGCCGAATAACTGCCTGAGGCCAGTTTATGCTGACTCTTGCAGTTTTATTTCGTTCTGCTCCTGCCTTTCGTATCAGCTCCAGAAGCTCGTCTAACACTTCACGGGTAAGATAACCGCCTCTCCAGTGAAAAATCAGGACCTTTCCCTTCTTAGCTGCCTGAAGGGAGCGCTTGTATACGTCTTCCTTTTTGGTAAAGGAAAGCTTTTTTTCTTTATAATAAAAATGATCATGATCCGTGCAGGAAGGCGCCGGTGCGATCAACGGTTCATGATCCCGAAAAATCTGCTGATCATCCAGATTAAAATAGTCATAACGGATTTCTGAATTATGGTGATCTGTCCCAAGACTATTATCGAAGGTGGCATCCAGATGATAATATGTCCCCTCTGTTTTTACAATATTCCAGGTATGACGGTACTTGATTCCTTTTTCCGGATTATTCCCGCAAATAGCAATCATACACCACACTCCCAATGCATCCAGAAGAACCTTTACTGCTTTTGCAATGCCTTCACAGACTCCTACGCCCTGACCCAGAGGACCGATAATTTCGTGGGAATAAGGTTTTTTCAGCTTATCATAACGAACATTTTCACAAATAAAATCATGTACATACTTTTCTTTTTCCCACTGGGAAAGCTTCATAGCAGGGCGGACAAGCTTTTCCACACGGGCTTCCATGGCTTTCTGATGCTCCCGGATCTTATTTTTGTCAAATAAATACTCAGGGATAAAAATCAGATTAGGGGAATCTTTATAATAACGGTACTTGAAGCTGATGACCCAGAAGATTTCCGGATGATCCAGCCGCATCTGGAAAAACACGTTGTAAAGCTCCTCCCCTGCAAGCGCCGGGATCTGAATTTCATCTGCAAGGTTCTTCACCCCGGCAAGGATGCTGTGATAAGCCGCCTGCTGGGGTTTGGTCATATGATTGTAGTAGTATGGTTCCATTTTGTTCTCTTTCTTCGTATAACTTTTTTCTAATTGTAGTATAACATTATTTTATTCTACTGTCATGCCGGGAGTCAAGCGGATATTCCAAGTCCGCTTCGCTGCTTGCTTGATTTGGTTAAATGTTTTATTTCCGGTACAACACCAGTTTTTCATTTTGCAGGTCGTTGCACAATTCACAGGAAGCTTTGCTGGTATCATATACATGAGCAACTCCCTTTAGATCCGGATCATCTGTATAGAAATCTATAATATCCGGAAAATCAGCCAGCTTTTCGGGTGCAAACCGAAGTGTCTTTTCATTTGAAAATACTGCTGTATACAATATTTCCGCTTCAACCAGATCCTGGAAAATATGGCTTCCATAGGAAAGCTCCGGGTTATATCCAACAGATTTCTCCTCTACCTCACAAATTGCTTCAAACTCACTGATATCTGCAAAGGTTGTGGGAACACCAAGCTCTGGGGAAGAGGTTCCGATGCGGCCCGGCACGATCAGAAGCATATGCTTGTTCTTCCCCTTATTTTTCCAGTTTACTGCACCGATCAGCTTCGCTGCTTTTACTTTTTTTGCATACGGCATATTATAATAAGCTACGGGATCTATCAGAACAATAGTATCTATCTGCGTCTTCCTCGATAACCCCATGGAAGAATGTACATTTTCCAGAATAATATTTTCTTCCGGGATATTGTCCGGAATTTCCACATTCCCCGTATCCTTAAACACCTGCAATGGTCGGCACTGCAGCAGATTTATAGAGTATTCTCCTGTTTCAGATAAGTTTACCGTAAACTCAATGTCAACAGGATAGTCATATTCCTTCTGAATCAACTGCATGATCATTTGTATCTGCTGCATGAGAAGCTCTTTTTTTACAAGACCGCCGCATGAAATAAAACGGACCTCTCTGTTTATTCCTCTCTCCCTCATGGAAGCCTCCACCTCAAAATCATGTTCCAGAAGAAGTTTGCCCAGATATCCCGGAATATAAGCTTCAATCTGGTCCAGCTCCAGCTGTCTCAGACAGTGTCTGGTTGTATCCACAACTTCTATTTTCCGCTGTGAAAACTGATGTTTCTGGGCAATAGTCGTGCAGTTTGTTGCCTGAGGCATATCAAGGCTGACAAGTCTTGGATAAGAGCCTTCTGTCCTGTCTACTGCCGACGTTCCCAGCCCCATAACTAATCTGAGCATTCCAGCTTTCGGATCGATTTTCTCCAAAAACTTGTACGGACTGTAGGAGTATCCTACCCCTGCTGCGCATGGCATATAATAAGAGCCATAGTAAGAACCAGATACACGCTGTACAAGAAGTGCCATCTGTTCATCACGTTTATCAAGCCCCCGCCTCTTTCTGTAATCCAGCGCAGACAAGCTCATAGAGCTTGCATATACGGTCTTTATGGCATTCTCGAATTCCGCAAGGCGTTCTTCCAGGCTTCCACGATTTGCGCAAAAAACAGATTCATATTTTCCTGCAAATGCGTTTCCGAAGCCATCCTCCAGAATACTGCTGGAACGCACAATAAAAGGATCCTGTCCATAATATTCCAGAATATGTAAAAAATGATTTTTCATTTCCTCGGAAAATACACCATTTTTCAGACGTCTGGCAAATTCTTCTGCCAGAGAAAAATATTCTGTTTCCTCTCTTTGACGAACACGGATATCCCAAAATCCATTGTCCACAATATATGTATAATAAACATCGGAACCTATAAAGAAAGAATCATGTGGTTCCAGTACCTCATTGATGTCCCAGGCCAGATTTCGCACAATTGCTCTGGAAAGCAGCATACCGCAGGCTTTTCCGCCTATCATGCCGGTTCCGATCATATGATTCCGGACACTGAAATAGTCTTCAGGAGAAAAATGCTTTTTTACCATAAGACGCATTTTTCTGTCTCTGGTCATCATAATATCGCACATTGTATTGCAGGCCTCTTCTGTATTCATGTGATTGTCATACAGCATCCTGGCAGTATTGAAAAAACGATCCCAGGAATCTGTAAACTGTTCTTCGCCTGGTCTTTGAAATTTGCTGAGAATCTGATAAAAACGGCTGGACTGCACGCCATCTCTGATCGGACGAAATGTTCTCAGTTCTTTGTTGTAAATATGTGGCAGAAACATGGTTTCTGAATCTCTGTTCCACACTTTTGCAGGACGTACATAGATATTTTTGGGATCAGAATATACATCCAGAAGTAATTGTGTTGTATTTAATATCTTTTTTACCGCATGAAAGGAATGCTTCCCTCTGATGATAGGGAAAAAGGCAACCGTATCCAGGGAAAAAAGGAACGGACAGGTTACACGAAAAAAGTTGCCCATCATCAGGTCTGTCGCCCAGGCTGTCTGAAGCTCTGATAAACAGTCAAAAATGTAAAAGGTATCAATACCTTCCCTTTCAATGACTTTATGTATTTCCACCGTAAAGTTTTCAAATTGATGGGACAGCGGAATCTCTACTCTTTTCACCTCAGGGCATTCTTTTACCAATAATTCATGGCTTGCAAATCGAAAATATACAATATTTCGTTTGTCTTTAATCGCCTGTTCTACATAAGGTTCGCAGAAATATCGAAATTCCTCCAAGTGAGATACCCTCCATACCACGTTATCCCCCAGCCTGATATTGTCAAGTGCCTGATCCATTTCCGGAATTCCGGAAAGAATTCTATCAAAAGCTGCCATATTTTACCTCCTCTCCGATAAAAAAAGACACACAGACTTTCCATCTGTGTGCCCCATTGCACAAACTCCCACTTTTGAATTCATTATAGAAAGAATGCACCTGAAAGTCAAGAATATTTCTTTCATAGGTTAGAGGGCATTGCCCTCTTTGTAACTACTCAGCCTGACGGCTGAGTAGTTTTAAAGTACTAAAAATAAACGGGGCAATATATGGCCCGTTTGCCTGCAAATATAATGTAAATACTTTCGAGTATCTGCATTTTTTTGCAGGTTTCTATAACGCTCATGATGTCACAATACAGTTTACTGCCACTTTCTTTTCTAAAACCATCTGACATCTTCTGATGAGTTTTGCATTTGCGCAGATTCCGTTCAGAATCATTATTATAAAATTTTACATCTGCATCCCGCAGGAACAGTTCTTTTCTGCAACTGTTCGCATCTGCTAAAAGATATATCATCTCCGTACTCCAGGAATTGCCTGTCTTATCCGAATTCTTTCTCAAGTATCGCAACAGATAGACATTACACTCTGCATGCTCATTTCCGAAATGATACATCAAGCGAAGTGTAGTAAAAATCTAAGTTAGCAACCACCAGTTCAACTGGTGGTTTATCCTTGGCCCTCCAAAGGGCCAT
>OGYQ01000564.1_pt1 | contig 35563 bp, 34 predicted proteins | sample 1576641 | NCBI WGS metagenome assembly OGYQ01 (sample SAMEA3541476, study PRJEB24748) | human gut metagenome | biome: human gut; feature: human-associated habitat; material: faeces | place: China | collected 2012 | reverse complement strand
AAGCTCCGGGGCGTTTCATCTGGAGAGCTGGCCTAGGAGGCCTTTGAGGATTTCCTCTTACGTATTGTCTCCAGCTGTGAATTTATTAAGTAGACGATTACATTCGCCAATACGTAGAGGAATACTTCCTGTAGCGTAAGCATATATATCACCTCCCGGTAAATTTGAAACAACATTAATAAGTTACAAAAAGAGCATAGCATAAACGAAAAACGGTCGATTTTCTGCCGTAAGTTTAAAAAGCCACCTGTAGAAATGCACGTCCGCAGCGGAAAAAGTGTCCAGAGGCAAATGATACAGTATAACACAAAAGTGAATAAGCTGTTTTTTCTCAGATAAAGAGAGGAGCGGCTGCGGGAGGTGTCACAGCCAGCCCGGGAGGTAAAGGGTAAAATGCACGTCCGCAGGGCGGCCGCCCTTGACCTGCCGGTCCGCCCGTGACGGATAGACAGACAAGAGCAGAACAGCAATCTGTGCTGTGCTGCTCTTTCTTAATAGTGCCTTTTCTATTTTTCATGGAATATGCCGGAGGAAGTAAAAAGACATTCCGGGGGCATTTTTTTGAGAGTTTCCGAGTATAAAAAACGAGTTGGGGACATATACTTGCATATGACAGGCGGATGTGCTATACTGCCTGTAGGCAAAGAAAAGATATTATGCTTTGTTCCACCAGGAACAGCGAAAACCCCGGAGATGGCACTCTCCGGGGTTTTCTATTCCGTTAAGGGTGGATTAAGCCCAGGCTAGTTACCGTCTACCGATCGCCGTCTAACCATTTGATGATGTAGTGGCAGGCTACACCAGCCGTGACGGCGATAAGAAAAGATATTACATATTCCACCAGAAACACCCCCTTCCTGTACCGGTATAGGGGCGGTAACATGAAGAAGCATAACACAGGGGGAGCCCGTATACAATGCCATCATGGAAAGATAAGCGCAGGACAGCACCTTACAGATGCTGTCCTTTTTCATACTGGAGCCCCGGAAGGGGCATTTCAGATAAAAGGTGCCAGAAATGGCACGTAAGGAGAAGAGCTGCACCCGGAGGCGAAAAAAAGAGCATAAGGGAAAACTGACTGCACGCATGCGTGCAGCCCAGGCAAAGCCTGGGGTTTTCTTGGATGCAGTGGAGAAGTAATGTATATATAAATGACTGTAAATATATATAAATATTGTCCTTTTCCTTTAAATATGTTACTGTATTTATAGCTGATGGAGGTGCTAAATATGGTGATCACTTTACGGAACGTGCCAGAGGATGTGGCTTTTAAGCTGAGCAGCTTGGCAAAAAAGAAAAATCTGAGCAGAGAGCAATATATTAAAGATCTGCTTGAACAGGCGGCGCTGTCGGAGGATCTCATCCGGACGCAGGACCGCTATGAAAATCTGGTGCGTGATATGGCGGAGGTAGTCTCCTCCCTCCACGCCTGCATGGAAGAAAATAATCTGCTCCTGCAGAGGGTTGTAGAAAAATTGTAGGTGCCAGAAATGGCACCCTTAAAGAAGGAGAAGAGCATGCGGAAATTATTTGAGCTATCGGAGCAGGAAGTGGCCCTGCTGGACAGGGTGAAGAAGGAGCAGGAGCTGGGAAGCGAAGTGGCCGCATTACGGTATATCCTGTGCCGTTATCAGGAGCAGGAGGATCAGAAGGAACTGATCAAGGAAGCGATCCAAACCTATGAAGCAGAGGCCAAGGGTTTCCATGAGAGGCTCAAGTGGTCCTCTACCATGGCTGAGAGGAACACGACTATGCTTCTGGACGTGGCCAATACCTTTCTGTTCCAGCAGGGGATTGAGGATTGTATCCCTGTGGAGGATATTGAAAGCCCTGTGCTGGCACGGTCAAGGGATATTTTGAAAAGGAAGCTGGCTCACTTTAAGCAGCAGAAGGATAATCGCAGGAAAGGATAGAAGCGCATGGATACAAAACCAGGTGTTGTGGTGGTCACTAAATTTTGCCGGCCCGGATCAGATGCGTACCAGAGCTATGTGGATTATATAGACCGGGAAAATGCCAAAATTAAAAATGGCACAAAGAGCTGGAACTTATACCAGGATTATATGGGAAATCCCGAAAAGAGCACGGGACTTTTTACCAGGCATCAGGACGCCCTTACCAAGCAGGATAAAAGGGGGCTGAAAAAGCTCTTTGAAACAGCCCAGGAAAATGGCTCCCTTATGTGGCAGACTGTTATTTCCTTTGATAATAACTGGCTTGCTGAAAATGGCCTATACAGCCCGGAGGACCATAGCCTGGATGAAAAGCGGATCAAGGAGATCACGAGGAACGCCGTGGAAAAAATGCTGAAGAAGGAAGGCCTTGAAAATGCCATCTGGTCAGCTGCGATCCACTATAACACAGATAACATCCATATCCATGTCGCAACAGCGGAGCCGATACCACAGAGGCGAAAAAAGGAGTTTCCTGTGTACAAAAGCGGCAAGAGCCGGGAGCCTCTGCTGGATCAGGCCGGACGGCCCGTGACACACCTGGAATATGTGGGGCGGTTCCAGTACAAGAGTATAGCTGCTTGTAAGAGCACCGTAGTCAATGAGATCCTCCGGACAAGGGAAGTGAACTATCAGATCAATCATATGATACGGGAGAACATCGTGGCAGGAAAGAAAGACCTGCACCGGGACCCGCAGCTGCGGGATCTCTTCCTGGAGCTTTACAAGAACATGCCGGATTGTGACAGAAAGCTGTGGAACTATAACAACCCCATCATGGCGGACAAAAGAGAACTGATCGACAGGCTGAGCAGTCAATTCATGCGAAGGTACAGGGAAGATGAATTGAACAGTCTGAAGCAGGTCATCGCCAGACAGTCCGAGGCATATCAGAGAGCTTATGGACGGACGGACAGAAAATACATGGATAATAAAATAAATGATTTGTATACACGCATGGGAAATGTTATCCTTAAAGAGGTAAGAGAATATGACAGGATGAACCGGAGCGCCCCTCCGGAGGAAAAAGGCTCTGGAAGAAGGACCGCATCACGGGGAAGCCTCCTTTTTGTGATGAGGCAAATGAATAATAGCATGAAAAATACCTATGAAGACTATTTGAATGAACGGATACATGAAGCCTTACTGCAGGGCAGGAGTATAGATGAAATAGATCTTCCCGGCAGAGAGTAAGGTGCCATTTTTGGCACCTTAAGTTTTACCGCTTTCTTGACAAATGACTGCAAATGCGGTATAATGTTAGTGTAATAAATAATACATCTTTAAGGAGGTTAAACAATGGGAAAAATGAAAGTCTGCGCCATGCTGAACAATAAGGGGGGTGTGGGGAAGACCGCATCTATCACTACATTGTCAGACATGCTTGCGCACAAGGGAAAAAGGGTCCTGGTTGTCGATTTGGATCCCCAGGGGAACACATCGGGCATGTTCAATCCGAACATGGATTTTTACAGCATGTTCCTCAATATCTGGAATGGGGAATGGAAAAACAAGGAGCTCTATTCTGTGGAGGACGCACTCATGGATCCGAAGCTGGATATCCATAAATGCATCATCCGGACCAACTATGATAATCTGGATATCGTGCCATCCTATCTGACGCTGGCGGAAGTGGAAAACAGGCTGCAGGCCGATATCACAACGCCACAGCAGTTCCGGCTCCGGATGCAGCTGGAGAAGGTAGAGGATGAATATGATTATTGCCTGATCGATTGCTCGCCATCCATCAATATTTTAAATATCAATGGTCTGGTGGCTGCGGATGAGGTCTACATACCTACCAGGACGGATGGAAACTCCTGCCTGGGTATTGCAATCTCCTACAATCTGATCAATACCGTACAGTCCTACAACCCGAGGCTGAAGGTGGCAGGGATCTTCTTTACACAGTTTAACAAAAATAAGAGGGTTTCCAGAGAAACATTCAAGTTCTTATATAACGTACTCCCGGACAAGGTGCTGCTCCCCATTTTCATAGGGACATCCAAGCTGCTGGAGCAGAACAGCTTCCAGGCGGAGCCGCTTTTGGAGCTGGACAGCAAGAAAAACCCCAGCAGTGTGACAGAGAGCTATTGGAAGCTGGCCGAGTATATCATGGCAGAGGACAGGGAGAGCTTTTTAAATTCTGATCGGCTCCAGGAAGAGAGAGCCTTTGTAAAGGAAGTTTTAGAAGAGGAATAGAAAGGATGACGGATATATGGGAAAGTTTAAGATCCCTATGGGTGGAGAAATAGAAAAAAAGATGGAAAAGCCGCAGGGCGGTATTGGAACAGGACTTTTAAATGGGGAGTCCACAAAAATGCAGACTGTCAAAATGGAGATTGAATATATCAAGATTTCGGATATTATCCCGAACAAGAAAAATCAGTTTTCCATGGACGGGATTGAGGAGCTGGCACAGCTTATTGACCAGAACGGACTGGAGCAGCCGCTTGTTGTACGAAAGGATGGAAAGGGCGGCTATGTCCTGCTGACCGGACATAGAAGACTGAAGGCGATACAGATGCTGCAGAAAGAAGGCAAGTGGGCTATTGACAGTGTACCCTGCGTGGTGAAAAATCTGGATGATATCAAGCTGCCGCTTTCCGAGGACCTGAAGGAAAATCTGGCGATCTTGTCCACGAACCAGACAAGGGAGAAGACGGAAGCTGATAAGCTGCTGGAGTACCGGATGTTTACCGAAATCTATAAGGAACTGAAGGCACAGGGAGTGACCTGTATCCCCGTTGGCGTGGATCAGGATGGCGAGGAGGTTACACAGGAGCTGAAGGGCGTGAAGAAGAGGGAATTTGTCGCCGGCGCCATGGGCGTATCTACTGGCCAGATCAGCAAGTACGAGACCGTAGAAAAAAAGGGTGTCGAGGAGCTGAAAAATGCTATGCTGGATAACAAGGTCAATATCCAGACTGCAGAAAAGATTGCCAAGATGGAGCCAGAAGAGCAGAAGGAGATCCTTGCCAAAAATGACGTAATTAATTCTGACACTCTGCTTGTTCATGAGAAGAAAAAGGAAGAGAAGCAGAGCGGGAAAGAGGAGAAGACAGAGGAGCACAAGATTGACGCAAGAACATGGGCGGAGGATATCAAAGAGCTCACTGCCGGGATCGAGAAAAAGGCGGTCTATCTGGACGAAAAGCAGTACATGAGCTATCTGAAGGCCTTAAGAAATCTTGAAAAATTATTAGCGTAAAGGAAGGGTGCCAGAAATGGCACCTCCTTCCATAACAGCAGGATAGTGGCGACATAACAAAAGTGTGTACACAATTCAAAAAAGGAGCGGAAAGCCGGGAAAATAAGTAGACATAAAAAACGCTGCTTTTTTGAGTATCCTTTATTGTCTTACAATACCGCTGCGTTTTGTACGTAAAATTCTTATTTTTCGTATAGATTGGAACGAAAGGAACGGAGGACGCTATATGGCGAAAAAAAAATCATCACAGTATACGGTCACAGCCGCCTTGAAATATCTGCAGAACGAAGTGCTGCAGATTACGGGCTATACAAAGACAATGTATCAATATAAAGCCCTGGCTTATTTTCTGTCTGGAGACAGAAAAATTGATGACCGTTTAAAAATCACTGCCCGGACCAATCCCCTCTATGTCCATCGGGATGTGAGAGATCAGATCTATCTGGATCCTGTGCAGCATCAGGAGATTAAGAAGGTGGCAGAAGCAGAGGGAGTGAAAATATCGGTGGTTCTATTCCAGGCTGTGCTGAACTACACGTGTATCCAGGCTAATCTTTTAGGAATAACAGGACGGATTATTAATAATGACAACAAATGACATTCAACATTTCTTTTTACGTACATATAGAGTTCTGAATAAGGAGCTATACCATGGTATGCTGACGCTTCCGGATTTTCTGATTGTTCAATCGAAAATTGAACGGAAAAATGAGTGGGGGCTGATCTTTGGAGGAACGATCACGATACGGATCACTTATGACAGTCTGATGAAAAGCATCGAGCGGGGCACTATTCTGCAGGAGCTGCTTCATCAAATGGTCCATATCTATTGCTACATATATGAGATTAAGGATACTGCTCGACAGGGTCGTTATCATAATGAGAATTTTCGCAAGATAGCTAAGGATTATGGCCTTATTGTTCGGCCAGATCCCAAATTTGGGGCGATCGTTACGGGATGCCAAGAGCAGGTGAGAGAGCTCCAGCAAAGTCAACTTCCAGAGTTTGAAAGCGATGTACAAAAAGTGAAAAAGCTTATACAGGATAGTGATGGACAGTCGCATGCCTATATATGTCCCGCCTGTAAGAGAAAAGTGACAGGAGACAAGAACACGAAAGTTATATGCGGATATTGCTATATGGAAATGGTAGCCTTTGGGGAAAGGGAGGCGTAAGGGATATGAAAATATATGGATATCATAGAGTATCCGGTCAAGGCCAGCATCTTGACCGTGGTATTATCCAAATCACACAATACTGTAAAGAGCATAGCTTGCGATTAGAAAAAATTTATTGCGACAAGGCTACCGGAAAAAATTTTGATCGTGCGGAATATGTGAGGTTGAAGCGCCGTGTAAAAAAGGAGATATTATTATCTTTACAGAGGTGGATCGGATCGGACGTGACCGAGATGAGATCCTGCGGGAATTAAGATATTTCCAGGGGAAAAAGATAATAATATGGATTTTGGAGATCCCCACCACTCTGATCGATCCATCAAAATATGAAAGCTCTATGGTCTCCTTAATCATGGAGATGGTCAATCAAATTTTAATAGAAGTCTTTTCAGCTGTGGCACAATGGGAAACAGAAAAGCGGGCGAAGAGACAGAGAGAGGGCATCGAAGCCATGAAGAAGCGGGGAGAATGGGAACGGTATGGAAGGCCCCGTAAATTGGAAAAAGAAGCCTTTTTGCAACTCTACGAAAAATATAAGGATACACCCGGCTGGGAAGCATCTGTCTGTGAGGAGGCTCATATATCGCTGGCTACATTAAAAAGATATATGAGGGAATACGTGCCATAATTAATATTGATACTACTGTGTCGTTGGTGTGTAATAATGTAAAAATAAAAATTAGAATTTTATGGATTATATATAAAATTGTTGAAAAATATAATGGAAAGATATATAATTATAGCAACAATAATCCATGTAAAAGGAGGTGCCGATTATGAGAAAACTGTCTAAAAAAGAAGCAAAAAACGTAACGGGCGGAAAGAAGTATCAGTGTAGATATTGCAGCTTTTCCACAGACAGTCGTGATGTAATGGCTATGCATTATAAGGGGCTGCATAACGTTACCTGGCCGTAACTTGAGAACTGAAGAACCATGGCCCTTAGCCATGGTTCTTTTGCGTAGGGGGAAATATGAATATCATTTATAAACTGACATGGCAGTATATGAAAAAAAACCGGAAACGCACAAAGGCGACGATTTTGGGAATTATCTGTACCTTGGCCGTCCTGAGCGCCATCTATCTTTTCTCCCAGACCCTGTTAGATGTGATCAGAAGCAATATTATAGAAGAGCAGGGCGGCTATCATGCTATTTTCCATGAACTGGATCAAGAGCAATATCTAAAGTTAAGCCGGGACAAAAAGATCAGACATGTCCAATTGGAAGACTGCGGCAGCCATGAGGAGGGAAACTCCTTGTGCGCCAGGGTGGAGCTGACGAAGGTGAACTGGCGGATATTTTCGACTACACAGAAGATGGCCAGGCAGCTCGGAATGAGACAGCTTCCGGAAAATGAACGGACAGAATTGCCATACCGGGTGTCTGGGGAATACGATGTTACATATCATATGGAGCTTTTGCAGTATTATGGCATTAACCAGGTGGGGAAATTTGGCGTGGGGGTGTTGATTAATTTAATCCTCTTTCTCGTAATGCTTATGGGGAGTGTTTTAATTTATAATGCCTATGCCATCTCGACATTTGAAAAGCTAAAATACCTGGGAACGCTTGGCAGCATTGGGGCCACCGGCTTCCAGAAGGCAAGCGCAGTCTATTGTGAAGGCGTCCTGGAGGGGATGGCAGGTATACCTGTAGGAGTTGGGGCGGGGGTGCTGCTGGTAAAAGGCATCGTTTTTGGCCTTCGGAAGCTTTTCTTTTATGAAGACACGCTCCTGGTGACCGTGACGGTAAAGGATATAGTCCTGCTTGTTCTTCTCGGGTTTATCATGATTTTTTTCGCCTGTCTGTTTCCGGCGTGGAAAGCGGTCCAGGCCTCCGGGTTAGACCTGGCGGTGCGCCCTTATACCATGGGAATAAAAATCCGCCAGAGGACGAATTTGCTCGGAAACCACCGTATATTGGGGCCGGTGGGGATGCTGGCGGCAAAAAACGTTTGGATACGCCGGAAAAATTATATATCCAATGGAATACTGATCATCCTTACCTTTTGTGTGATCCTGGATGGGGCGGCTGTCATGCGGGGAATAAACGGGGACTATTACCCAAGGGATGACCGAAGCCGTGAGAAATTACAGCTATGGTCAGAATTATATACAATGGATCAAGATAAGATTGAAAAATTCTATCAGGATGTAAAAGATCTCCCGGAAGTCACTTCCGTTTCACTGGAACGAAATCTGGATTGGGGCGGGATATTATTACAGCCCGGACAGATCCAAAAAGACTTGCAGGAATTTGAGATATCAAATGTATCTGGCTTTCCTAGCCTTTCGCAGGAAGAAGAACTGTCACAGATCAAGAGTGTCAAGGACATGCGCTCGGGGAAATGGATAGAGGGATATTATCTGCGCACGGTGATCGTTGGGTTAGATGACGATACGTTCCAAAATTATGTGGAAGCGGCAGGCTGTCAGCTCCCGCAGCAGACGGGAGGGGCCTACTCCGTGCTAATAGAAGATTATGAAGAGGTTCGGACATCCCAAGGCGTGGACCAGAGGAGTATCCTGGATTTGCGCCCGGGAGATAACTTATCCTTTTATTACAGCAGATATGGGGATATGGATGAGTATACGGTAGGGGATTGGTACAGCGAACTTGATGAAATAAGGCAGGGGAATTTCACGGTAATCGGGACCACGCAGGAGCCCCCTCCGTATCCTTATTTCTCCGGCATGCAGGATAATATAGATGGCTATCAGGAAAGGACGCTGGGGATCTGTCATATGTATATGTCTATGAGTGATTTTAAAAAGCTGCTGGAGGACCCTGCCTATAACGAGACTTATGGAGAACATCCCACGGATACGTATGCCTTTAATTATGAAAGCAGAAGCATCGCAACTTATGTAAAATTTAAGACAAAAGGATCGGAAAAAAGCGATGAGGGAGGCTTATTAAGCCAACTGATGCACGGGGACGAGTCATCCTCTCAAATGGAAAAAGAGAAGCGGCTAGGAGAAAAGATCAAAAAAATAGCTGAGAATGCGGGGCTGACACAGGGGGTGGCGGCGGATTATAATTACATGCTTGCGGGCGGAAGGGTGTTGCCGGAAGATGATACCTTTGTTTTTAACAGCCGGCTGCTTTGGCAGAGGGACCAGTATTTTCATTCGGAAAAATTCTTCCAGCTGATCCTGGGGTATGGACTGGTATTGTTAATCGCAATACTGGCTTTAACCAATATTTTTCAGAATATTTCTACCTCCATGCGGATGCGGAGGAAGGAGTTTTCGGCTTATCAGTCCATAGGGATGTCTTCGGACTCCTTGAGAAATATGCTGCTTTTCGAGGCCGCCATATATGGGGTGAGCGGCTGCCTGGTAGGTATGCCGGTCAGCTTTCTTATCCTGTATCAGGTATACATCAGTTATAAAGAAAACTATGCGATCCGATGGGAAATGCCGTGGGATATGGTCCCCGTACAGATCGCGTTTGCAATCCTGATCATTGTTATACCTGTCGTTTGCGCCATGTCTCAGCTGAAAAATTTAAATATTATAGACTCGATCCGGGATGAAAATATGTAAGGGGGCAGATAAGATGGAAGTGTTAAGGACAGAAGAGCTGACAAAAGAATATGGCTTTGGGGAAAATAAAGTCATCGCATTAGACCATGTATCGTTTTCCGTGGAAAAAGGAGAATTTGTCACGATCCTGGGCCCCTCCGGATCCGGGAAGTCCACGCTGCTCCATCTGGTCGGCGGCGTGGACAGACCGACACACGGGCAGGTCTTTATAGGCGGGCAATCCATTTATAAAATGAAATCCCGTGATCTGACCGTATTTCGCAGACGGGAGATCGGACAGATTTATCAATTTTACAACCTAATTCCCGTGCTGGATGTAAAAGAAAATATCAGCCTTCCCGTGCTTTTGGACCATAAGAAGGTGGATCAGGAGGCTCTGCAAAAGCTGTTGGAGATACTTGGACTAGAAAAGAGAGCTGACCATCTGCCAAACGAACTGTCGGGAGGCCAGCAGCAGAGGGTGGCGATCGGGCGGGCGCTGATCAGCCAGCCCCAGTTGCTTCTGGCTGACGAACCGACCGGAAATTTGGACCAGAAAAACAGTCTGGAAATTATCAATCTTTTCAAAGAGTTAAATGAGGTCTACAAACAAACCATTTTACTGATTACCCATGACGAGAAGATTGCCGGGAACAGCAGCCGGATTATCCGAATTGAAGACGGGAAGATTATAAAAGATATAAGGCGGTGAGGAAATGCGGTTTCGTGGAGTTTATCAACATGACACAAGGGATTGTGGAGTTGCATGCCTAGCGACAATTTGCAATTTTTATGGACTAAACGTTCCATTATCTTATATTCGAGAGTTAGAAAAGGTGAATATGAACGGATCTAGTATCTACGGAATTTGTAAAGCTGCCGAGATACTTGGAATGGCTGCGGACGCTTATCAAGGAGAAATCGAAGAGTTACTTTCTAACGTAAACGAGACAAAGGAAATAGCAGTTCCATTTATAGTGCACACCATAAAAGATGATCTTTATCATTTTATGGTCGTAAAAAAGATAAGCACAAAATCAGTATGGCTTTTTGATCCAGATGAAGGAAACATAAAAATAAAATTAGACACATTTGCAAAAATCTGGACAGGATATTTTATTGCTTTTCAATTGACGCCCCTTTTTAAAAAAGAAAACTTAAAAAAGGGAGCTTATCAAAATTATTTCTTATTATTTAAAAAATACAGAAAAGAATTTTTTACTATTTTGGGAACTTCTTTGTTAATTGCGGGAATTACAATAGTAAGTACCCTCATTTTCCAACATATTATTGACCATTTTATGATGCACCCGAATTATGAATTCATGAGGGAAGTGAATACTATTTTCGCTATCATAATAGGTCTTTATATCTTAAGGTTGGGGATTTACCTTTTCAGGAGTATTATAGTAGCTATGCTTTCTCGCAATATAGAAAAGGATTTTCTTGAAAATTTTCAAGAAAACCTACTCAAAGTACCGTTGTCCTATTTTGACAGCCGAACAAATGGTGAAGTGCTTGAGAGATTAAATGATATTGAACATATCAAAGAAACTCTATGTTCAACAATTATTAATATTATTTTAGATTTAGTCACTGCTATAACCTCTGGAAGTATTATATTAACAAAAAGTCCTCCATTATTTATGATTACGTGCATTATTATTATCGTTTATATTATCGAGGTATTATGTTTTAATAAAATATTTTACGGTACTAATCGAGAAATTGCGCAAAATCATGGAAATATACTATCTGTTTTTAAGGAAACAGTTGATGGATTTACTACTATAAAGTCATTTGTTGCAGAAAATTTTATTAAACAAGAGAATAATAAAAGAATTCAAAAACTAATAAATTCTAATTATAAGAATTCAAAAATTTCATTTTTTAATCAGGGGATCTCTTTATCGATAGAAGCTATAGGAATTATAGTTATATTTTGGTGTGGGTTTTCCTTTAATTTGAAAGGAGTTATAACAATTGGAGAACTACTGGTAGTGTTAATATTAGCACAGAATATGTTAATTCCAGTCAGAAGTTTAATAGATACACAGGATAAAATACAGAGATTTATTGTTTCCATAGAAAGATTAAATGACGTTATTTATAAAACGAATACAGAAAATATTAAAAAAGATAATAAAAACGAATGCAACAATATCGATATAGAAGTCAAGAATTTATATTTTTCATATGGCTATTCTGATGAAACATTAAAAAATATTAATATTGACATTGAAAAGGGGAGTAAAGTTGCTTTTATTGGAAAAAGTGGGAGTGGGAAAACAACGTTGGTTAATTTGTTGTTGGGTTTGCGTAAATTGGAAACAGGAAACATTTCCATTTGCGGTGAAAATATAAATAATATTGACTCTGATACTCTGCATAAAAAAATTGCATATGTGCCGCAAGATATCTTTTTGTTTTCTAAAACTATTTTAGACAATTTGCTTTTGGGAAGGAGCGGTATTTCTGAAGAGAAACTGGAAAAAACCATACAGGATTGCCAATTAGAAGAAATCATTAATAAGAAAGAAGATGGATTATTTACCGTTCTTTCTGAAAATGCTCATAACTTATCGGCTGGTGAGCGCCAACGGTTAGGAATAGCCAGGGCTTTACTTCAGGATCCCAATATTATAATATTTGATGAAGTAACAAGTAATTTAGATGTTATTACTGAAAAAGAAATTATCGATATGATATATAAAAATTGTCAAAACATCACTTGTATTTTTGTTGCACACAGATTACATACTATCCAGAAATGTGATAAAGTATTTGTTTTTGATGCAGGAAAAATCACAATCGCAAAAGATAAAAATATTTAGACTGTGCCATTATTAATATTGACACTACCGTGATATTAGTGTATAATAGTGCCATAATTAAAAATGGCACGGAGGCGGAGTTATGGATGAAGTGATCTATTTTGTGTTACAAAAAGGTGTCGAAGACAACAAGGCGGCTGCGCAGAAATTATCAGAGCTATTATCTAATGTGGGTGTATCCTGTGAGATTAAGGATGATGTTGTTTTGCGTATAGTTTTGGATACAGAACAGTTTCAAAATGTAACAAAGAGAAAGGCAGGACAAAAGAAGAAAATTACGGGCTTTAAAAATGTTATGCCGGAAACGTTTTTAAAGGAGTACGAGGAGAAGGGGGTTGGCTTTCTGGCAGAAAAATATAATATATCAAAGAGAACGGCGTACCGTAGAGTTGCCCAGGCAAAGGCATACCCAGGGGAAGTGTATTGGTACAGGTATGATGAACATGGAAATTTACGCTAAAAAAGGATTAGCATAAAGCTAATCCTTCCTCCAAACATTAAGCCGTCATAGCCGTCGTGAATGGGTAGCAGAATGATACAAATAATACAAGGGGCTATTATTTACATTCTACTAACTGACTGTAATTATAGCAGAATTTACTTGTGTGTCAAGGTGCCAAAAATGGCACCTCAGGAAAAGTATTTAATTGTCATATAGAAGCTATATCAAAAGGCATTGCGTAAAAACGCAGTGCTTTTTTTATAAATTCCCATCAATTTCCACCTTAACTTGACTTTCTTGAAAAAAGTCTTGTCAAAGACAAAATCAGAGATTATAATTATCAAAAAGTATACCTTTTGCATATGTATTTGGAACGTATAAATCTATGGATTTGTGCGTTATTTTTTTGCCCTTTTTTGATAATCGAAAAAGTATACTTTTTGTTCATGAGTGTGCAAAAGGTACTTTGACAATTGAATAGTTACACTGGGAAGGAACCGCTGAACGGAAGCTTTCTGTATTGTGTAATGATGTAAAGCCTTATTTATAGTACAATATAAACAAAAACTATTTTTTGAATTTTTAAAGGGGGAATTTATATGTTGAGGAGGAACCTACAAAAAAGGCTAGGATCAGCCTGTGTTACTGCGCTGTGTACATGTGTGCTGGTGTCCGGCGTGGTGCTGGCCAATCCGGAGGGGACACCGGATCCGGAAGATTACGTAGCAGTAGTAACCGAGGATAAGAAAGACGGCGCAGATCAGGCAAAGGCGGATAAGCCCGATACGGCGAAGAAGACGGACGCAGACACTCCCAAAGAGGAGAAGAAAGAGACAAGCGCTAAGGACGAAAAGGAAAAAGCTAAGGAGACAGACAGTAAACAAGAGAAAACGGATGCTGGCAAGAGCGTGCAGACAGCAAAGAAAACGGACGATAAGAAACAGCCGACCTCCAGCGGGAACGGCTCATCCGGGACATCCTCCGGAGGAGCTGCGGGGAACAGCACTCCCGCCCCCGCACCTTCCCAGCCCTCCGGAGGCTCTGGCTCCCAGGCTCAGCCGAGTAAACCGGCCCATGTTCACAGCTATACAATCCCGATCACGGAGACGATTAATCATCCGGCTGAGTACACACAGGTTTATCACCCGGAAGTTGGGCACGAAGTGCAGAGATGTGGAAATTGTGGCGCTGTTAATCCAGACAGTGCACATATGGAAACACATGCTTTGGCAGGAGAATTGAAAGGGACATATGGTGATTGGGTTGTAGACCAGGCCGCCTGGACGGAAAATGTCCTGGTAAAAGGTGCTTGGACAGAGACGAGGACCGTAGGATATAAATGCAGCTGCGGAGCAGTACAGTAGTCCGCAACTCTATTAGTAAGTTAATAACGGTAAAAAGGCATGTGCCTTTTTATAGACGAGCAGATTACAAAAAGTAGTCTGCTTTTTTATTTTAGAGAGAGGAGAAGAAAAAGGAAATGAAAACAGGAAAAAAAGTGCTGTCGTTGATAACGGCGGTTGTGCTGCTGGTATCAACATTCGCACAAAGCGTGCTTGCTGCAGCGCCTGAAGATCCGGAAGAAACTGCAGCGACGTCTTGGATGGTCAATATCCAGGAGACAGATAATGGATTAATTTCACTTCAGGACAATAAGACATCATATCTGGCAGGAGAAACCGTTACGTTGGTATCACAGCCAGGAGAAGGCTACGAAACGGATGCCGTGACAGTAACAGGTGATACAACAGGAGTTGCTGTAGATACCACGGCTGATGGTGAAACGTATACATTCCAGATGCCGGAGGAAAATGTACAGGTAACGGCAATCTATAAGGCCGTAGCGCAGGAACAGATGGTAACAGAACAGGAAGCGGCCTCACAAGCAGAAATAACTACGCCGCAGGAGCAGGCGGTACCAGAGCCTGCTGAGCAGTCTACTGAAGAAAACACAGGGGACAGCGTGGCTATTAGGACAGGCGGACTCTCGGCGGATGAACTGGAGGAACTTTGGAACCAGGCGCAGCAGTATGCGGGCATGAGAGAGGGCAGCTCCAGCGAGTGGAACGGAGGAATAAGTACCTTCAGTACGTCAACAGGAGTGCCGGAAAAGACAGCCAGCATTGTCAGGGGAGAGTCGATCAATTATGGTGGCTGGTTCACACATCGATTTACAGCAGATGGAAGGACAGCGTACTGTGCAGAGCCTAATGTGACCAGTCCATCAAACGGACAGTATGCCGCATATAAGATTGATAATAACCCGCTGCTACGGGTTGCCATTCTCTGCGCACCAGGCGGACCGCTGGATGGCCGGATTGATGGATTTCCGAATGGCAGTATTTATTATGACACAAATCCGTCTGTAGTAGACGGGAACAGATATCAGAACGCTCATGCCACAATCGGATATATCTATACGGGAAGTCTTGCGGGATTATCCAGCTCCTATTCCCAGGGCATCCGCAACATGGCCGGGCTGGTAGCAAATGTCATGAACAATACAGGTGGCGGCTACGGCCAAGGCTATGGCGTGGATCTCTCCAGGTACGAGTGCTACATTGCCATCAACGGCCTGCAGGACATTGTTTGGTGCGAGGAGAACCCGGAGGGCTACGTCAAACTCACCAAGGCATCCGCAGATCCGTCTATGACAGATGGAAACTCCTGCTACAGCCTGGAGGGCGCTGTCTATGGTGTATACAGTGACGGAGGATGTACCAACAAGGTTGGGGAGCTCCGCACGGATGCTTCCGGAAACACGAATACGCTGACACTTGATGCCGCTACCTACTATGTGAAAGAAATCCAGGCCCCGAAAGGGTATGCCCTTGACCGGAACACCTATCCTGTAACCATACAGCCAGGACAGACAGCTACAGTAAGTGTGCAGGATCGGCCACAGAACGACCCGTTATTAATGATTTTGGGCAAATATGATGGAGAGAAGACCTATAATGGCGAGGTTAATCTTCCTCAGGGTTCGGCTACTCTGGCAGGTGCGGAGTTTGAAGTGAAATTTTATGGAGGCATCTATGACGATATAGAAGCTCTTGAGGGCCAGACACCTAAACGCAGTTGGATTTTTAGGACAAATGAGAACGGTTTCGCTAATTTTGCGGAAGAATATTTAGTTTCCGGTGATGAATTTTACCGGGACAGCAGCGGTAACATTACCCTGCCTCTTGGCACAGTGACAATCCAGGAAGTAAAAGCGCCGGAAGGTTATAACATCAATGATGAAATCTTCTTACGCCAGATTACATCCAATGCAGTGTCAGAAGGTGTAAGCACCTATAACATGCCTCAGATCAAAGAGGACGTTATCCGTGGCGACCTGGAGATTATCAAGGTATACCAGCCGGACGACCCGAAGGAGGACACCCTGCAGGGGATCGAGGGAGTGGAGTTTACGATCACTTCCAAGACCACTGGCGAAGAGGTTATGAAGATTGTCACGGATGAGGAGGGAAAGGCCACTACAAAAAGTGACGAGTATCCCAGAGGCAGCCTGGTCTACGATGCCTACATCATTACTGAAACAAAGACACCCGAAGGCTACAATCCGATCAAGCCCTTTGAAGTGACAATAAAAGATGAAATGGTCACCCTGACAGGGATCTATAAGCAGGATACGCTCATCACCAGCCCTATCCAGGTGGTAAAGGTGGATGAGAGTACCGGGAAGGTGATCCCGGCTGCAGGCACGACCTTCCAGCTCCTGGACGAGAATAAGAATGTGATCGAGGTTACGACACACTATCCATCCGAGGAGACATTAGACCGCTTCACTACTGATGAAAACGGACAGTTCGTGTTCCCGGAAATGTTGAGATACGGGACCTATTATCTGCGTGAGCTGCAGGCGCCGGAAGGGTATCTTCTGAACGGAGAGGATCTGCAGTTTACAGTGACGGACGAAGCTGGCTGGGATAACCCGCTGGTGATCAAATTTGCGAATGAAAACGCCATGGGGCAGATTGAAGTCACTAAGACTGATGAGGAGACAGGGGATGTCCTGGCAGGTGCTGAATTCGAGATCACAGCTGCAGAGGATATAGTGACGCCAGATGGCACCGTCCGGGCCGAAAAGGGCAATGTAGTAGGGACTATCGTTACCGATGAAAGCGGATATGGCATATCCGACCCGCTCTATCTTGGTCACTACGAACTGAAAGAAACAAAAGCACCTGAAAGATATGTGCTGTCAAAGGATGCCATATCCGTTGAGCTGAAGTATAAAGATCAGATAACTCCCGTTGTATATGCACAGCTTGATATCACCAATAAGCCCACGGAGATCATCATAAATAAGACACAGCTTGACAGTGACAAGCCACTTAACGGAGTCACATTCAAGGTATGGTACAAGGACGATGTAGATCAGGGGATGGTCATGCCGATGGAGTACACCACAGACGCAGACGGACAGATCCGTATCACTCATCTGCTCCGTGGTCTTACATACTGCATACAGGAGTCCAGCACATTGCCTGGCTATATATTGGATGAAACCGTGTACGAGGTCACGATTGATGATGAGGGCTACATAGACGGGGAAGACACTGGTGTAGTAGACATCGAAAATGACTACACCAAGCTCTACATATCCAAGCAGGATATGGGCGGCAAGGAGCTGCCTGGAGCAGAAATGAAGCTGGAAAAGGTGGAAGAGGACGGAAGCAAGACGCTGATCCGGGAATGGACATCTACAGATACTCCTGAGTATTTTGAGGCTTTGGAGCCTGGACAATATGTCCTGACTGAAACGCTTGCTCCCAAGGGATATGAAATCGCCGAGGCAATCCCCTTTGAAGTGAAAAATACAGGGGAAGTCCAGAACGTGACTATGAAGGATGAGCTGAAGGAGGGACGGATACGGACATCGACTCCGGACAATTTCCGCAGTGGATCCGGAACGGCTGCCCGGACAGGGGATGCTTCCAATCTGTTGGTATATATGACTCTTATCTTGGGTGCAGCTGGTATTGTAGCTGTAACGCTGCTAGTTAGGCTTGCACGAATGGATAGGGCTGAGAAAAAGGAGAATACAGATGACGAGGCGTAAAAAAATACTTTCTCTTCTCTTAATTGTAGTAAGTGTGGTGAGTGCTGCCGGATGCTCCGGCAGCACCAGCACAGAGAAAGCCGATAATAAAAACAATGAAGTAACAAGAGATATCGTATTCCAGACGGACGAAATCAATGAGAGCCGAGACGAGGAATTTAAGGCAGTCATAGAGGAAGATGGAAAAACCTATCAGTTAGAGAAGATCACCTATGATCTCATAAAGAAAACTCCAAAAGAAATTGAAGTTACAAAAACAATAGAGAGCGACATCCTCCCAGCAGATCAGACATACACACCGCAAGAGACTATTACCGAGGATGGCGTCACCTACACGCATGTCTCTACTGACAGGGAGGAGGGCGTGCTGGAGGAAGCCTATACCCAGCCCGTTACAGGATATACAGATTATTCCTATCCGGTATCTGTCGAATCAGCTCCTGCAACAAAGGATATTACTGTAGCAGATGACAGGACAGGGCAGGCGCAGACAGTCACCTGCAGCTTGACGGATGTGACAAGACTCCCAGCGGAATATGAAGATACGTACATTGATATCGTATATGAGTCCTACGATGCCAATACCTTTGTCTGGGGGGATACCGTAGTGTCAAAGAATGAACAGACACCAGAGATTGATGAAGGGCAATTACTTGCATCTGTTGGGGCAGATCCAGGCACATATGATGTCCAGAACGTGTACTGGACAGGGCAGCCTTACGATGCAGGCGGTGTCCTGTGCCGAAACGCCAGAGCGGACGTGAGGCGGCAGGTCAATTATTATCGTGCAAACTACATTGGAGCTATCACCCAGGACGCTGTGTCTGGTATTAAGTACATCTCAACCTATACCGGAGCCGTTGCGGACGGAAGTGCTGGCTATACCTATAAAATCCAAGCTACCGCTCACTACACAGAGCAGAATAATCATACAGTCCTAATGATTGCTGGCATTGGGATCTTCCTGCTCGCTGCTCTCATTATTGTATTACTGTATCTGATATCAAGAAAGAAAAAAGAAAAAGGAGATACTTAACATGCAGCAATTTATGCAATCGGTATATAACCTGTGTAACACCTGGAGTCCTACCGTTGTTCTTCTGGCAGCCATCAGTCTTATGTTTTGCGGCGTCTGCCTGATTATACCGTCTCAGAAATTAAAGGAGTGGGTCAAGCCGACTATCCCGTTTATTGTGGTGGGTGTGGGGATTGTCCTTGGAGCAATGACATTGGCACAGGAAATTTCAAGCGCATTTGTATTTTAGTCTTTGAGGTGCCATTTTTGGCACCTTTTATCAAAATCAGGCAGAAAGGACAGCTGTCAATAACCCGCCACTTGTAGAAGTGGGTGCTTCAGGCCCTTGTTGATCAGACTAAGCGCTTCGAGCGCTACGTTACCCTCGAATATATAGTTACCAGTGGATGTTTAGCCTAGTCCACTGCTCTAAGAACAGTGATTAAACAGTTCTAACGGGTAGGAATAGTGTTGCTGTCACAAAACCAGGGGATAACATTGTCGAAGGCTACCTTACTCTAGCATACAGGAGGTTTTAAAAACATGGTGTATGTACAAAACGTGCATGGCAATCCATTAATGCCATGTAAAGAGGCGAAAGCCAGGAAACTATTAAAGAATAACAGGGCTACAGTTATCCAGAGGACGCCATTCGTGATCCGGCTTAACTTTGAGTGTGAAAACCAGACGCAGCCCATTACCCTGGGCGTGGATGCCGGCAGCAAGCATGTCGGCCTGTCAGCCACGACTGAAAAAGAGGAGCTCTATGCCGCGGAGGTCGAATTAAGAACCGATATCGTGGATCTGCTTTCCACCCGCAGGCAGTACCGACGGACCCGCAGGAACCGGCTGCGTTACCGGCCCGCAAGGTTCGACAATCGTGTCCACTCCAAGAACAAGGGATGGCTGGCACCGTCAATCGAGCAGAAGATCCAGAGCCATCTGAAAGCGGTCGAGGATGTACACAGGCTGCTTCCAATCTCCAAGATCATTGTCGAAACTGCCAGCTTTGACATCCAGAAGATCAAGAACCCGGATATCTCCGGGAAAGAGTACCAGGAGGGCGAGCAGCTGGGCTTCTGGAACGTCCGGGAATACGTCCTATGGCGGGACGACCATGTATGCCAAAACTGCAAAGGCAGATCCGGCGACAAGATCCTCAACGTTCACCACATTGAGAGCAGAAAAACCGGAGGGGATGCCCCGAATAATCTGATCACTTTATGCGATACCTGTCACGACAAGTACCATAAGGGAGAGAGCGAGCTTCACATTAAACGGGGCCAGTCCTTCAAGGACGCCGCGTTTATGGGAGTCATGCGCTGGGCGTTCTATGCAAGGCTCAAGGAACAATACAGCGATGTCCATATAACCTACGGGTATATCACAAAGCATATCCGGATCAGTAACCATCTGGAGAAAGACCACTGCGTGGACGCCAGGTGTATCAGCGGCAACCCGCTGGCCAAGCCGCTGGGGTATTACTACTACCAAAAGAAGGTCAGATGCCATAACAGGCAGATCTATAAGGTGAACTTCTTAAATGGCGGCAAAAAGAAGCGAAACCAGGCTTCATACTTGGTACACGGCTTCCGCCTGTTTGACAAGGTCCTGTACGCTGGCAGGGAGTGTTTTATCTTTGGACGACGAGCCACGGGATACTTTGACCTACGGCTTTTGACAGGGGAAAGGGTTCACTCCAGTGCATCCTATAAGAAATTGCAGTTACTGGAACCCAAAAGACCATTCCTAACAGAAAGGAGGATGCGGCAATTCCTCCCCTCCTTATAGAAGGTGGGGTATCCTTGCCGTAATTTTGATGAAAAAGCTCAAGAATGATTTTAAAAATACTGTAATCCGTCCCGCCAGGAATAAAAACCGGGTTATGCGCCTCAATTATTTCTTATCCAATAAATATAGTGTTGTTGTGATCTTGGTACTGACGGATTTATTCTTCTTCCTGCTTTTTAATTATATAGTAAACAGCTGTATTGCACTTTTTACAGATTTTAAAACAGGAGAAAGCCTTCTTGACTGCCTGGCTCTCAAAAATATTGGCTTTCACACGACACTCCTCCAGTCCTCGTTGGGCCGCTTTTTATATGCTTCCCTGGCAGTCATATTAGTGATTGCGGACCTCTGTTTAGTTTATCGGATCCGGACCTATCTTTCCGATGCCAATTTTAACGTGGGGCAAAAAGGAGACGAGCGTTTTGCAACAGTGGAGGAGATTAAGGCACAGTACAAGGAAATAGCGGAAAGCAAAGAGCCTTTTCCCGGGAGAGGAGGGCTTCCTGTTTTCCGACAGGGGAATAAGCTTTACATCGATGACAGTATTACTAATAACCTCATCATTGGTATGACAAGATCCGGAAAGGGCGAAATGTTCGTATTTCCGATCATCGATATTTTGTCCCGAGCCGCTGAAAAGACATCTCTTGTTATCACAGACCCAAAGCTGGAGCTATACAAATCCTCTTTCCACACCTTAAAGAGCAGAGGATACGACATTTATCTTTTGAACCTGATTGAGCCTGACAAATCGATGGGCTTTAACCCTCTGCATATCATCACACAGGCTTATAAGAACAAGGAGTACGATGATGCAGAAACCCTAGCCCTAACCTTTGCCTACAGCATATTCAATCCGGACAACGCCCCCGGTGAGTCCGCCTTTTTCGCCCAAAACGCCTCAACACTTCTGACCGCAATGATCCTGGCACACATGGAGGACTGCATCCGGGAAGACCAGAAGGTCAATGAACAGCGTTATGAGCTCTACAAGCAGAAAAGACAGAGGTTTGACAGTCTCGGAGAGGCTGAAAAAGAGCTGCAGCGTGTTCTTTTCTATGAAAAGCTGCAGGATATCCAGGCCGATCCGGTGACCGACCTGAAGATACTATACATACCGGACACCTATACGTTTGAATTTACAGCGGAAAATGAGAAAAAAATCAACATGTTCAGCATCATCAACACCTTTACAGAGCTGGGTATGAGTAAGATCAATCCCATGATTACTAAGCTGGATATCTACTTTTCAGAACGGCCCATGATGGACCGTGCAAAAATGAAATATGCCTCAGTGGAAGTGACAGGGGATCGAACGAAGGGCTCCATCTATTCGGAGATGCTGTCAAAGCTGACTCTGTTCACCTATCAATCTCTGGCCAGGATGACAGCTGAGAGCACTATTGACTTGGAAAGCATAGGCTTCGGAGATCGTCCAAAGGCCGTATTTATCGGAGTGCCAGACTATGACAGATCCAAGAATTTCTTTGTAACTGCTTTTATCAGCCAACTATATTTTGTCCTGGCCAAAAAGGCCACCTTTAGCGGCGGCAAATGCAAGCGCCCTGTGAAATTTCTGTGTGAGGAGGCCGGGAATATGCCCGCTATAGATGGAATGGCCAATATCGCAACCGTATGTAACGGACGGAAGATATCCTTTGATATTATCATACAGGCGTACAGCCAATATGAAAAATTGTACGGCGATGATGCGGAGACCATCTTTTCCAACTGCGGAAATCAGGTGTATATCCTTTCCAACTCAACCAAAACCGCTGAACAGTTTTCCAAATTGCTAGGAAATGAAACAGATACCGACCTGCAAAGATCCGGGCAAAAGCTGTCTCTGGATAAGCATATCACAGAGACGCTCCAGGAAAAGCCGCTTTTAAATGCAAACCAGCTCATGGAGCTGGAGGAAGGCTGCTTTGTAGTAAAACGGACCATGCGGCGCCGGGACCTGAAAGGGAACTTTATCCGGGCATTGCCCATTTACTGCAGTGATGAGACCCATTCCAGGTTTAAATATCGCTATCAATATCTTGGCGATGAATTTCCTGATCCGGATACAATTGACTTCTACGAAATATGTAGTGAAGACCGCAGCCACATCAATATACGGGAGAGAGTCTGGGACCCGAACCTGACATTTGAATATTTGTCTGCTCTGTCCCAAAACCAAGGAAAAGAAGCTACCCCCTGTAAGATATTAGCAGACGCCAACGTGATTATCCGTAACCAAATTCAACAGAAATATTATGAATACACGGGAGAGCATCTCTCTGAGGACATCCCTTTATATGAATTAGTCTCCCTTGTATCCGGTAATGCCCGTATTGATAACAGCCATAAATCATCGTTAATAGCCGTCATCAATTCGATTTAACGAGGAGTGATCGTATGAGACACAAAAAAGCGGATCTTCTTTCAAAAAACGAAACACCTGTATTCTGTCCATATTGCGGCTACCTTTTGAACATGACAGGAAGTGATATATTGGCTTGTCATAAGTGCCATAAGGTTTTCGTTATCAAAATGCTGGATTATCCAGACGATACACATGAAATCTGGTATGACATATTGCCCCCTCTTTATAGAGGCAGATACCAGGTTTCATCCTGTCTTCGAGTTCGGAGCATGGACAGGACAACTGCAGATAAACGTCTATTATCCGGAAAGATCATGGCTACTTATCAGAAAAATAATGAATTGTATGTCAGCCTGTCTGCTGATGGGAAGCACAAAGAATACAACGTCCGTACCTTATACATGGACGCCATACACGAAGAAAGTAGAAAAGAGCGTTATTATGAATAATTCTGCAATTAGAACCTGGCTGCTGGAAAATAGTACCTTTGCTGTGAACAGCGATATCATTACCGATGCACTGCACTCCCTGGGCTGGATGATCGTCCAGCTCCTCCAGTCCCTGGCAGATGCGTGTGAAACCTTATACCGTGTTGTGTTTCAGCTGATCGATTTCACCACCTGGACAAGCCTGGAAAGCTTCCTGGAGCAATTCCGTTATGCCTTTATCGCATTTCTTACACTTGCATTAGTTGCACTTGGGATCATGCTGATATTCAACCATGAAAAGAAACCCAAAATCATCATCAATTTATGCCTGGCTGCGTTTATCCTCTGTGGATCCACGGCAGTGCTTTCCGGGATAAATTCCGCTTTGAAGGTATGGAATAACACACTGCTTGATACACAGACAACTTCATCAAATGAACTGGTCCGGGGAAGCCTGATCGACTGGTTCTATATAGACGACACAGTAGCAATAGCGGATATCACGTCAGACAACATAGAAAATTACATCTATCCATCTGTGACCGATACGGATATAGAAATGATTGATATTAATGAGACTATAGACTATGACGAAGCAGATATAAGCGATGATGCCAAATCCATATTCTCAAAAAAGCTGGTCTATGTTTATGGAGCTGATGGGGAGCTTACTGATGTCTATGATGGTGTTTTGGGTACAGGACTTTTTAACGAGTTTTATTACCGTTACCATGTGGATTTTTTTACTCTCTATCTTAAGCTGATTGCGTTATTGATCGTGTACCTATGCATGGCCTACAAGGTGGTACGCTTGATCATTGAAATCGTTCAGGCAAGGGTGGTGGCTGTGCTTTATGCCGCAGACATGACATCGCATCAGAAAACGGCAAGGATCCTGTGTGCGATCCGAGACAGCTATTTTATCCTGCTCCTGATCACCGTTTTCGTAAAGATTTATATTTTAGCACAGCTTTACATTGACAGCATGATTGATGCCGGAGCACTTGTTAAGGCCATCATGACCCTGTTTCTCGCCTTTGCCATCATTGATGGGCCAAACTTTATCCAGCAGCTTACAGGTGTAGATGCCGGACTACAAAGCGGCTTCGGAAAATTATACGCTGCAGCCAGAGGCTCTGAGATGCTTGCTTTCATGTTTACCCGCAGCGCACATGCCGCCACCCATGCGGTCCATAGCCATGCAGCCACTTCCGGGAGCCGCAACAGTGCAGCTCAAAATGCCGTACACTCGGCCAGCATAGATAACTCACAACAGTCCGGAGCTTCTCCTGATATGGACCATACCGGAGCAGCCTCTATGGACACTCAAAACGATGCAGCCAATACTACGGACTCAAATGCGGACCCCAACATCAATGCAAACCAAGAACCTTCCGGCATGAACGGCCAAGACAGCGCCTCCCATATGGATACACATGACAGAGCCACTTCTGCAGATATGGACGAAAAATCAGATGGCTATGTCCAGCCTTCTCAGACCGTGGACCCTGATATGGATGCGCAGCAAGCCTCCGGTGATCCGCTCAACACATTTAATCCAGAGGAAAACCGAACAACTGCAAACAATACCTTTGAAAAGATGGATGCGGACCTTCATTCACCCAATATCAATGATGCTTATGAATCCTCTGGCATGGAAAAGGAGAATATTGTCCATTACAAGAGCCCATCTATGCCTCATTCCTCTGCAGGGAACTATACACCTCCTGCCCATGATATATCATCTGACTCACCGAAAGGAGCTGATTAATAGTGGGACACTACACAACAACAGAAGAAATCCGTTCTGAAACCAAGGTCACTAACCACATCTTTTTGACCGATTTCTTTTTTGTGATCGGGTACATCGGTGCAGCCTACCTGTTATCTGGATTAGTACGGGACGATCTGCACATAGCCTATTATATTTTTTCAGGCATTGCGGCGCTGCTATTATCGTTGCCATCTCCTTATAACCAAAGCCGCCGCAATTGGCAATCCATTTATTTTGTGTTTAAAAAGGATCCTTATATCTACGAACCTGTATTCGACAAGGATCAGTATAAAAAATAGGGTGCCATTTTTGGCACCCGGAAAGGATAAAGCAATGACCCCCCTACTCATCATTTCTGGGATTTTTATTCTGGCAGTTATCTTCCTCTACATCTTTTTCTTGATCCGGTTCATTAAAAACCGGAAAAAGGAAAACAAGGACCAGCCAGAGAAAACCAGCAAGTCCATTTTAGAGACAATTCCTATAGTCCGTTACATGCCTGATTATCAATGCTATCTGCTCAAGGATAAGACCTACATGGATATCGTGCAGATACGGACAAAAGATCTTAACAGTATCGATGCCGATGAACGCTCTTATGATATGGGACGGATTACAAAGCTACTGCGTATGCTTGGGAGCGATTGTAAGATCATCGCCCTTAACTATCCCTGCAATACCCAGGAGCAGCAAAGATATCTAGCCCACAAAATACAGGATACACATAACAAGCAGTACCAATACTGGCTGGAAAAAAGCCGGAAGGAGCTGGAATGGCTGGAGAAGAATAAGACCTTCCGGGAATACTATCTCATGTTCTTTTCGGATACCTTGGAAATGCAGCAGAAGAACTTGAATGTAATCCTAGAAAGCCTTGGTACTGGCGTGGAGGGTCTGGCTATTGCTATTGATGCGAAAAAAAAGCACAACATCCTCTTTAAACTTTCCAACCAGAGCAGCGTGATATAAGGAGGCCATGCAGAATTATGCGTAAGAAAAAAAATACTATACAACAAGACATCTCCCTCATCGCATACATCCAGCCACAGGGCGGCATCCATTTTCGGGATGAAACCTACGTCAAAACAGGAAACGGCTATATTCAGTGCATCCACGTTTATAAGCTACCAAAGTCCGGGGTAGACGACCACTGGCTGACAAAGGTTTGTAACATTGATAATGTCATCACGACTGTTGACATCCACACAGAGGATCTCTTTGTGACGAAACAAAATATCAACCGCTCCCTGCAGGAACAGGAAATGCGCTACAACAGTGCGAACACGTTTGCGGAGCGGCATGATGCGGAATACCAGTACAGACGAATGAAGAAGCTATACGATGAGCTGGAGACCATGGATGAGGTCATGAAAACCATACATATCCGGATCTTTATTTCCGCCCGCACCTTTTTTGATCTGGAGAACCGTACAAAGCATATTATGACCTACCTGGAGACGAGCGGCTACAAAAATTCTGTCTTTTTAAATGAGGGAAAAGCTGAATGGGACAGCCGCCTGCTCAGCATGACAGCACAGTCCGACACCTTCCAGATCCCCGGCATCCCCCTCACAAGCGAGACCCTGGCTGCAGGCAACCCTTTTCATTTCTCCGCTCTCGAAGATCCCTACGGGGATTACCTGGGCGAAACGCCCACCAGAGGAAATGTGATCTTTGACGAATTTCATAAAACGGACAAGCGCATGTACTATAACGGTGTCCTGTTCGGACTAATGGGCTCCGGAAAATCGACCCTTCTTAAAAAGCGTCTGAAAAGCCGGGCCATTCGGGGAGACTACCTGCGCACCTTTGATATATCCGGAGAGTTTACCCTGCTCACCAAGACACTCGGAGGAAAGGTAATCGACTCGCAAAGCACAAGACTGAACCCCCTTGAAATTCTGCAGAGTACAGACGAAAGCGAGGGGAAGAACTTCCAGAACCATATTTCAAAGCTGACCACCTTTTACCAGCTGGTATCTGATACCAAAGATACCGAAGAGGTCAACTATTTTGTCCGGGCTGTTCATGAATTATACGAGTCCTTCGGGCTGTCTGTAAAGCTGGTAGACGGAAAAGAAACCCGGGTCACTGGTCTTCCTGCAGCAAGCTATCCTACTTTGCAGGACCTTCTTGACCTGATCGACCGGAAGATGAACGACTATATGGCCAAAACCGGGAATGAGAATGAAATGTATCTTATCCAGCATGCGCTTCTGCAGTATAACAGAGTGAAAAATACGCTTGATATCCTGGTTAATATTTACGGCTCCCTCTTTAACGGTCATACCACAATGGACAATATCACGGATGAGCAGATCGTAACCTTTAATCTGTCTCAGCTGAAATCCCTCCCTGCAGGAGTCTTTGACGCTTACCTGTATACAATCCTTGCCCTGTGCTGGGATAACTGTGTCACAAACGGCAAAACTATGATGGATCTATACGATGCCAAAAAGATTGCTTTTTCCGATATCGTACATACTATGATCCTGATCGACGAGGCCCATCGATGGATCAATGCGAAAAAACCGCTCATCCTGGATCAGATCACCGTATATGCCAGGGAGGCACGAAAATACTTCGGCGGGATCCTTCTTGCCACTCAATCGATCCGGGATCTGATCCCGGAGGGCTCCACCAATGAAAATATAGACAAGCTGAAAACGATCTTTGAATTTTCACAGTATAAATTCCTTTTCCGGCAAAATTCAAATGTCCTTCCACTGATTGATCGCGTCTTTCAAAACGAGCTGACGCCCTCTCTTAAAAATAGAGTCCCTAAGCTGGAGATGGGCCAATGTATCCTTGTGATAGACAGCGATCGGAACCTGGAGCTCAAGATCCATCTGACAGACGAGGAAAAGCTATTGTTTAAGGGTGGTGTGTAATGAAACGAATATGGAAATGGCTAACACTTCCCATCATCCTGGGCCTGCTCCTATTCCTCATCCTTATCACAGTCCTTTACGAAGCCTTATCCTCTGTAGTGGCAATATTAGACAGCCAGAGTCAGCCGGCAGGCTATAATCTCCCCTCCTTTGTCACGGATGAGATGATGGAAGCCTTTTTTGAAACCCAGGAGGAATATGGGATACCTGTCAGCACCGGAATAGCCCAGCTCATTGCTGAGTCAGGCTTTGGCAGCTACGGTCCTGGAGGGGAGTCTGGTCAAGGATTGTCGGGGCTGGCGTACAATCACCGGAACCTGTTCGGTATCAAATACTACTCTGGCGATCGCTACGCAACTGGATCCGTAGATATGATAACAGGCGAAGAGGTCTCTGGAGGTGATCTGGAAATCATCACTGCAGCATTTTCTGTTTACGCCACCTATGCAGACTGCATCCGGCAGCGTGGCAGGATGCTCAGTATGGAGCCATATTACAGTCATACCATTGCCAGATACCAAAACCCAAACGATGGCTCCTACACCTCTGCCCAGGCAAATAGCTTTATGACGGGCATCAAGGAGGCCGGATGGGCCACCAGCTCATCCTATGTCACAAACTGCATTAACCATATGGTCACATACAACCTGTACCAATTTGACAACATGACCTGGGAGGACTATCAGGCCGGGCAGACGCCGACTGGAGGATCCGGATCCCCTGGAAGCGGCTTTTTAGCCAACCCCTGTCCGTCCGCTTCTATATCCAGTGAATTCGGTGGACGTGCTTCACCTGGAGGTATTGGAAGCACCAACCACAAGGGGCGGGACTACGCAGCTCCTCTGGGCACTCCGATCTACGCAGCTGCAGACGGTACGGTGATCCAGGCGGCCTATAACAGTGTCCGTGGAAATTATCTGCAGCTTGACCACAATAATGGACTCAAAACGCTGTACCAGCACTGCAGCCGGATCGTTGTCCAGAACGGACAGCGTGTCAACAAGGGACAGGTCATAGCTTATGTAGGGAACACAGGAGCTTCTACCGGGCCTCATCTTCATTTTGAGGTGTGGGAGAACGATATTCCTGTAGATCCGAGAAATTATCTGTAAAGGGGGAAAATTTATGAAGCTAAAAACCAGCGCTCTTTTACTTGGCATTGTATTTGTTCTGATCTTCATTTTCTGCCAATTCGTGATCGATCCGGAAGCCGATCACACGGATCAAAATGTTTCGGACACCTCCGGAGGAGCTGCCGGCAGCTCCTCTCCAGAGGATGCACAAATGGATTACAAAGAGGATTACGCTCTGGAGACCTTTGAACTGACAGATGAGTCCGGTTTTTTTACGGACCTGCGGCCAGACAGATATGACTTTTTAAAAAATAGTCTGTATGACTATCTGTATACCAATCATATCCTTGTTGATGCTGCCACGGTCCTGCAGGACGGCTTTTCCTTTAATGACGCCTGGGCTGATTTTGTCATCCGCTACCAGGTCGATGGCACAGACCAATACATCAATTGTACCTATACCGATAGCACAGACTCCTTCGACTTCTACACCATAGAAGGAACCCCAGGCAGAACCAACGAACTAAAGGAGGCAAATTAGAAATGCGTAATGAATATATAACTGACACCAGGCTTTTTATATGCTGTCCGAAACATAAAAGGCAATATTATAAAGCAAAGATACGGAATTTTTATCTCGATGGGATCCTTCTATCTGATGATATCTATGAGGCAGATGTTGTCCTGCACATCCAGGACGGACGTGCCGATCAGAACGTCTGCCAGGAAATAAATATTGCCAGGGAGAGAAATATTCCCATACATACTGTGGACCAGAACATGATGAACCGCCATCTCATGTCTCTTATACTCGACAATACGCTGTATGACCACAGCTACTCTTTTGATAATGACAGGGAGAGGTGAGTATGGATAACGAGAAAAAAAGCCGGCTCTTTTTTCTGCAGAAGGAAAAGAGGCTGAGACATAAAAATTTCATCATCCGGGCCTTTTTAGTTGTCCTTATTGCGGGATATGGCTTCTTTTTTACCTCATCTCTCTGGGGTAAGCAGGATGTGATACAGGCTACCCCCTACGCCAAGGTCATAACCGACCACGACCGTGATATGACTTTGGATACATGGAAATATGACGAAGCCCAAAACCTGATGGAGGTACAGATTTCCATTCAGAACAACGCCATGGATGGCTATGACAAATATACCTATAAAGCAATTGACAGAGAGCATGGCTTTCTCTCTGTTGACCCTATACTCGAGACCGCTGACCTGGTAGTGCTGCAGTTTCATGTCCAGCCTTCCTGGCAATCCCTGTCCGTGCAGATTTATTTCCCGGATGAAATCGCAGACGGCGATTTCCGCTCCTTTTACATGAACCGAGCCGCCGTTCAGAGCGTTGACAAAATAGAAACCCTTACAGAGACCGGATACCGGATTGAAAAATATGAGCGAGACATCACCTATACAGAAGATGCCATTAAAGACGCACAGGCGGAAATTGAAGATAACAATGAGAGGATCCGGACATATGAACAGGAAATCCAAGCTATTCAAAACGATCTGATTTACCAGACGGCAAGAGAACAGGAAAATAGCCAGCATTTAATTGACACGGCCACATCCAACATAGAACAGCTGAACCGGGACAACACTTCCATAGAGGAAGAGATCAAAGAGGATCAGGAAAAAATCGAAATGCTTAAGAAACGACTAAATGACTTGGAGGAAACAGAAAAATGATCATATTTGTTGGACAACCACAGCGTGGCTTTTTTGCCGAGGATATTGCAAGAAAGCTCTCTCTCCCCTTTTCATACATAGACCCTGCCCCAAAGCTGCAGCTGCAGCAGCAAGCTATTCTTGGGCTTATTAACCAGGGCGCCTCACATGTCATATATGACATCGATCAATATGACATGTCACCTTTTGAAATAGCAGACGCTATTTCTCAGATTGAGGAAGCGACCAGGATCCAGAGCATCATCTATGCTCCAGGCTATCTTACAGACTCCAAGGCCATCCTGGCACTACAGCAAAGAGGTCTATCCTATTTTATTACGCAGACGGTACTTTCTGATCAGAAGGATATGCTCGAGGCATACCTGTCCGGAACGTACACGCCTGTAACAAAGCAGCCATCTAAAACGGAAGGAGACAGTCCGTCTCCTTCTCTAAAAAAGGGCCATAAGCTGATCGGTCTGACAGGGGCCATGCATAGGATCGGTACTACCACTCATGCAATCCAGCTTGTCAAATATCTGAACTTTAAAGGCTATAATGCCTGCTATATCCAAATGAACGGCGGCGATTATCTGCAGAAGCTAAGAGAATGGTTTGAGGTGCAGGAAAATGAAGAGCTTGGAGAAATCACATATGAGTCTGTCAAGATGTACTACAAGCCAGAGAGCCTCCCGGAAATCATGACTATGGATTATGACTTTTATATCTATGACTATGGAACCTATCATGACGCCGATTTTAACCGTACCTCTTATCTGGAGAAAGATTTTCGACTCATCATCTGTGGCAGCAATCCAGTAGAACTCCCGGCAACCTACGACATCATAAAAAACAGCTTTTACTCAGACGTGTTCTACATTTTTAATTACATACCAGAGTCGGAACGCAATGATATCCTGGAGCTGATGCAGGACAAAGCAGACAGAACGTTCATCTGCTCCTCCTACCTGCCGGACCCCTTTGTGCTACATGATACTTCTTTGTATGATACACTCCTGCAAATCCCAGACAAGCCTGGCGTAGCTCCTCACAGACATAAAAAGTCTATCTTCTGGAGGCGGAAAGGGAAAAGACATGAGTAAGTTTAAAAAGAAATTAGTACAGGACATACGAAACGAACAGGAAACAGCCATAAGGCAAGAGACCCTTCGTAAGCAGCATGGTATCCAGGATGAGCATGTGATCATAGTTGAAAAGAGCAATATGGTCAAATTCACTGTCCGACAGATTACTGCCATTATTAAATTTGTCACTACTGCTCTCCTGCTTACCCTGGCCGCTATCGGACTTCTGTCTTTGATCTATCCAAATATACGCAGCGAGCTGCTTGTCGTGCTGTCGCAATATTACGACTATCTGAAGCTTTATTTTTCTATTTAGGTGCCAGAAATGGCACGGAAAGGATGCAACTATGATCTACTTTACACAGCCCAAAAATTTTGAAACAAATACGGATGACAACCTGGTAGTTGGCTACTACCACGGAAAGGCAATTATCCGAAATGCCGACAGAGATCTCTATTTTATGTACTGTGAGGAAGCGCAGGCCCCGGAGGGTACAGTCATTCCAAGTAACGAACTCTCTCCTCTCTCTGTCCTGCCAGAAGATGAACAGAAAAAAATCATGCAAATATATCTGTAAGTGAGGTGAAACCATGAAACGCAGCTATACAAACAAAAGCTCCAGGAAAGAGTCACAGGAAAAAAAGGAGGCTCTCCGGGAACAGATTAAAACTCTTTCTGAAGATTACAAGACCAACCCGGATCATATTCTTGAGCTCGTGCAATTCTCCTCCAATTTTTATAACTACAGTCTCAACAATACCATGCTGATCCATGCGCAGAACCCGGGAGCTACCTTTGTGCAATCCTATGCAGCCTGGAAAGCTATGGGCTATTCCGTTAGGGCAAAGGAAAAGGGCATAACCATCTCCGTCCCTGTCAAGACTACCTACTTAAAAATCGAGGATGAATACGTAAAGCTCAGCCAGGCTACAGAGGAGCAGGCCAAAGCATATAAGGCTGGGAAAATAGAAGCCTTCCAGAAACTCTCCTTTTATCCTGGAACAACCTTTGATATATCTCAGACCACCTATCCACCTGAAAAATACCCGCAGCTTTTCACCATGGGCTATCCATCTGAAACACATGAGCAGGTAGCCAAGGGACTTATAGATTTTTCCTCACAATATCTGCAGGTCCCCGTTTCCATTCAGGATCTGCGGTCAATTTCATTAAGGGGGTACTACAACCCAGCTGATAAAACAATCGTACTTAACGAACGACTCAGTTCTACCGGGAAGCTGTCTACACTCTCACATGAGCTGGGACATGCTCTTATGCTACATCAAAAAGGGCTTGGAAAATCATCCGCTCAGATTGAATGGGAAGCGGATGCAATGTCTATCATGATCCAATCCTCCCTTGGCCTTGCTATCCCTGATACAAGAAAGCAGCATCTAAAGGATCACTATACCAGTATGGCACTCTCAATAGAGAATTTTAATGATATTGAGCTTGATAAAATATTTGGGGATGTATTTACCACATACAAGGAATACAGACCTCTTATGGATAAAAGTATTGAAAAGTATATTTCAAAGGAGCATCTGCAGGAGCTGGTACAGGAGCAATCCCTAAAGCCTGTCCAGGAAAAATTATTTGAAAAATACTATGATAAATCCTTTGCCCCCATAGAAGAAAGAGACAGATAGGGAGGGTCAGCCTTCTTCCTTGTCCGTTCTCTCTTCTTCAGCGGTGCCAAAGGCATGCTCCGGGCGCCGGGACCCATGGGGCGGCGGGGCGCCGGGGCAAGCGTCCATTTTGGATGGTCTCACACCAATGAAGCGTTTAAACGCCCGTATAACGGTTTTCTCTTGCATGGTGTACAAAAGATTGAACCATTTAAAATCGATTTACGGGCAAAATACGGGCTCGCTCGAGTATTTTTACTTGTTATTCTATGATGGATCTGGGCACCTTTTCTTTAACTATTACATTTTGATAGTTTTGCATGTCCGAAGTGTGTCATAGAAATAGGACGCTCCTATTATCCAGTATTTCCTCTTTGTAAAAATTTATTCAAAGAAAAGCTATATTTCTTTAACTATTACAAATTGATACTTTTAAAATTGGTCTATTAGTTAGCGCCGCCAGAAACAAAAAGACGGTTCATACCCGTCCAAAAGCCCAAGACTATAAACGAAAGGAAGCAGATAAAGCTATGAAACTAAAATATAAGCTGATTGATAAGCTGGCGGGGCTTTCAAGAAAAGAACTGGATTTTCTGCTGTATATAGTTCGCTTCCAGGATGAAACTGGGAAAGTGGAGGGAGTTTACTATAAGGACGTCTGTTGGCATACGGGCATGTGTAAGCAGACCTTTTATAACGTTCTTTCCTCTTTGAGTCAAAAAGGCATCATCCGATTTGAACGTATATGCAGCGAGGAAAATCAGGATTATAATATCCTTATCCTGGACAATGATTTCTCGTATCTTGAGTCCTACCGGGAGGGGTATGTCTCCTTAAATAGAAAATTATTCCGACGCCTGGCCTGGAGACAGTTAAAAGCCAGGGAAAAATATATGCTGCTTGATCTGATGCGTTATACATGCACCGGACAGAAGCGGTTTACAGTCACAAGAAAAGACTTTTTTGAAAGATATACAGACAGCTTCCAGAGTTCCTGCCAAGTGATCCGCACGTATCTGCCCCACCTGAAAAAGTTATTTTCCTTCCGTTTCAGCCGAGGAATATATACGATTGAATACCGTCAAGAGCTGGATCATTTCCAAGAGAACAAAAAAACAGGTGCGGAGCAAAGAAGAGAATATAACGCTTGCGTTCTTTTTCGCCGATCCGGAGAAAAAGCGGCAACACAGTGGCAAATAAAGGAAGTTGCTGACCTTATAGCTCAATATACGAATAAAGCCAGGATAGCAGGTAAAAATCTGTCAAAGCTGCTTCTGGCAGCATTGATGAAAGCCCGCCAGGAAACAGGAAAAGAATTTTTTGATATCAAACTGATACATAGGTTACTTCGGAACAGCCTTCTGATTAGCTCATAGGAGTTAATCTTATTTGACGTGCCTTAAAAAATTATATATGAGGGAAAAAGATATGCGAAGAACCACAATGGAAAGAAAAACAGGAATAAAAAACATTTTCGTTAAACATACAGTCTGGAGGAAGCGGTTTCCGCTTCTTTTTTTTGTCCCTTTCATTCTAAAAACACTGACAAATCCCGGGAAGATACAACATGACTGACCAGGGGGCATACCTCATGACCCGCGAACGCTGGATCGCCT
>OGYQ01000554.1_pt1 | contig 36336 bp, 31 predicted proteins | sample 1576641 | NCBI WGS metagenome assembly OGYQ01 (sample SAMEA3541476, study PRJEB24748) | human gut metagenome | biome: human gut; feature: human-associated habitat; material: faeces | place: China | collected 2012 | reverse complement strand
CTTCAAAGGTGTGGTTACGCGATATTTATTTGTTCAAAAAGTTGTAAACTGCTGACACAAAATTAAACAAAAATAATCTTTTTTGTTATCTGTGTACCATTATACTAAATTAAGTGTCATTTGTCACGCTTTTATCGTTATATATCTGTGATATTTAAAAGATTATCATTATTTATTACAGTTTTGTCAGCTTAATATTATATTGTCAACACTATATAATAACAAAATAATTACACAAAAAAAAACAGCAGTTTGTTGTTCGTGGTTAGTGATTCGTAAAAACATACCATAAGGACCGGATGAACTGTAATCGAATATCACAATGGGCCACCGGCCGCCTCGGACTCAAATGTCTCTTCGCGGCAACAAACTCAGAATGACGACATCGCCTCGAGTGACCCTCGGCTCGTCAAAAAATAGTGGCTCGTGGCTCGTTGTTCGTGGCTCGTAAAAACTTACCATTATACTCGGATAGGCTGTGACCGAATCTCACAGCGGGCCGCACAAGGCTCCCTTTATAGGGGAGCTGGCCGCCAAAGGCGGTCTGAGAGGTTAAAGGTCGGCCCCTACGCATACGGCTGCTAGCCGTTTTTTGCGATCTGCGACCGGCCGCCTGCGAACTGCGTTTATTTCATGAGTCTGTCGCGGCGGAACGCCGCATCTGAGTCCAAGGAAAGGCCGTGACGTGTTATTCGTAATCAAAAAACATACCATCAAAACCGAATGGGCTGTGGTCGAATATCGCAACGGGCCGCCTTACCCAGGCGGCCCCTACGCACATGGCCGTTGGCCGTGTATTTTTTGCAATCTGTGACCGCGTTTTCATTCCCATCGCCTGACTGCGATGCCGTAGGGGACGGCCAAAGGGCGTCCCGCCGCGAAGCTTGTGCATACCCGGATTTTATGACAGGTGACTCGTTGTTCGTAAAAACCAGCCATTATACTCGAATAGGCTATGATGAAATTTCTCTGGCGGGCTTCCCACGGGAAGCCCCTACAGTTCGGCCATGGGCCGTGTATTTTTGCGAACGGCTAACAGCTAGCCGCTGACTGCTAAAAAAGGCGCTGTCGCATGTGCGACAGCGCCTTTTTCACTACAAACTTTATACTGCAAACTATATTCTATTTATCGATAACTTTCTTGACGATGCTGATGGCTTCTTTCAATTCATCCCAGGGGATGTTGAGCGGCGGCAGGAGGCGCAGGAGGCCATTGGCCGTGAGGACGAGGACGCCGTGGTCGACGCAGCCTTCTACGACGTCCATGAGGGCTTTATTCTTGAGGGTGACGCCGATCATGAGGCCCATGCCGGATACGTGGTCGACGTGTTCGCACTGTTCCAGTTCTTCTTTGATGTATTTCCCTTTTTCCCGGACTTCTTCCATGAGGGCGTCGTCGAGGCGGTCGATGATGGAAATGCCACCGGCCGTACAAATCGGGTTGCCGCCGAAGGTCGAACCATGGGTATGGTCGGTCAGGGTATGCTGTGTCGAATCGGCGAACATCGTAGCCCCCAAGGGCAGGCCGCCGCCGATGGCTTTAGCCGTCGAAACGATATCGGGCTGGATGCCGTAGCCCATGTAGGAATAGAGATAGCCCGTCCGGCCATTACCGGTCTGGACTTCGTCGACGATGATCAGGATATCGTGGGCATGCGCATATTCTGCGACCTGCTGGACATATTCTTTGTCGAGGGGATGGACGCCGCCTTCGCCCTGGACCATTTCCATCATGATGGCGCAGACGTTATTTTCTTCGCAGAGCCGCTTCATATCGGCAAAATCATCGGGTTCAGCATAGACGAAGCCGTCGACGAAGGGCCCGAAGTCTTCATGGAGCGAGTCCTGGCCGCACGCCGTCAAGGTGGCAATGGTCCGGCCGTGGAAGCTGTTCTTCAAGGTGACGATGGTATAGCGGCCGTCGCCGTATTTGTCGTGCGAATACTTGCGGGCCGTCTTGATGGCACATTCGTTGGCTTCGGCACCGGAGTTCGAGAAGAAGACCTTCTTCATGCCCGTCTTCTGGCAGAGTTTTTCGGCCAGGACGGTCTGGGGTTCCGTAAAGAAGACGTTGGAAATATGGCTCAATTTATGGAGCTGCGCTTCAACGGCTTTGATCCACACGTCGTCACAGACGCCGAAGATGTTGACAGCAATACCGGCGCTGAGGTCGATGTATTTCTTGCCGTCCACATCATACAAAATCGCGCCTTTGCCGTGGTCCAATACGGCACCGACCCGGTTGTATACATTGACGATATATTCTTTATCAAGGGTTTTATAATCTTCTGCCATTAGGGGATTCCTTCTTTCTTATAATATGGGAGCCTGACGGCTCCGCAGGCCGCTCAAAGAGACCGTTTTTCGTTCGTAGTTCATCGTTCATCGCGATGGCTTGGTATTTTTAACTCCCATACGATGAATGAGGAACGACCTACGACCAACGAAAAAAATTTATTTTCATGTGCTAGTCGCATTTATTTGCCGATTGAATAGTGCCCTACGAACATGGTGCCCAGGCCTTCTTCGGTGAGCATTTCGATGAGGATGGCATGGGGAACCGTACCGTTGATGATGAACACGCGCTTGACGCCGGCCTTGATGGCATCGGTGCAGCACTGGACTTTGGGAATCATGCCGCCGGCGATGATGCCGTCGTTTTCCAGCTGCCGCGCCTGGTCGAGGGTGATTTCCGTGAGCAATGAATCGGGATCGTCCTTATCTTTGAGGACGCCGTCGATATTGGTCATGGACAGCATACATTCTGCATTGAGGGCGCCGGCAATCTTGGCCGCTGCCGTGTCGGCGTTGATGTTATAAGCCTGGCCGTTGGTGTCTGTCCCGATGGTCGAAATGACCGGGATATAGCCTTTATCCAGGTTATCTTTGATGATGGAAACGTCGACGTCGGTAATGCGGCCGACGTAGCCCAGTTCATCGCTCTGTTTCTGGACTTTGATCATCTGGTCATCGATGCCGCAGAGGCCGATGGCTTTGCCGCCGATGGTCCCGATGAGGTTGACCAGGTCTTTGTTGACCTGACCGGCCAGGACCATCTGGACGACTTTCATCGTTTCTGCGTCGGTGACGCGCAAGCCGTTGAGGAATTTCGATTCCATGCCCAATTTATTGAGCGTCTCTTTGATGTGTGGGCCGCCGCCGTGGACGAGGACGACCTTGACGCCGATGAGGTTCAAGAGGACGATATCGCCCATGACCGATTTTCTCAGGTCTTCGTTGATCATGGCATTGCCGCCGTATTTGACGACGACGATTTTGTTGCTGTATTTCTTGATGTACGGCAGGGCGTTCATCAAAATCTGCGCCTTCTGGGCATTGGTTACGGATTTGACATCTTCCGAGACGAGTTCGATTCGTTTAAACATTACAATAGATTCCCCCATTAACTGCAGGCCTTCAAGGAATTTTGAAAGCCTAATTTTTTCAATAACTGTTCCAGTCCATCGGCCAGTGCCTCCTGACTGCACGGGCTGCTGCCGGCCATGCCGTTGGCCATGACGATGAACGTAAAGTTTTCCGTGTCGATAGCCGCCTTGGCCTGAGCCAGGGCGCCTTCGATGACAGCACTGCCGGCCTGGGCATCGGTCATGATGACACATAAGCCGTCGCTGTCGGCCGTGCCGTCGGCGGCGACACCGCTCAGGGAACAGCCGGGCGTCCCACTGGACAAGGCTACCTGATAGGCCGTGACATCGCCGGCATTATCCAGGACCGCTTCCAGCGGCTGGCTGTCGGTCCCCAATCCTGCCGTCAGCGTCTTAAGGCTGTGGATGAGCAGGGACGGGCGGAAATACTGGCCTTTGGCCCCGCTGGCGACCAGGGCGATATCGTCTGGCGCTTCATCCATGCATTTCCCGGCAGCCTGGCAGACTTCCTGAGAAATCTCATGGCCCCGCGGCCCATCGGGAAGGGCCGTACCGTTATGCAGGAGCAGTACCTTACCGGACTGAGTCATCAGGCCCTGACTCGTAGCGGTAACGATGGAGCAGTCGCGTCGGCTTACAATCATAGCTACATCCAATTTTACACGGCTGCTGCATAATCCACTGTACGTACCGGCAGCCTGAAATCCTTGCGGTACGCTGAGGCTATCATAAACCTGACTCATACTGACTCCACCTTTCATCTGATTCATCTAATACTTTAAATTCAGCCCCGTCGTGGGATCAATGCCCATCATGAGGTTCATATTCTGGATAGCCGCACCGGAAGCGCCTTTGCCGAGGTTGTCGAACAAGGACGTAACCATGATGCGCTGGTCATTGCCGGTGACCAGGATTTCCATATCGTCGTAGCCGCTCATATCATTGGCTGCGATGAAGCCGCCCTTGTCTTCGCCAAAAGGAAGGACGTGGACGAAGGGGCAGCCGTCGTAATGGCTGGCTAAAACCTGCCAGACGTCGTGAGCCGTCACCTTTTTCGCCAGCAAGTGGCTGAAGAAAGGAATCATGACTTCCATGCCGCTGTAGTAGTCGTCGACGATAGGCGTAAAGACCGGTTCCTGCGTCAAATGGCAGATAGTGACGATTTCCGGCAGATGCTTGTGCTGCTGTACCAGGCCGTACTGGCGCGGTGCATATAAATCCTGCCCTTTGTCGCCTTCGTACTGGGCAATCATCTTCTTGCCGCCGCCGCTGTACCCGGTCAGGGAAAAGGCCGTCACCGGATAATCGGCCGGAACGATGCCGGCTTCTGTCAGGGGCTGTAAAATAGAAATGGCGCCGCTGGCATGGCAGCCCGGATTGCCGACGCGGTCGCTCTTGGCAATGGCTGCGGCCTGCTGGGGCGATAATTCGGGGAAACCATAGGTCCAGCCCGGTGCTACCCGCCGCCCGGTCGACGTGTCGATGAGGCGGACATCACAGCCTTCGGCCAGCGTTACGGCTTCGGCTGCGGCACCGTCAGGGAGACAAAGGAAGGCGATGTCGGACTGTTTCATGCAGGCCCGGATGGCGTCGGGATCCTTGCGGACATCGTCGGCAATGGGAACCAATTCGATATCCTGGCGGGTACTGAGCCGTTCATGAATCCGAAGGCCCGTCGTCCCTTCATGACCATCAATGAATACTTTCGTTTTCACACTTCATCACTCCTATATCACATGGGCTGTGCCCTGACTATTCTTTGAATTTTTATTCATTATAGATGCATTTTAATATTTTGTCAAGAATTATGCACGATTTTTTACATGAATATTAGTAGGGGCTCGCACGTGGCGAGCCCGCCTGCAATTGAATATATCTCCTTTATATGAATAAAGGGACTACATGTAAACCCATCTAGCAAGTAGTGTTCATCCCCCCTAGTTCAGAAGCGGGCGCCCCGCTACGGCTGTCCGTTCTGGCAGCCGTCCTGCGCCTTCCTGTGGTCGGCACCAGACGGGCCAGAAAGGCGCGTGGCGCCCCTACAAATCGCACTCAGGCGATGATTTATGTTTGACATGCATATATTACAACGGCCGTATACCGCAAACATCAATAAAGGTAAGCGATGCACCCTCCCCGTCGGCATCGAGGCGGACTTTGACGCCGTAAGGCACGAAGGCCTTGTCCTTGGTATGGCCGACGGGCAGTCCTTTGATGGCGGGTTTTCCAGCCAGATGGGCATAATAATCCAGGACCTGGTCCGTCGTGAAGTCGCCCGGGTCATTGGGGCAGTCGGTGAAATCGCCATAGGCGATGGCGGCGACGCGGGACAAAAGGCCGCTCTGCCAGAGCTGGTTCAGCATGCGGTCAATGCGGTAAGCATCTTCACCAGTATCCTCCAGGACCAGGATACAGCCCGTCCCATCGAGGGCATAAGGCGTGCCGACAAGGGATGTGAGGACCGTCAGATTGCCGCCGACGATCGGCCCTTCCGCCTGTCCCGGAACGACGGTCGTCAGCTTCCGCCCGGCCGGCAGGGCCAGAGGGCCTTGCCATGCATCTGTCGTAAGGCCCTTGAAGAACTGGCCTGCCGTATAGGCATCGGAGCCGCCTAGGGTGACCATGAGCGGTCCATTGGCTGTGACTAAGTGGCATTTTTCCCAAAGGGCAATCTGCAAGGCCGTCACATCGCTGAAGCCGACGACCAGTTTGGGATGAGACGCGATATATTCATAGTCCAGCTTATCGAGGATACGCGCCGAGCCGTAGCCGCCATTGAGGCAGATAATGGCCTTGACGTCATCGTCGTGGAACAAGGCATTGATATCGCGGGCCCGTTCCGCATCGGTCCCGGAAAAGAAACCATAATTCCCAGTGACCGTCGGCATCATCTTGACGCGATAACCGGCCCGTTCCAACCGGTCTACGGCCGCAGAAATATCCTGGCCTTCATCGTGCGTGGCCGGCGCTGCGATGCCGATGAAGTCGCCGCTGCGCAGTGCCGGTCCCCGAAGGGCTGTTCCCGCCGTTACTCCCCCTTGTAGTAACGCTCCATGCCCTTGGCATAGCCATAGTCGTCATTCAGATATTGGCCCGTCTTCTGCTTGTAACAGAGATTGACGGCGACGAAATCGGCAATCTGATTGTGCTTGATTTCCTTCTTGCGCATAGGGATTTCCTGCCAGCTATGGGTCGAATCATTATACAGCCAGGCCTGGCCATGAGACACCTTATAAGTCAGGGTATACGTCCCTTCAATATTCCCCGAATCCTCTGGCGACCGGAAGAGATTGACCTTAAAAATCCAGCCCTGGCCGTCATCCTTCACGGTTTCCAGCGAACTCAAATCGACGTACATTTCATAACCCATGCCAAAATTAATCGGCCGGTAATGACTATTCGCAGCCAAAGGACTGTTGAAAAAAGCCTGACCGCTGCCAAAACCTCCGAGGGCCACCGCGGCCCCTAATGATAGAATCATTAACCCACGTTTCATATTCATACCAAAAACCTCCCTTCAAAGTATGCCTTTATTATACGACAAAAAAGGGCTTGTCGCACGAAATCAGTAAGTTACACAGAAAGCCAGTTATTATTTCCAGATCGCCTGTCTGCGATTCGTAGGGGCGCCACGTGCCTTTCTGGCCCGTCTGGTGCCGACCACAGGAAGGCGCAGGACGGCTGCCAGAACGGACAGCCGTAGCGGGGCGCCCGCTTCTGAACCAGGGTGGATGAACACCACGTGCCTGACGGGTTTATATGTAGTCCCTTTATTCATATAAAGGAGATGTATTCAATTGCAGGCGGGCTCGCCCTCTACTGCGGTCCGTTTCAGCAGCCGTCCTGCCATTCATTTCATTCATGTCTTGACGGGTTGAAAAGGCACGTGCGAGCCCCTACACGTATGGACTACGATAATTTTTATATGAATGCAAACATTAAAAATTCTAATGAATACTTTGTGAATCATCATTTATTTTCATCATATTCTCATATGCCTTTGATAAAATCAAAAAAAATTCTCCAGGAGGCATATTATGTTACCGAAACGAAAAAATATCCGACTCCCTCATTACGACTATGGTCAAAATGGAATGTATTTCATCACGATATGCACAAAATATAAACGTCATTTATTTGGTGCGATCCGAAACTCAGCAATGCATCTCAACTCCCTAGGAAATTTAATCGCCCTACAGTTAGCCGCGGTTTCTGATTACTACAACAATATTCAAATAGTTCACTCCATCATCATGCCCAATCACATTCATTTTATCCTCAGTATCGAAACCAACAATAATGCCATCCGACTAGGGCGCATCATCAATAGATTCAAAGGAATGGCAACAAGTAAAGCAAAAATGTCTTTATGGCAGCGGGGATATTTTGAACATGTAATCCGCGACGAAAAGGAACTATTAGCCATCATGGAATATATAGAAAACAATCCGGCACGATGGGAATTACGCCATTTATAAAAAAGAATAATCAGCGATTCGTAGGGGCGCCACGTACCTTTCTGACCCGTCTGGTGCCGACCACAGGAAGGCGCAGGACGGCTGCCAGAAAGGACAGCCGTAGCGGGGCGCCCGCTTCTGAACTAGGGTGGATGAACACTACGCACCTGCCGGGTTTATATGTAGTCCTTTCATTCATATAAAGGAGATGTATTCAATTGCAGACGGGCTCGCCACGTGCGAGCCCCTACGATATAAACCGCCTCTTTATTCATGTAAATGAAATGTCCCCAATTACCAGACGGGCTCGCCCTCTACTGCAGTCCGTTTCAGCAGCCGTCCTGCCATTCATTTCATTCATGTCCTGACGGGCTGAAAAGGCACGTGCGAGCCCCTACGATATCGGCCCTTATGCATAAAAGAGAGGCCATCGCATGAGCGACAGCCTCTCTTCTTCGAGTTTATTCCTCTAAACTACAAACTCTGAGCTGTAAACTATAAAGTTATTCCATATCGTAATCCTGCAAGGCAGCGACGTGGTGGTAGCCTTCGTTTTTGCCTTTGTTGGCAAAGACGCGGAGGACTTCACGGGCTGTATCGAGGGAGGTCAGGCAGGGAACGGCGAGTTCTACGGCCATGCGGCGGAGGTTGAAGCCGTCGCGTTCCGGGTGTTTGCCATAGGTCAGGGTGTTGAGGACCAAGTCGATTTTGCCGTTGCGGATCAGGGTGGCGATATTCTGGCCGCCTTCGTGGATCTTGCGGACGATGTCGACGGGCATGCCGTGGTCGTTGAAGTATTTACCTGTCCCTTCGGTGGCGATGATGTGATAGCCCAATTCCTTGAAGCCTTCAGCCAGCTGGAGGGCTTCAGCTTTATCGCGGTCGGCGACGGTGACGAGGATCGTACCGCCAGCGGGGATCTTCATTTTAGCGCCATTGACGGCTTTGTACAGGGCTTCGGAGTAAGAATGGCCGATACCCATGACTTCGCCAGTCGATTTCATTTCCGGCCCGAGGGCGATTTCAGCCAGGCCGATCTTGCTGAACGAGAAGACCGGAGCTTTGGCGGCGACGTGTTTCTTGGCCGGCATGAGGCCGCTGTGATAGCCCATGTCCTTCAAGGTTTCGCCGAGGGCGATGCGGGTTGCGATTTCGACAATCGGGAAATGAGTGACCTTGCTCAGGAAGGGAACGGTACGGCTCGAACGCGGGTTGACTTCGATGATGTACAACTTGCCGCGGGAAACGACGAACTGGATGTTGACCGAACCTTTGACCTGGAGTTCCAGGGAAATGCGCGTCGTGTAGTCGACAATCTGGTTGATCATATCCTGGTCCAGATGCTGCGGCGGATAGACGGCGATGGAGTCACCGGAATGGACGCCGGCCCGTTCGACCTGTTCCATGATGCCCGGGATGTAGACGTCAGTACCATCGGCAACGGCGTCGACTTCGACTTCACGGCCGACCATGTATTCGTCGATGAGGATCGGGTGATCCGGCGAAGCGATGACGGCTTCACGGAGATAGCGTTCCAATTCTTTTTCGTTATAGACGATTTCCATAGCCCGGCCGCCGAGGACGTAAGACGGACGGACGATGAGCGGGAATTCCAATTCCTTGGAAACCTTCATGGCTTCTTTATCGCTAGTAGCGATGCGGCCATCCGGACGGGGAATGTTCAATTTGGCCAGGACTTCGTCGAAGCGTTCGCGGTCTTCGGCGCGGTCCATGCCGTCAACAGACGTACCGAGGACGGTAACGCCCCGTTTGGCCAGTGGAGCTGCCAGGTTGATAGCCGTCTGGCCGCCGAACTGGCAGATGACGCCGACCGGTTTTTCCTTGTCGACGACAGCCATGACGTCTTCGACAGTAAGCGGTTCAAAGTACAGGCTGTCTGACGTATCAAAGTCGGTGCTGACCGTTTCCGGGTTGTTGTTGACGATGATGCTGTTCATGCCGGCTTTGCGCAGGGCCCAGGCCGAATGGACCGAGCAGTAGTCGAATTCGATACCCTGACCGATGCGGATCGGGCCGGAACCGAGGACGATGACGCTCTTCTTGCCCAGAGGCTTGACTTCGTCTTCGTCGGCATAGTACGAATAGTAATACGGCGTAGCGGCTTCAAATTCGGCAGCGCACGTATCGACCATCTTGAAGGTCGGCGTAATGCCGTGGTCGAGGCGGAACTGGCGGACTTCGTCTTCCGTCTTGTTGGTGAAGCCGGCGATGATGGCATCCGGCATGCTGTAGCGTTTAGCCAGGCGGATGTTATCGACCGTCAGGTTGTTGCGCTTCAAGTCGAATTCCAAGTCGATGATGTTCTTGATCTTATGGAGGAACCACAGGTCATAGCCCGTGATGTAATGAATCTTTTCTTCGCTGATGCCGAGGCGCAGGGCCTGAGCGACGACGAAGAGCCGTTCGTCATCCTGTTTCTGCAGAAGTTCGACGATGTCGATGAGGGACTTGCTTTCGAGCTTCTTCATGGAAATATAGTTGACGCCGATTTCCAGGGAGCGGACGGCTTTGAGCAGGGCCCCTTCAAAGCAGCGGTCGAGGGCCATGACTTCGCCCGTAGCCTTCATCTGCGTGCCCAGGGTCTTGTCGGCGAGGGCGAATTTTTCAAAAGGCCAGCGCGGGAATTTGACGACGCAATAGTCGAGGGTCGGTTCGAAGCAGGCCGTCGTCTTGCCCGTAACGGCATTGGTAATCTGGTCCAGGGTCAGGCCCGTAGCGACTTTGGCGGCAACTTTGGCGATAGGATAGCCCGTCGCTTTGGAAGCCAGGGCCGACGAACGGCTGACACGGGGATTGACTTCGATGACGTAATACTGGTTGCTGTTCGGGTCCAGGGCGTACTGGACGTTGCAGCCGCCTTCGATCTTCAAGCGGCGGATGATGGCCAGCGATGCCGTACGCAGCATCTGGTACTGCAAGTCGTTCAGGGTCTGGCTCGGTGCGACGACGATGGAGTCGCCCGTATGGATGCCGACGGGGTCGATGTTTTCCATGTTGCAGACGATGATGCAGTTGTCGGCCTTATCGCGCATGACTTCGTATTCGATTTCCTTCCAGCCGGCAACGGAACGTTCGACGAGGATCTGGTTGATCGGGCTGAGTTTGATGCCGCGCGTGGCGATCATGAACAATTCGTCTTCGTCGTGGGCGATGCCACCGCCGGTACCGCCAAGGGTAAAGGCCGGACGGACGATGATTGGATAGCCAATCTTGTCGGCGAATTCGATGGCCGACGGGACGTCTTCAAAGATATCGCTTTCCGGAACAGGCTGGTTGATATCTTTCATGGCTTTCTTGAAGAGTTCCCGGTCTTCGGCTTCTTCGATAGCAGACAGATGCGTCCCGAGGAGCTGGACGTTATATTTTTCCAGGACACCGGCGTTAGCCAGTTCGACAGCCATGTTCAGGCCGACCTGGCCGCCAAGGGTAGCCAGCAGGCCGTCAGGCCGTTCTTTTTCAATGACTTCCGTCACGTAGTCGAGGGAAATCGGTTCGACATAGACGCGGTCGGCAATGTCTTCGTCGGTCATGATCGTCGCCGGGTTGCTGTTGATGAGGACGACTTCCAGTCCTTCTTCCTTCAAGGCACGGCAGGCCTGGGTGCCAGCATAGTCGAATTCAGCGGCCTGACCGATGATAATAGGGCCCGAACCGATAACGAGTACTTTCTTCAATCCTTCTATCATGTTAGTTTTCCTCCATCATCTTGACGAATTGTGTAAACAGATACAAATTATCAGTCGGTCCCGGCGAAGCTTCCGGATGGTACTGGACGCACATGATTTTCTTGGACGGGACTTCAAAACCTTCAAGGGTGTTGTCGTGGAGGTTGCGATGGGTGATGACGACGTCATCAGGCAGAGAGGCTTCGTCGATGACATAGCCGTGGTTCTGGGACGTGATGTAGACGCGGCCCGTGCGGATATCCTTGACCGGATGGTTGGCACCGCGGTGGCCGAAGGTCAGCTTGCGGCTCTTGCCGCCCAGGGCCAGGCCGAGCATCTGAAGACCCAGGCAGATGCCGAAAATCGGTTTCTTGCCGATCATTTTCTTGACTTCTTCGACGATGTACGGGACGTCTTTCGGGTCGCCAGGGCCGTTGCTCAGGAAGATACCGTCCGGATTGACGGCCAGGACTTCTTCAGCCTTGGTTTCAGCCGGGAAAATGGTCAGGCGGCAGTCGCTGTTGACCAGTTCGCGCAGGATGTTGGCTTTGGCGCCGTAATCCATGACGGCGACGTGGATGCGGCCATCGCCCATGTGCTTGATTTCACGCGTCGTGACGCGGCGGACGAGCTGCGTTTCCAGCGGCGTATCGAAGAGTTCCTTGATAGCGCTTTCTTCCATCGTTTCCGGCACGATGACGCCTTTCATGACGCCCTGGCTGCGGATGGCCCGCGTAATGGCACGCGTATCGACGCCGTAGAGGCAGGGGATGTGGTGTGTCATAATAAAGGTAGACAGCTTGCCTTCGTTCTGCCAGTTGCTCGGTTCTTCACAGAGCTCGCTAACGATGAAGCCGGCAGCATAGGGACGGTCGGCCTGTTCGATTTCGTGGAACAAACCGTAGTTACCGATGAGCGGGTAGGTCATGGTAATGATCTGACCGGCATAGGACGGATCGGTGAACGTTTCCTGATAGCCTGTCATGCCCGTATTGAAGACAACTTCGCCGACAGCCGGTTCATCCATCAGCATGTTGCCATAAAACTTCTGTCCGTTCTCTAATATGAGGACACCTTTCATTATAAAACCTCCCCGTTTTTCATTACAATTTCACCATTGACGATGGTAGCTGCGGCCTTGCCTTTGAAAATCATTTCATCGAAAGGCGACGCTTTTCCCTTGGAATAGAATTTCGAGGAATCTACCGTCCATTCTTTATCGAGATCGAGTACGGTCAAATCGGCATCCTTGCCCGGTGCGATGACACCGGCATCGAGGCCGAGGATCTTGGCCTGTGCCGTCGACATGGCATTGACCAGAGTCATGAGGTCGATATGACCCGTATGATACATATAAGTCAGCATGGCGCCGACGCTCGTTTCCAAGCCGACGAAGCCGCTGGGAGCCAGGTTGAATTCCTGGTCCTTTTCTTCCCATTCATGCGGTGCGTGGTCGGTGACGACGGCATCGATGGTGCCATCCTGCAGGCCGGCGACGCAGGCTGCGCGGTGTTCTTCCGAGCGGATCGGCGGGTTGACTTTATACCGTGTTTCAAAAGTGCGCAGGGCTTCATCGGTCAGGATGAGGTGCTGCGGCGTGACTTCTGCAGTAACCTGGACGCCGCGCTTCTTGGCCTGGCGGACCAGTTCGACAGCGTTCTTGGTGCTGATGTGAGCGATGTGGACCGGCGTGTGTGTCGCTTCGGCCAGGAAAATATCGCGGGCGACGGCAATGTCTTCGGCGACAGCCGGACGGCCTTTGATGCCCAGTTCATTGGAAACGACGCCTTCATGCATGTTGCCGCCTTCGACGAGGCTCTGTTCTTCGCAGTGGTCGATGATGACCTTGTGGAACATGCTGGCATATTCCATGGCTTTGCGCATGAAATCGCAGTTTTCGACGTAACGGCCATCATCGGAGAAAGCGGCGACACCTTCTTTGGCCATGGCACCCATAGCGGCCAGTTCCTGGCCCTGGAGGCCCTTGGAGATGGCGCCGATGATTTCGACTTTGACTTTGGCTTCCCGTTCGATCTTATACTTCATGCCGTCGACGATGATTGCCGAATCGATGACCGGCTTGGTATTCGGCATGGTCGCAACGCGGGTGATGCCGCCGGCAGCAGCTGCCTTCGTCCCCGTTTCAATCGTTTCCTTGCCGGACTGGCCGGGCTGGCGGAGATGGACGTGCATATCGATGAAGCCCGGTGCTACGACGAGGCCCGATGCGTCGAAGATTTCGGCGCCGTCAGCGCTCAGATTGGCTCCGATTTCCTTAATTTTACCATTTTCAATGAGAATGTCACAAATTTCATCCTGCTGCATGGCCGGATTTACGACTCTGCCGCCTTTAACGAGTAGTGTCAACGTCATCGCCTCCCATAATTGTCAGATATAATACGGCCATACGGACGGATACGCCGTTCTTGACCTGTTCCTGAATCGAAGAAAATTCACTGTAACATGTATCCGGTTCGATTTCGATGCCCCGGTTCATGGGACCCGGATGAAGGACGAGGACGTCGTCTTTAGCCCACTTGAGGCGGTCGCGGTTGATACCGAAGAGCGAATTGTATTCACCAGCGCTGGGGAAGAAGCCGATGCCCTGGCGTTCTTTCTGGATGCGCAGGACGTTGATGACGTCTGCATCCTGGATGGCTTCCTTCAAATCGTAGTGGACTTTGACGCCCATGGCTTCCAATTCCGGCTGGAGCAGTGTCCGCGGGCCGACGAGGTGGACGTCAGCACCCATGGTCTTGAGGCCGTAGATGTTGGAGCGGGCGACGCGGCCGTGGTCGATATCGCCGACGATGACGACCTTCAAGCCGTCGATATGGCCTTTGACTTCCTGAATGGTGAACATGTCGAGGAGGCCCTGCGTCGGATGTTCGTGGGCGCCATCACCGGCGTTGATGATGATCGGGTCGACGCAGCGGTCGGCAAACCAAGGCGAACCTTCCTGTTTCTGACGCATGACGATGGCATCGACACCCATGGCCGTTACCGTCAGCAGGGTATCGCGGAAACTTTCGCCTTTCTGGATGGAGCTTCCCCGCGGCGTGAAGTTGATGACATCGGCGCCGAGATACTTGGCAGCCATTTCAAAGGAGCCGCGCGTACGCGTGCTCGGTTCCCAGAACATGTTGACCACCGATTTCCCTTTGAGCAGGGATAACTTCTTATTCCCGCTGTTGACGACGGCTTTCATCTTCTTAGCTACCTGCAGTATCAATTCAATTTCTTCTTTCGGTACTCCCTGGAGCCCCAACAGGCTTTTTCCCTGTATACTAACCATCGAATCCTCCTTGTAAAAAAGACCTCTGCCGTAGGGCAAAGGTCATATTATAAGCATGGCAAAATATGTTCCTTTTTAGCCTCTCCGGACTATATTAAAGGTACAATCTGAAAGTATTAGAATCGCACAGCCTCACGGGACTGCCACATATTCTTCTATATATTGTATCGGCCAGGGCCTATAAAGTCAAGCAGTTTTTTCACGACTTCAATCCGTCGAGGCCGGCGTAATGGTCACGGCCTGGGGCGTAATGGTGACGCTGTTGTAAAAGGCTTCAAAGAGCTGGGCCGGGACGTACATCGTACCGTTGACATTGACCGGGCCGGCACCGTACTGGAAGATGTGGTTCAAGTTGACCTTCTTGATCGTCCCGATCCGTTCGTACCAGTCTTCACCGGGTTTGACGATGATATAGGCGATATTCATCTCGACGCGGACGCTCTGGTCGTCAGGATCCCAGGTCACGGTATAACCGAGTTGTTCCGCCACTTTACGCAGAGGAATCATGACCACGTTATTTTCCTGTAATACGGCTCCATCAGCCGGGTCCATGACCTTGCCGGCAACGGTCAGCTGGCACTGCTGTATCGCCGTCAGCCCCGGAATCGACGTATACGGCCCCATAATCGGGCCTTCATCATAGGCCCAGGCCGGCCCACAAGCCAAAGCCGCCACGACCATTGCTAAGATAATACTCTTCTTCATAAGGGATTCCCCCTTTATCCAAAATAAAAAACGAATGGTAAATAAGGATATATATAATATATTCGACAAAGCCCGCCGTTTTCCTGCTAATATTTAAAAATCGTAGGGGCTTGTCGCACGACGACAAGCCCTTTAAAGTTGTTAGTGGCTAGCAGTTAGTTGTTAGCGGATGGCTTTAAATTTGAAGGTTTTCTCTGCAAACTACAAACTCTGTGCTACAAACTATAAAGTAAACAGGGCCTCGCATGCTGGCAGAAACATTCATGCGACAGTCCTGCCTGAATCCTGGGAATAACGCTGACTGAGAGGTTGCTCGCCGTTTCCCGAAAATAAAAAAACAACCTTTCAGAAAATAAAAAACAACCTCTCAGACCGCCTTCGGCGGCCAGCTCCCCTATAAAGGGAGCCTTGTAAAAAAAGCGCTGCCATAGAAGACAGCGCTTTTTTGCAAAACTAAAAATCAAAGAATCCCGTCTGGTCGGCCATGGGTACGACGGGGAATCCCGTCGGTACTGGCTGGATGATCATGAACACCAGGGCTGCCAGGACGGCAATGCCCAGGGTGAGGTACGAGAAGCTTCCCTTTTCTTTATGTTCATACAAGCCGAACAGGCGGATGCCGACGGCCGAGCCGATAGTAGCGAACAGGGCGCCCAGCGAGAAATACTGGTACATGGCATACGACGCCAGCAGGCCGATGATCATGGCCCCGTTGATGACGATAGGATAGCACTTGGACAACACCGATTCGGGATTGCGGCGCATCGCCGTAAGCCAATCGGTCCCGTCGATGCCGCTCAGGCCGGTGAGGAACGTCGATGCGTAGAGCATCTTATCCCACCAGGCCGTCCCCTTGCGGCGGTCTCCCGTCCGCCACATGACGAAGGCGTAAATCAAGATGGTCACGCCGCCGACGATGTAGTAGTAATTTTCCGGGATGAACTGGACAATAGCCGCACCGATAGTCACCAGGATAGCTGCGATGACGACCATCTGGCCGATTTTCCCTTTCGTCGGACGCGACTTGGCATCCATTTCCTTATAAATCTTGGCAAAGATTTCCATGAGGAAGGTAAAGACGAAAAAGACGATGCCAATGAAGGGATTGAGCGCAGCCAGGGCGATGGTGATCAAAATCGGGATGGCCAGGCGCACGCCGGGGAAAAAGGTGAAACTCTTGATCTTCATGACGTGGAGCTGAGAGTACACCGTAAAATACGTAAAGACATTAAACATCAACATAGCGGCAATACATTCGACAGGCTTGGCCCCCATATACAAGAACATGAGGAGGACGCACATGCTCATATTGATACCCGTAAAACGGGCGAACACCGTCCCCAGCAGGCCAGCCACGAAGAAAGGCGCTATGGCCGATAACATTTCCATGAACAAAACATCTCCTGACCCAGATTATTTCAGATGGTGGCTGCCCCGTTCGGTCATGGGGATGCCCTGTTTGCAGAGCGGGCATTCTTCCGGTTTGTACGTCGGGACGGTCAAATGCAGGAGAGCCTGGACTTTATCTTTCGGTACGCCGAATTCAGCTTTACCGCCGCTACGGTCGACGAGGAGGCCGACACCGACGATGACGCCGCCGGCTTTCTTGACGACATTGACGACTTCCTGGACGGAACCGCCAGTCGTGACGATATCTTCGACGATGAGGACGCGTTCACCCGGTTCGATGTGGAAACCGCGGCGCAGTGTCATGACGCCCTTTTCACGTTCCGTGAAGATAGCCCGCGTACCAAGTGCCTTGCCGACTTCATGAGCCAGCAGGATGCCGCCGGTCATAGGACCCATGACGGTCTGGACGTTCTGGTCCTTGAAACGTTCTGCCAATTCCTTGCAGAGTTTTTCCGTATATTCCGGATGCTGGAGGACGTTGAACTTTTCAACGTACAGCGGGCTGTGCAGGCCCGACGTCAAGAGGAAATGGCCTTCGAGGACGGCCTTGGTGTCTACTAACAACTGTCTTACTTCTGCTTCTGTCATCATGATTGATTATACCCCCTGAATTTCTGCTAAAATCTTTTGGGCTGCTTCCTTAGGATCGGCGGCCTTGGTAATCGGACGGCCGATGACTAAATGAGATGCCCCGTCGCGCAAAGCCTGAGACGGCGTCGTGAACCGCTTCTGGTCGTTGGCTACGGCAAACGTCGGACGGATGCCCGGCGTGACGATGAGGAAATCGGGACCATTCATTTCCCGGATTTCTTTAGCTTCATACGGCGAAGAGACGGTGCCGTCGATACCGGCTTCCTTGGCCAGTTTCGCCAGATTCTTGACCGATTCGGCAATGCTGTACTTGCCGCCGATTTCCTTCCAGGCGTCTTCGTCGATACTGGTCAGGACCGTTACAGCCAGCAGGCGCGGCCGTTCGATATTCAGTTTGGCCGCTTCATCGCGGACAGCTTCTGCAGCCGCTTCCATCATAGCCCGGCCGCCTGTGCCGTGCAGCGTCATTAGGTCGGCACCGAGACGGGTCAGGGCGCGGATGCTCTGGGCCACCGTATTGGGAATATCGTGGACCTTCAAATCGAGGAAAACATGTTTCCCCTGGTCCTTCAAATACCGTACTGCATCGGGACCGGCACTGTAAAAGAGTTCCATCCCGACTTTATAAAAAGAAACACTATCGCCAAGGGTTTCAACGAGCTTCTTCATATCATCCAACGAATGGACGTCCAAAGCCGTAATGATGCGATCATCTGCCATAGGCTACCCCTCCTGTATATAAATGTATATAGGCATATCTAATTAATTGTGTCATGTTTTGGGAAGCCTGTCAAGGCAAAAAGCGCCTTACTTCGTCCATTGGCTGCGGTACCAGTCATAGGTCCGGCGGATTCCTTCTTCCAAATCCATTGCCGGCACAAAACCTAAATCCCTTTTCAAGGCCTCATTGCTGAGGACCGACCGCAGGATATCGCCCGTCCTGGGTGCCGTATACTGAACGGGGACCGTATAGCCCACGGCTTTTTCAAAACTGCGGATCAAATCGTTGATGCTCGTTTCCTGTCCGGTCGACACGTTCATCGTGTGACAGCCTTTGAGCGGCAGCGCCCGGATGATGGCCTGGGCGATATCGCCGGCATAGACGAAATCGCGGGTCTGATTGCCGTCGCCGAAGACCGTAATCCCCTGACGCTGGGACAAAAGCTTGCAGAAAATACTGACGACGCCGCCTTCGCCCTTTTCACCCTGCCGTTCGCCATAGACGTTGGCAAAGCGGAATACCGTCGCATCCATGCCATATAATTCGTGATAGACCCGCAGGTAATGTTCTGTCGTCATCTTAGTAATACCATAAGGGGACGTCGGCACGAGCCGTTCCGTTTCCTTCAGGGGGATATGGAGGTTGTCGCCGTAGACAGCGGCACTGGACGAAAAAAGGATGTGCCTTGTGCCATGGATCCGGCAGGCTTCCAGCACGTGGAGGACGCCTTCCAGATTAATCCGGCAATCGAGGACAGGCTGTTCCACTGAAGTCGGGACCATCGTCTGGGCCGCCAAATGGATGACGGCATCAAAGTGATGGTCGGCAAAAAGGGCGTCTACGGCCGCTTCATCACAGACGTCGCCTTCTACCAGTTCCATCCCAGCCGGTACATGTTCTTTGGATCCGCTGGACAAATTGTCAAATACGACGACGTCCATATCACGCCGTCCCTGGAGCTGTGCTAAAATGTGTGACCCAATGAACCCGGCTCCGCCAGTAATCAATACTTTCATGATATAAGTCCCCTATCAAGGATATAGTAATCTTTCATCAATTCAATTACACTACATATTTTTATATATTGTACCAGTAAACGAGGGCTGAGGCAATGTTCCTGTGCCGCGGACTAATCGTCGGATTTCATCCAATTTCCCTTCACTATCGACGTTCTGTGAATGGAAATCGAGGAGCCTATCGAGATAGCCCTGTTCCCGCGCCAGCTGCCGGCTCTTGGGATAGACTAAATCAAAATAGAGGCAGAGCGCACCGACATAAAAGTCCATAAAAGTCTTCTTATCCTGCGTCCGCACCAGTTTCCCCTGGCGGGCCTGAGCCATGACGACATCGGAAATAGGCTGGTTTTCAAAGTCAGACCAGTCGACGTTCCAGATATTCTTCTTTTGGCGCATATACATGACATAAACCCGGAAAATATCGATTTTGTCGGCATCGCGGATGAGCTGGCAAAAGAGTTGCTGCCGCGGCGTCAAATCCCGGCGAAGCTGATAGACATTATGCTGGTCAATAGCCATACAAATCACATCATCCTGGCTCATATCGTCCAGAAAATCGCGGATATGGCCGTCAGCAAACAAGTAATGCGCCCCGTATTTGGCATGGTCCATGGACCGATAATCGACGAACGTATGATACTCCCGCAGCTGCTCAAAGCGGCCGATATCGTGGAGGACGCCGATGAGCCAGGCCAAATCCACATCATCCTGAGACAAATCCAGACTCCGGGCAATCTGTTCACACAACCCGCTCACCCGCAAAGAATGAGCATACTTCAGCCGGACGCCTTCTTCCTTCTGGTCAAAGCCCTGGACATACCGCGTAAATTGTGATACCACAAAATCCCGATCCATACGACTCACCGAACCACCTTCCTTATGTATCCTTAATATAATTCAATTATAACGTTAATTATATCATATACGAGCAGACTTGATAATAACGCAGGCCACTGGCCCTATCTTCGTATGGCACAGATGCCCCGCTTCACTCCCCGGATGACCATGACTAAAACAATGCCAATTATACACAACCGACACCGTCGAGCACCACGTCATGCCACGTCGACGTCCGGCCACCGGAAAGCAGCTGAATATATTCGTCAATCGCGGCCACGCTGATTCCAATCAGGAGCACCCAAACTTTATGAGAGCGCCGCGAAACTAAGACAGAAAAACTGCTCAACACGACGCCCAATGTCGTATATTCCGTCAAATGCGCCAAGCGCCGGATATGCCCGTCGCTTAAATACGGTGCCAGCTGCGTCCCCTGAAGATGTGACAAGGCAAAAGCCAGCATGCGCCGGCTCTCGGCATGTGAAGCCACACCATTCTGCATAGAATGCCACCAAATCACACCGATGACAGCAGAAACAAGCAAAAAACAAAGAAAAATAAGCCACCTATGTTTCATAATATTCACCAAATTTATTTTTCATCTATATTCATTACAAAATGAGCCGGCCTTTCTCCAATTATTTTACGCCATCAAACAAATATGCCCCACTCAGGGCCATCGTAGGGGCCGTCCCGGTCAGGGCGGCCCGCCGCGAACAATTGGCCATACCGCAAAAAAATTCACCAGACGTAGTTTAAACATTCTTATTTTCTAATCTTAATCAACAACAGTACATCCCTATAATAATTTCCACATTTTTATTTCGAATTGATAGTCTATTTTTCATATAATTCATTTTTCATAGAAAGAATCAATGGGATAAAATTTTGGCAATGATTCAGCAGTAGTAAGCACTCTGTTCAAAAACTCTTTGTGTACAGCAATTAAAAAGTCATTAACTTTGTGTCTATTATGATAAAAATGATTTCTGTTCTTAAAATTGACAAAATGAGCTCCTTCCATGTCTGGAAATAGTATGAATCTTTCGATAATCTGTTTATTTTGAAGACGATAAAACATCTTAGGATATATTTCTAACGTTCCATTATGAATAACCTGATTTCGTATTGCAATAATCATATTGATGATATCGCATTCTTCAAATATAGTACCAGGCAATTTGTTCATTTTAAGAAATCTCTTTGCAGACCATAATTTATCTTTGCTTTTAAATCTAGGTACTATAGAGAAATCATCTCTAATATTTTCAATTTCATAAACAATTTTACAAAATAAATCTAATACAGCATTAGCTTTAATAAAATAATTTTCTACGCAAGCATGTACATCTCGTATCTGAGAGGAGGCCGACCAATAAATACCATCATCACGCCCTTCGATCTCCGTATCTAATGGACCCGCTTCCGCCAACTTAATATAAAACTTTATAAAACAGCGATTCACTTCTTCTAATAGGTTTTGAAGGGAACTTACTAAATAATGACAATCTCCTACATAAATAAACTTATTTAAATCAGGCACTACCTTCAATAACAACTTGTCGCGGGAATATTCCCCAAGATACTTTTCTAGGTCTTCTTTCGAAGCTGGAAAATCAGATTCAAGTCCAGCCTTAAGAAATATACTCGGTATATTGTAGCACTGAGATTGATACCTTTCATAATCCGGAAAATATCTACATGTAATTACATCATATATAAGCACTAATTTGTTCAACGCCTCATGAATCAAAGAATCATAAGAATAAGTAAATGTATTTTTGGGATATTCTAATTTTTGTATATAGAAATCTTCACATTCATAATTTCTTAATGAATCATCAATACATATTCCATTTTGTAAATACGTTTTAAACAGTTGCATTTTTTATCCTCCTTAACGCATCTAATCGCATCACAGCAAGACAAATCCTTGCTAATTTCTAAACAAAATAGTATACTTCAATTAAGAAGATTTATTCGGGAAATATAAAATATATTTATCTTTCATCCTCTAAAATGTGAGGTGCTGACATGAAAAAAGAGACTAACATCGATTCCGTTGAAATCAAATCATTTGAAAAATTTCTTCAATTTTTGTACGATGCTAAATTCACAGATGATTTCATCTTTCGAGGAGTGAATGATATAGACTATGAATTAATTCCTAAAATAGGTAGAGAAGTTTACGTAAAAAAACATTCGGGTGGCACTTATTCCAGTGAAGAACTTTCTAATTTAGAAAATAAACTTTGGGATGACTTTTGTAAAATGGCAGTTCCTTACGATGATTTACGAAATATATCACCATGGGAGTCATTGGCTACAGCTCAACACTTTGGTCTCCCCACTCGGTATCTAGACTGGACAAAAAATCCATTAATTGCTGCTCATTTTTCTGTTGAAAATGCCACTAACGATTCTGCCATATATATCATAAATTCTTTGCAGTTTAATTCAAATCACATGGAGTATGACAATCCGTTTGAGATTGAAGATGAAATCATATTATACATTCCTCCCTATATCAATCAGAGAATCATTGCTCAAAAAGGATTATTTACAGTTCATAAAAATCCAATGCAGCCTTTAGATAAAACAAAAATAAATGATGCAGAATGCCAAATAACTAAATTGATAATAAAAAAACAATGTCACGCAGAATTCCTTAATAGCCTTGATCATTTTGGAATTAATCGTTCCTTTATTTACCCAGGTCTCGACGGTCTGGCATCTTACCTAGATTTTAAAGCAAAAAGCAGGTGATAACTATGCTATATATTCCAATATTAAAAAACCGTACTGTTGAAATGAATATTTTTGAGGAATTTACAAAAAAGAAATTATGGGGTCCATACATTATCCCGCTAATAGAATTAGTCCAAGAAAAAACTAAAACAAATGCTAAGAATACCTCTTTAGATGAAATAAAAGAATTATTAAAAGAAAACCACCAACAACTATTCATAGATTTCTTTCGCTCAACAAAGCTAAATAATACCCAAAAAAGTATTCAAGAGTACTTGAATAAAGTAAATCGTCAATCGGGATTTTATATCACGGAATTAATGCAATTACAGGAAGTATCCGAACAGGTAATTCCTGTAATATCCTATTTGCCAGAACTTTCTACTGTAGAAATTCATAATAAATTAAAAGATGACTTTTATCAGTTACATCAACATTTTATAAAAATAGCATTTCGTATACAAGCATCTACTTTTTTAGACTGCGTCCCTGTGTTAGAAAATCTCTTGGATAAAAACAGCTATTTGCTTATTGACATCGGGACAGCACCTTATAGTAATCCCGTATTTAAACCTGTCTGGAATGCAGCAGAAAATTTAAAAAAGGAAAAAAATTGCACTACAATTGTCTTAAATGATAACAGACCTAACAATCTCTATAATAAAGATTTAAAAGATAAAAGCCCTATTCCTGAAATCGACAATGGGTTAAGAGATTACTACGTACAAATCCACTGCGATGGTTTCGGTGATTATGCCGGAATTACCTCGTCTTTACCTACTAATGGAGGACGTATCAGTCCAGCAGGGATATATTATTCAAAAGATAATAACTGCTTTATATCCTTTGTTGGCCGAGCTGCACAACTCTCAGAATTTTCCGAATACATTGCCCCTAGCATTGTAGAAAGTAAATATTGGAACGAATTTTCAGTTAATCATCATAAATCTTGTCCAGGTTGTCAGAAAATAGAAAAAATCACAACCCCAACTGATCCTTATACAGGAAAAAGTCAAGCTATCTGGAAAGGGATTACCATGAGTCACTACATTTATACAATGAACGAATACGCCAAAGAAAACTCGCATTAACACCATTTATCCCCGCTATGAAACTCCTCATAACGGGGATAAATATTATTCATAAAATCCATCTACTGACATAGTTGACCGGAAAAATTCTTGTACATCGATAGGCAGTATATGTTCCATATTAGCTACAAGAAAATTCCATTTTTTTTCATAACGTTTTTTTAAAATTTTCCGATATACGGCCCAAGCATTTCGTTTTCCCACCAGGGATATTGCTATTTTTTCCTTTTCAATGCGTTTAGTTGGGCATGTTAAATTTGATAACGCTTCTATAAACATTGTTAATTCAGATGAAGAAAAATTTTTTATGCAAAAATCAAGGTCGCCTTTATTTTTTTCTGCTTTTTTCTGATGGGAAAATTTACATAATCCATTCTTTAAAGTATAGGCAATAATGCCACATCTTTCCGGGAGATATGGCTTTAAACTTTCCACTCGTTGCAGAGGAGTCACAACATAGACAAAATCAAAAGCTTTCTGGTAATTCGGCAATTGTGTTGACAAGCGTTTAAAAGTATCATATTCTGTCTTAATTTCGTAGGCATAAGTATGTCCATTAATTCGACATAAATCAATACGGCTTGAACCTATACTCATTTCAAACGCTACTATATTTTCAGTTAAATGGGTCATTTTTTTTATTAAATAATATTTGATAACCCGTTCACAAGGATAGTACTTCATCAATAAAGCATTAATAACTTTTCCAGGAGAGCATACTTCGGATAATTTTTGCAAACAGCTTATGCTCCGCGGAAAAGAATAAGCTAACTGCTGCCATTGCCTTTCGGGAAGATCAAAAATATTATAGGATTGATTCAAAACTTTACAGCCTGAAACAATCTCTTCCTGAGAATACTCCGCTTCTATTTTTTTAATCAAATCACAACATGTTAACACCACAAATAACAACCTACTTATATATTCCAATAAAAAAACTAAAGCTGAACAACTTAGCTCTGCTCCCCTCTTTTTCGACAATATAGGGTAATAATTTTTATTATACTATGCTTGTCCAAAAAAGGAAACAAAAAAAACAATCCGGCCCAGTAATTTCACCGCAGCCGGATTATTTTTATGATTTCGTTTTAAATACTTTGTTCCCAATTATCCGCATAAGATCCGATGTTCCCTGTCTCATCAATCTGATTTCTGTGGTATGCAGATAGCGATTGACGACTTGGTTCCATTTCCAGTTATTGTAGATGGACTGGACCGCTAAGGGAATAAGGATGAGGCCCCATAATCCTAAATGGAAGTAGGCTGGTCCGATATAGGTGGCACTGATGCTGATGACGCCAAAGAAAATAAAGCTGAAGGTATATGGCAGTTTATTCATAGTGCTGATAAAGCAGGCAGAACTTCGATGGCGGTTCAAGAGGTAAATTGACAGTGCCAGCATCAGGAAGGCCGGTCGTTCAATGACGAAGTCATGGCGCAGGAGTTGTACGATGGGAATACCAATCGCTGCAAAAACGATGATGCCCCAGAAACTGAGATGAAAGGCACAGGCCATGGACTTCGCGTATAAATCTTTCATAACTTTCCAGTTGCGGGATACATAGGCCGACTGGATTGCCGGAACATAGGCACTGAACATACCAGAGGCGATACTAATCAAGGCATTGACAACTTGCATGGAAAAAGAGTAAATCCCCGTTTCATACAGAGTCAGGAAACCACTACTCATTAGTACGGTAGCCTGCCCTGTCAGATAAGCCGTTACCGTAACTAATCCATCCCGCCAGGCATTGGGCCACATCATAGCTAAAACATGGCGCTTGGAATAATCTGTCTGATGGCGATATTTTCGGAATAATTCATCAAACTTGTGGGCCTTGATGAGATAATATTTACACAAAAAGCGTAAAACAAAACCGCTGGCAAAATAAGCCACGCCAAGACTGAGAATCCCAAAGCCACAAACAAGGCCGAGTGTTCCTAATATCAAAAAGGCACCTTTCGATAAAATCTGTGCCCGGTTTTTATGAAAAATATCGCCGATACCGACGAGGACGACAGCATAGTACCCTATATAAAGATTAATAAAGGTTGATGCTATATAAAGCATCCAAGTAGCATAAACTTGCCAAGATAAATAGGCCGAGGCGATGCGCTGCACGTACAACGTACCAGCACTGACCATAACTAAGGTAGCTACACAGGCAATGCCGAAATATAAGACCCGGCAAGTACTCAAAATCCCATAAACCAAAGCGTAATTCGGTCCACTTCGTTCACCAGAAAAGACAACGCCCTGTTTCTTTAAATCCATAGCTCCACTCCACGCATAAGTCATGCAATGACTCAGATTCGGCGTAAAGCCACTATCAAGAAGTTCAACCATACCACCAATACTAACGAATACGTACCACAAACCCAAAATATCTGGCGGCAAATATTGAATCAGGACGGGCAACCATATAACCTGTGACCCAAGGGAGAAAAATATCCCCAAGTAATTCCATATAATGTCTTTCTTTTGCGTGTTAATCTGCATATTTTCCCCCAACCACTATGACTGTAAATTCTTTTTAAGGACATCAGAAGGTAAAAAGTTCATTCGTACTGCTAATCGTCTAGCAGCAGGATTAACACTCTCTCCAGTAGCTCTTTCCATAAGTGCTCTATAAAAATCGCTTTGCTGAATTTCAGCAGCATCATATATGGTTGAAATAGTTCTGCTATGGTCATTCATCCATTTCAAACATTCTCCATCATCCAACAAAATTACCGGAAAAATGCACCGCAGTGTATCCTTTTTAGGACCTTCCTTTTTAAATATGTATTCATCAAAAAAAGATATCCAAAATTTAAACGATGGAGCATCAATACTGGATTTAAGAAAAATGCCATATATATCGCAAACTAATTGCGCTAATTCATGGCCAGATTTTTTTAACACGCCAATAAAATTATGCCATTTCTCTATATCCGTAGGAGTTTGCTTATTCTCTGCTTTTTCTTTCAAATAAGCTTTAACAGCCTCATATGCTCTTGAAGGCCACTGATAAGAGATAAGCAATCCAACTTGAATATCATACGTATTTAAATCATTGTTAATGACAGATTTCCAACTTCCGGTATCCTTAGTATCTAAATAACTCTTAATTCTACTTTTGCAGTGATCATACAGCTTGCTGTTGGGAACAGTTTGTATTTCTTTTAATACATCAATGGGTAGTGATGAAATAATAGCATCATCACTAATATCTGCAACAGGAAGATCATTGAATGCCGCTTCCCATTGATTAAATTGAATCCCTAAAACATCTTCTATCATTTTAAGACGAGGGAGAATCCTTATTTCCGTAATTTTGCAATTTGATGCTATCAATGCATGACAAATAGCTTTATAAAACTCACTATTGCCTAAACCTGAATCATCCACTAATTGCATAAAAAGACCCGCTGAGGATATATAATCTGAAATTACAGACCGAACAGGCTCAATAAGGCGCTTTTGCTCCTCTTCATTGGAAGAAAGAAAGTTGCCTAACCCATTTAATTGACTATACGAAAAATGAGAATAGCCTATAGCGACTAAATCATAATAAAAATCATTTTGCTTATCCGCTTGTGAAAAAATTGAAGTATAGGTACTCCATGCTAAATTTTCAAGTTTTACAACACCTGGAAATTGTTTTAAAACACCAATAAAGCCTTTAAAACTATCATAGCTTGTAGTATTTACTACATTTTGCTCTAAAAAAGTTTTATATTCCGACAAATCATACTGGCATTTTAACAATTCTTTGATGTAATCAATGTCACTTATATTTTCTATTGGATATTGAGCCAAATAATCATTGATTTGCTTTGCATCGCAAACCAATTTATAATTGCGTAAATGCTTCCCAGATGACATAAAAGTTTTGTACTGATCAAGGCTACATTTTCGTTCACTAAGGAATTTAAAATATCGATTTGGTATTTTTTCATTACAGAATCCAACTGATCGATATTATTTGAAAAAGTATTTGCATTAAATTCCTCATCGCTAATACTGTATAAATTTTTAATAATATCTTCAATATATGTAATTTTCTTTTCTCGCGTTATTTTATCGAGCAATATTAACTGATAATCCATAACTTCATGATATGCTCGTCCTTTATCCCAATTCATTATACGGCTAAAAATATCATCCCATCTATTTTGATAGATGTCCTCACTCTGAAATTTATCCTGACTTAACTGAGATAATGCAATGACAGCATTTCCCATATTAGTTATATGATTTAAAACTTCTCCTAACATAGAATCAAAATTAGGATTAGCCGAGATTCTTTCAACTTCATTCGTATCTTGATTTTCCAATGCCTGCTTCAATGGTCTAGACAAGGCAACTTGAAGTCCCTTGTCTAGAGGCACTTGATAAATCAAGGATGCGATAGATTTAAAATATTCATCTCCTCCATCTTGATTAACTAAATAATCTAATGGCTTTAAATAATCAAATTTAGTCAAAGCATTTGTAATATTAGATAAAATATAATTCTGCTTTTTAATAAAAATAGCAATATATCTTGATTTAATTTGATTATCAACCCCCGACAACTTGATGGTCGCAACCTCATTAATAAATGCAATAATATTCCTAGGTGTGATCACTTTGGTAAAAGCATCGAAAATTCTTTTCACATAGTCAAATTCAATCTCATCTTGAACGGATTTAAAAGCATCTGTCCAACGCTCTCTAAAAAAAGCTTCCCAATCGCTTAAAACAGGTAACGAGACACGAAATACTAAAGAAAACGTCTTTTGTATAAAATCATCAACCAAAGCCAATTGATTAATTTTTTCTGTATCATATGTAGTCATTTTTTTATCAGTATCATTCGCGGTATTTAATTCATTCTCCTCTTCCTGATAAAAAGTATCTCTAATTTTATTCTTGTCAAACGGCACTAAAACAAGGATATTATGCAATTCAGCTGCACTTGAAAAGCACATATGAATCGTAGCCCATATGTCTTTAACTTTTTCCTTATTCATTCGATCAATGTTATCTATTACGATAACCAACTTATTTTGCTGAAGCCCATCGTCAAGCGCATGAAGGAAGTTTTTAAATGAATTAGACGACGGATTAAATTGATTTATTCTCTTCGCCGTAGTGTTTTTTTCTTCATTTTTTCGATAGACTTGTAAGGTCTTATTTTTAAGGCAAGAAAAAAAGAATCCTATATTCTTTATCTTTTCGCCAGATTGACTTTGTCTTTTAGCTTCGTTAAAGGCTTCTCGAATAATAACCCAAACCGCTATTATAAAAAACAATCCGGGTATTGCATTAAAAATCCATCCCAGGAAAGGAAATTTTTCAAAGAGAGGCAAATTCTTAACAATATCACTTTCATGAATAAGTTCAACTAGAGGAAGACAAACTATCCCCAATACACTGAAAAAAAAGGCCCATGAAAACTCAGGTCTCTGAACAGTCCGTACTAAAACTTCTGTTCCTAACGTTTCTTCCCTAATATCTGCTAACTTATCACACGTACTACAAATATTTTCCTTATCAACAAAATCTGAAAGTTCTTCAATGATAGCACGTCTATGTAAATCTTCTTGATGTCCCCAAGCATCATAAAGAAAAAAAGAGTAACCTTTACCTTTCAGTTTTTTTTCTAGGATTTTTACTAAATTGCTTTTCCCAGTTCCCCATCCGCCTTCAATACCTATAAGTCGTATCGGTGTTTTTTCATTATCAATATTCAGAATTAAATTTTTAATTGACTCTGCAATATGTTCTTGTGATTGGCTGGCAAATTCATCTTTGCCAACAGGAACATTTTGCAGAATTTTAGGAGTTACTATATCAGGCATTTTTCCACCTCATCTAACAAAAAATTTGTCTCGATTGCATTCGAATCTACTAACAATCGCGTTTTTTCGATTCATTACGCTCTTACTTTAACTATCATGACAATCGGTTCCACCGAAAAGCCTGTTCATCGCTCGGTCAGCAGAGAAAAAGTTGTAAAGTGCTGCTAAAAAAACGTTCTTTCCCATTTTAACAATATGGCCAATCACCAATTATCTGTCCATCAAAAAGTATTTTTTGTAATTTCAATAATAGCAAGAGTGAATTAAACAATCCGCCACAATAAATGGGTTCTAGTGCTACAGTAATCCCTCGAATTTTCGGAAATAAAAATTCTTTTCTATCTGTAGTGAATAATTGTTCCATTTCACGGAGTAATATCTTACAGCTATGCTCATCTGATTTTCCATTCGTAAAATAATCTAAGTCAATATCTAGGTACAGGTCCTCTTCCCCGTAGATTCTATCTGCCGAAAACAACTTATCAGGATGATTATAATAGCTGATAGATTCACAATTATTCATCGTACTATCATCACCTTTATGTAAAATATAGGCGTGCTCCAATAACTCATTTGATAATCCTGCACAAATTTGAGTATCATTCCCTTCATCCATATCTTGCCAAATAGATAGAATTGGTTCTTTATCTTTTGAAAATTGATGTTCTGAACGTTCTGGCATTGTATCTGTATGATAATCTATCGACAATATTGAAATAGAGCGGTCGTATTTTTCATGCCACTTTAGCCAATAATATAAGGCAAATCGATGTTCAATAAAACATGCTAACTCTATGCTTTCTCCATTTTTTAATTTTATAGGCGTTACAATACTTCCTGGAAAAGCGCGATCATAAATTTCCATAATTTTTGCTCCTTTCCCTGAATATAACAGCAGTTTACAACTTTTTGAACAAATAAATATCGCGTAACCACACTTTGAAGTATAATGAATCTGCTAAAACACATCATCTCAAAGGAGTTACGCGATGAATTCATTATACCTCGAAAATTCGATTATTGGTAGCCTGTTTCGTTTCTTTTCTCCATATTTTTCTACAGCGACACGGCCAACGCAATTTCTCCTAACCTGGCTGATTATAGCTCAGCTGGCCTTGCAATCGTTCCCATCCCCTTGTTTTCACCATTTTGCAAAATCCCAACACTGACTAATAACTCCTATGATTTCCAAAATAGTATTTTAGAAACATACTGTTTTTTATGACACAAACGACTGATTCCCATCACAATTCCTAAGAGAATGGCCGCTAACACTAACGTACTTACTACTTTAACAATAAGTCCATACTCATTGATCCAGTTTATGTCGCTTTGACTGACAAGCTGCTTATAAAAAGGGCCAAGCAGTTTTTCGATGACAATGATTTGAATCAAGTATATATCTAATGTATACTGTCCTTCCTTTGCTGCTAGGTGATATAGTGGAGTTTCTTTCATATAGGGAAGCAGCTTGTACAAGAAAATCAGAGCCAGATAGCTGCCTGTGACTCCCAGGCTTATCTTTAAACTGTCATTTACTACAAGCTGCAGAATTGACTGATGGTGATAGTCATACCAAAAGTCTTCCGGTGGCCAGGGCATATTTGAAAAAGCAATATAAGAAGCGACGAAAAGGACAAGTCCCCATTTCCAGTACTTAATAAAATAGCGGAAATCTGATTTCACATAAGCCGGCAGGCAATAACCTGCTGCAAAGAAAAAGTACATATGAGGGTTCCTATAAGACACATACGGAACGATAGACAGTGGTGCGAATAAGGCAAAGTATTTCCAATCATGCTTGAAATGACCCTTACAAAAATAAAGAGCCAGAAGGACTATCACCGTATTGACAGCTACATCTCCCAAGAACCATATTCCCATAGTTGAATAATACCAGTACCTAAGAAATGGAAGCGTCGTATGGGGTATAGGTGTACTCCAGAATACATCGCAGGCAATCTTGATTAGGCCAAAAGAAATCATGGGAATGATCAGCCCGGCCAGCCTGGAAGGCAGCTTCCTTATGACATACGTATGAACAGATGACCACTTCTGAATAGAAAAGTAAAAGAAATAGCCACAGAGCCCCATAAACAAGGGCATATGCATGGTATAGATGAGACGCATCACACTGTCTTCCTGCACAGGCCAGCAGGAAACATTCGATGTCTGCTGTACCACATGCCCCCATACTCCAAGAAAAATAGTAATGAATTTCACTATATCAAGGTACACATTCCTTGTCTGTCTGTTTGTCTGTTTGTCTGTTTGTCTGTTTGTCTGTTTGTCTGTCAAAAGCATAATTATTTTCTCCATAGAGTCAAACGTTATTTATAAAAAAATGTAAATTAATCAATAAATAAGCGCCTGAATATCATTGAAATTCCACCGATTTCGTAGGCTGCTCTGAGGCGGCTCGCATAGTTGGATAGTTTTGGATGCATCCCATTCCCACGATATTCAGCATCCTATCTTTGGTAGAGCCTGGAATAGTTTCTCTCACTATCTAATTCTAAAATAGCCATAGGCTGCAATCGTTCCCGTCCCCTCGTTTTCATCATTTTGCGAAGTACCAAAACACCAGTCCACAAGAGCTGCGAAGCCATATAAGCTGGCAAATACAGCGTGAAATATTTTTTTGCAGTTTGGTCGCTAAGGCCCAAACTGCAAAAAACCCAACGGACTTAGTTCAGGCCTTGTGTAAACTCGCTTCGTCAACTTCCGAGGCAGCATAAAAGTTGTAAAGTGCTGATAATTATTTAAAATATCAAAATATTATTATAAATATACTTTTAATCAAATATTTTTTTCTTATATATTTCTATGGTTTTGCGTATTCCATATTTTTTTATTCTCAACCGCGCACCTTCTTCCCAATGCACGGGCTTGGTTATTATATTGCCAACTTGCATTCCAAATATAGAATTTACAACTTTATAAAATTTACGAATCGTTTGTTCATGTTTTGTAAACCAAGAACCAGTAAAATGATGTATTGTAAAAGTATTATCTGTCACTTTTACCTTACCAGTATTCATGTCTTTAGCACAAAGATAATCAAAGGGCAACAAAACCATATTATTCCCGAAAGTTTTCTTTTCTCCATCAAATACTAACCCATATTTTTGACTAGTTAAATGGGTAATGACTTCGACATTTGTAGTTAAATCAAAGCTACCGTCTTTCTTTAAAAAATGGCGATTATCATAATACCGCAACAACATGCCAATCCATTCATTATCCCGACAGGAACCCATGGTTCCTGTCGGGATACGAGTCGGGGCCTCGTATCCAGACACTGCATCAAAAATTCGCAATGGTTCCAAAGACTTGACAACTTCTACATCTGTATCCATATAAAAGCCACCGTATTCATATAAAGCCTTTAGCCGAACATAATCTGTAATAAAAGCCCATTTCTTAGCTTCATAAGCTTCTTTACAATAAGTATTTTCATTTAAATCAAAATTCGATTCATTCCATTCTTTGATTTCGTAATCAGGACAATACTTTTTCCACGACTCAATATATTTTTCAACATTTTTAGGCTTAGGATTTCCCCCAAACCAACAATAATGAATAATTTTAGGTATCATTTTTTTATTCTCCTATTGTACTTTCACTTTAATTGCTAAAATCCCTAAATATTCCTTAATAGCCATTGCCGTGTTATCCAAATTGCCAGAAGATGGAACAAAATCAACAAAAGAAATTCCTCGCTTGTCAATATCGCATCGGTAATACGTAGGATATACAACTACATCGATGCCTTCTCTCTGGAAAAGCATAGCAGCCCTAGGAGCATGCATCGCTGCAACTAATAGAATCGGCTTTTTCCAATTATGTTCTTTACATATGATAGCTGAATTTCTAGCATTTTCAGCCGTGTTTCGACTATCAGTTTCTATAAATATTTTATTTTCTGGAATGGATAAATTACAAAAATCTCGTTGAGCTATTTCGGCTTCACTAATATCAACATCATGAGTTCCTCCACCAGAAATCAAAATAGGATATTTTGTCTTTTTATATAACTGAGCTGTTGTCAGCATACTTTTAGACATAATCGGAGATGGCTGTCCGTCTCCATCAACATCTGGGATATGTTGCATAGCTCCACTTCCCAACATCAATAGCACATCTCCATCAATTTTTTCAGGATATGTGTATACAGTTTCTAACGGCTTTACAAGTAAATAATTACCTATGCCTGTCGTCGAAAAATAGAAACATATTAATAAAAAGCTAAAAAACAAATGTCTCTTATAAGAATACTTTTCATAGACAAGATAAATAAAAAACAATAGTAAAAAGATCCCGGGTGGCAAAAGAAATTGATAAATTAGTTGAATCAAATATATCATTGCTTATCTCTTTTTCAATGAATTGATCATAGCGAGAAGACGGCAGGTAATATCTGTTCCGAAAATCGCAATGCCTTGATAAGTTAACTTGTAGATGGATCTTTGAGCCGACTTCATATATATACGATGCTCAAAAATTTGTTGCAATAATGTACCATACTTTTTATTACCTTTATATAGCCTTGCATCACATATAATACCAAAAAATAACTTCTGCATACGTTGGTAGACAATAGCTCGAACTTCATCAGAATACTTACCTTTCTGGAATTCATTATGCAACAAATCAATAATTTTTAACTTATCAAATTCTCTCTTAATATTTAATGTCGCCGTAATAGAGCCTTCTCTTTCTATACGGTTACAATATAATATTTCATTATTAAATCCAATTTTATTTGTATTAAAAAACAGCCTTGGAACCCATTCTTCATCTTCATGTAACAATCCATCAAAAAAGAACAACCCCTTTTCTAAACAATATTGCCTCTTCACTGAAAAGATCCACACCCCTAACCAACAATCAGGAAATTTTTGTAACATTTGATATATACTACAAGTATTCTTTAAGGAAATAATATCTCCTGTAAACTTATATTGGCACAAAGTCATTGAACCATTATGAAATGTACATCTACGATTAATAATAAAATCAGGTTGTGTTTGTTGGCGAATTGCTATTGCCAAATTATGCAAGCTATTTTCATATAATAAATCATCACTATCTAAGAAAACCAAATATTCTCCTTGACTATTTTTAATACCTGTATTTCTTGCTGCTGATAATCCTGCATTTTGTTGATGGATAACACGAATTTCATTATATTGATTAGCCAATTTATCACAAATATCTCCCGAGGAATCAGTAGAACCATCATCAACTAATATAATCTCACAAGACACGAATTTTTGCTTCAAGACACTTTTGACACATTCGATTAAGTAGTCTTCTACATTATATACGGGAACAATAATCGAAAATAATATATATTTCATCATTTTAACATCCTTTTGATAACCCTACGCATATTCAATAACCATATTGCAGGCATAATTCCAAAAGTATTCATAATAGCCCTGGCAATTACCTGCTTCTTACCATTAGCATATTGGGCAATATTTCGATGCATCCTCAGTTGTTCAATAATCTTGATTCTTTCTTCTTTAGTAGGTAAAGCATATACATTAATCATTACTGAAAAATAACCTTCTGCAAAATTGCTCAATAGCCTTGTTCTTAAATTATCCGTCAGTCCTGACATACTATTGACCAATTTAACATTATAGACAGAGGCATATAAATGATCATATAAATTTTTATATTTCACAGTAGAAGTAATCGAACCTGATCGGCCTACTCGGTATCCATATACAGGATAGGCTAAAATACTAACCGATTTTGCTAATAATACTGCTTTAGGAGTAAATAAGACGTCTTCATACAACCGACCTTCTTTGAACAGTAATTTATATTCTTGAATATACTGACGCCTATATACAAATCGCCAAGCATACCAAGGCATTCCAGGATAAGCTGATAAACTCTTTTCTAAAAATTCCCTGCCATCAAAAATTTTTTCTAGTGGATATTTAGGATAAAAGGTTGCAATATCAGAATCTTTTAAATTATCAGGTATTTCTTTCCATTCAAAAGCGATTAAATCTTGATTTTCCACTTTATCTCGAATTTTGCTTAAGGCATTTTTATCCAAAAAATAATCATCGCTATCCAAAAAAATAATATAAATTCCCTGTGCATAAAAAATTCCTGTATTTCTAGCTTTCGACAAGCCTCCATTTTTTTGATGAATGACTTTAATCTTATTATCAAATCTTTTTTTATATAAATCACAAATACTACCTGAATTATCCGTTGATCCATCATCAATAAGAATGATTTCATAATCTTCATATGTTTGACTAATCACACTATCAATACACTCCCCTAAATAATGCTCAACATTATATACAGGTACAATAATAGAAAAGAAAGGAACATTACTCACAATTTTTTAACCTCGCTTTATTCAAATCAACCCAAGTATAATATACAGATGCAAAAAGCATAAAGAAAAAGATTGGTCCTATGTCAAGTTTGAGTACAAGTTAAATTGAGGTTTTTATCAATCAGTTATCCAGCAATTATCCAGCAATCAAAGCTGCCTTTTTCTTGTAGTTTGCATATAATTTCTCATAG